>Ga0207683_10002975_pt1 | contig 14784 bp, 16 predicted proteins | sample KBSM73metaG_FD_184333 | JGI IMG/M metagenome (GOLD analysis project Ga0207683, IMG submission 184333) | Miscanthus rhizosphere microbial communities from Kellogg Biological Station, Michigan, USA - KBS M7-3 metaG (SPAdes) (version 2) | ecosystem: Host-associated > Plants > Roots > Rhizosphere >... | reverse complement strand
GAGCTGATCGTCGAGTAGCATGGCGCTTAACTAGACCGGCGCGGTCGGCGCGCAAGCCGCTATTCGAAGATACACCAGGTGATTGGTCATCGGCCGGTCCCCATGCCATTCCAGCGAGCAGAGCCACGCCGAACACTGTTGGCGCACGGTTGCCGATCAACCTGAAAGTTTCGCTCAAGACGCGACCAGACTCGATCGGTTCCGGGTCCGACGCGATCATATTAACCGCGCGCTCCTTCCGTTGGACGCCTATTCGAAAATCTCGCCCAATTTGGCCTCCATCGGGCCGTCCTTCCATTCGCGCAGTTCGACGAACAGTGAGGTCTGCAACGAAGCCCATAACGCAGAGCCAATGGTGGTCACGACGAGGTTGAACAGAATCGCCGAGGTGGACAGGGAAACGGCGGGGTTGGTGTAGGAGAGGCCCGTCATCATCACGGATATCAGTCCGACGATGAGGCCGATTCCGATACCGATCAGAAGCAGCAGCAGGAACAGCCCGAAGATCTTCCAGCGCGCGCCACGCGTAAGATCTTGCGCGCGGCCAAATGCGCCGAAGATGCCGGCCCGTTCCTCGACCGTGACCGGCACGACGACGGACCACATCACCGCCAACATCACGCCCGGCACGATCAGCAGCACCATGCCCAGGATCACAGCCAGGCCGAAGAGGAACGACACGATGATCACCGGCAAAAAGCGCGAGAGTGCGACACTCAGACACTCGCCCAGGCTTGCACGCCGGCCCTGACTATAGGCCACAGTTGCCCGGGTGATGCAGCCGGTAACCAGCGAGCGGCTTACAATGCTGATCAGGAACACCAGCAGAGCTGCGCCGACGGCGGCACCGGAGAGCGGGGCTTGCTGGAGGAGTGCGGCATTGGTGCCAATGAGCAAGGTGTAGAGGAGCTGCGGTCCCGCTCCCAGTACAAGGGCAACGCCGAGCACCACGCCCGGATTGCTACCTATCACGCCAAAGGCGCGGCTGAAAATTCTACCGATGGAAACGGATCGATCGTTCAGTGCGGCCATGCCCGCTGCTCCCCTATGTGCCGTCGCCCCCGACGGTCGCAACGGCAACATGACCCGACCACAAGCGCCTGTCCAGCTTGGATAATATCTCCGTTTTGGTGTGCATTCCCCGCTGCTTTTGACCATTGCGGGCGCCGCGACTTGCGATACACAGTGGGAAGACAAACGGGGGTTCGTCATCGCGGGTCAGGGCCAGAGTGCTGCCGAACGTTTCGCTGCGGCGCATCGCGCATTGCGGGCAAATCCTGATATTCAATTCGATCTGAAGCGCCGGGCCGCGCCAATCCAACCGCCCGCCTGGCTGCGTGCATTTGGGGAATGGCTGCGCTCCGTCTTCCGACCGATCGGGCGTTTCCTCGACTGGATCGGCAGCTTCATTCCAGACGCGCCTTATGCGCGGATATTGCTTTGGTCGGTGCTCGCCATCGGGCTTGCCACCTTGTGCTGGATGATCTGGACGCGGATGCAGGAGGGTGCGTGGCGGACGCCGCAATTGCGGCGCCGGCGGGGCGCGGAAATGATCGAGGCGGAGGAGGAATGGCGTCCCGAGGCGGCGCCGGTCCGCGCCTGGCTCGAGGAGGCTGATGCGCTTGCTGAGGAAGGGCGCTTCGCCGAGGCGGCACATCACCTGCTGCTGCGCAGTGTCGAGGATATCGGGCGACGCCGGCCGGGATTGGTCCGGCCCGCGATCACCAGCCGCGATCTGGCGAATGCGCCCGTATTGCCGCAGCGTGCGCGCCAGCTTTTCTCGGGCATCGCCAGCGTGGTCGAACGCAGCCTGTTCGGCGGTCGCGCAGTCGATGCGGGCGACTGGGCCGAATGTCGCGCGGCTTATGCCGATTTCGCGCGGACCGCAGCCTGGAAAGCCGCATGAGCGATCTCTCGATCAATCCGCGGGCGACGCCGCATAGCGACGTGTTCCGCATCCGCACGGTCGCGCTGATGCTGGCGATCGGTATATTGGGCTTCATCGGCACCCTGGTAATGGGGGCGTTCGCGCCCGATCTGCGCTCCGGCCACAATGGGGGCACGCATGCGCTGTCCAATGCCGCGGTGGGTTTCAGCGGGATTGTCCAGCTGGCCGAGGCGACGGGGCGCAATCCCCAGATCATCCGTAGCGAACATCTCTTCGATTCCGAAGACCTGCTGGTGGTCACGCCCGACCAGGGGTTCGACGACGTCTCGGAAATCCTCGCCGCGCGCAGCGCGAAGCCGACCCTGTTCGTGCTGCCGAAGTGGGCGACGGTCGCGGATCCGAACCATACGGGGTGGGTACGCATCGCCGACCTGACGGACTCAGCCGATCCAGCCAGCCTGCTTTCGCCCGAGACCGAATTCAAGATCCATCGCGTGCGCAGCGGCGGCGCGCCGCTCGTCGCCGGCCGGGAGTTCGACGCCTCGATCCATTTCGCCGCGCCGCGCGTGCTGCAGGTCATTACCGGCCAGGTTCCGCGCAAGGGCACCAAGCCCAGCCCGCTCGTTCCCCTGATCACCGACGGAAAGGGCAGGATCGTGCTCGCGCGCTATGGCGGCGGGCCGCTTTACGTGCTGGCCGATCCCGATCTCCTGTCCAATGCGGGAATCCGGGATTCGCGCCAGGCAGCAGCCGCGCTCGCGATGCTCGACTGGTTGAATTCGACCGGCGCGAAATCGATCGCATTCGACGTGACGCTGAACGGGCTCGGTCATTCGCAAAGCCCGCTCAAGCTGGCTTTCACGCCGCCTTTCCTCGCGATGACGCTCGCGCTGGCGGCGGTCCTGTTCCTGGTCGGCTGGCATGCGTTCGGACGGTTCGGGCCAATCCGTCCGCGCGCCCGTGCGATCGCGTTCGGCAAGGCCGCCCTGGTCGAGAACAGCGCGAAGCTGATCCGACGCGCGGGGCGCGAAACCTCGTTGGGCGGGCGCTATGCGCAGGTGATACGTGAGCGTGCGGTCGCGACGTTCGGCGTGCCGGCGCGGCTCAAGGATGCCGCGCTCGACGCCTATCTCGACAAATTGGGCGCGTGGCGCGGGCATCGCTTCAGCGAGCTTGCACGCACCGCGGAGACGACCCGGGATCAGGACGCGCTGGTGGCGGCCGCACAGGCGCTCCACCAATGGCAAAAGGAGAAGAAGGCGTGAAGGTGGAAGAGGTTCAGGCGCTAGCCCAGGCGATCCGCGATGAGGTGGCCAAGGCGGTCGTCGGCCAGAACGAGACGCTCGATTTCATGCTCGTCGCCTTGTTCGCGGGCGGGCATGTTCTGCTCGAGGGTCCGCCGGGCACGGCCAAGACGCTGCTTGCGCACAGCTTCGCGCGCGCGGTCGGGCTGGATTTCGGCCGGATCCAATTCACGCCCGATCTGATGCCCGGTGACATCATCGGTGCGAACCTGTTCAACTTCCAGACCTCGACCTTCACGCTCACGCGGGGCCCGATCTTCACCGACATGCTGCTCGCGGACGAGATCAATCGTACGCCGCCCAAAACACAGGCGGCATTGCTGGAGGCGATGCAGGAGCGGACGGTCACGATCGACGGCCAGAGCCTGCCCCTGGGCGACCATTTCATGGTGATCGCGACGCAGAATCCGATCGAGCAGCAGGGCGTCTATCCGCTGCCGGAGGCGCAACTTGATCGCTTCCTGTTCAAACAGCGCGTCGACTACCCGAGCGAGGAGCAGGAAAAGCGCATCATCGCAACGCACGGCGCACGCCAGGATGCGATGTCGCCCGAGGATTGGGGCGTCGCGCGCAAGGCCGACGCCAAGACAATCTCCAAGGCGATCGCGGCGGTGCATGAGGTCAAACTGGTCGACGAGGTCGTCGACTATATCGCGGCTTTGATCCGCGGCACGCGCGTCGTCGCCGATCTCGAAAGCGGCGCCTCCCCGCGCGCTGGCGCGATGCTCGCGGCGGCGGCGCGCGCACGGGCGGCACTGGATGGGCGCGATTTCGTCATCCCCGACGACGTGAAGGGGCTGAGCCGCGCGCTGTTGCGCCATCGCTTGATCCTTTCGCCCGCGGCCGAGATCGATGGGCGCACGGTCGAGGAGGTGGTTACGGGCATCATCGAAAGCATCGAGGCGCCACGTTGATATCGCCGACCCGCCTGAGCGTCTGGGCGGCAGCGGCGGGCGTGCCGATCTGCCTGGCCGTTGGCGTCTTGCTGCCACGGCTCTGGTTCGCCGGGCTGGCCTGGCCGGTGGCGGTGCTGATCCTGACCTTTGCCGACGCGCTGATCGGGGCGAGCCCGCGTGGCGCGACGCTCCACGTGACGATGCCCCAGCGTGCGCCGGTTGGCGGTGATGCCGACGCCAGCGTGGCGGTGACGATCAAGGGTAGGTTGGTGCCGCGCTGGTGCGAGATCGCGCTCGACGGCAATCCCCTGATGCTGATGAGCAACGAAGGCCGACTGTGGCTGGAGCTGGCAGCCGGGGCTGGGGAGAGCATGCTGCCGATCGTGGCGATCCGGCGCGGCACCGCGCGGATCGAAAAATTGTGGCTGCGCTGGACCGGCCCGCTCGGGCTCGCCTGGAAACAGGCGCAGCGCCCCGCCTCGCTCCGCACGATCATCCTGCCCGACGTGCGCCCGGTGCGCGAGGGCGGTGCCCGCATTTTCGAACGGCATGCGCTCCAGGGCCTGTTGTCGCAGCTCGACCGCGGCGATGGCGTGGATTTCGATGCGTTGGTCGAATATCGATCCGGTATGGATCGGCGCGCGATCGACTGGAAACAGTCGGCGCGGCACCTCAAGCTCCACGCCAAGGAATATCGCTCCGAGCGCAACAGCCAGATCGTGTTCGCGGTCGATTGCGGGCGGCAGATGAGCGAGCCCGTCGCCGGACTGCCGCGCGTCGATCGCGCGGTCTCGGCAATGCTGTTGTCGGCGTGGATCGCACTCAAGCTGGGCGACCGCGTGGCGCTTCACGCCTTCGACAGCCGCCCGCGTATCGCATCCGGGCTGATCAGCGGCAGCGCGGCTTTCGCCGAATTGCAGAGCCTCGCCGCGGATGTCGATTATGGCAGCGACGAGACCAATTACATGTTCGCGCTCACCAATCTCACGACCGCATTGAAACGGCGTTCGATGATCGTGCTCTTCACCGAATTTACGGACCTGACGTCGGCCGAATTCATGGTCCGCGCCGTCGCGCGGCTGGTCGAGACGCATCTGTTGCTGGTGGTCGTGTTCCGCGACGACGAGCTGGAGGCTTTGGTCGATGCCGAGCCGCAAAGCCCTGACGACGTGACGCGCGCTGTCACCGCCGCCGCTTTGCTGCGGGATCGCCAGCTCGTGCTGCTGCGGCTGCGCCATCTCGGCGCGCACGTGATCGAGAGCCCCCACGAACTGGTCGCGGAGAAGCTGGTCGCGGCCTATGTCGACCTGAAGCGGAGGGACCTGTTGTGAACGCGCCCGCCGAAACCCTGCTGGTCAATGCGAGCCGCTTCCGCGCCGCGCACGAGGTCAATTGGAAAAGGCTCGACGGTATCGTCACACGGATCGAGCGGCGCGGGATCGGCGCTCTCACCGAAGATGACCTGCTGATGCTGCCGCTTCTCTACCGGTCGGCTTTGTCGTCCCTCTCGGTCGCGCGCGAAACCTCGCTTGACCGCGCGCTCGTCACCTATCTCGAGGCCTTGTGCACGCGCGCTTATTTCCAGATTTACGGCGTGCCGACCTCGTTCTGGACGCAGCTCAAGGATTTCTTCGCGCGCGGCTGGCCGCAGGCGGTGCAGGCGTTGTGGCGCGAGACCTTGGCGTCCTTCCTGCTCACGATATTGGCGGCGGTCGCGGGCTTCCTGATCGTGATGCACGACCCCACGCTTTATTATTCGATCATGCCGGACAGCATGGCGAACGGGCGCGATCCTTCCGCGAGCGCACAGGCGCTGCGTGATACGCTCTACAACAACAGGCATCAGGAGGATGGGCTCGCGGTGTTCGCGACCGCCTTATTCACGCACAATGCGCAGATCGCGATTTTCGCTTTCGCGCTGGGTTTTGCCTTCGCCATCCCGACCGTGCTGCTAATCGCCTATAACGGGCTGATGCTGGGCGCGTTCCTGGCGGTGTTCGCGGCCAAAGGGCTCGGCTTTCAGGCTGCGGGCTGGCTCACCATCCACGGCACGACCGAGATATTCGCGATCATTCTATCGGGCGCGGCGGGCTTCCGGATCGGCACGGCGATCGCATTCCCGGGAAGGGCCGCGCGCACCGATTTCGCCTTCACGGTCGGCCGCCAGGCATCGGTAGCTATGGCCGGCACGGTGGTGATGCTGATCGTGGCCGGGCTGCTCGAAGGGATCGGCCGGCAGACGGTTCAGGTCGATTGGGAGCGTTATGCGATCGGGCTCGCGGTTCTGACCGGCTGGCTCACCTATTTCTACATGCCGCGGAGGCGTCATGTGGCCGTTTCGTAAGCGCGGCGAGCCCAAGCCGCCGCGCTCGCTGCGGCGCAGTTTCGTCACGCCGGAAGGCGTCGATCTCCGGCTCGAGCTGGGCGGTGCGGGCGCGCGTGCGGCCGCCTTCATGCTCGACGCCTTCATGATGCTGGTGATCCTGATCCTGGTGACGATCACGGTCGCCTATCTGTTTGTCGAAAGCAAATCGCAGATATTGGAGATACTTTGGCTGATCGGCTTCTTCGTGCTGCGGAACGGCTGGTTCGTCTTGTTCGAGATAAGCGGACGCGGCGCCACGCCGGGCAAGATGGCGCTGGGGCTGCGCGTGGTTGCACGCGACGGTGCGCCGCTCACCGGCGGCGCGGTGATCGCGCGTAATGCGATGCGCGAGATCGAAGTTTTCCTGCCCTTGTCGTTCCTTGGTTATCAGGCGAGCCAGAATGCCGCGGACGCGTTCCTCGTCATCTTCGCATTGTTGTGGACGGGTATTTTCCTATTCTTCCCGCTGATGAATCGCGACCGGTTGCGGATCGGCGATCTGGTTGGCGGGACCTGGGTTGTGCAGACCGTGCGCACAAAGCTCGGCGCGGATATCGGCGCGGACGAGGTGATCGCGCGTCCGCGCCGCACCTTCACCGACGGTGCGCTCGACCTTTATGGTGTCTATGAACTGCAGACGTTGGAGGAGGTGCTGCGCCTCGGCAGGCCCGAGGCGATCGCGACCGTCGCGGCGGCGGTGCGAACCAAGGCCGCCCTTGACGACGACGGCGACGATCTCGGCTTCCTCACCGATTATTATCGCGCTTTGTGCGTGCGGCTCGAACGAGGAATGATGCTCGGCCGCCGCCGCGACAACAAATTCGCGCCGGCGGTCGGCCGGCGCGTCTGAATCCGCGAGCCTGCGCAAGCAGGCTCGCATGTTCCGTCCCAATGATTGTATCGTGCCTGCCGCACAGACGGTGAAGGGGACGATCATGCTGCCATTGCTGCTCCTTGCGCAGGCTGCTCAACCGGTGGTGGAGGCGGAGCGGGCCTTTGCCTCGACCGCCCAGACAAAAGGGCAATGGACTGCCTTCCGCGCCTTCGTCGCACCCGATGGGTTGATGATGCTCGACGGCCCGCAGCCGGCTGCGCCCTTCCTCAAGGACAGGAAGGACCCGCCGGTCGCGGTGATGTGGTGGCCGGCGCATGTCGTCACATCCTGCGACGGCAGCCTCGCTTTCTCGACCGGGCCGTGGCGGCGCAAGGGCGGAACCGCGATGGGCCGCTACTTCACGATCTGGCGGCACGACGCGCAGGGTTGGCGCTGGGTCTATGACGGCGGCAGGCAGGATGAGACCGGCATGCCCGCCGGCGATGTCCCGGTGCAGCCGCGGCACGGGGCGTGCCATAAGCCGCCGGCCTTGCCCGAAGAGGCGCCTCCTGCGGCCGGCGGGCATTCGCGTGACGGCTCGCTCGTCTGGCGGATCGACAAGGGCGCCAACGGCTACCGTTTGCGCGTGCTGTTCAGCACCGGTGGGGCATGGACGACCGAAGGGGATGTCGAGGTCGGCTAGCTTTCCGTGGCGGCCCGGCTCGTGCCGACTATCGCGTGCATGTGTCGCGGCAACCGCCACGGTGGACGTTCACTGCACGGAGCCGTCGTTTCGCAACAGCTGGCGAGGCCGAGGGATCAAGAGCTGGTTATCATGGCCGCAGCCAACAAGAATGGTGTGCGTTGCGATGGTGGGATTCAATCCGGTGGAACCTGGGGCGCTGCATCAGCGCGCCCGGGATCGGTTTTCGGGCGTGCCCGAACGGGTCAGCCTCAGCTGCGGCGCGCTGACCGTGCTTTATGACCCGCTCGAATTCTTTGTCGGCGAGCAGCAGATTGGCCTTTCGCCTCTGGAGGGCGCGATCCTCGACCTGTTGGTGCAACATGGCCGCGCCTCGGCGAAGGCGCTGGTCGAGACGTTCGAGCGCGAAGGTGCCCGCGCCACCACGCTGGACGTGCATGTCTACCGCATCCGCCGCAAATTTAGAGGTGCGGGCCATTTCGACCCGATCGAGACGGTACGTGGCTGGGGTCTGAAGCTGCGCGTTCCCGGCAACGATATGCAGCGCTTCATGGCCGCCGCCAGCCTGCCGACGCGCATGTGAAATAGCGAAGAGGGCGATCGCTGCGACCCGGCCCGGACTCCTCGCCAATTCCGCAATGCACAACGGGGTTGACCGGACTACAATCCCGTTTCCATCCTACGCGCGTGAGAGGGGCGTTGGTTTGCGGATTGTGATCGTCGACGATAGCGGGTTGCGCGCGACCGTGCTCGAGGACGGCCTGCGCGAGGCGGGTTACGAGGATATTCACCTCGTGCCGCCGCAGGGCCCGTTCGTCGTGCGCATCGAGCGGATCGCGCCCGACGTCGTGCTGATGGACCTGGGCAGCCCCAGCCGCGACACGCTCGAGGAAATGCTTGCGGTCAGCCGCGCGCTGGCCAAGCCGATCGCGATGTTCGTCGATCAGTCGGACGAGGACATGATCGGCGCCGCGATCGACGCTGGCGTATCGGCCTATGTGGTTGATGGGCTGCGCAAGGATCGGGTGAAGCCGATCCTTGACCTCGCCATCCGCCGTTTCAACGCCTTCGCCCGGATGCAGACCGAGCTTGACGAAGCCAAGACCGCGCTCGCCGAGCGCCGCACGATCGACCGCGCCAAGGCGATCCTGATGGAGAGCCGCCAGATGAGCGAGGCCGACGCTTATGCCCTGCTCCGCACCACCGCAATGAACCAGGGCCGCCGTATCGCCGAAGTGGCCGAGGCGCTCATTACCGCGAGCAGCCTGTTGGGAGGCAAAATGTGACCCCGATCTCGATTGCCTTTTTGCCGCTGGCCGACAGCGCCGTACTTGTCGCCGCGCGCGAAAAAGGGTTTGCCGCCGAACAGGATATCGACCTCAATCTGGTGCGCTCGACCAGCTGGGCCACGTTGCGCGACCGGCTGGTCTACGGCCAGGTCCAGGCCGCACATATGCTGGCGCCGCTCGCGATCGGGGTGACGTTGGGCATGAGCCAGCACCGCACCGCTTTGGCAGCACCGTTCAAGCTCAACGTCAACGGCAATGCGCTGACGATGTCGCTCGCCTTCGCCGCTGCGCTCGATCCCGATCTGCCGCGCCGCATCGGCGATCCGGTCGCCGCGGCACATGATTTCGCTGCCGCGATCGGGCTGCACTTCCGCAAGCCAATCATCGGCGTGGTGCATCGCCTCTCAAGCCACGTGCTGATGCTGCGTTACTGGTTGGCTTATGCCGGGGTCGATCCCGACCGCGATCTGACGCTGCGCGTGCTGCCGCCGTCGCTGATGGTGGAGGCGCTGCGGAATGGCGAGATTGACGGCTTCATCGCGGGCGCGCCCTGGGCGAGCGTCGCGACCGCCGAAGGAATCGGCGAGATGGTCGCGGGGGGGGCGCGCATCTGGCAGCGCGGGGTCGAGAAGGTGCTCGCCTTCCGTACGCAGTGGATGGAAGACGAACCCGATCTGGTCGATCGGCTGCTGCGCGCTTTGTCCCGCGCGGCGGCGTGGTGCGACGAGCCCGACAATCATGCCGAGCTGGCGGACTTGCTGGCGGATCGGCGTTATGTCGCGCAGCCGGCCGAGCGGATCATGCCGGCGCTCACCGGCAGGATAATTCCGCGGCTGGGCGAACCTGCCATCACCGTTCCCGATTGGCTGTTGTTCCACCGCGAAGCGGCGGGCTTTCCGTGGCGCAGCCAGGCGTTGTGGATCTATTCGCAATTCGTGCGCTGGAAGATGATCGAGCCGTCGGCCGAGGCCGAACGCCTCGCCGCCGACGTGTTCCGTTCGGACATCTATCGCCGCGCGCTCGGCAATGCCGGCGTTCCGATGCCGGGCGCGAGCATGAAACTGGAAGGCGCGCTCGGCGCGCCGTTGGGCGTCGGGGCGCATCAGGGGGCGCTTACGCTCGGGCCGGACCGGTTCTTCGATGGGCGGGTGTTCGATCCCCACCATATTGATGCCTATCTCGCAGAGCTGGCCGGCCAGCGGGGCTAAACCGCAAGCGCAAAAATTGGCGCCCTTCTCGCGGTTGCGAACGTGCCAGCGCACGAGGTGACTGCGGACTTTCGCTGGTATGAGGACCGGTTTGTTTTTTTGCACTTGCGAAATGAACCCGAATCGGAAACAATAATGGCCAACGCGCGACGATGCGCGTCCCTCGGAAGCTAGCTCCAGTGCCGGGGCCAAGTTCCACCAAAGACAGCAAAGCCGCTGTCCGGTCGCCCGAAAGGGCCGAGCCGGAGGCGGCTTTTTCTTTGGCTCAACGCATCGATCAAACGGGAAATGAGGATATGGCGACGACCTTTTGGCAGGATAAAGAGGCTGCCAGCACGAACAGTTTCTGGGATGCGGGCCACCGCCCGACACTGATTGCGGCTTTCCTCTATTTCGACCTCGCCTTCATGGTGTGGGTCCTGCTCGGGCCGCTCGCGCCCGAAATCGCCAAGACGCTCGCGCTCAGCCCCGCGCAAAAGGGGTTGATGGTCGCGACGCCGACGCTTGCAGGCGCAGTCCTGCGCGTGGTCAACGGCCTGCTCGTCGACCGGATCGGACCCAAGAGGTCGGGCGCGATCAGTCAGGTGATCGTGATGGGCGGCCTGTTTTCGGCGTGGGCGCTGGGGGTGAACAGTTTCGGCGGCACGCTCGCACTGGGCGTGATCCTGGGCTTTGCCGGCGCAAGCTTCGCAATCGCGCTGCCGCTCGCCAGCCGCTGGTATCCGGCCGAGCATCAGGGCAAGGCGATGGGTATCGCCGGCATGGGCAATTCGGGCACGGTGTTCGCCAGCCTGTTCGCGCCCATGCTCGCCAAATTGTTCGGCTGGAATGCCGTGCTTGGCCTCGCCTGCATCCCGCTGGCGATCGTGTTCGTCGTCTATCTCATCCTCGCCAAGGACGCGCCGGATGCGCCAGCGCCCAAATCGGTCATCGCCTATCTCGAGCCGCTCAAGACGGCCGATGCCTGGTGGCTGATGGCCTTCTACGCGGTCACGTTCGGCGGTTTCGTCGGCTTGGCGGCATCTTTGCCGATCTACTTTACCGATCAGTTCGGCCTGACCACGATCACCGCCGGTTATTGCACCGCCGCCTGCGTCTTCGCGGGTTCGCTCATCCGTCCGCTCGGCGGCGCGCTCGCTGACCGGATCGGCGGGGTGAAGACGCTTTCGGTCGTCTATGTCGCGGCGGCCGCAGCGCTCGCCGGCGTGAGCATAGCGCCCAGCGTGCAGAGCGCGCTCGGTTTCTTCGTGGTCGCGATGCTGGCGCTGGGTGCGGGCAATGGCGCGGTGTTCCAGCTGGTGCCGCAGCGTTTCCGGGCCGAGATCGGCGTGATGACCGGCCTGGTCGGCATGGCGGGCGGCTTCGGCGGCTTCTACCTCGCCTCCAGTCTCGGCTTCGCCAAGCAGCTGACCGGCAGCTATCAGCCGGGTTTTCTGATCTTCGCCGGCCTTGCTCTGGTGGCTTTGGCTGGGATCAGCATCGCCAAGGGCAAATGGCGCCGCACCTGGGAAGCTGCGGCCGCGGGCGTGCGTATCTGATCGAATAAACGGTGATGCCGGCGCGGGGTCGGCATCACCCAAGGCATTAGCGACCCATCGGCCGCACACCTGCTGCTGTCCCGGCATTCGCCGGGGCGACAGAACACAAAAAAAGGGGACATCCATGAAGCGTTTCATCCTGGCGGCGAGCTTGCTCGCCGCTGCAGGGCCGGCGTGTGCCGGTCCGATCCTAAAGCCGCTCGTCGATCTGCGCATCCGTTACGAGGCCGACCATCAGGACGGCCTGGCCAAGAACTCCGATGCGCTCACCGCGCGGCTGCGCGCGGGCCTTACGGCAAGCGACGGTCCGTGGAGCGCACTGGTCGAGGCCCAGGGACTGCTCTCGCTCGGTGGCCAATATTATGACGGGTTGCATGGCGCGGCGACCCGGCCGCTGATCAACGATCCGGAGAATATCGCGCTCAGCCGGGCGCAGATCCAGTATAAAACCAAGCAACTCACCATCACGGCGGGTCGGCAGCGGCTCGTGCTCGATGACGAGCGGTTCGTCGGTTTCGTGGGCTTCCGTCAGAACGGTCAGACCTTCGACGCGGTGCGCACAGAATGGACGCCGATCAAGGGGCTCAAGGCGGATGTGAGCTATGTCTGGAGCATCCGCACCATCTGGGGGATCGACGGCTTTGGCGCGCGTCAGCAGGCGGTGTCGGGCAACACCGTCCTCGGCAATTTGAGCTATGCGACCCCGGTCGGCACCGTCACCGGTTTCGCTTACCTGGTCGATGAGAACGAGGCCGCGGTCCAGGCCTATCGCCTGTCGAGCCAGACCTATGGCGTGCGCTTCACCGGCTCGCGGCCGCTGTCCAAGAAAGTGAAGCTGTCCTGGCAGGCGAGCTATGCCACGCAGTCGGACTATCACCGGAATCCCAACAGCTACCGCGCGGATTATTACCTCATCGACGCGACGCTCGACGTTTCCTCATGGAAGCTCAACGGCGGCTATGAGGTGCTCGGCGCGGACAAGGGTGTGGCGCTGACATCGTTCCAGACCCCGCTTGCGACCCTGTTCAAGTTCCAGGGCTGGGCCGACAAGTTCCTCACCACGCCCCAGAACGGCGTGCGCGATCTCTATGGCAGCGTCGGTTACGGCGTGAAGAAGCTGGGTGTGGCGCAAGCCGTGACTTTCCAAGCGGTCTACCACCGCTTCGACAGCGATCGCCTCAGTCTGCACGAGGGCAACGAGCTCGACCTGCTCGCGAGCGCCAAGTTCGGCCATGCGGTCGTGTCGGCGCGTTATGCCGATTATCGCGCCGATAAATTCGCAACCGACACGCACAAATTCTGGCTCCAGCTCGACTGGATCCTGTAGCAGCGTAACCTATTGCGGGCCGGGTGGCATCTTGGCGAAGGCGACCAACGCCGGATCCACCCGGTCCCAATCATAGGCACGCGCCGTATAGGTGACGAAGGTCGGCGCGAAGCGACGTGGATCGTCGAGCGTCGCCGCGCGGATCGCGACGACATCGGGCATGTCGGCGAAGCTAAGGAAAATGGGCAGGCCGCACGTCGCGCAGAAATTGCGCGTCTTCACGCCGCCGCTGTCCGCCACCATGTCCCAGCGCGCAGGCGCGCCGGTGATGGTCAATCCATCGCGCAGGAAACCAAGGTAGGAGCCGTGGCCGGTGCCGCTGTCCAGCTGACAGTCACGGCAATGGCAATGGTTGCTCGCGACGGGCTCACCCGCGACTTCGTACCGGATCGCCCCACACGCGCATCCGCCCGTATAAGCTTCGCTCATCACTGATTTTCCTTTTTTGGGTCAGTTCCCTCGCCGGCCAGGACGCCGATCTTGCCGACCACTTTGGTCCAGCCGGTGCTCATCCGCGAGTAAGCGGTATCGTTCCTGGGCAGATGGAAGCCCGAATGAACCAGCCGCAGCCGCGTGCCGCCGGGCGCCTCGGCGAGTGTCCAGGTGACGATCGTGTCGAGCCGCGAACCGTAGCCCGGATTGGAATCATCCCCGCCGCGCCACGCGAAGCTGAAGCGTTTGTTGGGGATCACCTCCAGCACCTCGCACTGTATGATGCCGTCCCAGGCGCCGGCCGGCGTGGTTTGAAAGGTGAAACGCGCGCCCTTGGTTGGAGCGAAGCCTGTCGGCTCCATCAGCCAGCGGCCGATCATGTCGGCGGTGGTCAGCATCGCCCACAGCTTTTTAGGCGCGCAGGGAAAGAGTTCGTCGACCACGATCTCGCTGGTATCGGTCTGCACGGCAATCTTGGTCACGAATCCATCTCCTTCAAAATGTCGCGGAGGTTGGCGAAGCGGCTGCGCCAGAAAACCGCATAATGGTTTATCCACTCGGCGAGCGGCTCGAGCCCCTCGGGCTGCACGCGATAATAGACTTTCCGGCCGTCGGGCCGTTCGATCACCAGCCCGGCCGCCTTGAGTGCCTTCAGATGCTGAGAGATGGCTCCTTGCGTCACCCCGCTGCCCTGCGTGAGTTCGACCACGCTGATCTCCTGCGTGGCGGCGATCCGTTCGAACACCGCACGGCGGGTTGGATCGGCAAGCGCGCGCATGATCGAATCAACGACAGGGTTCATACGAATCATATTAGTACTGACTAATTAATTAGTCAACACTAATGCATCGTGATACGATTTATGATGCAGTGCAAAATAAACACTTGAGACGCGGCGAGAATCACGGCATCTTCCTGTCTGCGCGGGCAAGGTCGTCCGCACAAAGATAGCCGGAAGTACCCATTGGTGGGTGTGGACGGTGCATCCGGCGGGGTTCGCCCCGGCAAGGATGACAGGCA
>Ga0207683_10002971_pt1 | contig 14792 bp, 13 predicted proteins | sample KBSM73metaG_FD_184333 | JGI IMG/M metagenome (GOLD analysis project Ga0207683, IMG submission 184333) | Miscanthus rhizosphere microbial communities from Kellogg Biological Station, Michigan, USA - KBS M7-3 metaG (SPAdes) (version 2) | ecosystem: Host-associated > Plants > Roots > Rhizosphere >... | reverse complement strand
CGCGCCAGCTGCTTGCGGGGTGCTGCTTTCTGTAGGCGACTTAGTCGCCGCGGGACTTGCGGGCCGGTCCTCCGGATTTCGTGACTGAGTCACCTGCCCCCCTCACCCCAACCCTCTCCCCCCGCTCACGCGTGGGGAGAGGGGGTCTGAGCGCCTGACTCGCCAAGCACCGCGGACGCATTAGCCCTCGCTAATATGTCATCCTCTTCACCCCACCCCCTCGATCATCTCGGCTACGTACTCCGCGATCGCCAGCGCCGCGGTGAGGCCCGGCGACTCGATGCCGATCAAGTCGTAGAGACCCGGCAGTCCGCGGGCCGCCTCGTCCGCGATGACGAAGTCCCGCACCGGCCCGCCCGGTGACTGGAGCTTGGGACGGATCCCGGAGATGTCGGGCTCGAGGTCTTCGTCGCGGATCTCGGGGAGCAGCCTTCGCGCGGCCTCGCCGAACGCGGCGCGCCGGGCGGGATCCACCCGGTAGTCCTCCACCCGCGCGGGCAGGAACTCCGCGTCGGGACCGAAACGCATCCGGCCCCCGGTGTCCAGGACGACGTGCACGCCCAGGCTCTCCGGGGCGGGGACGGGGTAGATCAGCCGCGAGGCGAGCCCGGCGCAGCGCGGCGCCGCCGAGAAGTAGCTCCCCTTGCACCAGTGCAGCCGGTATCCGGCGGCGTCGACGTCGATTCCCGCGAGCGCCGCGATCGTGTCGGCCTCGAGCCCGGCCGCGTTGACGACGCGCTCCGCCGTCAGCGTCTCCGTCTCTCCTCGTCGCCGGACGGCGAGCCGCCATCCTCCGGCATCCGGCTCGATCGCGACCACCTCCGCGTGGGGGTAGAGCGTCGCGCCCGCCGCGAGGGCCTGCGAGAGGAGGAGATCCATGAACGAGTGCGCGTCCACGATGCCCGAGCTCTCGGAGAACAGCGCGCCCACCGATCGCACGTGGGGCTCGGCGGCCCTCGCCTGCGCTCCGGTGAGCCTCTCGAGAGCGACCCCGTTGGCCGCCGCCGCCGCCTCGATCCGGTCGAGTGCCGGGATGTCCGCGTCGTCCACGGCGGTGATGAGCTTTCCGAGGCGGCGGTGGGGCACGTCGTGCGCGGCGCAGAGCGCGTAGAGCCGGTCGCGCCCTTCGCGGCACAGCCTCGCCTTCAGCGACCCGGCCGGGTAGTAGATGCCGGCGTGGACGACCTGGCTGTTCCGGCTCGAGGTCTCCATGCCGTGGCGCGGCCGGCGCTCGAGCACCATCAGGTCCGGGTGGGTCGGAGCGAGACGGGCCGCGACGGCCAGGCCCACGACTCCGGCGCCGACGATCGTGATCCCGGTGTCGGTCACTCCGCCGGCGCGACCCGCGCCGAGACGGCCAGCGTGAGCTTGCGGCAGTGGAAGCCCTCGGCGAACCGGGTGGGGGAGTTGGACTCGATGCCCCGAAGGCGCAGGAGCGCCCGGAAGGCGTCGTCGTCGAACCACTGGTTGCCGGCCTGCGACGGGAAGGACGCGCGCAGGTGCTCGATCTTCTCGCGGCACAGCTCGCGCGAGACCGGAGCGTAGACGTTCGGCGTGACGAGGTCGCCGTCGTACTTCGCGATCTCGTATTCGAGCATCAGGTGGTCTCGAAACGTGTTCGACGCGAGCTCCGCGAGGAGCCGGTGGTCCTGGTGCGCGTCGCCCCGCCACGGGGCGAAGATCACGTCGGGAGAGGGCCGCCGCTTCAACCCCTCGAACGCCTCCTTGATCCGAGCGGCCTGGGACGGGAAGAACCCGTCCCGGAACCGGTGGACCGCGACGTGGAGGGACTTCGCCTCCCGGCCGAAGCGGCGCGCGCTCGCACGGGCCTCGCGCGCCCGCACGGCATTGCCGCTGAAGACGACCATGTCGAGCGCCGCCCCGCCCCGCCGCCGCAGCAGGTGGAGCAGCGTCGCGCCGCAGCCGATCTCGATGTCGTCCGGGTGGGCGCCGAGGCAGAGCACGCGCAGCGGCTCGGACCTCCGGCTCGACAGCTCGAGGCGCAGCATTCCCGTCAGTTGCGAGGGCGGAAGACCGGCTTCACCGGCCGCCCCTCGAGGAACCGCTCGACGCCGGACTCGAGCGCCCTCCGGTAGACCTCGAGCGCTCCGCGGATCGCCTCGACCGTGCGGTCGATCTCGGCGTCGCCGTGCGAGAAGCTGACGACGAGCGACGGCATGAGCACGCCGCGCCGGATCGTCTCCTGCAGCACCAGCGTTCGAAACGCCTGAGACGGAACGCCCGAGGCATCCTTCGCCGCATAGACGAGATTGCAGTCGCGGCCGAGGACCTCGAAGTGGCGCTCGAGCCCGAGCTCTCGCGCCGCCTCCGTGACGCCGGCGCGCAGCCGCGCGCCCTGGCGGTGAAGGGCTCCCACCACGTCCTCCCGCCGGTAGACGCGCATGGTCTCGATCGCGGCGGCGAGTGCGTGCGTCTCCGCTCCGTGGGTCGTGGAGAGGAGGAAGACGCGTTCCTTGTCGTGTTTCAGCCCTCCGAGCTCCATCAGCGCGCGCTTCCCGGTGAGCGCGGCCAGGGAGAACCCGTTCGCCATGGCCTTCCCGAAGGCCGAGAGGTCGGGCGTCACGCCGTAGAGCTTCTGCGCGCCGCCGACGTGCCAGCGGAAGCCGGTGATCGTCTCGTCGAACACGAGCACGGCGCCCTCGCGGTCGCAGCGCTCGCGCAGCCCCTGGAGGAAGCCCGGCGCCGGCTCCTGCATCGCGGCGGGCTCGAGGACGACGGCCGCGACCTGCGAGGGATGGCGACGAAACACCGCGTCCACGCTGTCGAGGTCGTTGTAGCGGAACGTCAGCGTCAGCGCGCGGGCGCTCTGGGGGATCCCGGCGGGCATCGCCGTCGAGCCGATGAACCAGTCGTCGACCGAGAAGAACGGCTGGTCCCGGCAGATCGCGACGAGGTCCCGGCCGGTGGCGGCGCGGGCGAGCTTGACGGCCGCCGTCGTCACGTCGGAGCCGTTCTTCGCGAACTTGACCATGTCGGCGCCGTCGACGATCGACAGGAGCTCCTCGGCGCACTCGACCTCGAGCGGGGACGGGCGCGAGAAATTGCCGCCGTGGCGCATCGCCTCCGCGGCGGCGGCGACGACCGGCTCGAACGCGTGGCCGAGCGTCACCGAGCGCAGCCCCATCCCGTACTCGAGATACTCGCGGCCCTCGAGGTCCCACACGTGGCACCCGTGCCCGCGCGCGATGAAGGGCGGCGCGCCGACCGGGTACTGGTCGTCGCCCTTGGCGTAGGTGTGGGCGCCGCCCGGGATGAGGGCGTGGGCGCGCTCGCGCAGGGCCTCGGCCTCGTCGGAGACGGAGAGCGGGTGCGGCGGAGCGTCGGCGACGGGGGGCTTCGAGCTCATGGGAGGGGCGTCCGACGTCCGGTCAGGCCTGCTGCGGAGTCTTCCAGACCTCCCACGGCGTATCGCCGCGCGCGTACATGTCGTCGAGGAGCTGCTTCTCCTTGAACGTGTCCATGCCCAGGAAGAAGCCGTCGTACTTGTAGGTGATCAGCTCCTTCTTCTGGATCAGCCGCTGGAACGGCTCCTGGACGAGCTCCTCGCCGGGGCGGAGGACGTCGAAGATCGAGGGGCGCAGGACGAAGAAGCCCGCGTTGACCCAGATCTCCGACTTCGAGACGTCCTTGATGTCCTGCACGCCGCCGTCGCCGTTCGCCGTCACGAGGTGGAAGGTGAACCCGGGGCGCGTGGACAGGAAGATCGCCTCCTTGTTCTTCTCCTTGAGCGTGTCGATGAGCAGGGGAAGCGGGCAGTTCGAGAGCCCGTCCGTGTAGTTCGCCAGGAAGTACTCGTCGTTCTCCACGTACTTCTGGACGGCCTTGAGCCGCATGCCGATGTTGGCGTGAAGGCCGGTGTCGACGAAGGTGATCTTCCAGTCCTGGATGTCGCTCGACTTCAGCGCGAGCTCCCGCCCGCCGCTCGACAGCGTGAAGTCGTTGGACATGTACTCGTTGTAGTTGAGGAAGTAGTTCTTGATGATGTCGGCCTTGTAGCCCAGGCAGAGGATGAATTCCTTGTGCCCGAAGTGGGCGTAGTACTTCATCACGTACCAGAGAATGGGCCGGTAGCCGATGTTGATCATCGGCTTGGGGATGATCTCGGAATACTCCTTGATGCGCATTCCGAGGCCGCCGCAGAAGAGCACGACCTTCATTGCTTAATTGTAAGGCTTCGGAAGCATTTTACCGCGGAGAGGCGGCCGGCGATAGGTGCCCCTCCGAGGCCTCGCCACGGGCGTCAGCCGTCCCCCGCCTCCTCGAGGAGCCCGTCGGCGAGCGGCGCGCCCTCGGCCGCTCGCCGCGCGTCGGAGCGCGCGGGAGGCCGCTTGCGGCGCCGCAGCTCCCCGAACAGGAGCGCCGCTCCCATCTGCACGAGGCCGACGAGGGCACCGGCGCCGTAGCTCAGGTGGAGAGTCGCGAGCACGGCGGGCAGGACCGACGCGACGAGGAGGCGCCGGCTTCGGAATGCGAGAAAGACGGAGGCGGCGGTTATGGCCGACGTGTACGCGATCGGCCCGGCGAGCATCACGGAAAGGACCGTCTCCCCGAGGAACAGGAGCGGGACGTGGGCGATGAGCCCGAGCACCAGGAGAAGGGGGGCGACCTGGCGGGCGCGGAGCTGCCGCGGGTGCCGCGCGATGACGCGGCACTTCCACCGGCCGTAGCGGAAGTACTGCTTCGCGAGCGCCGGCAGCGATCCGCGGGGGAAGTACAGGGCTCGAATCGCGGGGTGCAGAAGGATCTTGCCGCCCGCGTCCCGGATCCGGGCGTTGAACTCGCAGTCCTCGTTGACGGACCAGTTCGCGACGAAGGGGCCCAGAGACAGCAGAGTCTCGCGGCGCCAGGCGCCGAACTGGACGGTGTCGACGTACTCGGGCCGGGACGGAGGCGAGCTGCGGTAGCGGGCGCCGCCGTTTCCCCAGAACGAGCCGATCGCGATGGCGATCGCTCGCCCGACGAAGCCGAATCCGCACGCCGAGACGTTCCCCCCCACGTTGAGCGCGTCCCCGTGCTGGAGCGCGGCGACGCAGGCGCGCACGTAGTCGGGCGCGATCTCCGCGTGCCCGTCGACGCGCACGACGATCTCGCCCTCTGCGTGCGCGACCAGCAGGTTGAGGGCCGCGCCGGGCGTACGGTCGGAATTCTCGAAGAGGCGCAGCCGGCGCTCCGGGACGGACGACGCGACGCGACGGAGGATTCCGAGCGTGGCGTCGTCCGACCGGCAGTCCGCGATCAGGATCTCGACGAGATGCTCCGGGTAGTCCTGCGCGAGTACGGCGGCGAGGCTGCGCTCGATCCACCGCTGCTCGTTGTAGACGGGCATGACGACCGTCACTCTCGGGAGGGGCTCCGCGGCCGTGGCCGGCGGCGAGGGAGACGTCCCGTGCTCCCCGGCGCTCATGCCGGCCGCGCCTCGTTCGGTGCCGAGCCGGCCCGGCCGAGAGTCGGCGCTCCCGGAATCAGCGCGCCGATGCGCTCGCCCATGCGTTCGATCTGCCGTCTCGCGCCGGCCGTATATTGGCGGAGCCGTCGCGCCGTCTCCTCGCGGTCGTTCCACAGCCGGTCGAACATGTCGCGGATCGAATCGGCGCCGGGATCCTCGGGGTCCCACACGCAGCCTTCGAGCCCGATCTCGTCCATCACGCCCCGGTACTTGTGGGACCACGAGACCATGAGGGTCGGCACGCCCGACGAGAGGCCGGCGATCGCGGCGTGCATCCGCGAGGCGACGAGGGCGTCGCATTGCGCGATCAGGCCCTTGAGCCGGGACGCGTCGTGATCGCCGCGGATCGGCCGGAGCCACCCGGGTCCGCCGAGCGCCCGGACGAGCTCGTCGGCGGCGGCCCGGTCGTCCGGGCCGTAGTACGGCGGATGGACCTCGTGCGGCACGAGGAACACGGAGGCGCCGTAGCGCGACCGGATGTGCTCCACGAGCCGGACGGACTCGGCGAGGTACCGGTTCGTCCGCCCTCGCGAGGACAGGCGCAGGGCGAGCCCGCTGACGGAGACCGCCACCCGGGGGCGCTCGGCGCGACCCGGGTCGATTCCCTCCGCCGCCCAGATCGGTTCGGGCGACCTGGCCTCCAGCGCGAACGCGACGTCGGGCGCGAGCTCCAGCCGGTCCGCCGGGACCCCGAGGCCGCGGAGGATCTCGCGGGTTCGGCGCTCGCGGATGTAGATCAGTGCGGCCCTCGACAGGAGGTATCGGACGACGGGCCTGTTCGGAGCGCGGAACGGGCCGAGCGACTGGGACACCAGGCCGTACGGCACGCCGGCGGCGAGGGCCGCCATCAGGTTCGCGTGGTGCGCGGGCGCGAAGCCGCCCGGCCGGTCGCGGTACGAATCGCCGCTGAGGTCCAGGACGAAGTCGGCCTCGCGGTAAGCCCTCGCGACCGGATCGGACGCGCCGACGCGCCATCCGGGAATCGCGCGCCGCATCCCGTCGGAGGCGATGCACGCGAGGCGACGGGACATGAGGGAGACGCTGCGGCGATCCCGGCCGGATCCGGGCGCGAACCCGGGGTCGACCACCTCGACGCCGAGCTCCTTCGCGGCGGCGCCGTCGAGCTCCGGACACTGGGAGAGGAGCCGGAACCTCAGGTCGGGCCGTGTCCTGCGAAGCTCGGCGACGAGGCTCTGGACCTGCGCCGCCGACCCCTTCTGCCACGAGACCGTCGCGAAGGTCAGGAGGACGGTTCGCGGCCGCCCCGCCTCGGGCGTCGGGACCGCGGCGGCGCTCACGGTGCGTGCCAGGCCACGACGGAGTCGGTGTCGAGGCGCGCCGACGCCGCCACCCGGAATGCCGGCGCCGGGTAGCCGATGGCGATCATCATGATCGGGACCTCGCAGCTCGGGATCCGGCACGCGCGGTGAACGGCGACGTCCTGGAAGAAGTAGCTGCAGAGGTTCAGGCAGCAGGAGGCGATTCCGTCGGCCTGGAGCGCGTAGACCAGCGTCATCGCGAACATCCCGCCATCGACGTACGCCTGGTGCCGCTCGCCGCTCGTCACGTAGACGCGGCTGTCGCACGAGACCAGCAAGACCCGCGCGGCGAGGTGCCCGAAGCCGGAGTTTCCGTTCTGGGTCCGCAGGACGGTCTCCTTGTCCTCCGGCGACGTGAACACGTGGACCTTCCACGCCTGGCGGTTGCAGACCGACGGCGTGCGCTGCGCGATGCGCACCGCGCGCACGATCGCGTCGTTCGGCACCGGGTCGGGCGCGAAGCTCCGGACGCTGTGACGAAGCCGCGCGAATCCCTCGAAGTCGACGCGCCGGGCGTCTCTCATGAATGCGTCGGCCGTCATTCCGCGGGTTCCGTCGTCGCGGCCGTCGCCGCCGGGGTCGGGGCAACGCGCGAGGAGGTCATCGATCCCGCTGAGCACGCGCGGAAAGTCCCGCGCGAGGCGGTCCCGCATGAGCGCGCGGTAACCGCGGAGGGCGCGGCAGGCGGCGCGGAACGCGATCGCCTCCACGTCTCCGACCGATCTCTCCCACGAGCGGCACAGATCGAGAAGCCTCGACGCCGACGACGCGCCGAACGACGCGGGGAGAACCGGAAGGGCCAGCGCCTTTTCGATCTTGTGGTAGTAGACGGAGAGCAGCGCCTCGAGCTTCCGGCGCTGCCGAGTCCGGGCGCGCAGCGGAGTGAAGAAGCGAACGTACCGGAACAGGTCGTAAGCGCTGTCGGCGCAGAGAAGGACGTACTGGACCGGCGGCGTTCCCAGCACGCGCGCGAGCATCCCTCCGGCGGCTCGCTCCCGCAGGACCACCCAGCCGTAGCGGCGCTTCATCTCTCGACTCCCGGACCGGTGGCCGGCGCCGCGGATCCGAGCGGCACGGACGGCGCGGAGGCTCGTGCCTCCGACACGATCGTTTCGTAGGCCGCCGAGAGCCTCTCGAAGACCCTCGAGAACGTAAAGCGATCGGCGCAGACGGCGCGGTTGTGAGCGCCCATTCGAGCGGCCCGCTCGGGGTCGGCGGCCAGGCGCCGGACGGCGGCGATGAGGGAATCGGCATCTCCGACGGGGACGAGGTATCCGCCCTCGCCATTGGAAATCATGTCGGGGAGCCCGCCGGTTCGCGTCGCGACGACGGGAAGGCCCGACGCCATCGCCTCCAGCACCGCGTTGGGCGAACCCTCGCGGCGGCTGGGGAACACGAAGACGTCGCTCTCGAGCAGCCGGTCGAAGACCTCGGCGCGGGACAGGTGGCCGGTCAGTACGACGTTCGGAGGCGCGGCCCCCAGCGCGTGGCGCACGTCGCCCGCCTCGCCCATCATGACGAACTCCACTTCGGGGAGGGCGCGCGCCGCCTCGAGGAGGTCGAGAGATCCTTTGTCGTAGGAGAGGCGCCCCGCGTATGCGGCCCGGAACGGACGGCGGGACCGCTGACTGCGCGCGGGGGGCGGGGACTCGTCGTCGACGAACGTGGGCATGTATTCCGTCCGCGGAGGCGGATCGCCGAGAGTCCCGGCAAATGCCGCCGACTCCCGGTTCACGCAGAGGTTGAGCGCCGCCACCCGCAGGAGCCGGCGCAGCGCGAAGCGAGACGCAGCGGGAAGACGGACGAAGACGTCCGGCAGGCTTCCGCGGTGATGTACGAGAAGGGGGACGCCCCGGGCGCGCGCGATGCCCGCGATCGCGAGGTCTCGCCACAGGCCCAGCGGCGAAAGGCAGGTGTTCAGGTGGACGACGTCCGTCTCGTTTCGGCCGAGTCGGCGGAACGTCCGAATCACGAGCCGGACGCCCCGCAGGAGCCTGTCGGAGCCGCCGCCGACTTCCTCGAACTGGAAAGAGAATTGCGGACACGGCGGCCGGCTGCGCAGGATTCCGGCCCAGGTCGCGATCCCGCCCGGCGAGGGAGGGAGAAACGAGACCACGAGCACGCGAATCGGGCGATTCATACGCGGAATGTTCGGCGCGCCCTCTGGAGCACGACCGGAAGGTTCACGTTTCCGTTGCGCAGGGCCAGGCCGGCCTTCGCACAGTCGCCGAGCCCTTTCAGGCGGCGGACCTGCGCGCGCGAAACTCCGGGAAGATTCATGCCCTCCTCGAGGTAGGCGTACGGCTGTTCGGCGGGCGCGCGCAGGAGGCCGTGCCGGAGCGCGAGAGTCCAGAGGGGAGTGCCGGGCCGGGGCGTCGACACCGACGTGTACATGTAGTGGAGCAGCCCCGCCCGCCCGAGCCGCCAGGCCCACGCGATCGTGCGGCGGCAGTCCTCCGGCGTCTCCCAGCGGAGCTCTCCGGCCTCCTCCCACGCCGAGAAGAACTGGAAGTACCCGGCGATCTTGATACCCCGTCTCGCGAGGACCGAGCACGTGTGCTCGATCTGTTCGGTCGTGACGTGCTTCTGGACCCCGGCGAGGGTGCGGTTGGAGGCGCTCTCGAAGCCCATCGTGACGAGCCACACGTTCGCGGCGACCATGGCGTCGGCCAGCGCGTCCGGCATCACGTCGCCGCGGATGTTGAAGTTGAAGAAGAGGTCTCGGTAGCCGAGGGCGGCGATTCGGTGCAGGAGCTCGATCGCCCACGCCGCGCCCGCGTTGAACTCCTCGCAGAACAGGCGCAGCTCCCGAACGCCGCGGTCGTAGAGGTATCGGATCTCCTCCACGATGTCGCCGGGCGTGCGCGTGCGAAACGTCGGGCGGCCGAAGATCTTCCAGACGGGCTCCGAGCAGAAGGTGCACGCGAACGGGCAGCCGCGGCTGACGAGGACGCCCAGGTAGAGTCGGCGCTTGCTGTAGGGCATTCCCGGGAATCGGTCCGTGTCCACCATCTCCCACGCGGGCCACGCGAGCGCGTCGAGGTCGCGGCGGAACGGCGCCGGCGGGTTCCGGCGAACCACCGGCCCGTCCCGGCGGACGGCCCCCGGGATCTCGTCGAGGCGCGGCGCCCCGGACGCAAAGGACTCCACCGCCCGGACGATGGTGTCCTCGCACTCGCCCTCGAAGCACGCGTCCACCGGTGTCATGGCCATGACCTCGTCGGCCATGATCGAGACGTGGGAACCGCCCGCGATCACCGGCATGGATGGGAAGCGCTGCTTGACCGCCTGCAGCGTCCGATAGCCGAGGCGGGCCATCGGAGTCTTGAAAGACAGCCCGTAGACGTCCGGGCGAAACGCGTCGATCGCGTCGAGGTGGTCGCGCATGTCTCCGAAGCCCTGCAGGTATCTGACCTCCACCTCCGACGCGGGAAATGCTCTCCGGAGTGCGCCGAGCAGATACAGGATGCCCATGGTGGGCATGTAGTAGATGTAGCGCTCCTCGTCGACCGGGGGGTCGGCCAGCATCACCCGGAGGGGTCGGCCGCGCGAACTTGTGTGGGTCACCTTAGCCTCTCGAAAGAGACCGGCCTTCGATGATCCGACTCTACATCTCCGCAGCGCGGCCGGGGGGCGGAGAACGCAGGAAGCGCCGCTCCTCGGGGCCGGCCGGAGGCGCGGCCGCCTAGGGGATCGGCTCGAGGAGCCCCTTGTCGAGGAGGCGGTCCGCCGCGGCGCGGACCAGGTCGAAGGGGAGCCCGGACCGCTCGGCGACGTCGAGCAGGGTCGGGCCGCCGTCGGACTGGTTGAGGACCCACAGCATCGCCATCTGGAGGCGGCCCGGGTCGGCGAAGCCGCCCATCGCGCCGTATAGCCCGCGGCGGCCCAGCTGGGGCTCGCCGAAGGGCTCGGTGTTCCGGTAGCGCGAGTTGCCTTCGAGGATCGCGATCACCGAGAGGTACGCGGCCAGCGAGTCGGCCAGGCTGTCCGCCCGCACGAACGCCGGGTCGTCGGCGGACGTGTGGTATTCGGGGTACTGGCCGTGCGGCGTGCGCGTGAGGCTGCCGACGGGCAGGTCGAAGCCGGGCGAGCCGTATTGGCGCTCGTCGTAGCCGTAGGGCGAGAAGTCGCGGACCGCCCCGGGGGGCGTCGCGCGGGAGACGACGTGCTCGGCGGCGCGGTCGATCTCGGCGTCTCCGCGCCGGCTGCGCTTGTAGTGGAGCGGCCCCGCGTCGCCGACGCAGGCGACGACCAGTCCGTGGCGGACGCGCGCCTTCGCATCCCGATTCGCCGCCAGCCAGGCGATCGAGCCGATCGTCCCCGGCACGAAGAGGAACCGGTAGGACCAGCGCCGTTCGGCGTGCGCGAGCAGCCGCGCGAGGGTCGCCGCGAGCGCGAGCCCGGACAGGTTGTCGTTCGCGAGCGAGGGATGGCAGGCGTGAGCCGAGAGGAGCACCTCGCCCTTCTCGCGGCCGGGCAGCAGGAGCTCGCCGTACGAGAGGCTGCCGTCCGTGAGCGTCGAGTCGACGACCGCCTCGTAGTCACCGTCCGGGAGCCGGTCGAGCACGCGCTGCGCGAGACAGAAGCCCCAGTCCTCCGCGTAGTAGCTCGTGCGATACGGGATCCAGTCGGGATGGTCCGGGAGCGCGTGGAGCTTCTTCCTCAGCTCGGAAAGCGGCAGGCGGGTCCTCACGGGAACGCTGTAGTTGACGACGTGGAGGCTCGATTCGCGGAAGTCGACGACGCGGCGGCCCGACGCATCCGCGACCCAGGCGTCCCGGACGTTCCATTCGCGCGGGATCGTCCAGTCCAGGACCCGTGTTCCCGTCGGCACCTCTCGGATCTCGAGCGGGGCGACGTGCTGCAGCCGGCGCAGCGTCGCTCTCAGCCCCTCGCCCGTGATGGACCGGCAGATCGGGTACAGCTCCGCGACGAGCGCATGCATCTCGCGCCCGAGGGCGGGGAGGTCCGCGCCGTCGCGGAGGGCCGCGACCGGCCGCGGCTCCGTCAAGGCGCTCCCGGGAAGTCCGGGTAGTCGCGGTCGCGGTCGGCGATGACCACGACCTCGCCCGGCCACTCGATGCCGAAGGCCGGATCGTTCCAGCGCACGCCGGCGCCGTGCTCCGCGCTGTAGCGCTGGGACATCTGGTAGGCGGCCTCCGTGTCGTCCTCGAGCGTCAGGAAGCCGTGGGCGCAGCCCTCCGGGACGTATAGAGCCGAGCGGTTCTCGGCGTCGAGTCGGACGCCGAAGTGCCGTTTGAAGGACGGCGATCCGCGGCGCAGGTCGAGGACGACATCCCAGAGCGCCCCGCGCGTGCAGCGCACGAGCTTCGCCTCGGCCATCGGGGGGCGCTGATAGTGCATCCCCCGGAGCGTCCCCTTCCGGGCGTTCCAGGAGATGTTCCCCTGCACGACGTGCGGATTCAGACCGCGCGCCTCGAACTCCTCGTCCGCGAACGAGCGTGCGAAGAATCCGCGAGCGTCGGCGATGCGCTCCGGCTCGAGGACCCACGCGCCGGGAAGCGGCGTCGGGCGGAAGATCAACGCGCCTCTCCGAACGCGCCGCTCACGGAATCACCTCGACCGCGGGGATCGGCACGACGAACTTCGCGCCCCACTCGCGGACGTAGGCGAGCTGGCCCACGATCTCCTCCCGAAGGTTCCACGGGAGGATGAGGATGTAGTCCGGCCGCGTCTCGCGGAGGCGCTCCGGCGGATGGATCGGGATGTGCGTGCCCGGCGTGTACCGGCCGTGCTTGTAGGGGTTCCGGTCCACGGCGTACTCGACGAAGTCGGTCCGGATGCCGCAGTAGTTCAGCAGCGTGTTGCCCTTGCCGGGCGCGCCGTACGCCGCGACGGTCTTCCCGGCACGCCGCGCCTCGATCAGGAACGCGAGCAGCGCGCGCTTGGTCTCTTCGACGCGCGCGCCGAAGGGCCTGTACCGCGCCAGCGTCCGGAATCCGTCCGCCGACTCCTCGCGCGCGAGCGCCGCGGCGGCGTCCGTCTCGGTCCGCGGGTCCGAGCGGTGCGCCGCGAAGATCCGGAGCGAGCCGCCGTGCGTGGGCAGCCTCTGGACGTCGAAGATGCGGAGCCCGTGCGCCGCGAAGATGTCCCGGGCCACCGTGAAGGAGAGGTAGGAGAAGTGCTCGTGGTAGATCGTGTCGAACTGGTTCTCCTCCATGAGCCGCCAGAGGTGCGGGAACTCCATCGTGATCGTTCCGCCCCTGCCGAGCAGGACCTCGAGCCCGGCCACGAAGTCGTTCACGTCGGGGACGTGCGCGAGAACGTTGTTGCCGACGATGAGGTCGGCCGGGCCGTGCTCCCGCACGATCTCGGCGGCGGTCTCGCGTCCGAAGAATCGGACGACGGTGGGCACGCCGCGGTCGACCGCGGCCCGCGCCACGTTCGCCGCCGGCTCCACGCCGAGCACCGGAACGCCGCGCTCGACGAAGTACTGGAGCAGGTAGCCGTCGTTCGACGCGATCTCGACGACGCGCGAGCTCTTCCCGAGGCCGAAGCGCTCGATCGCCATCTCGGTGTAGTCGCGGGCGTGCTGGAGCCAGGAGCTCGAGTAGGAGGAGAAGTACGCGTACTCGGTGAAGATCTCCGCGGGAGAGACGTACTCCTGGAGCTGGACCAGGAAGCAGCGTCCGCACACCCAGACGAGGAGAGGGTAGAACGGCTCCATCCGGTTCAGCGCCTCGGCCGGCAGGAAGCTCTCGCACAGCGGCGACATGCCCAGGTCGACGAAGACCTCGGACAGGGGAGCGGCGCAGAACCGGCAGCGCGGAGCGGCGACGGCCGCGTCCGGCAGCTTCTCGACGGCGCTCACTTGCCGGCGCTTCCGGCCTGGCTCGCGCGGCGCGCGAGGATACGCCTGCCGAGGCGCGGCGCGGCCATGAGCATCGCGGCGCGAATGGCCTTCCGCATGTCCTTCGAGAAGCGGTAGCGCAGCCGCCGGCGCTTCCAGTACGCGGGAAGGACCGCGAGGCAGCGCATCTTCTCCGAGAGCGGCATCGGCACGCGCAGCACCGAGCGGGCGTACTCGCCGAAGCGGCGCCACTCCGGGAAGAAGATGCGCAGGCCCGCCCCGGGATCCGACTCCTCGAACTGCTCGTGGAGCGGCACGTAGTGGCCCGCGGCAGGGTGCAGCCGGCGGAAGAAGAGAAACTCGGGCACCTCTTTCATCTTCCCGCGCAGGGCGAGCTCCGCCTGGAGGAACGCATCCGACGACGGATAGATGATGTAGCCGGGAGTCGCCCGGAAGACGCTCATCCGCATCAGGCCGAAGGCCGAGATGATGTCGGGAACGACCGTCAGCACGTTGCGGAACCGCTCGTGGGGCGCGGCGGCGTCCGAGAATTCCGCCGACTCGGCGGCGCCGAGCGTCTTGCCCTCGGCGTCGATCTCCCAGGCCCGCGTGTGCACGAACGCGACGTCCGGGTCCGCGTCGAGCTCCGCGACGGTCCGTTCGAGGTACTGCGGATGGAGCCGGTCGTCGTAGGCGACCGTGATGAAGTACTCGCCCCGCGACAGCTCGGCGCAGAGATTGAAGTTCCGGTCGGAGCCGATGTTGACGGGATTGCGGTGGTAGCGCGCCCGCGGCTCCGTCTCGGCGAAGCGCCGGCAGATCGCCTCGGTCCGATCGGTCGAGGCGTTGTCGCAGATCGTGAGCTCCCAGTCCTCGAACGTCTGCGCGGCGATCGAGTCCAGCGCCTCCTGCAGGTACCTCTGGCCGTTGTAGACGGGAATGCCGATGGACACCTTCGGCGCGCGGGCGGCGGAAGGAGGGGCGGTCATCCGCCCGGCGAGAGCGGGAGAGGAAGACATCGGCTTTTCGGGGGCTTCCACCGGGAAATGGTAGCAGACCGAGGAAGCCGTGGAGCCGGATGGCGGCGGCCGTCGGCGAGCGCGTCCGGCCTCTAGGGTAGCTCCGGATAGAAGGTCGGATCCTTGGACGTGTTGTCGATCACCGACGCGAAGGCGTAGACCGACTGCGTCCCGCC
>Ga0207683_10002966_pt1 | contig 14801 bp, 14 predicted proteins | sample KBSM73metaG_FD_184333 | JGI IMG/M metagenome (GOLD analysis project Ga0207683, IMG submission 184333) | Miscanthus rhizosphere microbial communities from Kellogg Biological Station, Michigan, USA - KBS M7-3 metaG (SPAdes) (version 2) | ecosystem: Host-associated > Plants > Roots > Rhizosphere >... | reverse complement strand
GATCGCGGCGGCTATCACCTTGCCCTGCACGACGTCGATGCCGAGCGCCGCCGCCGCGCGTTCATTCTCCCGGATCGCGAGAAAGACATAGCCGAGACGCGAGCGGTCGATGGCCAGGATGACGCCCGACACCAGCGCGAGGATGCCGAGCGCCGCATAGCAGAAACCAAGCTTGGAACCGAACTGGAAATTGGCGAAATCCGGCTTGGACGGAATCGAAAGGCCGTTGGCCGCGCCGAGGAAGCCGACATTGCTGACGATGTGCAGCGCCATCTCGGCAAGTGCAAGCGTCACCAGCGCGAAATAAACGCCGGACAATTTGCGCCGGAACACCGTGTAGCCCATCAGCGCGCCGAGCGCGCCGCCGATGGCGGCGGCGAAAACGAGCCCGATCCAGGGGCTGACGGAGTATTTTAGATAGAGCGCGGTGGAAACATAGGCACCAGCGCCGACGAACAACGCATGGCCGAGCGACATCTGGCCGGCCATGCCGCCCAGGATGTTCCAGGCCAGTGCCACCGAGCCATATAGCGCCACCAGCACGAAGATATGCTGGCCATAGATCGACAACAGCGGCGCCAGGCCCGCGAGCAACGCGACCGCCAAGGCGAGAAGGAGCATCGGTTTCATGCCCGACGCCCTCCGAGCAGTCCCTCCGGCTTGAACAACAAAAACAGGATGAAGATGGCGTAGGTGATGATGAAATTGATCGAGCCGCCCGTCAGCAAACCACCGACGGCCTCGACAATGCCGATAATGAAGCCGCCGATCAGGGCGCCGGCGAAATTGCCCATGCTTCCGAGCACCACGACGATGAACGCCGTCAGGGTAAAGTTCGACCCGACGCTTGGGCTGACATAGTTGAACGGGGCTATCAGCGGAGCGACCAGGCCGAGCGATCCGACGCCGATGCAGAATGCCAGCAGGTACATGCGGTCGACATTGACGCCGCACATCAGCGCCGCATCGCGATCCTGCGCCGAGGCGCGGATCAGCCGGCCGAACTCGGTCGATCGCAGGAACCAGTACAATCCGAGGCAAAGTGCGATCGAGACGGCGCTGGCGATCAGGGCGGCGGCCTGGATGAACACGTTGCCGAAGCGCACGACATGTCCGGACAGCACGGATGGGATGGCATGAAGGTCCGCCGTGAAGAACACCAGCATGGCGTTCTGCAGGATCAGGGACAGTCCGAGCGTCACCACGATCTGGTTGTGCTCCGGCGCCTTGATCACGGGCGCGACCAACAATTTGTAGGTAAAGGCGGCGGCCAGCGTCACCAGCGGCAGCACCAGCACAAGCGACAGATAGGGATCAAGCCCGAGCAGCGCCGCGCCGAGATAGGTCAAATACAGCCCGACCGCGAGAAAGTCGCCATGGGCGAAATTGACGATCCGCAGCACGCCGAACGTCATGGTCAGGCCGACCGCGACGATGGCGTAGACGCCGCCGAGCAGGATTCCGTCGGCGAGCGCCTGCGGCAGAAGCGGAAGCAAGTCCATCAGGATGCCGCCTCGGCGCGCCGTTGCTGCAGCATCTCTCCACCCACGAGATCGTCCCTCCCCTATTTGGTTGGCCGCCGCGCCTTCGGACGCGTTTCTGGCCGGCCCGGTGCGTCGCCGGTCCCGGTCTGTCCATTGGACAGACCATTGATGCATTTAGCTCCTTTCTCGTCAAGAACGTTCAGTTGTGCTGTGCAGCCGCGCCGGCTTGGTATAAAGATCGATGCGTTGGCGCAGATGAGGTCCGGTAAAGGGTGGGCAGAGCTTGACCAGGAAGACAACGAAGGTGACGCCGCCCGCACGGGCAAAAAGCGCGCGGCGGCCTGTGGCGAAAGCGGTCGAGACGGTTGCCAAGGACCGCTCGCAGCCGCGATTTGCGCCGATCCGGACCAAGCGCGTGTTCGAGGAAATCTGCGAACAGGTTCGCCGCGAAATGGCCGCAGGCACGCTGCGCCCCGGCGACAAATTGCCGCCGGAGCGCGAGCTGGCCCTGAAACTCGGGGTCAGCCGGGCCGCGGTGCGCGAGGCCTTTCGCAGTCTCGAGATTGCCGGCGTGGTCGGGCTGCACAAGGGCGCGCGGGGCGGCGCCTTCATCCTGAAGGGCGATCCCGACATCGTCACCCGCTCGATCCGCGACATGTTCCATCTTGGCCGCATTTCGCTGGATAACCTCACGGAAGCCCGCACCCTGGTAATGCAGCTCGCCATGCAGCTTGCCTGCGAACGGATCCGGCCTACCACGCTGGCGGCGCTTGAACGCAATGTCGAACGCCTTACGATGCTTCCCGTATCCGGAAAGGCCGCCGAGCGCGTCGCGATCAGCGCGGAATTCTATCGCCTGATCTCGCAGGCGACAGACAACACCGTGATGCAGGTCATTATCGAGGCCCTGACCGATATCGTGCTGCAGCAGGTCGAACAATCGAACATCGAATTCTTTCCCAATCTGATCGCGCATCGGCGCCGGCTGGTCGAATACATCGCAAATCGTCAGGTGGACGAGGCGAAGCGGGAAATGACCGAGCATCTGCAGCGACTTCGTCGCCATTTGATGCGCGCCGAGCGCGAGACCGCCGGCAACAAGCTGGCCCGGCCGCTGGCTGAAGAGACAACACGGTAAAGCCCCCTTTCTTTGACGTCACTTCGGTCATGCGCGGCCGGACGCTGCGCCATGCGCGTTGCGGCATTTGACATTCAAATCGACCTTCTCCTAGTATGGTCTGACCAATAGTCCTTAGGCGGAAATTCCATGACCTTACCCGATTGCTCGATGGCGGAACTGCAGGCGGTGCTGCTGGCGCGCGATCTCGCCGACGGCGAAAAGGCCATCGTCGGCACCAACAGCGACGTTCAGGTCGCGGCCTGCAACCTCGCCCGGTGCCGGCAGGCGCCGACGCTGTGGTGGGTGTCGGGCCCCGGCGGCATGGTCAATTGCAACGAGCCGGTGATCCGCTCCACCGCGCGCACCGAGAACATCGCCTGGAGCGAGGCGATGATGGACCTGCCGCAGATGGTCGATTTCATCGACTGGAAGATCCATTTTTTCGATTTCGCGATTCTCGGCGCCATTCAGGTCGACCGGTTCGGCAACATCAACACGGTCTGTGTCGGACCGCACGACAGACCGCGGCTGCGCGGCCCCGGCACTGTTGGCATCAGTGCCCTCACCGCGCTGGCGCGGCGCTTCTATGTCGTGATGGCGCGGCACGACCGCGGCAGTTTTCCGGAGCGCGTCGATTTCCTCAATGGTCCCGGTTTCCTGGACGGCGGCACGTCGCGCACTGATCGTGGCCTGCCGGAGGGGGGGCCGAAGCTGGTGCTGAGCCCCTTCGGCGCCTTCGATTTCGAGCCGACCTCGAAACGGATGCGGGTGAAGTCACTGCATCCGGGCATCACGGTCGAGCAGGTTCAGCAACAAACCGGCTTTGAGCTGCTGGTCGAGGGAACGCCACCGGTGACGTCGATGCCATTGGCCGAAGAACTCAGCGTGCTTCGCGAAAAGGTCGACTCCACCGGCGTGCTGCGCGAGCGCCGCCGCGCATAAAAACAATTCCACAGGGAACATTTCCAGGGAAGCGCCATGTATCTGACCGAAGAGCAGACCGCCTTTGTCGACAGCATCAGGAAGATGGTCGAGCGGCACATTGCGCCGATTGCGGCCGAGATCGACGAGACCGACCGCTTCCCCGAAGAGCTTGTTCCGATTTTCGGCGATATGGGCCTGCTGCAGCAATGGGTGCCCGAGGAATATGGCGGGCCGGGCGGAAACCTCACCTTGCTCTGTCTCGCCAAGCATGAAATCGCAAAAGTCTCGATGGCGTGCTCGATCCTGGCTGGCCAGAATTCGATCGGCATGGCGCTGCCGGTATTGCATTTCGGCACCGATGAGCAGAAGCGGCGTTTTCTGCCTCTGTCGGCAAAAGGACGCACGCTGACGGCTGTCTGCATGTCGGAGCCGCATTGTGGGTCCGACGTCGCGGCGATGAAGACCAAGGCGGTGCGCGACGGCTCGTCTTACGTGATCAATGGCGAGAAATGCTTCATCACGTTCGGCAGCGTGGCACATTGGGTCCTGCTGTTCGCCCGCACCTCGGAAGGCCGTGGGGTCGACGGCATCAGCGCATTCATGGTCGACACCAAGACGCCCGGCTTCAAGGTCGGCCGCAACGAACGCAAGATGGGGCTCGGCGGCGTGCCCAATGTGCAATTGTTCTTCGAGAACATGCGGGTGCCGATCGAAAACCGGCTCGGCGAAGAGGGGCAAGGCTTCAAGGCCTGTATGCACATCCTCAATCTCAATCGGCCGACAGTCGCCGCCGCGTCGATCGGTCTCGGCCAGGGCGCGCTCGATGCCGCCATCGCCTACGCCAAGGAGCGCAAGGCGTTTGGCAAGGCCATCGCGACCAACCAGGGCTTGCAATGGATGATGGCCGATATGGCGATCCAGCTCGAGGCCGCCCGTGCGTTGCTGTTCGAATGTACCCGGCAGGTCGACATGGGCGACTTCAGCCAGCTCTCGATGATGGCCTCGATGGCCAAATGCTACGGCAGCGACGTCGCCATGAAAGTTACCACCGACGCGGTTCAGATTTTCGGCGGGGTCGGTTATCTCAAGGACTATCCGGTCGAGCGGATGATGCGCGACGCAAAAATCAATCAGATCTGGGAAGGCACCAATCAGATCCAGCGCATCGTGATCTCGCGCCATTTGCTGGGAAGGGAAGCGTGATGTCCAAGATCAAGGGTCTTGCCGAAGCGCTCGACGGCATCGAGGACGGCGCGTCCATCGGGATCGGCGGCTGGATTTTCAACTCGCAGCCGATGGCGCTGGTGCGCGAACTGATCCGCCGCAACAAGCGTCATCTGCGCCTCATGCCCGCGCCCGGAAGCATCGCGCCGGACATGCTGATCGGCGCCGGCTGCGTGGCCGAGACCGGCTGCGTGTTCATCAGCTTTGAGCAGTTCGGACTGGCGCCGCATTTCCGGCGCGCCGCCGAAACCGGCAGCGTCAGGATTCACGAGCTTGATGGCCCGGCCATCGCCGGCGGCCTGCGCGCCGCCGCTTGCGACCTGCCCTACGGCCTGATCCCGGACATGTGCACGGATCTTCCGCGCGTCAATCCGCAAACCTATCAATCCGTCCCCCGCGCGCCCGGCGAACGCGCCATGTTGAAGGTGCCGGCCATTCATCTTGACGTGACGCTGCTTCATGCCCAGCAGGCCGACGAACTCGGCAATGTCCAGTATTTCGGCCCGGTGTTCTTTGACGTGCTGATGGCGCAAGCCTCGAAGAAGGTCATCGTGTCGGTCGACCGTATCGTCCCCACCGAGACTATCCGGCGGGACAATCATCTGACCAAGTTGCCCTCGGCATTCGTGGACGCCGTGGTCGAGGCGCCCTTTGGGGCCCATCCGACTTCCAGCGGCGGACTTTACGAGGCCGATGACGATCACCTTGCGGAGTACGTCCGGGCCAGCGGCGGAAGTGCTTCCTTTACAAAATATCTCGAAACCTATGTCAGCGGCGCTGCCACGCAAGCCGATTATCACCGGCGCATCGGCAGTCCGCGTCTGCGCGAACCCGCGAGGCAATAGTGGCCGGATTGCATCCAGCGGCTGAGCCGCGGCCGGGGCCCTTGCAGGGCATTCGGGTACTCGATTTCACCGCCATGCTCGCCGGCCCACATTGCGCGCGGCTGATGGCGGACCTGGGCGCCGAAGTCATCAAGATCGAGGGGCTCGAAGGCGATCTGATCCGCAGCCGCCCGCCGCTCCGCGATGGCAACAGCACCTATTTCGGCGCGCTCAATTGCGGGAAGAAGAGCGTCGCGATCGACCTCAAGACCGATGCGGCGAGATCGATCATCCATGCACTGGTAAAGCAATCCGACGTCGTGGTGGAAAATTTCCGTCCCGGCGTGATGGCGCGACTGGGCTTCGATTACGCGACCCTGAGCCGGCACAATCCGAAACTCGTCTATTGTTCGATCTCCGGCTATGGACAATCGGGCCCCGGCGCCACGCGCGCCGCCTACGCGCCGATCGTCCACGCCGCCAGCGGCTACGATGCCGCGAACCTCAGCTATCAGCCAACTCAGGATTATCCTGCTTCGACGGGCATCTTCACGGCCGACATTCTTTCGGGCGCTTACGCTTTCGGCGCCATTCAGGCCGCCCTCGTCCATCGCGAACGCAGCGGACAGGGACAGGCCATCGACGTGTCGCTGATGGACTCGATGCTCAATCTGATGGTGTTCGAGTGCCAGGAAGCGCAATTCCCAAGCGAACGCCGGCGTCCGGTCTACGCGCCGATGAAGACCCGGGATGGTCATGTCATCATCGCCCCCATCAGCCCAAAGAACTTCGAGCAGATGGCGGAAGCGATGCAGCGGCCGGACCTGAAAACAGATGTGCGGTTCGCGACCGGTCAGGCGCGTGTCGAAAACTGGACTGCACTGATGGCGGTCATCGAGCAATGGACCGAACAACACACCGGCATCGAGATCGAAGCCATCATGGACGCCAACGGCGTCCCCTGCTCGCGCTTCCTCACCGTTGCGGATGCCTTGAAGGATCCACAACTGGCGGAACGGGGCAGCCTTTCCCGAATAAAGGACGGTGCCGGCGACTTTCTGGTGCCCAACGCGCCATTTCAGTTCATGACGCCGACGGCGGCCGGGCCGATGGTATCGGGCCTTGGAGCGGACAGCACGGACGTGCTTTCGCGCCTGCTCGGCATGTCGGGCGAACAGATCGACACGCTGCGCCGCCAAGGTGTCCTTTCGCGTTCGGACTGAACCATCAACCGGCGTCGTGCAGCGGCGCCGGATCACCAAGCGACACCAGCGTCGCGCCGTCAAAACGCGTGAGGTCTGACGATGGCCTCGGCCTGCGGGGTTCGGTCATTGGGCGACATGCCTAGAAAGTGCCGGGATAGGCGCCGCCGTCGATCAGAATGTTCTGCCCGGTAATGTAACTGGCCTGCACCGAGCACAGAAACGCACAGGTCGCGCCGAACTCATCCGGGTGTCCGAAGCGCTTCGATGGATTAGCTGACTTGACTTGCTGGGTGACCTGATCCACCGGGCGTTTGGTGCTGGCAGCCAGCGCCTGCAGATTCGATTTCAGCCGATCGGTATCGAACGTGCCCGGCAGCAGATTATTGATCGTGACATTATGCTCGGCGGTGGAGCGCGCCAGGCCCGAGACAAACCCTGTCAACCCTGAACGTGCGCCATTTGACAGACCCAATATGCCGACCGGCGCCTTCACCGCGTGCGACGTCACGTTGACGATCCGCCCGAATTTGCGCGCGATCATGCCGTCGATGGTGGATTTCATGATTTCGATCGGCGCCAGCATGTTGGCGTCGAGCGCCTTGATCCAGTCGTCGCGGTCCCAATTCCGGAAATCGCCCGGCGGCGGACCGCCGGCGTTGTTGACGAGAATATCCGGATCGGGGCAAGCGGCGAGAATGGCGTTTCGCCCTTCCAGGGTCGTGACATCAGCTGCGACGGCAACTGTTTCTGCGCCGGTGGCGGCTTGAATTTCTGTCGCTGCCTGTTCCAAAACCTGCCGGCGCCGGGCAACGATGATCAGCTTTACGCCTTCGTTTCCGAGCGCGATCGCACAACTCCTGCCCAGGCCCATGCTTGCCGCGCAAACAATTGCCGTGCGCCCTCGAAGACCAAAATCCATCTTTTTTCCTGACTCGACTGTCTCGGCATCCCGCCGTTAGGCAGATGCCTGCTGCTTGTTGATTGTTCGGCAAGCCATCCGCGATCCTCATCATCCCGCCGTCTAGTCGGAGACGATTTTCAGATCTTCGAGGGAAATCATCTCACCCATGCCACCCCATTGCTTGCCATCGAACTGCGCAAGCTGCATGTTGTGGAAGGCATCGTAATTGTCTGGCGAGTTGTAGATCTTCACGCCGTTCAAGATAAGCGGCGGCGTGTAGCCCTTCAGGTTGGTCGCTTGATGGAGCAAGTTCGCCCGGGTGAGATTGTCGCCGCACAGCTTCAAGACATGCGCGATCGCCGAAGCGTTGTTGTAGCCGGGAATCGCCGTCGCATCATCCAGGTTGAGGCGCGGCATGTATTTTTGCGCGAACGCCTTGTATTCCTTTACGCCTGCATCATCCGCTTCCGCCGGATCAGTGACATTCTTTTCCCAGCGCGCGGTGATAAGGCCCTTGGCATTTTCCAGTCCGGCGGGCACCAGCGTCGCGCCAACCGAACTGGAGTTCGAGTTGATGATGAAGGTCGGTTGCCAGCCGAGGCTCGCAACCTTGCGGATGGCTTGCGCCGCAAATTTCGATGCGCTCAGTTGAACAAAGACATCCGCGCCGCTCAGCTTGAGCTCGACGACCTGGCTCTCGATGGTCGGCTCGGTCATCTCATGGCTGATTTCCTTGACGATCATCTGCGAAGCCCGATCGCCAAGCCCCAGCTTCAGCCCACGAAGATAGTCCTTGCCAAGATCGTCGTTGACATACTGAACCGCGATCTTTGCATTCGGCTTCGCCTTGAGCAGATACCGGCCGAATACGGCCCCCTGCGCGATGTACGAGGGATAGAACGGGACGATCCAGGGGAAACCCTTTGGATCATTGAATCTAACGGCCCCGGACGTGAGAAAGAGGCTCGGCACACCCTTGCCGTTGAGGTACTTCGACACTGCGGCGTTCGGCGGTGTCCCCAGGAAGCCGGCGATGGCAAACACCTCGTCGGACTCGACGAGCTTGCGTGTTTGTTCGACGGCCTTCGGCGGGCTGAATGCGTTGTCGAGCGATATGAGGTTTACCTTGCGGCCGTTGATCCCCCCGCGATCATTGATCATTTCGAAATAGGCCGTTTGCGCCTGTCCATAAACCCCGTAGGCAGATGCCGGGCCGCTGTAAGGCGACGTAGTGCCCAACTTGATCTCGGTGTCCGTGACGCCAATATCGTAATTCTTTGCGGCGAGGGCTTTCCTGGAATGGGCCAATGTCAGCGCAACAGCGCCGATACCTGCCACGGCAGAACGACGGGTGATTGAGTTCATAACGACCTCCTCCGGAATAGCAGTTGACAGTCATCATCCTGCGTCAGCCCCGCTGGGCACCGCACTCACTCAAGACATATCGTCGCCTCGGCGCGGACCGACGGGAGCAACGCGTTGTCAATTTCCCTGAAGTCGCCTTCGGTGAGTTCGATCGGCGCCGAAAATGTCAGCGCATCCATGTGGCCATTGAGAATGGTCGGATAGCGCCATTCGGCCGTTGCGACGGTGCGGGCGCCAGCGCGGAATTCGATCGAAAGCGGTTGTGGCGCGCTTGAACCGTGCCCGCTCTGATAGCCGTCGCCGATACAATAGATTTCGAACTGGTACGCGGCACCACGACGCTGGATCGCTATTTCGATATCCAGCAAGCCAAAGGTGGGATCGGCCTTCAATCCTTCCTGGTAGAAATAGACAAACGGAATCCGGCCGTATTTGCTCTCGCCGCGACTTGCATCCGACGGCACCTGCGCATCGCTGCGGCCCGGCGTACGCGGCGGCATCGGACCGAGCAGGCACATCTGCGGCAATGACCGGCACTCAACCACGCACTCGGCTCCCTTGCGCTGACGCGGCATCCGGTGCCCCGGCCTTGTCGAGCCTTTTCACGTCATATGTACGGCCGAGAAAGGCGACGGCGTTGTCGGCCAGAACGGCATCGACGCCCAACGCGCGCGATGCAAATGCGCCGGGCTGCTTTTGCCGGATCGAAAAGGGGTAATCCGATCCGACGACGATGTGATCGCTGCCGACGGCGCTGGCGAGGAACGACAGCGATGCCGGATCGTAAAGGATCGTATCGTACCAGAATTGACGCGCGATCTTCGACGGCGGCTGGGACATCTGGCCCTTCAGGCCGAGCGACCATCCGAAATCCATTCGCGGCAGGATCCAGGACAGCGCACCACCGCCGTGGCTGAGCAGGATCCGCAGCTTCGGAAAGCGCTCGGTAACTCCGGCGGCGAGCAACGACACCGATGCGAGCGCCGTCTCCAGGGGAAATACCGCCGTCGCCGCAAATTCAGGGCTGGCGGCCACCCGCTCCATCCCAGCCGGATGAAGCGGATGCACAAAGATTCCGAGGTCGAGCGCTTCGGCAGTTTCATAGAGGGGAAACAGGGCTTCGCTTCCAAGCGCCGCGCCGTTGACATGCGTTCCGATTTCGATTCCGGCAAAGCCCAGCGCCTTGACCTTTTGCAACTGGCGCACCGCGCGCGGCACGTCCTGTACGCAAACCATTCCGATGCCGGCGAAGTTGCGCGGCGCCCTGGCGATCATGGCCGCGATCTCGTCGTTCATGATATTGGCGAGATACTCCGCATCGTCGGGCGGCAGCCAATGCGACAACAGTTCCGGCATCGGCGACAACACCTGCATGTCAGTACCGTCATCGACCATGTCCGACAGCCGTCGGTCGACATCCCAGGATCGCGTATCGATTTTGCGAAATACCTTGCCCGCGATCATCACCGCGGCCTGATCGCTGCCAGAGAGCTCAACGCTGGGCCACCGCCGGTCCCGCTTGGGATCGGCAGCCAGTCGCGAAGGCACAATATGGGTGTGAACATCGATCACAGCGCCCACCGCGTCTCTCCCTGATGCCCTTGTCGGGCTTATGCATCGATCGGAGCAACCCTTGCGAAACGGCGCTCAATCCGCAGTTTTTACTTTACAAACAAGATTGATTGTTTCTTATTTGGAGTCAAGACGTCTTTTGAAAGCGTCACGATGGCTGCCGTATCTGGCGACGCCACAGGGAGCGAACGCGGTGAACCTGTCGAAGACACGCGTCGTGATCGTCGGAGCCGGCCAGGCTGGGGGCCGCGCAGCCGAGGCATTGCGTGCAGCCGGCCACAGCGGACCGATCACCCTGGTCGGCGAGGAAGCTCACCTTCCCTATGAGCGACCGCAGCTCTCCAAGGCGATCCTGCTCGACAGCGAACCCAATCCGGCGTTCATCCGCAGCTCGGGCGATTGGGCCGGGCTTGACGTGACCCTGTCGACGTCTTCGCGTGCCGTCGCCGCCGATATCGACCGGCGCGAGATCGGGCTGAAAGACGGTCGCACGTTTCCATTCGACCAGTTGCTGCTGGCGACGGGCACGCGCCCTCGCCGAATGGCCGAACTGGAAGGCACCGCGCTGCCCGTCAGCTATCTCCGCTGCATGGACGATGCGCTGGCGCTGCGAAGCGCGTTGCAGCCGGGCAAGAAGGTCGTTCTGGTCGGCGGCGGCGTCATCGGTCTCGAAGTGGCATCCGCGGCGGTTGCGCGCGGCTGCCATGTTGCCGTTATCGAGAAGGCCGAAACCGTATTGCCCCAGATCGGCTCGCCGTCGCTTAGCCGGTACGCGCAAGCGCTTCATGCCGCCAAGGGCGTGAAAATCATGTGTGGCATCAACATCAAGCGGGCCGCAGCAACCGGCATTGAACTTGACGACGGGACCGTCGTTCCTGCCGACATGGCGCTTGTCGGCATCGGCGTCGAAGCATCGGTCGACCTCGCGCAACAGCTTGGACTCGAAACCCGGCATGGCATCAAGGTCAGCACGTCAGGCGCGACCGCCATCGATGGCGTCCATGCGGCCGGCGACGTCGCCGAACAGTGGAGCCGGTGTCACGACCGCTGGATGCGGCTCGAAAACTGGGCGAACGCACAAAATCAGGCGATCGCGACTGCGAAGAACATGGCCGGCGAAGCGACGATCTATGATGCGCCGCCCTGGTTTTGGTCCGACCAGTATGACGCCAACATCCAGATCGTAGGCCATCCCGGCGGCGGCGATGAAATCGTCAGAGGCGACGTCGCCAATGGACGCTTCACGACACTCAGCATCCGCGACGGCGAGGTCGTCGGCGGAATAGCCGTCAATTCCGCGCGCGACATGTCGGTTCTGCGCCGTCTCGTCGCGTCGCGAAAAACAGTTCGCAGAACCGACCTCGAAAACCCGCAATTCGAACTGAAGCGCTCGCTTGCGTCATAGAGCTCACTTGCCTCATAGAAAGGAAATGCCATGAACGCCGATAATGCTCAGCCGGCCCTGCTCGTGGATCCGGCGCTACGCGTCTTCAAGGTGGCCCGCCGCAACTTCGTCGATCATGAAATCTTCGAGGCCGAGAAGGAGAGAATTTTCGACCGCTGCTGGCTTTATCTCGGTCATTCCTCGGAGTTGCCGAAGCCTGGAGATTTCATCAGCCGCTCGGTGGCGGGCCGCAGCATTCTCTTTACCCGGGACGCCAAGGGGCAGCTTCGGGCGCTGCTGAACACCTGCCCGCATCGCGGCGCCCAGGTTTGCCGCGAGCGCAAGGGCAACGCCAAATCGTTCCAGTGCTTCTATCACGGCTGGGTGTTCGGAGCCGACGGCAAGCTGCGCAGCCAGCCCGGTGAAGAGTCTTATCCCGACGGGTTCAAGGCCCGCGACACCTCGAACATGCAGGCCGTGCCCCGCTACGAAAGCTATCGCGATTTCAATTTCGTCTCGTTCGATCCGAACATTGTCCCGCTCGAACAATATCTCGGTAATGCCAAGGAGTATCTCGACGTCATCTGCGATCAGACCGACGCCGGCATGTCGATCGTGGCCGGCAGCCAGGAATATTCGATCCGCGCCAACTGGAAGCTGCTGACCGAGAACAGTATCGACGGCTATCATGCGATGACCACGCATGCGAGCTACTTCGACATCCTGATGAATACCACCGACAATATGAGCACAGGCACCGGCGGCGGCTTCGGTTACGATCTCGGCGGCGGCCATGCGGTTCTGGAATATGGCGCACCGTGGGGCCGGCCGGTCGCGCAGTGGATTCCGGGCTGGGGCGAAGCCGGCAAAATCGAAATCGCCCGGCAGTACGACAAGCTGGTCGGGCTATACGGCAAGGACCGCGCCGACCGGATCGCGCTGAAGAACCGCAACCTGTTCATTTTCCCGAACCTCGTCGTCAACGACATCATGGCCCTGACGGTCAGAACCTACTTCCCGATGGCGCCCGATTACATGGTGATCAACGCCTGGGCGCTGGCGCCGAACGACGAAACGGCGTGGGCGCGCAAGTACCGGCTCAATAACTTCCTCGAATTCCTCGGCCCCGGCGGATTTGCGACCCCCGACGATGCCGAAGCGCTCGAGCACTGCCAGCGCGGATTCAAGAACTCCAAGGAAGCGATGTGGAACGACATCTCCAAGGGAATGGGCAAGGACAAGCCCTCGCACAATGACGAACTCCAGATGCGCGCATTCTGGACCCAGTGGAACAGGCAGATGTTCCCGACGCCCATCCCCAGCATCAAAGACGTTGCAGCCTGAGGAGGCCGACATGCATTCCGTAAGCCGTTCCGACGTTGAAGACTTTTTGTTCGCCGAAGCCGATCTGCTCGATCAGTGGCGGTTGCCAGAATGGTTGACCCTGTTCACCGACGACGCCAAATACGAGGTGCCCTGCACCGACCTGCCGCCCGACGCGTCGCCGGACACCAACCTGTTCTATATCGCCGATGACCGGATCCGGCTCGGCGAACGGGTCAAGCGGCTGATGAAGCGCACCGCGCATGCCGAATTTCCCCACTCGAAAACCAGTCGCATGGTCGGCAACGTCCGCATCCGCTCGCGGACCGACGATGAGATGGAAGTGAGCTGCGTGTTCCAGACGCTACGCACCAAGGACGGCACCACCGACCTTTACTTCGGAACAAGCAATTACCGTCTGACCACCAATGGCGACGGCCTTCGCATCCGGGAAAAGCGATGCGTTCTCGGCAGCGAGGGCTTGCGTCCTTCCGGCCGCATCAGCATCGTGCTCTGAATGAAGACGGACCAGATGGATTCCCGCTTCGCCGACCAGGTTGTCGTCGTCACCGGCGCCGCAAGCGGCATCGGCGTCGTCATTGCGCAGCATTTTGCCGACGCGGGCGCGCGGCTGGTGCTGTCGGACGTCAACGAAAAACAGCTCAAGTCCGTTGCCGAGAACATTGCCGCGGATGGACGCCAGATGCCGGTGGTGGTGGCTGGCGACCTTTCGCAGGAGGATGTCGCGGGCGGCCTCATCAGGTCCACCGTCGCGGCGCACGGAACGGTCGATGTGCTCGTCAACAATGCCGGTGGCGGCATCATCAAGCCGTTCCTCGATCATACCCCCGATACCCTGCGCACGACGATCGACCGCAATTTGTGGACGACGCTGTGGTGCACGTGGCACGCCGTTCCGATCATGAAAGCCAAGGGATACGGCCGGGTGGTGAATGTCGGCGCCGATTCGGTCCGCAACGGCCTGTGGGATCACGCGGCCTATAATGCCGCCAAGGGTGGCGTCCACGCCATGGCCACGGGCCTTGCCCGCGAATTCGCCAAGGACGGTATCACCTTCAATGTCGTGGCACCCTGCATCGTGAATACGCCCCAGGTCCAGAAGGCCACCATCATGTCGCCGCAGGCCTTGCAAAGATTCGTCGATGTCGTGCCGATGGGACGGGCCGGCGAGATGGACGAGATCGCGTCGATGGTGTGCTATCTGGCATCCAGGGAGGCGTCCTTCGTCACCGGGCAAGTCATCAGTGTCAACGGCGGCAGCACGATGTTATGACCGATACCATGACCAGCAACGCTCGCATCGGCGCGATCGCCGATTTTCCCGACGGCGAGATCAGGCCCGCTTCCTTGCCTGACGGGACGACGCTCGCCGTCTACAACGTGGATGGAACAATCTATGCTACCGCGGACCTCTGTACGCACGGCGAAGCATCGTTGTCAGAGGAAGGCATCCT
>Ga0207683_10002963_pt1 | contig 14804 bp, 15 predicted proteins | sample KBSM73metaG_FD_184333 | JGI IMG/M metagenome (GOLD analysis project Ga0207683, IMG submission 184333) | Miscanthus rhizosphere microbial communities from Kellogg Biological Station, Michigan, USA - KBS M7-3 metaG (SPAdes) (version 2) | ecosystem: Host-associated > Plants > Roots > Rhizosphere >... | reverse complement strand
TCCCGCAACACCAACCGCTCCATCACCAGCGCCTCGGCGCCCGCGCGTGACCCCGCCATGATCCCGAAGGATCTGGTACGGCTACGAGTACCAGATCCTTCGGGATCATGAAATGTCTTTGCTGCGCGACGTGATCTGGGAACTCCAGCTGCCGGACGCCATGGATCCGGGAATTCACGGCGCCAGAACGCACTGGATCCGGGGTTTCATGGCGTTCCAGCCGCACCGGCGCGCCCCGAACCGTGATGCTGATGGTGCCGACGTGACCTGAGTCCGATTTTCGGGGGGCAGGAACGCCAGGGGGCTAACCGGGCCAGCGCCTGCGACCCCCCGGGGACATGCCGCCAGTCGGCACGGCATCGTGAACACCCGCGCGCCACCCTGCTGGCCGGGGGCGCGCTAGTGGGAAGCTTGTGCTGTGTCCGATGCGGAAAGCACGCTGATCACCGGGATCGGTGAACTGGTCAGCAACGATGGCGAGCCCAGCGGTGGCCAGCCCGACTCTAGCCAACCGGGCTCCTTTGCCGCGATGACCGACGCCGCGCTGGTCATCGCCGGGGGAAAGGTGGCCTGGACCGGCCCGGCGTCGCGCGCGCCCGCCGCCGACACGGTGGTGGACGTGGCCGGGCGGGCCGTGCTGCCCGGATTCGCCGACTCGCACGCGCATCTGGTCTTCGCCGGGGAGCGCAGCGCGGAGTTCGCCGCCCGGATGGCGGGCCGCCCGTACCGGGCGGGCGGCATCCTGGGCACGGTCGAGGCGACCCGCGCCGCCCCGGACTCGGCGCTGCGGGCTAACCTTCGGCGGCTGGCGGCCGAGATGCTCCGCCAGGGCACGACCACGTTCGAGTGCAAGTCCGGATACGGGCTGACCGTGCCGGACGAGGCGCGCGGGGTGGCGCTGGCCGCCGAGGTAACTCCCGAGGTCACGTACCTCGGCGCGCACGTCGTGCCGCCCGAGTTCGCCGCCGACCCGGCCGGCTACGTCGACCTGGTATGCGGGCCGATGCTGGACGCCTGCGCGCCGGCGGCCCGCTGGGTCGACGTGTTCTGCGAGGACGGGGCGTTCGGCGCGGACGAGGCCGCCGCGGTGCTCGCGGCGGGCCAGGCTGCGGGGCTGCAGGCCCGCGTGCACGCCAACCAGCTCGGCCCGGGTCCCGGCGTCCGGGTCGCGGCCGAGGCGGGCGCCGCGTCGGCAGACCACTGCACGTTCCTGACCGACGACGACGTGGACGCGCTCGCCTCGACACCAGTGGTCGCGACCCTGCTGCCCGGCGTGGAGTTCAGCTGCAGGCAGCCGTTCCCGCAGGCGCGCCGGCTGCTCGACGCGGGCGCCGTCGTGGCCCTGGCCACCGACTGCAACCCGGGCTCCTCGTTCACGTCCAGCATGCCGTTCTGCATCGCGCTCGCCGTGCGCGAGATGGGAATGACCACGGAGGAGGCGGTATGGGCCGCCACCGCGGGCGGCGCCAGGGCACTGCGCCGGACTGACATCGGCCATCTCGGCGTCGGGGCCCGGGCTGACCTGATCCTGCTGGACGCGCCGTCGCACACCTACCTGGCCTACCGCCCCGGCGTCCCGCAGATCGCCGCCGTCTGGCAGGCGGGCAACCTGGTCGCCGGCGCGGTTCCCTGACCTGCGCGGCTAGCCCGGGCCCGGCGCGCTAGCCCCGCAAGCCCGGCCCCGGCCCGCTACCAAGCCGGCCCGCTACCGAGCCAGCCCCGGCCCGCTACTGACCCGGGCGGGCAGGTAACGGCCGCGGAACCTGATCAGCGGCTCGCCCGAGCCGGCCACGTAGACCACGCCGGTGACACCCGCGATGACCAGGATGTGGTCCCCCGCGGTGACCAGCCGCTCCGCCGTGCACTCCAGGGCGGCGAGGCCGCCCTCCGGGATCAGCGCCCCGGAGCCGGGGCCGCGCCGGTGCGGCACGTCGTCGAGCATCAGCCGGGCCGCGGGCCGTCCCGAGGCGGCGAACCGGCCAGCCAGCACCCGCTGCCCGGCTGCGAGCAGCGTCACCGCGAACCGCGTGACCGGCTCATCCGGGCGGCTGAAGAGCTCCGCCGGATAGGAACCGGACATCAGCGACACCAGCACCAGGGGCGGCTCCGCCGACACCGGGCTGAACGAGCTGACCGTGGCCCCGATGTCGTCGCGCCCGTCCGCCACTGTCACCAGCGTGACCGCGCCCGCCCAGGCCGCCCGAACCCCCGTCAGGTCCGCCCCCGCGTCCATACCAGTCACGCCCTCCGGGGGGCGCGGGCGGTGACCGGGGCGGGAACGCCGGTCCGTTCGGTCATCTGATTGTCCAGCGGCCCGGTAGCATCAGCGGCCCGTACGGCGACCAGCCGGCCTCGGCGGCGATCCGCCAGGCGGGACCCCAGGCGTCGGAGAACCGAAGGTCCAGCGCGGCCGCGGCGGCCGGGCGGGACTCGCTCGACTCCGGCGCTCGCAGCTGGTCGAACGGGGTCAGCCGGGGGTAGGCGCGCAGCGGCGCGTCGGCGGGCAGCCCGGCCCGGCGGCGGGCGATCCCGGCCGCGGCCGACATGCCGCCCAATTCGTCGACTAGGCCGTTCCGGGCCGCGTCGGCGCCGGTCCAGACCCGCCCCCTGGCGATCTCGTGCACCTGCTCCACCGTCATCCGGCGGCCCGAGGCCACCTTCCCGGTGAAGTCGCGGTAGATCGCGTCGAGCCAGTTGTTGATCAGCTGCCAGTCGTCTTCGCTGAACGGGTGCGTGGGCGCGAACATCGTCGCCCCGCGGCCCACGGACACCGAATCGGTCGTGATGCCGATCCGCCCGAACGCCTCCTCGAACACCGGCTTGCCGGCGATCACGCCGATCGACCCGGTGAGGGTGCCTGGCTGCGCCACGATGACGTCGGCCGCCATCGAGATGTAGTACCCGCCCGAAGCGGCCACGTCGCTCATCGACACCACGACCGGCTTGCCCGCCGCGCGGGTCCTGACCACCTCGCGCCAGATCGTGTCCGACGCGACGGCCGACCCGCCGGGGCTGTTGACCCGGAGCAGCACGGCGCGGACCCGGTCGTCCGACGTCGCCGAGCGCAGCGCGGCCGCCACCGTGTCCGAGCCCATCGAGCTGCCGCCCAGCGGGCTCCGGCCGCTGCGGCCCTGCCTGATCGGCCCGGACGCGTAGATCACCGCGACGAAGCGCTCGCGCGGGTTGGGCAGCTTCTTGGCTCGCTGGGTCAGCGTGTGCGACCGCTGGTAGCGGGCGACGTACTGCAAGATCGCGTCCGGCCCGGCCTCCTTGCGCACGTCCGCGTAGACCTCGTCCCGGTAGCCCAATGTGTCGACGAGGCCCTCGGCCAGGGCGTCTTCGGCCAGGAACGGCCCGCGGTCGAGCAGGGCGCGGGCTTGCTCGGCGGTCTTGCCGCGGCGTTCGGCGATCGCGGCGGTGATCTGCTCGGCGATCGATTCGGCCAGGCGTTCGGCGGCCTCCCGGGCGGGGCCGGTGAAGCCGCGTTCGGTCAGGTTGTCGGCGGCCGACTTGTACTCGTACCGTTTGGCGCTCTGGAAGGCGACGCCGGCCTTGGCCAGGGCGTCGTGCAGGAACAGCTGCTCGACCGCCACGCCGGTGAGCCCGACCGACCCGGACGGCTGCAGGTAGATCCGGTCGAACGCGGTGGCCAGGTAGTACGGCACGTTGCCGTGGGTGAACTCGCCGAAGGTCTCGGACCAGGCCACGGCGAGCTTGCCCGACTCGCGGAATGTGCCGACCGCCTCGCGCAGCTCCTGCATCCGGGCCAGCCCGATCCGGCCGCCGCCCACCTTGACCACGAGGGCCCGAACCCGGTCGTCCCGGCCCGCGCGCCGCAGGCCATCGATGATGTCCTGCATGCGCGCCTTGCGCCGTGACAAGATCGCCGACAGCGGATCACCGACCGGGCCCTCCCCGATCCCGTCGGTCAGGTCGAGCTCGAGGATCAGCGGGGCCGTCTGGCGCTGCCGTAGCCTGGTGACCTGTTCGGTGATTTGCCGGGCGAGTATCGCGTCTGCCATGCGGCCAGCTTACGGTGCGGAGGAGATGGGAATCGGCGGGCAACCGGTGACAATCGTCGTAGACGTCGCCAACGTGATGGGCTCGCGCCCCGACGGCTGGTGGCGGGACCGGGCCGGAGCCGCGGTGCGGCTGCACGCCGATATAACCCGGCTGGCCGGCAGCGGCCGCGTCATCCTGCCGGACGAGCGCGGGGAGACAGGGACCGAACGGGCGGGCGTTCCCGGGTTCGTCATGGTGCTCGAGGGCGCGGCCAAAGCCGCCGCCACCCGCCTCGCCCCGCCCGAGCCGGACGCACCGCCCGAGCCGGCGGACGCGGACGTGCGGCCGGGGGAAGTGCGCGTGGTCCAGGCGGCTGGCTCGGGGGACGACGCGATCGTCGCCGTGGTGCGCAGGCTGCCCGGGCGGCGCGTGGTCGTGACCGCCGATCGAGAGCTCCGCGAGAGGTGCGTGGCGGCCGGCGCGGAGATCCGCGGGCCGGGCTGGCTGCTCGGCCTCATATCGGGCTTAACATCCGGCTTATCTCCGGCTGAGCTGGACCGGCTACCGCCGCCCTGGCCGGCAACAGTGCTGGTCATGGGGTAGTGTTCGGGCCACCCGGCCCGTTCAACCGGGTGGCCCACTTCCCCTTGCAGGCCGGCGCGCTGGGGCGCCGGAGCGAGAATCGTAGCAGTCGCCAAGCCGCACTCGCCCGAGTTAGGCGCATACGTACGGTTTGGAAAATCCTGTGAGAACCGGCTTTACTGGGGCCATCACCCTGGCCCGGACGCTGGAACGGATGATGCCCGTGCGAGTGCTGATCGCCGTCCTTATTGTCCTGTTCGTCTGCCTGCTGGCGGCCGCGGTCGACCGGGCCATCAAGACGGCCAAACGCAACCGCCGGCGCCTCGACGCCACCCGGCGGCTCGCCGCCGCCGCGGCGCAGGGGGAGGCACAGCACAAACGCCGGAAGGCGGCCGAACAGGTCAGCGGCGCGCTCACCTCGGTCATGCCGACCATCCACGACGTCGACACCCGTCACGTGGACGAGCCAGGCGGGACCACTCCGACCTGACCGTGCGGGGCGGTCACCCAGGCCGCCCGAGCGACCAGCGACAATGGGTTCCGTGCAGGTCGTCGTGCTGGCTGACACTCACGCGCCGCGCCGGTGGCGGGTCTGCCCGCCCCGGGTGGCCGAGCACCTGCGCACGGCCGACCGCATCCTGCACGCGGGTGACGTCTGCACCGCCTCGGTCCTCGCCGAACTGGCGGAGTACGCCCCGGTGACCGCCGTGCTCGGTAACAACGACGGTCCCGACGTGGCCGAATGGGGCGCGCCCAGGACCGCCGAACTAGAGCTCGACGGCCTGAAGGTCAGCATGGTGCACGACAGCGGCGCGGCCGCCGGGCGGCTGACCCGGCTGCGCCGCAGGTTCCCCGGCGCGGACCTCGTGGTGTTCGGGCACTCCCACATCCCGCTCGACGAATCCGCGCCCGGAGCGCCCGGAGCGCCAGGACTGAGGATCTTCAACCCGGGATCGCCCACCGACCGCCGGCGCCAGCCGCACGGCACGATCGGCCTGCTCCAGATCCGGGACGGCCACCTGATCACGGCCGCCGTCATGCCGGTCACCTAGTCAGAAAATATAAGGCATAGACAAAGGCGCACGCCCTCCCGCCGAAGCGGGCCGGCGCGCGCCTTCGCAGAACGCGACTAGCGGTTACTCAGCCTTACTCAGTCCACCAGTCCTCGTCGTCTTCCTTGCCGTTGGCGGCCTGCTTGGTGTTGCCCTGGGTCGCGGCGGGCGAGCCACCGTTGGTCGGCCGCTGCTGCGCCGCCGCGGCGGCCGCCGGCGAGACCTGGGTGGCCTGGTGGCTGGCCGACTGGGCGGGCTGCACGGCGGTGGGCGGCGTCGAGCCGCCGTTGCCGTTGCGCGGCGCGCTGGCCGGAGCCGCCGGGGCGGCCGGGGCGGCCGGAGCTACCTGGGTCGGGGGAGCGGCCGGAGCCGGCTCCGGCGCGATGGCCGGCTTGGCGGGCGGCGCCTGCATCGCCGCGGCGTCCATGCCGGGCATCAGCTGGCCGCCGAGCAGCTGGCGCACCTGCGCCAGGTGGGTGGCGATGCTGTCCTTCTGCCTGGTGAGCTCGTCGACGTCGCGCTGGGCGGCGGCGCGGCGGCGCTCGGCGTCGGCCTTGGTCTCGGCCAGGAGCTGGTCGGCCTGGGCCTTGGCCTGCGACACGATCTGGTCGGCGTTCTTCTTCGCATTAGACACCAGCTGCCGGGCGTGCGAGTCGGCGTCGCGCCGGGTCTGGTCCGCCTGCGCGGACGCCTTCGCCGCCCGCTGCTCGGCGGTGGAGGCGCGCTGCTCGGCCTCGGACACGAGCTTCTGCGTGGCGGACTGGGCGGCGGCGAGCCGTTCGGCTTCCTGGCGCTCGGCCTCTTCGCGCCGCGCCGCGAGCTGGATCTCGAACTCGGCCTCGGACTGGGCCCGCTGCGCCTCGCTCTCCTCCAGGATCCGCTGCGCCTGGCTGCGCATCTCGTCGGCCTGCCGCTTGGAGGTGGTGAGGATCTCGTCCCGCTCCCGCTTGGCGGTGGCCTTCAGCTGGGCAACCTCGCGCTCAGTGCTCGTCCGCAGCTTGGCGATGTCACGCTCGGCCCCGGCCCGCTTGTCCGCAACCTCGTGGTCCGCCGTGGCCCGGAGCTTGGCCACCTCGCGCTCGGTGGTGTTGGTCAGCTCGTCGGCCTCGCGCCGGGCCGTGGTCCGGATCGAGTCCGCCTCGCGCTCGGCCGCGCCGCGCAGGTCGTCGGTCTCGCGCTTGGCGTTGGCGCGCAGCTCGGTAGCCTCGTTCTCGGCCGCGGCCCGGAACTCCGCCGCGTCGACCTTGGCCGCGGCCTTGATCTCATTCGCCTCTGACCTGGCCGCCTGGACCAGCTCGGTGGCCTGTTCCTCGGCCAGCCTGAGCAACTGCTCAATACGGGCACCCAGGCCGGAGTAGGTGGGACGCTCCTGCTCCTGGATCTGCCGATGCGCGTCAGACAGCTGCTGTTTCATAGCTTGCGTCTGCTCGCGGTGCTGGCGCACTTCGGTTTCGATCTGCCTGATGTGCTCGTCGACCTGATGGCGGTCGTAGCCCCGCATCACCGTCGCGAACTCGCGCGGCGGGGCCTCTTCGAAGAAGTTGGTCAGCTGGGCGTCAATGTCCGATTGCATATGGCCTAATCCTGGCTAGACGTGAAGGCGACGGAAATTTTTACGGCGGGTGCCAGCCATGGCGGGTACGACTCTCGCCCGGTGACAGGCAGACTACTCTTACTCGGGTGATTTGGCGGGTCCTTCAGAGTTCTCTATCCTATCCGTCCGGTTAAATCACCTTATCGACAAGATGGGGCATCACGCCAGGCTGGGCGACTGGACGAGCTCGGTCAGCACGCCCCCCAGGTCAGCCGGATGCAGGAAGGCGATCGAGGCTCCCATGGACCCGTGCCTGGGCCGCTCGTCGACCAGCCTGATGCCGGTCCCCGCCACCGTGGCCAGGGCTTCTTCGATGTTCGCGACCCCGTATCCCACGTGGTGGATCCCCTCGCCGCGCCGGGCGATGAACCTGCCCACCGGCGTGTCCGGGGACAGCGGCTCGAGCAGCTGGATGTAACCCACCCCCAGCGAACCCGGGCCGGCGCCTGTGGGCCCGACGGCCAGCATGGCCTCGCGGACCCCCTGCTCCTCGTTCTCCTCCAGGGACAGCACCCCGAGGCCGAACGTCTCCCGGTACATGTCGATGGCGCGGCGCAGATCGCGGCAGGCGATGCCGACGTGATCGAGGCGGGTCAGCAGCGGTAGCACCATGATTTCCTTCCGGACACCACTAGGTATCGTGGCTGACATGAGCGATTCACGTCAGCCGGTCATTGCCGGGGCGGCGAGGACACCGGTAGGCCGCCTGCTCGGAGCCCTCGCCAGCAAGTCTGCCAGCGAGCTCGGCGGCGTCGCGATCGCGGCGGCGCTGCAGCGGGCCGGGGTCGCACCGGACCGGGTCGAGTACGTGATCATGGGGCAGGTCCTGCAGGCGGGCGCCGGGCAGATCACCGCCCGGCAGGCCGCGGTGGCGGCGGGCATCGGCATGACGGTTCCAGCGCTGACGGTGAACAAGGTGTGCCTGTCCGGCCTGGACGCCATCGCGCTCGCGTCGCAGCTGATCCGGCTGGGCGAGTACGACGTGGTGGTGGCGGGCGGGATGGAGTCCATGACCAGGGCGCCGCACCTGCTGCTGAACTCCCGGGCTGGCTACAAGTACGGGCCGGTCACGGTCGAGGACTCGATGGCACTCGACGGGCTGACCGACGCCTTTGACCACCTGTCCATGGGCGAGTCCACCGAGCGGAGCGGGCGCGAGCTCGGCATCACCCGCGAGCAGCAGGACGAGTTCGCCGCCATGTCCCACCAGCGCGCCGCCGCGGCGGCCAAGAACGGCCTGTTCGCCGCCGAGATCGCGGGCGTACCCGTGGCCAGCAAGGGTGAACAGCTCACCGTGACCGAGGACGAGGGCATCCGCCCGGGCACCACGGCCGAGACGCTGGCCAGGCTCAGGCCGGCCTTCAGCCAGGACGGCACGATCACGGCCGGGACCTCCTCGCAGATCTCGGACGGTGCGGCCGCCGTCGTGGTGACGTCCGCGGAATTTGCCGAACGGGCCGGGCTGAACGTCATCGCGGAGATCGGGGCGCACGGGAACGTGGCCGGCCCCGACAACTCGCTGCACTCCCAGCCGTCCAACGCGATCAAGCAGGCCCTGGCCAAGGCCGGCCGGTCCGTGCCGGACCTGGACCTGATCGAGATCAACGAGGCGTTCGCGGTGGTGGCGCTGCAGTCCATGCGCGAGCTTGGCGTCGGCCCGGACGTGGTGAACGTAAACGGCGGCGCGATCGCCATCGGCCACCCGATCGGGGCCTCCGGCGCCCGGCTCGCGGTGCACCTGTGCTACGAGCTCGGCCGCCGCGGCGGCGGCCTCGGCGCGGCCGCGCTGTGCGGCGGCGGCGGGCAGGGCGAGGCGCTGCTGCTCCGGGTGCGCGGCTAGCCGCCGGTGACGGACGACACGCTCGATAAGGCCAGGGCCGGTGACACGCGCGCCCTGGCTAGGCTCCTTTCTCTTGTAGAGGACGAGTCTCCTGCCGTCCGTTCGGTCATCAAGGACCTCCTGCCGGCCACCGGCGGGGCCCGGATCATCGGCCTGACCGGTTCCCCGGGGGTGGGTAAGTCCACCGTGACCAGCGCGCTGGTCGCCGCGTTCCGCGCGGCCGGCCGCACGGTGGCCGTGCTCGCGGTCGACCCCACCTCGCCGTTCTCCGGTGGCGCGCTGCTCGGCGACCGGATCCGGATGCAGGAGCACGCCGCGGACGAGGGCGTGTTCATCAGGTCGATGGCGAGCCGGGGGCACCTGGGCGGGCTGGCCGCCTCCACCCCGCAGGCCATCCGGGTGCTGGACGCGGCCGGGTTCGAGCTGATCATCATCGAGACGGTCGGCGTGGGGCAGGCCGAGGTGGCCATCGCCTCGCTCGCCGACTCGGTCGTGGTGCTGCTCGCGCCCGGGATGGGGGACGCGATCCAGGCGGCCAAGGCCGGCATTCTCGAGGTCGCCGACCTGTTCGTGGTGAACAAGGCGGACAAGCCGGATGTCCAGCAGGTAGTCAGGGACCTGCGCAACATGATCGCGCTGGCGGACCGCACCGAAGGCGACTGGAAGCCGCCCATCGTCACCACGGTGGCGGTCAAGAACGAGGGGATCCAGGAGCTGGTGAGCCGGCTGAACCAGCACTGGTCCTGGCTCAGCGACAGCGGCGAGCTCAAGCACCGGCGGCAGGCCCGGGCGCGTGAGGAGCTCACCGCGCTGGCCTTCGCCGCGCTGCGCGGGCGGCTGGCCGCGAGCCGGCTCGACGAGCTGGCCGGCCAGGTCGCCGACGGCACCCTGGATCCGTTCCAGGCCGCCGATGAACTGCTGGATCGGTAAATAGGCCCTACGGTAATACCCGTGGGTAAGCCGCTGGAGTTGCCGTTCGACCCGATCGACCGGGCGGCTCAGATCTGGGAACGCAGGTTCGGTCCCTCGCCGTCGATGGCCGCGGTCACCTCGATCATGCGCGCCCAGCAGATCCTGCTCGGCGAGCTCGACGCGCTGCTGCGGCCGTACGGGCTGACGTTCGCGCGCTACGAGGCGCTGGTCCTGCTCACCTTCAGCCGCCGCGGCGCGCTGCCGCTCGGGGTGATCGGCGAGCGGCTGATGGTGCACCCCACCAGCGTCACCAACATCATCAGTCGCCTGGAACGCCAGCAGATGGTGGTCCGCAGGCCGAACCCTTCCGACGGCCGGGGCCGTCTGGCCGAGATCACCGACGCGGGCCGGGACGTGGTGGAGCGGGCCACCCGGGACCTGATGGCGGCGGAGTTCGGCCTCGGCGGGTACGAGCCCGGCCAGCTCAAGGAGATCTTCGACCTGTTCCTCCAGCTGCGGCTGGCGGCCGGCGATTTCGTCCCCGGGGCACAGGACGCGACCTAGGCGCCCGGACCGCGGGAGCCCTGCTCTCCCGCGGTCCGGACCCCTAGGAGCCGTTGAGGCGGGAGGCCGTCCAGCTCTGCCCGCCGTCGAAGGTGAACCAGACCGTGCCGGCCGACGGGTCGGCGGGAAGCGCGATGCCCTGCTCATCGGTGGTCATGCCGATGTAACGGAACCCGCCGGCCGGCGCGCCCCCTCGAACGTCCGCCGTCCGCCAGCTCATCTCACCCGCGGGCAGCAGGTCGATGCCCTGGTCGGTGGCGAGCATCACGCTCTCCGTCGGGCTGGCGGCCAGCCCGAAGGCCACCCCGGCGGCTGGGGCCGTGGGCATCTGCGCCCAGCTCATCCCGCCGTTTTTCGAGGAGTAGACGTACTTCTGCTGGGTCGAGACCGACGGGCTCGTCCCGCTGCTGGCCGAGACGCAGGCCAGGATGAGGTCGCTGGCGTTCACCGCGCCGAGCAGCGCCCCGGTCGGCTGCCCGTTCCCCCGGGCCGGGCCGACCGGGCACGAGGCGACCAGCGAGCTCACCCGCGTCCACGGCCCGCTGCCGTCGACGGGGCCCGAGTACAGCTCCCCGCCCGGCGCGAGCAGGTAACCGCGGCTGCCGGTGAGCACCAGCTGGGCGGCCTCGCTGGCCGCTCCGTTGGTCAGCCCGGTGGTCGAGGCGCCCACCGGCGCCCAGGTCCCGCCCGTGGCCGACGCCGAGTAGAGCGTGAACCTGGTGCAGTTAACGGCGTAGGCGGGCCCGTCGCCGGTGCACGACGCCCACACCGCGAACACCCGGTCGCCCACCGTCTCCAGGGCCGTCACGCGGAGGCCGCCGGTGTCGACCTGGGCCCAGGTCTTGCCGCTGGTGTGGGTGGCGTACAGCTGGGGCCCGTAGGCCCAGCCGTTCGTCAGGTTCAGGAACCTGATCTGGCTCAGCCCGGACGCCCCGTCCGCCGGGCCGGCCATCGGCGCGGGCACGCCGGCCCAGGTCTTGCCCGCGTCGCGGGTAACAGCGACCGACGTGCAGAACTGGCTGGCGCAGTGGCCCGGCGTCAGGGCCTGGCCGATCACCCAGCCGGTCCGGGGGCCGACGAAGGTGACCGAGGTGGGCCGGAAGTTACCCGGCACCGGCCCGGCCAGCCTGGTCGGCACGGCCGAGTTCGCCGCCGCCGAGCCGTTACCGGAGGCGCTGCTGCTGGCCCGCTGCGAGGTAGTCGCGTTGTGGGCCCCGGCCACCGGGGCGGCCGAAGGGTTTGGGTTCAGCACCGGCAGGTTGACCACCTGGGGCACGGTCACCGCCGCGGCCACGATCACCGCCGCCGAGCCCGCGGTGATGGCCAGCTTGCGGTACTTACGCCGCCGGGCCCTGCGCTTGATCAGGTCGAACGTGCCCGGCGGCGGCGGCAGGGGCTCGATCCGCTCGCTCAGCCAGGCGTCCACGTCGTCGTGCCGGTCAGGCATCGCGCTGCCTCAGCACGGTCTTCAGCCGGGCCCGCGCCGCGAACAGGTCCGCCTTGATGGTGCCCTCCGGCCGCCGCAGCAGCGTGGCGACCTCCCGGATCCCGAACCCCCCGTAGTAGTGCAGCAGGAACGGGTCGCGCAGCCGCGGCGGCAGCGAGGCGATGAGGTTGCGCACGTCCACGTCCTGTACCGGGTAGGCCACCTCGTCCAGCGCCGCCCCCGCGGTGACGCTGCGGATGGCCCGCCGCTCCCGTTCGGCCTTGCGCCAGTGGTCGCGTATCAGGTTGGTCGCGATCATATAGAGGTAGCTCTGCGGGCTGTCCACCCTGGTCCACCGCGCCAGCAGCCGGACGAATGCTTCGGACGCGATCTCGTGCGCGGTGTCGTCGTCGTCGACCAGGCGCCTGACCCAGCCGGCCAGCTTGGGGTAGACGCCCTTGAACAGTTCTTCGACGGCATCCGCGTCGACCCCTTGAACCTCGCCAGCGGTGCCCACCGGATCTCCCTTGATGAAGTTCCCGGCAGGTGGGAACGACGCGGTCTGGCGTCCCGCTCGCCCGCCCGGCATGAGGATCATGTCGGGGCCGGTCGGGGTGTCCTGGAGAACACCCGTGTGATACGGCAACTTCTACCACATTCCTGTCCCGGCGAAGCTGCTCGCCGGAGCCTGCTCGTTGCCTACGGCTCTGCTGGGTTCCCTGCTGGTTGTCTGCTGGTCTGCCTGGGGCCTTTCCTCGGCGACTGGCCCGGGCGCGCCCCCGTGACGTCCGGGCCCCGCTGCGCGCGAGACCCAGTCCCGGCCTCGCGCTCTTAAGAGACGACAAAACGCGCTCATTGGTTGCACAGAAATTTCTTTTTTTTCCGAACGGGCCGAGGTGTCCGCCCTCGTCCCGCTCCGCGCGCTTCCCGGGTAAGAGGCAGTGGCCCTCGACCCGCTCCGCGTTCTTGCCGGGCCGAGGTGTCCGCCCTCGACCCGCTCCGCGTGCTGGCCGGGTACGACGCAGCCCTCTCCCGCCTGTAGACTCAAAATAGTAGGACGTCCTACTATTTTTCCCGGAGGGGACGATGGACGCTCAAGCCGGCCCGGACGCGGGACGCGAGCGCTGGCAGCGCCGCTTCGACCAGGCGGCCAAACGCGACGCTGACTTCAGCACGCTGTCCGGGCTCGAGGTCGACCCGGTCTACGGGCCGCCGGACGGCGCCGTGGTGCCGGACTTCGACCGGATCGGCTGGCCGGGGGAGTTCCCGTTCACCCGGGGCATCCACGCCACCGGCTACCGCGGCAAGCCATGGACGATCCGCCAGTTCTCCGGATTCGGCAACGCGCGGCAGACCAACGAGCGGTACAAGATGCTGCTGGCCGCCGGGGGAGCGGGCCTGTCCGTGGCCTTCGACATGCCGACCCTGATGGGGCGCGACTCGGACGACCCCCGTTCGCTCGGCGAGGTAGGGCACTGCGGCGTGGCCATCGATTCGGCCGCCGACATGGACGTCCTGTTCGAGGGCATCGACCTGGCCGGCACCACCACCTCGATGACGATCAGCGGCCCGGCCGTGCCGATCTTCTGCATGTACCTGGTGGCCGCCGAGCGCCAGGGCGCGGAGGAGTCCAAGCTGGACGGGACCCTGCAGACCGACATCTTCAAGGAGTACATCGCGCAGAAGGAGTGGCTGTTCGAGCCGAAGCCGCACCTGCGCCTCATCGGCGACCTGATGCAGTACTGCGGCGAGAAGATCCCGCGCTACAAGCCGCTGTCGGTGTCCGGCTACCACATCAGGGAGGCGGGCTCGACGGCCGCCCAGGAGCTGGCGTTCACGCTGGCCGACGGGTTCGGCTACGTGGAGCTCGGCCTGTCCCGCGGCCTGGACGTGGACGAGTTCGCCCCCGGCCTGTCGTTCTTCTTCGACGCGCACATCGACTTCTTCGAGGAGATCGCCAAGTTCCGGGCCGCCCGCCGGATCTGGGCGCGCTGGCTGCGCGACGTGTACGGCGCCACGACCGCCCGGGCCCAGTGGCTGCGCTTCCACACCCAGACCGCGGGCGTCTCGCTGACCGCGCCGCAGCCGGACAACAACATCGTCCGCACCGCGGTCGAGGCCCTGGCCGCGGTGCTGGGCGGCACCAACTCGCTGCACACCAACGCCCTGGACGAGGTGCTCGCGCTGCCTGGCGAGGCGGCCGCCGAGACCGCGCTGCGCACCCAGCAGGTGATCATGGAGGAGACCGGCGTGACGAACGTCTCCGACCCGCTCGGCGGATCCTGGTACGTGGAGGCGCTGACCGACCGTCTCGAGGCCGAGGCGGAGGCGATCTTCGCCCGGATCCGCGAGATGAGCTCCGACGGCTCGATGACCGACGGGATCCTGCAGGGCATCGAGAACGGCTGGTTCACCGGCGAGATCGCCGAGGCCTCGTTCGGCTACCAGCAGAAGCTGGAAAAGGGCGAGAAGAAGATCGTCGGCGTAAACGCCCACACCGGCACCGTGGCCCAGCCGCTGGAGATCCTCCGGATCAGCCCCGAGGTCGAGCGCGAGCAGGTCAAGCTGCTCGCCGCCCGCCGCGCCGAACGCGACCAGCGAGCCGTCGACGCGACCCTGTCCGCCCTGGTCGCCGCCGCGCGCACCGACGCGAACCTGGTCCCGCCCATGCTGGACGCCGCCCGCGCCGAAGCCACCCTCGGCGAGATCTGCGGCGCCCTCCGCACCGAATGGGGCGCCTACACCGAACCCGCCGGCTTCTAGCCGCCCCGTTCCCCGCGTCGTAACCGTCCCGGCGTCCTAACCGTCCCGGCGTCCTAACCGTCCCGGCGT
>Ga0207683_10002960_pt1 | contig 14811 bp, 16 predicted proteins | sample KBSM73metaG_FD_184333 | JGI IMG/M metagenome (GOLD analysis project Ga0207683, IMG submission 184333) | Miscanthus rhizosphere microbial communities from Kellogg Biological Station, Michigan, USA - KBS M7-3 metaG (SPAdes) (version 2) | ecosystem: Host-associated > Plants > Roots > Rhizosphere >... | reverse complement strand
CAGGCCGCGGTGATCATCGGCAGCGGATCGGCGTCGTTCGAGATGCTCCGCTACCTCACCGAGCGCCTGCCGGCCATGGTCACTCCCCAGTGGGTCGATACGCGCATCCAGCCGATCGCCGTCCGCGACGTGCTGCGTTACCTGGCCGGCAGCGCCACGCTGCCCGCCGACGTCAGCCGCCGCTTCGACATCGGCGGCCCCGACGTGCTCAGCTACGTGGAGATGATGCGCCGGTACGCCGACGTGGCCGGGCTCACGCCGCGGGCCATCGTGAAGGTGCCCATACTGACACCCCGGCTGTCGTCGCTGTGGGTCGGGCTGGTGACGCCGGTGCCCGCCAACCTGGCCCGGCCGCTGGTGGAATCCCTGCGGAACGAGGTCGTCTGCTCCGAGAACGACATCACCGGGTACATCCCCGATCCGCCCGGCGGGCTGCTGACCCTCGACCAGGCCATTGCCGCGGCCCTCCGCTACACCCGCGAGGGCGCCGTCTCGACCCGCTGGTCGTCGGCCGCGACGCCCGGGGCGCCCAGTGACCCGCTGCCGACGGACCCGTCATGGGCCGGCGGCTCCCTGTACGTGGACGAGCGGCACAGCGTTGTGCACGCATCGCCCGCGGCGCTGTGGCGGGTGATCGAGGGCATCGGCGGCGAGACCGGATGGTACTCCTTCCCGGCCGCCTGGGCCGTCCGCGGGCTGCTCGACCGGCTGGCCGGCGGGGTCGGACTGCGGCGCGGCCGCCGCGACCCGCGGCATCTGCTCATCGGCGACGCCCTGGATTTCTGGCGGGTGGAGGCGATCGAGCCGGGATCACTGCTGCGGCTGCGCGCGGAGATGAAGCTGCCGGGCCTGGCCTGGCTGGAGCTGTCCGTGGGCCAGGACTCTGACGGGCTGACCACGTACCGCCAGCGGGCGATCTTCCGGCCGCGCGGGCTAGCAGGTCACGCGTACTGGCGGTCCATCTCGCCGTTTCACGGCGTGGTGTTCGGCGGCATGCTCAAGAACATCACCGCCGCCGCCGAGCGGGCCGAACGGGCGGGCGGCACGCCCCTTCCGGTCACGCTACGATGAGCCCCGTGACAGAGGCGATCAAGCTATGAGCGGCCTGCCGCGTGAGCTGCGGGACCTGATCGAGTCCGGCCCCTTCGCTCACCTGAGCACGATCAACGCCGACGGAAGCCCGCAGGTCAGCGTCGTCTGGATCGGGCTGGACGGCGATGATCTCGTCAGCGGCCATATGCAGTGGTACGCGAAGCTGCGCAACATCGAGCGGGACCCGCGGGTCGTGTTGTCCTTCGTTGCGCCGCGGGTGCCCGGTGCCTTCCTGAACCCGTACGCCGTGCTGCACGCGCGGGCCACCATCGAGCCGGGCGACGAGGCATGGAATCTGCTCGACCGCCTGACGAAGGTCTACATGTCCCCTGACACCGGGTTCCCGGCGCCGAAGGGGCCCGGCTACCTGGTGCGCTACTCCGTCGAGCGCATCGGAGGCGTCGGCCCGTGGGTACCGGCCTCGCACTGAGAGGCTTAGGCGTCGCGGTGCTCGAGTAGGTAGGCGGCGACGGCCAGGGCGAGCACGGTCCAGATGCACAGGACCCCGAAGCCCTGCCACGGGGACAGCAGGTCGTCGGCGGTCTGGTGGGTGTGCGTGATCAGGGTCCCGGCCTGTTCGGGCAGGTAGGCGTTGATGTGCGCGCCCCAGCTGCCCGGCAGCAGCCCGGTCAGGATGGGCAGCACGAACACCACGCCGATGATGGTCGAGATGGACCCGGCGGTGTGCCTGATCATGGTCCCGATGGCCAGCGCGAGCAGCCCCAGCACGGTGAGGTACAGCCCCGCGCCGATCACGGCGCGGGTGACACCCGCGTCGCCCAGCGCCACCGGCACGTGGGCGTGCAGGATGGCCGAACCGACGAAGAACGAGCAGAAGGCCACGATCTCCGTCACCACCAGCAGGAGAACGGCGAACACCACCGCCTTGGCGGCCAGCACCGGTAGCCGGCGCGGCACGGCCAGCAGCGAGGCGCGGATCACCCCCGTCGAGTACTCGCTGGTGATGATCAGCACGCCCAGGACGGCGATGGCCAGCTGTCCCAGGCCGATCCCGGTGCCCAGGATGAAGCCGACCGGGTCGGCCAGGACCCTGAGGTTCCGGGCCGCGGCCCGCGGGCCGAACCAGTTCGATTCGGTCAGCCAGGCGATCAGCGCGGTGAAGCCGATGCACACCACCACGAAGATGACCAGCGTCCAGACGGTGGAGCGCACCGAACGGATCTTGGTCCACTCGGCCCGCATCAGGCCAGCGAAGCCCGCGTGGCGGCCGGCGGCCGGGTCCGCGGGGCCGCGGGCCGGGGTGACCGGCGCGGTGGCCGTCATGAGGTGCTCCCGTGGGCCGCCTCCGTCTTGGCTGCGCCGAACTCGACGCTGCCGGACGTCAGCTCCATGAACGCCCCTTCCAGCGAGGCCAGCGGGGTCAGCTCGTGCAGCACGATCGATGCCGACGCGGCCAGCTCGCCGATCCGCGGTGCCTCCAGGCCGGTGACCGTGAGCAGCCCGGCGCCGTTCTGCGCGCCGACCTCCGCACCGCTCTCCGCACCGCCGCGGACGACCTTCCCGCCCGCCGCCGCGATCATCTCGGCCATCCGGTCCGCGTCGGGGGTGCGCACCCGGACCGACTTGTCCGTGCTGCGGGCGATGACATCCTCGGTGCTGGCCTCGGTGATGAGCCTGCCCCGGCCGATGACGATCAGGTGGTCGGCGGTGACCGCCATCTCGTTCATCAGGTGGCTGGAGACCAGGACGGTCCGGCCCTCGGCGGCGAGGCTCTTCATCAGGTTCCTGATCCACAGGACGCCCTCGGGATCGAGCCCGTTGACCGGCTCGTCCAGCAGCAGGATCTCCGGGTTGCCGAGCATGGCCACGGCCACGCCGAGCCGCTGGCTCATGCCCAGCGAGAAACCGCCGGCCCGCTTGTCCGCGACGTCCTGCAGGCCCACCAGGGCCAGCACCTCCTCGACCCGGCTCGCGGGAATGCCCTGGGTCTGGGCCAGGAAGAGCAGGTGGTTACGGGCCGAACGGCCGGGGTGCACGGACTTGGCCTCGAGCAGCGCGCCGACCGTGTGCAGCGGATCCTTCAGGTCACGGTAGCGCCGGCCGTTGATGAGGGCGTAGCCGCTCTGCGGCCGGTCCAGGCCCAGGATCAGCCGCATGGTGGTGGATTTGCCCGCGCCGTTCGGCCCGAGGAACCCTGTCACCCGGCCCGGTTCGACCGTGAAGGACAGGTGGTCTACGGCCGCCTTGCCGCCGTAGACCTTGGTCAGATCCTGCGCCTCGATCATGCCGCTGCTCCTTGCCCCGAGCGGGCGTGCACTGTCGACCAACACCCACCGTACCCCGCCTCAACTTCAGAGCGCGGCGGCGTAGGCCTCGGCCAGGCGTTCGGTGACGGTGGGATCGCCGTTCCGTTCCGGCGCCGGCTCGCCGAGGTGAATGGTGCGCAGCTCGGCCATGAACTCATTCCACAGCTCCGGGCCGCCGGCGTAGAGCAGTTCGGCTCGCACCCGCAGCCGCTTCGTGGTCGGGCGGTGCCGCAGGCCCCACTCGCCCAGCTGGGCGAAGACCGGCACCAGCTGGATCGACGCCTCGGTCAGGCTGTAGGCGGCCCGCCGTCCCGGCCCCGCGTCCTCCCGGGTCAGCAGGCCGGCGCTGACCAGCCGCTTCAGCCGGTCGGCCAGGATGTTGGAGGCGATCCCCTCTTCGGAGCCGGCCAGCAGCTCCCGGAAGTAACGCTTGTTGCCGAACATCACGTCCCGCAGCACGAGCAGGCTCCAGCTGTCGCCGAACGCCTCGACCGCGGCATTGATCGGACACCCCGACCGGGCCGGCTCCGCCACCTCGCACCTCACCCTCGAACTGGTTGCAATCTACCATCAGATGGCCTAGCGTGGGCCTACCGATTGCAAATCGCAAGCAGATTTCCGGGAGGCGACCTCATGGGCGACACCACGCCGCAGACCGCGGACGGGAAGGTGCTGTTTCACTTCGCGATGTCCCTGGACGGGTTCGTGGCGGGACCGGACCACCGCATGGACTGGATGACCGGCGTTTCGCTCCGCCCGGGGTTGATCGGGGAGTACGTCGAGACCACGGGCGCCATCCTGGGCGGCCGGAACGGCTGGGACCAGGCCATCGACGGCAGCCGCCCGTACGGCGGCGCCTGGCAGGGGCCCATCTTCGTGCTCACCCACCACCCCGAGGACGCGGTGCCCGCGGACGACGTCACGTTCCTGAACTGCGGCCCGGCTGAGGCGGTGCGGATCGGGCTCGCGGCGGCCGGCGGCAAGAACCTCGAGGTGTTCTCGCCCACCATCGGCCGTCAGCTGCTCGAGCTGGGACTGATCGACGAGATCGACCTGCACATCGTGCCGGTCCTGCTCGGCCAGGGCATCCGGCTGTACGACAACCCCGGCGGCAAGCCGGTACGTCTCCACCGGGTCGGTGACGGCGATCCCCTGTCGGCCGTGAACGTCCGGTACCGGCCGGCCAGCGGGTTATGGACGGGCCCCGGATCGTCGATGTTCACGGCGTCGACCTGTGCGTGGATGTTGTTGGCGACGCGGCCGACCCGGCGATCCTGCTCATCGGCGGCATGGGCGCCTCGATGGACTGGTGGGAGGACGAATTCTGCCAGGGGCTGGCGGCGGGCGGGCGGTTCGTCATCCGCTACGACCATCGCGACACCGGGCGCTCGGTCAGCTACCCGGCCGGGGCCCCGGGGTACACCGGCGCGGACCTGGCGGCCGATGCGGCCGGGGTGCTGGACGCGTTCGGGCGGCGGAGCGCTCACCTGGCCGGTGTCTCGATGGGCGGCGCCCTCGCGCAGCAGGTTGCCCTGGCTCATCCGGATCGCGTCGACTCGCTGGTGCTGATGTCGACCAGCCCGGCCTTCCCCAGCCGGTCTGAGCTTCCGCCGATGTCGGACGAGCTGAGGGCCTGGTTCGCCGCGGAGGTCCCGTTGCCGGATTGGGCCGAACGGTCGGCGGCGATCGATTACCTCGTCGGCTACGAGCGACAGCTCGAGGGCGCGAAATACTTCGACGAGGCACACGTGCGCGCGCTCGTGGAACGGATCGTGGACCGCACCAACGACATGGCCGCCAGCATGACGAACCACGCGGTGGCCGAGGAGGGTGAGCTGGCGCGCGGGCGGCTGGACCAGATCGCCGCGCCGACCCTGGTCATTCACGGCACGGCTGATCCGATGTTTCCCTTCGGCCATGCCGAGGCGCTGGCCCGCGAGATTCCCCGGGCCGAGCTGCTGCCGCTGGCGGGCGTCGGCCATCAGGTGCCGCCGCAGGCGTGCTGGACCTCCGTCATCCCCGCCATGCTGCGACACACGGGCGCCCGGCGCGGCTGGCGTTAATGGGTGGCCGGCGTTAATGGGTGGCCGGCCGGGGACGGGATGTGCCACAGTCGCGTGGCATGGAGGCGGATGATGCGGCCCTGCGGGCGCACTACGAGCTGGGCATGGAGCGCGAGCGGCTGAGCGACGGGCGCGGGGATCTGGAGTTCACGCGGACCACCGAGATCGTGCTGCGCCGGCTGCCGGCGGCGCCCGCCGTGGTCGCGGACATCGGCGGGGGGCCGGGGCGGTACGCCCTGTGGCTGGCATCGCTCGGGTACCAGGTCGAGCACCGGGACCTGATGCCGCTGCACGTCGAGCAGCTCAGGGCCGAGGCGGCCGGCGCAGCGGGAATTCATACCGCGGTCGGCGACGTACGGGACCTCGACCTGCCCGACGCCTCGGTGGACGCCGTCTTGCTGCTCGGGCCGCTCTACCATCTCATCGACCGGGCCGAACGCGTCCGGGCGCTGCGAGAATGCGCGCGGATCGTCCGGCCGGGCGGGGCGGTGTTCGCCGCGGTGATCTCGCGATGGGCGGTGCGGATCGACGGCACGCTCCGGGAGCGGATCTACCTCAAGTACCCGGCGGTGCCCGATCTCATGGACGAGATAGACCGCACCGGGATACTGCCGCCGCTGGGTGAAGGCGCGTTCACCGCCTTCTGCCACCGGCCCGGCGAGTTGCGCGACGAGACGGCAGAAGCCGGGCTGGAGGTCACGGACCTGGTCAGCGTCGAGGGACCGGCATTCATACTCGGCGACCTGGACGCGCGGATGGCCGATCCGGTCGACCGGTCCATGACGCTGCAGGTGGCACGCGCCATCGAGCGGGTACCCGAGCTGGTGGGCTTCGGGCCGCATCTCATCGCCACCGGCATCCGCTCGTTAGCCTGCTCGGGCTGCTCGTTTGCGGACGGGCGTGTCATGGTGGGACAAGACATCGCAGCGCTGGGGAGATGACACGATTATGCCCGCTCACGCGCCGAACCCGCCGGCTCAGCAACGGCCCACCGGGCAGGTCAACGACCTGCTCCCGCTCGGCGACTGGATCCGGCACCACTCGCTCCGCAGCTGGCCCGTGCTGCTGTTCCTGGCGCTGATCTGCGTTCCGTCGATCGCGCTGGTCATCTTGGGCACGAACCCGAGTGCCAGCACGTTCGACCACGTGGCCTGGATATTCGCTGCCTACTTCGCGGTGGCCTGGCTGCTGCTGCTCGGCATCATCATCCGGCCGGAACACGTGACCAGGACGATGCTGGGCGTGGTAACCGCGGTAGCGCTGGTGACTCAGGTGCCGTTGGCGATCACGCTGGAGACCGCGCTGCATAGCGGCACCGCGGCCCTGGGCCAGAGCATCTTTACCATCGGCATACCCGAGGAACTCGCCAAGGCGGTGCCGGTGCTGGTGGTGGGGCTGATTTACCGGCGCTCACACGGCCTCATGCCCCGGGACTACCTGTTCCTCGGCGCGGTCAGCGGGCTGGTGTTCGGCGCGAGCGAGGTCGTGCACTACTTCACGGTCAACGGGATCGAGCAGTTCTTCCAGACCGTGAAGTCGGCTATCCCCGCGATCGAGCAGATGCTGAGCAGCGGGCAGTCCGCGTCGACCTCGGTATTCGAGGTGCTGATCGGCCCGGTGCTGTACTTTATTTTGAACTTCGTCTGGCGGTTCGTCACCGACCCGGTCACCCATGCCTGCTGGGCCGGCCTGACCGGCTATTTCATCGGGCTGGCGGTAACCGGACGGTACAAGTGGTACCTGGTCGTCTGGATCGGGCTGCTGGCCGCCGCCGTCCTGCACGGGCTGAACGACTGGGACCGGATAAACGGCCAGCCGGCCTGGATCCTGGTCTCCCTGGTCAGCGGCATCCTGTTCCTCGGCTACGCGAAGGTCGGATCACGCGGCGACCCGCACGTTCCCGAGGGCTGGTCGGCCTTCGGCGCGCACCCGGCGCATGAGGACCAGCCCGCCCGGACAAAGCCCTGGTGGGTGCATTAATCACGACCGAAGGACTACCGGGCGGGACGCCTCCCGGCCCGCCGCAACCGCAGGGCGCCGAGGAGAAGGGCGACGAGGAACACGACGATGCCGATGATCAGCAAATACAGCAGGCCCTTGACGACGACGCCCACGATGCCCAGCGCGATCGCCACGATCACCAGGAACAGGAAAAAGGCGATCATCCGATCCTCCGCACAGTTGCTTCGCTTAGCGTCGGCCCAGCCGCCGCTCGCCGGAGGCGCCCGGCTGGTAGGTCAGGCCGTAGTGCTTGAAGACGGCCTCTTCCTCGGCCACGGGGAGCTCGCCGTCGGTGTCGATCGAGGGGGCGTCCTTCACCTGCTTCTTGTCGTACGCGACCTTGAGGTACCCGGGGCCCACGGTCGCGCGGTCAAGGGGCACGAATACGAGCCGGTGCCGGGTCGGGATGCCGACCTTGACGGTACCGAACGACGGCAGGTCGGTGCTGGTGTCGACGTAGACCGCCTCCAGCTCCCCGATCTTGTGGTTCTGGGCGTCAACCACGTCGTGGCCACGCCATTCCCTGATGTTGGCCGCTTCGAACATGCTGGCCTTTCTTCCCGCGCGCCGTATTTGTCTACAGTTCTACCCCTGGACACGAGTCGCAGACAAGGTTCGCTGGGGCTCACCGGATCAGGGACGGCATGGCCGTCATGCAGCGGAAACAGGTAGTTGGTCGCCAGGCTGCGGTACGACGGTGGAGATCTCCACACCATCTGCACACGTTCTGCATCGCTCGTGAACCTGTGCGAGTTGCCGTAGTGACCGCATCGTGGGCGCCTTTTCCAACTGGAAGGCAGCCACTTGCCTTACATAACAAGCCCGCACGAACTCGCGCCGATGCTCCTCGAACTCGCCGCCCGCTGAGACGGTCAGATGCTAGGTCGTTCGGCAGCCAGCGCGCTGCGCAGCGCCGGGCTCTGGATCCGGTCGGCCACGGCGACGCCGTGGTGGTCCACGTCGGCCAGGGTCGCGCCGGCGGCGAGGAGCATCCGGACGATCTCGAGCTGCAGCTCGCCGGTTCCGGCGGTGCCGCCGGCGCCGGTCGGTGCGACCGCGAGGTGCAGCGGGGTCGAACCCGCCTTGCCGGTGGCCGCGCGCGGGTCAGCGCCGGCCGACAGCAGCGCCGCGACCGCGGCCGGGCTGCGGGCGCGGACCGCGCGGTGCAGGGGCGTCACCCCGCCGCGGTCCGGCAGGTCCACCGTTGCTCCGGCGGAGACCAGCAGCTCGATGGTGCGCTGCTGGGCGGCCGGGTTCCAGGTTGGCGCCAGCGGCCGGGGATCGCAGGCGTAGTGCAACGCCGCCGCACCGCGCCGGTTGACCGCGTTGACGGGGGTACCGGCGGCAAGCAGCGCGCGGGCGGCGTCGTACCGGAGCGCGGCCGCGGCCAGGTGCAGGGGCGTGTCCCCCCGGTAGAGCCAGTGCACGTCCGTGACGAGGAGGTCCTCGTCCATGCGCTGCGCGGCCGCGGCCGGCGTGATCCGGGACGGGTCGTTGGCCAGGACCGCCTCGAAGATGGGCTCCACGCATCCAGCATGCACGAAGGGACTGACAATCCGTCAGCGTAGGTAGCGTGTAACGACCGTTATAACAACACTTGTCCCTTCTGGGAGGAAGCGTGGCCGGGTTCCGCAAGATCTTGCGGTCGCCCGCGGGGAGGATCACCAACCAGAAGCTCCTCGTCGCCCTGGTGCTGGTCTTCGGCACCGGCGTGGCCACGGTCGCGATCGGGTCGCCCATCGGGCGGTGGGCGGCCATCGCCCACGGCATCGCCGGGCTGGTCATCCTGCTGCTCGTCCCGTGGAAGAGCCGGGTGGTCCGGGGCGGCCTGCGCCGCGGCCGCGGCACCCGGTGGGTTTCGCTGCTGCTCGCGGCGCTGGTCGTCATCACGTTCGTGGCCGGCCTGGGCTACGCCACCGGGCTGGTGCGCTCGATCGCCGGCCGGCCGGGGTTGTGGGTCCATATCGCCGTCGCACTCGTCCTGGTGCCCCTGGTCCTATGGCATGTCGTCGCCCGGCGGATCCGGCCGCGCCGGTCGGACCTGTCCCGCCGGACCTTCCTGCGGGCCGGGCTGCTGGGGGCCGGGGCGGCCGGGCTGTACTTCGCCGCCGCCGGTGCTGTCCGAGTCGGCGGACTGCCCGGCGCCGGCCGGCGCTTCACCGGGTCGTACGAGACCGGGTCCTTCGATCCGGACGCCATGCCCACCACGAGCTGGCTCGTGGACCCGATCCCGGCCGTCGATCCGGATCAGTGGCGGCTAACCGTCGTGGACGGCGTCGGCCGGTACCAGCTGGGGCTGGACGAGCTCTCGGCGTTCGGTGCCGGGATGCGGGCGACCCTGGACTGCACGTCCGGCTGGTACTCCCGGCAGGACTGGAGCGGCGTGCCCGTCAGTGCCCTGCTGCGCAGCGCCGGGCAGGCCCGGAGCCTGTTCGTGCACTCCGTCACCGGGTACTGGATCCGCTTTCCGGTAAGCGACGTCGGCCGGCTGCTGCTGGCCACCCGCGTCGGCGGGGCTCCCCTATCCTCCGGCCACGGATACCCGCTGCGTCTGGTCGCACCCGGCCGACGCGGGTACTGGTGGGTGAAATGGGTCGACCGCATCGAACTCCAGACGACACCCTGGTGGTGGCAGCCGCCGTTCCCGGTGACCTGACCATGCGCGGTCTTAGGGGCGGAGGGGGATCCAGGTTCTGTGGTCGACGAGGCGAAGGCGCGCGGTCAGGCCAGCGTCGTCGAAGGCGCGAACGAGGTCGTCGCGTCCTTCCTGACTTTTATCACTGGAGCGGTATCGGCTCGGTCGCAGCGTTGTGAACTGCCAGTTTGTGGGCTGCGGGCGGCGGAGCACATTGGCTTGGCGCGCGACGACGCCGAACTGGAGGCGCTGAAGGCCTGCGCGGCAGCGGCTGTGCCGCATTAGCCGCACCCCGCACGCTGCGCAGGGCCTCCTGTCAAGTGACCAGTCAGTAAGGATCGAACTCATAGACGAACGACCGGACCACCTCGTAGACTCCCTGGGAACGAGTATCCGACTCGGCGGGACAACGGGAAATGCGCGATCTGCAGCGGCTGCGGCCGGGAACGTCGCGCGGGCTCAGGAGGAGAGCGATGGGTGTCCGGTTCCAGCTGGTGATCGACTGCGCCGAGCCTGAGCCGCTTGCGCGCTTCTGGGCCGCCGCTCTCGGGTATGTGCTGGAGCCGCCCCCGGAAGGATTCGCTACCTGGGATGACTACTATCGCGACCTCGGGCTTCCGGAGTCCTTCCTCGGGCATGGCACGGACTGCATCATCGACCCCGCGGGCAGCGGGCCGCGCTTCTGGTTCCAGATGGTGCCGGACGTCAAGACCGTCAAGAACCGCCTGCACCTTGACGTGCACGCCAGCGGCGGGCGGGCGGTACCGCTCGCGACTCGCAGGGAGCGGGTCGACACCGAGGCGAGGCGGCTGGCCAGCCTCGGGGCGACGATCCTCAGCCCGCCCGGCGAGGAAGAAGAGGACGGAGCCGACCACTACTCGGTGGCGATGAAAGACCCCGAGGGCAACGAGTTCGACATCAACTGACAACCGGATAGCGCCGGTCCCACGGTACGGAACGCGGCGAATCCGGACGACGGCCTTTCTGACCAGGCCATGAGGATCTCCGCTGTCCTCACAGATGCAGGGCGGCCCCTAGTGGCACCATGAGAGCCTCACGGCAAGGACACGACTGAACGGCTTGCACGCGGGAATCCTGCAAGTCGAGCCCGTCTCGTGGTGGTTACACAAGCAGCCAGGCGGGTGCGCACTAATCTGATAAAGGTCAGGTTAGGGGCGGAGGGGGATCCAGGTTCCGTGGTCGACGAGGCGAAGGCGCGCGGTCAGGCCGGCGTCGTCGAAGGCGCGGACGAGGTCGTCGCGTCCTTCGCTGAAGTGGGTCCAGCCGTCGTAGTGGGCCGGGATGATCTCGGCCGGCCCCAGGATCGCCGCCGCGGCGGCCGCCCGGACGCTATCCAGGCTCAGCGCGCGGTTGCGGAACCTGGCCGGGACGCGGGCGGCGCCGGCGTGCAGGACGACCGCGTCGATGGACGGGGTGCGCCGGGCGATCTCGGCGACGGTCGCGATCGAGGCGTTGTCCCCGCTGACGTAGATGACGGGCAGGTCCGGCCCGGACAGGACGAAGCCGATGACCTCGGTGTTGACGAATCCGTCGGCGTCACGCTCGGCGTCTTCCGGGCCGTGCACGGCGGGGACGGCGGTCACGATCAGGTCGCCGCCGTCGGGCCGTGGCACGGTATGGCTGGTCCAGGGGGCCAGGCCGGTGGCAGGCGGGCCGAGGCGCCTGGCTCCGCTGCGGGTGGTCAGGACCAGCGGGGCGGCGAGCGCTAGGGCGCGGCCGCGGTCGTCTAGGTTATCGGGGTGATTGTCGTGGCTGATCAGCATCAGGTCCACCGGGCCGAGCTGGTCCTCGGTGACCGCCGGGCCGGCGGTCTTGGTGAGGTAGCCGTGGGGCCCCGGGTCGTCGAAGGTGGGGTCGCTGACGATGCGCAGGCCGCCGAGGTCGAGGACGGTGGTCGGGCCGCCTAGCACCGTGGCCGCGCATTCCTGTCTCGTCATCACGGTCTCTACCCTACGGCCGGGCGGCCGACGGGCCGGGGTGCGGGCGATTACGCGACGCGCGGGACCGAAGGCTGCGGCTCGGTGCCGTGGCGGGCCAGGTGGGACGGGGTATGCGAGGGCTTCTCCTTGTAGACGAAGGCCCGGCGGAGTCCGGCGTACGGCTCGCCCGGGTCGAAGAAGTTGCGGGCCATGGCGGCCAGTTCGGTGGCACGGTAGGCGGCCAGCGAACGGTGCTGCTCGGGCGCCGCCAGCCGGCGCGCCTTGGCGGTCAGCAGGGCCGGGTGGGCGGGACTACGGACGAGGTACTCGGCCAGGGCCGCGACCTGCGCCCGGAAGGCGGCTGGGTCGCCGGGGATCACGTGGTCGACGAGGCCGGAGCGGAGCGCCGAGGCGGGCATGACCGGCAGGCAGGCCTGGGTCAGCCGGGCCGCCTCGGCCGCGCCCACGCGGCGGGGCAGGGTGTAAGTCCAGTACTCCGAGCCGTGCAGGCCCATCAGGCGGTAGTGCGGGTTGAGCACCGCGCCGGACCGGCACCAGACCTGGTCGGCACCCAGCGCCAGCATCAGCCCGCCGGCCGCGGCGTTCCCGGCCAGCGCGGCCACGGTGACCTGGCCGGTATTGGTCAAGATCGCGTGCACCAGGTCGTCGATGGCGTTGATGTTCCGCCAGGATTCGGCGGCGGGATCGGCGGCGGCCTCGATCACGTTCAGGTGGATGCCGTTGCCGAAGAAGTCCCGCGGCGGGCCGAGCACGATCGCCTTGACCGGGCGGCCCTGGGCGTGCCGGTAGGCGGCCAGCAGGCGGCGGCACTGGCCGGTGCTCATCGCCCCGCCGGGGAAGCTGAACTCCAGGTAGCCGACCTCACCGGACTCGTGGTAGCTGACCTGCCGGTAGGTGCGCCGGCCTGCCGGCAGCGTCAGCGGGGCGGGGACCTGGGGTACGCCGTCCAGCTGCGCACCGAGCGCGAGGGTGGCGGGCAGCTTGAAGGTCTTCGGGCCGCCGGGAGCCGGACGCCGGCGCAGCTGCGGGATCCAGACCGCCCCGTCCGCGGTGGCCCGGCAGATCGCGCCGTCCCGCCGGGCCAGGATCGTCCCGGCCCGGCCGCGCAGCTCGTCTTCGGGATGCCCGCCGAACAGGTAGAACTCGGTGTCGCCGATCGTGTCCAGCACGCCGGGGCTGGAGTCGGCGGCGCGCAGCCTGGGCAGTATCGCCTCGGTAGTTTCGGCCGCCCAGTCGATCGTCCGGTCGGATTGGCGGCAGGGCGGTCGGCAGGCCCCGGTAACGTCCGTTCGGCCGTAATCCAGTGGCACGGGCCGGTACCGGCCGCTCGTGAACCGTGTCACGGCCAGCAGCACCGCCTCGGCCGCGGCGTCCGCGACCTCGGTCCGGTACACCGAGCTCTTCGAGCCGGCGGGCATCGTGAACTCGACGCTGGCCCAGATGTCACCCGCGTCCATCTCGGCGTTGGCCTGCAGCACGGTGACGCCCCAGCGCGCGGCGCCGCCCATGATCGCCCAGTCCAGCGAGGACGGGCCGCGGTCGCCCATCGGGCCCGGGTGGACGATGAAGCACGGCCGGGCCGACCAGATGTCCGCGGGAATCGCCCTGGTCAGCATCGGGGCGATGACCAGATCCGGGTCGTAGCGGCGCACCCCGTCCCGCATCACGTCGTCCCCCAGCGCCAGCTCGACCGATACCTCGTGCCCGCGGTCGGCGAGTTCGGCATGCACGCGCTGCGTCATGCTGTTGTAGGCGCTGGCAATAAGCAAGATCCGCATCGTCGTCCCCCCGTTGACGGCCTTTCCCTGGCGGAGGGGGCCAGGGCGCCCCTGATACACGGGGATGGGTGACTACGCCGGGCCGACGTAAGATGTTGATAGCATTGGTCATGTTGTACACGACCAACAAGCCGGGTGGTGGCTCATGAGCGTGACGCAGATCGACATCGACGATGACGCGCTCGAGCGTGCCATGGCCTTGTCCCGGGCGAAGACCAAGAAGGAAGCGGTCAACCTGGCTTTGCAGTTCTATGCGGATAAGCAGGAACGCGCGGCACGCATCGCCCTGCACTTCGAGCAGGCGCAGCACTGGGGGGCGCTTGAGGACGCCGAGCGCCTGCACCGTGCCGAGAAGGAAAACCGGTGATCTACCTGCTCGACACCTCGGGTCTTGTCCGACTGCTCGGCGAACCAGCCTTGCAGGAAGCGTGGTACGACGCCGTGGACGCCGAAGCCATCGGCTCCTGCTACCCGCAACGGACAGAGTTCCTGTCCAGCGCGAGGGACCGCTCAGAGTACGACGAGATCGCCGAGATGTTCGGCGATTTGTACCCTGACGTGTCAGTGCCGAAGAACGCCGGGCGCTGGATTTCGTCGGTCCAGCATCACATGGCCAAGGCGGGCGAGCACCGCAGCGCTTCGGCGGTCGATCTCATGGTCGCAGCCACGGCGGCTCATCACGGCCTGACCGTCCTCCACGACGACGCCGACTACCGCACGGTCGCGCGGCACACTCCGGATCTCAGCGAGCACAACATCCGGAACGTCGGCTGACGACGGCGCCCCGGGCAGGTGACCGTCAGGCGGTCCGGTGCAGGATAGAAACCGAATCGCTCAGGCAGAGCCGGGCGAGCGCGGGCAGAATCGTCAGCCCGGCCGGCAGGATGCCGGCGGGCGCCACGGCGCCGGCGTCGACCAGGTTCTCCAGCGCGTTGCCACCGGGGTACCCGATGCGCTCCAGTTCTTCGAGGTCTTCCGGCCGCTCGCAGCGGTAGTTATCGGCGAAGGCGCCAA
>Ga0207683_10002958_pt1 | contig 14816 bp, 12 predicted proteins | sample KBSM73metaG_FD_184333 | JGI IMG/M metagenome (GOLD analysis project Ga0207683, IMG submission 184333) | Miscanthus rhizosphere microbial communities from Kellogg Biological Station, Michigan, USA - KBS M7-3 metaG (SPAdes) (version 2) | ecosystem: Host-associated > Plants > Roots > Rhizosphere >... | reverse complement strand
CCGGATGACATCGGTCGCGGGACATCCCGAATACGTGGGCGTGACTTCGACGACGAGCGTCGCATCGGCGACGCGCACTGCCCGGACGATGCCGAGCTCTACCACCGACACCGCCGGAATCTCGGGATCGGGCACCCCGGCGAGCACGTCCCATGCGCGGGCGACCACGTCCGCCGAGGTGACGGAGCTCACCATTGCGCCCCCGGATAAGCACGCTGCAGGAATTGCATTTGCGCGAGCAGATGGCCCAGATGCTCGGTATGGACGCCCTGCTTGCCGCCGCGCCCGCCGCCGCCCTGCATCCAGGTTCCGGCAGGCAGCGCGAGGGTCGCCTGATCGAGCGCATCGCGGACACTGGCAAGCCACGGCTCCCGCAGCGCACGGAGCGCGGGCGCCGCGCCGACATCGGCAAGCGCGCTATCGATCCCGTCCGGCTCGAACATCTCGCCGGTGTACATCCACAGCGAATCGATGGCTGCCTGCATCCGGGCGCGCGACAGGGGCGTGCCGTCGCCCAGGCGAATCACCCAGCCCGTGGAACGCTCGACGTGATAGGTCGCCTCCAGCGCAGCCTTTTCCGCGATCGCGGCGATGCGCGGATCGGACGACGACGAGAGCGCGCGCAACAGCAACAGGTGCCAGTGATCGAAATAGAACTGGCGCGCCATCGTGTCGGCGTAGCTGCCGTTGGGCTGTTCGACCAGCAGCAGGTTGCGAAAAGCGGAGCCGTCACGCAGGAACGCGAGCTCGTCCTCGGTGCGTCCCGTGCCTCGCATCCCGGCTTCGATCTCACCCGCGTACGCGAACCAGAGACGCGCCTGTCCGAGGAGATCGAGCCCGACGTTGGTGAGCGCGATGTCTTCCTCGAGAATGGGTGCCCTGCCGGCCCATTCGCCCAATCGCTGGGCGAGGATCAGGCCGGAATCGGCGAGCCGCAGCACATAGTCGAAAAGGGGCGCCTGCAACGCGTCGCGCGGAGTTGCGGACTGCGCCCGGGGGGCGGCGAAGGATTCTGTCATCACCATCGATTGTCGTGAGGTAGCGCGCCGCCGACCCAGCCACGCCTCAGAGATGCTTGACTTCCTCGGGCATCGGAAAGAACGTCGGATGCCGATAGACCTTGTCGTTCGCGGGATCGAAGAGCGCGTCGCGGTCGCCGGGCGCCGAGGCATGCACGTCCGCCGAGCGCACGGCCCAGATCGATACACCTTCGTTCCTTCGCGTGTAGACATCGCGCGCGTTCTTGACCGCCATCGCGGCGTCGGGCGCATGGAGGCTGCCGACGTGCTTGTGGGCGAGACCGTGCTGCGAGCGGATGAAGATTTCCCACAGCGGCCATTCGTTGCGCATGTATCCTCCCGATCGCGAATTGCTTTCCGGCGCTCGCCTCTCGAAACGCCTACGCGGCGGCCCGCGCGCGCTCCGCATGCTTTTGCGCGTGCGACAGTGCCGCCTCGCGCACCCACGCGCCGTCTTCCCATGCATCGATGCGCGTGCGCATGCGGTCGCGATTGCACGGACCGTTCCCCTTGAGCACGTCGTGGAACTCCGCCCAGTCGATGGGCCCAAAGACGTAGTGCGCATGCTCCGCATCCCACCGGAGCTCGGGATCGGGCATGGAGATGCCGAGGTATTCGGCCTGCGGCACGGTCTGGTCGACGAAGCGCTGGCGCAGCTCGTCGTTCGAGAGCAGCTTGATCTTCCAGCGCGCCGATTGGGCGCTGTGCACGCTCTCCGCGTCCGGGGGTCCGAACATCATGAGCGACGGCCACCACCACCGGTTGAGGGCGTCCTGCGCCATCGCCTTCTGCTCCGCACTGCCACGGCACAGCGACATCATGATGTCGAAACCCTGCCGCTGATGAAACGACTCTTCCTTGCAGATGCGGATCATCGCGCGCGCATAGGGGCCATACGAGCAGCGGCACAGCGGTATCTGGTTCATGATCGCTGCGCCGTCGACAAGCCAGCCGATGGCGCCGATGTCCGCCCAGGTCAACGTCGGGTAGTTGAAGATCGACGAATACTTGACCTTGCCCGCATGCAGATCGGCCACCAGCTGGTCGCGCGATACGCCGAGCGTTTCCGCCGCGGAATACAGATACAGCCCGTGCCCGGCCTCGTCCTGCACCTTCGCCATCAGGATCGCCTTGCGCTTGAGCGACGGCGCTCGCGTGATCCAGTTGCCCTCCGGCAGCATGCCGACGACCTCGGAATGCGCGTGCTGCTGGATCTGGCGGATGAGCGTGCGGCGATACGCCTCCGGCATCCAGTCCCTGGCCTCGATCTTGATGTCGGCGTCGACGCGGGCCTGGAAAGCCCGCTCCTCGGGCGTCAGATTCGCGTCGTCCTCGAGCTTCGACACCCCGGTGTCGACCATCTGCGCATACATCGAATTCTCCTCAAGCGGCTCGCGCCCATACTATAAGCGGCTTTCGCCGGACGCGTGACGCCCGGCTCGACGCGGGGCCCACGGCCGGCGCACACGTCATCGTTTGAGGGCGTCCGGCACGGACCGTTTCACCTCAGGCTGCCCGGCGACGCTCCTGAAGTGCGTCGCGCACGTTCCGGGTCGATCATCGATCCGGCGGAGTCGTTCGCCCTTTCGTCACTGGACATTGCTGATACGCGCATGTCGCCGGGCTCTCTTGCGCGACGGCTTCGGCGGTGATGTCGGCTGCCGACTGGCCGGGGTTCGCGCGGTAGCTGCGATCCTTGCTGCGAACGTCGCGCCGCGACCGCAGTGTCGCCATTTTTTACAGTTTGGATACCTTTTACCCCAATGTCATATCCAACGCCCTGTTTCATGGAGGGAAAAATTCCGGGGCACAGTCGTTGCTAATTCCTTTTTGCAACACCGTGTACACCACAACGGGAGGTAGCCATGGCATCCCTGTTCGAGCACCCACACCCATCGCGAAGCTGGGCAGTTTCGTTGATCAGCGTCGTGGCGTCGGTTCTGGCGATGTCCGCGCCGTGCAGCGCGAGTCCTTTCTTCTTCAGCACCGGCAACGTGGATGGGCTGGTCGCAACTGCCTCTCGTCCGGATACCGGCGGGGTCCTGGAGATCGAATCCGCCGACGATTTCTTGCTCGCCAATCGGACGACGCTGACCCAGGCGACATTCATCGGCCTCCTGCCCAGCGGCTTTCCGCTCGCGAACATCGCGCAGGTGGTGATCGAGATCTATCGCGTCTTTCCCCTCGACTCCGATGTGACACGCACCTCGGGTGCGCCTACGTTCAGCACGCCGAACGTGCCGACGCGCGTCAACTCGCCCTCGGACGTGGAGTTCGTGGGCCGCGACAGCGACGTCAGCGGCGATCTGTCCTTCACCGCGCAAGTGCTCGCCGCAAGTTTCACGGCAGCCAACAGCGTCGTCAACGGCATCAACCCCACGCCGAATCAACTCACCCACGGCGAGGGTCCCGTGACGGGCGAAGAGGTCCAGTTCAACATCTCTTTTCTGAATCCGATCACCTTGCCGGCCGATCACTACTTCTTCGTGCCGCAGGTAAGCCTCACCGACGGGCAGAACTTCCTCTGGCTCTCCGCGACGCGCCCCCTGGTTGCCCCCGGGACGCCCTTTGCACCCGATTTGCAGAGCTGGATCAGGAATGAGAATCTCGCGCCCGATTGGCTCCGCGTCGGTACCGACATCGTCGGCGGCACGACATTCAACGCGGCCTTCACGCTGACGGGGGTCGTATCGGAGCCCGGGAGCCTGCTGCTGGTTGCGTTGGCGTTCCTGGGAATGGCAGCGGGGCAACGGCGTCGATCCACCGCTCGCTAGCGGCCCACCATCGCAAGCACGTCGGCCTTCAGGAATCGTTCGACGACGAGCATGAAAGCGATGGAAGGGACCAGCAGCAGCAGCGCGGTGATCGACGCGATCTGGTAGTTGCCGCCCATGCTGGCGTTGAACATCAAGAGCGGCAGCGTGGTGACGTCGGGCACCCCGACGAAGTACGTCCCGGTGAACTCGTCCAGCGACTCCAGGAATACGAAGATTGCGCTCGCGATCAAGCCGGGCAGCGCGAGCGGCAGCGTGACTGTGCGAAAGCAGGTCCACGCCGACGCGCCGATGTTGCGTGCCGCCTCCTCCAGCGAGACGTCGATGGATGCAAATGCGGCCGAGGCGATCCACACTGCAAGGACGAGTCCGTGTGCCGCATGGACCAGCACGACGCCGAGGATCGTGCCGTTCAATCCGATCTCGTAGAACACGCGTGCGATGTTCACGTAGACCGGAAGATTCGGAATTGCCTGTGGCAGCAGGAAGGCGAGGAGGATGAGCCCGCGCCAGCGCAGCTTGAGGCGCGCCAGGGCGTAGCCGGCCGGAATGGCGACCGCAAGGCTCACGATCACGGTGAGGATCGCGATCCACACGCTGGTGCCGAGCGAAGCGATCGCGTTGCCGCGCGGCGCGAACACCCGGCCCCAGAACGTGAAGCCGAATTCCTGCGGCAGCTTGTTCGGGAAATACCACTTCTCGGCGAACGCCCACAGGAACAGGTTCGCGAGCGGCCCGAAGATGGCGAACGCGAGTAGCGCCAGCAGGACCGCGATCCCCAGCATGCGCGACCAGCGCGGCAGGGCAGCCGTCATTTCTGCATGACGCTGCGCGAAGCGTGCCGCAGGTAGAACCATGCGGCGAAGGCCGCCACCGCAAGCGAAATGAGGCAAAGGGCATTGGCGACGGCGTAATCGCTGTGCGTATTGATGCGATAGGCGACGTCGACGGTGATCATCGTCGGCGAGTTCGGATTGATCATGAGGGGTACGGACAGCACCGAGAGCATCGTCACGAACGACAGCACCAGCCCGACCAGCAGGGTTCCCCACACCTGCGGCAGGAGGACGTCCACCAGGACTCGCCATCGCGGGGCGCCGAGATTGCGCGCCGCCTCGATGTGCTGGGTTTCGATCGACGCCATCGCCCCGGCGAGCAGCAGCGTCACGAACGGCGCCTGTTTCCACACGAACGCCACGACGATGCCACGCCAGTCAAGGACGCTCTGTGCCGCCAGCGGCTCGATCAACCCTGTGCCGATCAGCACGTGATTCAGCATTCCGTTCTTGGCGAGGAAGGTCCGCATGATCTGGCCGGTCACGATGAAGGGGATGAAAAGCGGCCAGCGATATAGCCATCGCAGCACCGCGACCGCCCGCGGATTCTCGCCCAGCGTCAGATACGCGGCGATGGCAATCGCAACGACGCCGATCAGGACGGTCGAAAGCAGCACGATCCCGATCGTGAACAGAAGGTCGGTGCGATAGAGGTCCCACGACTTGGCGAAGTGCTCGAGCGTGAAGTCGCCGTTCTTGGAACGAAACGCGAGCACCGCTGACAGCGCGAGCGGCAGCAGAAAAAACAACGCGATGACCGCGAGGGCCGGCGCGACGAGCGCGTAAGAACGCCAGTCGGCGCTGCCGTCGGGATCGGCTATGCGCGAGGAAGAGGCCATGGCCACGCCACTTCTTCGATTGCGGGTGAAGATTGCATGTCAGAACCGACGCGAGCCTGCACGGGCGGGACTCTGCGGAAAACGGTCCAAAAAAATGGATCCCGCCTGCGCGGGGATGACGGCACCGCGGAAGGAGGTGCTCCCCTTCCCATGGTCACACCCGCGCACGCGGGAATCCATGTTCGTTTAGACGGGAGCGCCAGGATGTCGCGGAGGAGCCGCGGCGATCACGCGGCCCCGCGGCCCCTGTCCGTCCCACGACCTGTTATTTCAGCACCACGCGCTCATAGCCCTCGACGATGTCGGTGAAGTACTCGGAGAGCGGGAACGGCCGGCCGTTCTTCGACAGGTCGGACGGCGAGATATCGGTGAACAGCTTGTTCCACGAGGCCTGGTCCATCTTGCTCTGCACGAATTGCGGATCGATCCCCGGATACCAGTTGAATTGCTTGACGATGCCCTCCGCCTGGATCTCGGGACTTTCCGCGAAATCGATGAATTTCTTCGCGATCGCGGCGTTCGCGGCCTTGGCGGGAATGACGTAATACATAGGCTGGCCCGGAAGCCCCGGCGACGGCAGCGACAGCTTGATCTTCGGGCTCATCTTGCCGTCCGCCTGCCACGTATAGAACATGTCGACCCACACCGGTCCCATCGCGATCTCGCCGCGGTTCAGCATGTCCAGCGTGCCTGCGTTTCCGGGCGTCATCACGACGTACTGGTTGAAGTCCTTGAGTCCGGCCAGGGACTTGTCGATCGCCGCTTTCTGCGCCGGATCGTAGGGACCGTTCTCCAGCTTGTCGCCCATCCCGGTGCTGGCGGCCACCCAGCCCATGACGAAGCCGACGCCGGACATGCCGCCCTTCACACCGTTGTAGCCGAACTGCTTGGGATTCTTCTTCACCCATTCGTTCAGCTCCGTGAAGGACTTCGGCGGGGCCTTCACGAGGTCGGGGTTGTACGCGAACGCGATCTGGCTGTGAAACATCGGCAGCACATAGCCGTCGACATTCGCGCCCAGCGCGTTCTTGGCGGTGTCGCGCGACACCAGCTTGCCCGCCGCGACGTCGTTGCGATACGGCATCAGAAGCTTCTCGTTCACCATCGTCGCCGCACCGCGCTGATGCACCACGGCAACGTCGACGTCCCAGGTGGCCGAGCCCGCCTTCTGCTGCGCGGACAGCTTTTCGTAGATCTTCTGCGAGCCCGAGTCGCCGGGACCGGTGCCTACCGCACGAACCTTGACGCCCGGATTCAGCGCCTCGAATTTCGGACCCAGATAATTGTTGACGTAGTCGACCATGTTCTGGTCGCCGGCGGAAACGACGTTGAGCGTCTGTGCCAGGGTCGGGCCCGAGCCGGTGACGGCGCAGATCGCCGCAGCGACGAGCAGCGAACGAAACTTCATGTGATCCTCCTAGTGTGCGGTGGAAGTTGCGGATGAAAACACGAGCAGCGCGGCGCGCGGGACCATGACGGCCACGGACGAGCCTTCGGCGACACGCTCTTCGGCGTGGGCCCAGACCTCGGCGCCGTCGGTGCGCACGCGGTAACGATAACCTTGTCCTACATACACGGCCTGCGTGACAGTGCCGGGAAAGCACAGTTCGTCGCGCGTGGCGGCCGCGTTGCTTGCAGCGAGACGCGCGGTGTCGCTGCGGAAGTGCGCCCGGACGCGCTCTCCGTCGGCAGGGGCGGCCGTGAGCGAGCCGTCGGGCAGCCGCGAAACGTCGATCGCGTTGTCGGCGCCCATGAAGCCGGCGACGAATGCCGACGCCGGCCGATGAAAGACGTCCTCGGGCGGCCCGTACTGGACGACGCGGCCCGCATCGAGCACCGCGATGCGATCCGCGAGCGTCAAGGCCTCCTCGCGATCGTGCGTGACGTAGACCGCGGTAATGCCGATTCGCCGCTGCAGCGCGCGGAGTTCGTGGCGAAGCTCGATGCGCACCTTGTAGTCGAGGTTCGACATCGGTTCGTCGAGAAGAAGCAGGTGCGGATCGACAGCGAGCGCGCGGCCCAGCGCAACGCGCTGCCGCTGTCCCCCGGAAAGCTGAAGGACCGGCCGCGCATTGAAGCCTTCGAGCTGCAGCAGCGTCAGCATCTCGCCCACGCGCTTCGCGATGGCATCCTTCTTCCAACCGCGCATCTTGAGGCCGTAGCCGATGTTCCCTTCGACGGTCATGTGCGGCCACAGCGCGTACGACTGGAACATCATTGCGGTGCCGCGTTTCTCGGGGGGCAGGCCCAGGATGTCCCGCCCGTCCACGCGGATTGCGCCTGCCTGCGGCGTGACAAAGCCGGCGATGGAGCGGAGCAGCGTCGTCTTGCCGCAACCCGAGCTTCCGAGGAGCGCGACCAGCTCGCCACGCGCGACCTCGAGGGTCACGTCTTTCAGCACGCGGGTGTCGCCGTACGCGACGGAGACGTTGTCGATGACGAGATAGGGTGGCACGGTCAATGGCGCTGCGGGCGATCCTGCTCTTGCAACGTGACCGGCATGGTACCTGCGAATAGATTACATCGTGCGCAACTACGCAACGCGACCGCTCGAGGGCTCGCGCACGGAAGGTGGGTCCGCGTGATGTGTTGCAGCGCAACAGAGCTGGCGACCTTCGGAGACGCCAAAAGCAACGGGCCGAAACAGATCGTTCGGCCCGCGCACTCGTGCCTATGTCGAGAGAGCGCCGTCAGTTCGCCAGCTGCATGGGCTCCTCGTCATCCTCCTCGTCGTCTTCCTCCTCCTCCTCGTCGTCGTCTTCCCAGTCGTCGTCATCGGGTTCGCCGATGGGTGCAGGTGAAGGATCGACTTGCATGGCCGGCAACGGTCAGAGCGGCGGAATCCGCAGCACCTGCCCGGGATAGATCTTGTTCGGATCGGACAGCATCGGCTTGTTCGCCTCGAAGATCGTCATATATTTGTTGGCATCGCCATATTGCGCCTTCGAGATCTTCGACAGCGTGTCCCCGGACACGACGGTGTAGTACGTCGCTTCCGGGGCGCTCTGATCGACCGTCATCATGTTGTTGACCTTGGCGACGCCGGCGACGTTGCCGCAGCAGAGGGCGATCTTCTCCTTGGTCTGCTGGTCAGGCGCGACGCCGAACACCGAAACCGTGGACGTCGCACCGTCGTAGGTGACCGTGAGGCCGGTAGCCGTGAGGTTCTGTGCCTTGATGTAATCGAGTATGGCATCGCCCGCCGCCGCATTCGCGGCCTGCAACTTGGCGTCGTTGGACGGATCGCTCTTCGCCTCGGTCATCGCCGCTTGCGCATGCCCGCGGCCGAACAGCTTTTCGCCGGCATCCTTGACAAAATCCATGAGTCCCATCGTAACCCCCGTTTCAAGATAGAAGGGCGCGCAAGTGGCGCCGGGTGCGGTGCCGTCCGCGCAGGTGCTCGACGGTTTTCACGCTGCGTTCAGGCTCGACCAGCATACACCGGCGGTGTTCCGCCGCGATTTGCGGACCGACGCAAGCCGGCGCACAAGCAATCATCCTGGGCGATGCGCACACGCCGTACGGGCGGTGCAACCAGATCACACGCGGCAAATCGCGTTTCCCCGCTTGATTGAGCGTCCGATTATCGGCGCGATTTGCATCTCAATCGCTGGAATTCTGCTGGATGATCCGATATAGGTCGCCGTCCCAACAAACGCCCGTCTGAGTTGATCATCAACAGATTGAATTTCAATCATAAAACCTTAAAACACGAGAATAATCCTACAAATTGGAACGAGATGTGATCTACAATTTATTCATGTATTACACATTGATGCAATTTGCCGCAGGTTAATTTCTCAATTCAATGTATTGATTGTTTATTATTGTCATTAGCCGGCGAAATAACTCTCCTGTCTCGCAGGTGGATGCAGGGCCGAAATGCGCAGCCCGTGGCCAAAGTGCAACACAAGCAGCGTTCCTAACGCAAAATAGCAAAAACCCCCTTGCGCGGTTGGCCGGCCAATACCGTACAATGCATTTGTCATAAATAACGCCACAGTCTGATTCAGGGCAAACCCGGTCGAAAGTCGGGGGCGCAAAGTCACCGGTCTAAAGGACCTCTCGCGAGGCCCATGACGGCGGGACTGCCGGACTCGTAGGGCATCTTTACGGCCCGCCGTAAAAGCCCGCAGGTTGTGTCCGTCAGCGAAGGGGCAGAGGCACCGCGTGCCAGATCAGCCCCAATCCGCTTCGTGACCGGTTGGATGGTTCACAGGTCAAGGAGCGCTCATGGTTTCGTCGTCCCGCACACTCACGCGTCCCACAGGCAGTCTTGTCCCGGCGCTCGATCCGAAGGCGCCTTGCTTCCGCTTGCCTTCCCTGCTCGCGCTCGCGGCCGCCCTGGCGATGTTGGGCGCGATCCCGGCCATGGCGGCAAATGGCAACGGCAACGGGAACGGCAATGGCTCGGCCCGCGTGTTCGCCAAGGGCCACATTCTCGTCGCCCCGGCGAGCGACGCCAGCGATGCCGATTTCAACGCCGCGCTTGCCCAGCAGGGAGGACGCGGTCTCGGCAAGCTGGCACGCAGCAACATCGAATTGGTCGACGTGCCGGTGGGGACGGAAGAGGCCGTCGTCGCCAAGCTCGCCAAGCACAAGAAGGTGAAATTCGCCGAGGTCGACCTGCAGATCACGGTGAGCGGCACGCCGAACGACCCCGGGTTCGCGTCCGAGTGGCACCTTCCGCGAATCAACGCACCTGCCGCATGGGATCTGACGAACGGCGCGGGCGTGACCATCGCAATCCTCGATACCGGGGTCGATGGAACCCATCCCGATCTCGCGCCGAACATGGTTGCGGGTTGGAATTTCTACGACAACAACGCGGACACCTCCGACGTCCACGGGCACGGCACGGCAGTCGCCGGGGCCGCCGCGGCGGCGTTCAACAACGGCGTTGGCGTGTCGGGTGTCGCCGGTGGCGCGAAGATCATGCCGCTCCGCGTCGCGGACCCGACGGCCTTTACCTACTGGAGCACGTGCGCACAGGCGATCACCTACGCCGCCGATCACGGCGCGCGGATCGTCAACCTGAGCTACGTCGGCGCGTCGTCGAGCTCGACGATACAAAGCGCGGCGAGCTACCTTCGCTCGAAGGGCGGCGTCCTGTTCGTAGCCGCAGGAAATACCGGCGCAGTGGACTCCACCGCGCCGACCAGCCTGGTCTCGGTCGTGTCGGCGACGCAGGAATCCGATCAGATCGCAAGCTTCTCGACGTTCGGCAGCTTCGTCACGATCTCGGCGCCGGGCAACAATATCTACACGACGACGCGCGGCGGCGGTTATGCGAACTGGTGGGGTACGTCGCTGGCATCGCCGGTCGCCGCCGGTACCGCGGCCCTCATCGTCGCTCGCCGGCCCGACTTCACCGCTGCGCAGATCGACTCGACGCTGCAGGCCAGCGCGGTCGATCTCGGCAGCGGCGGGACCGATATCTATTTCGGCGCCGGACGCGTCGACGCCGCCGCAGCAGTGAACCGTGCAGGCAGCACCGCACCTGCGCCGGACACGACACCCCCCACGGTCGCGATCGCTTCGCCCACAGGAGGGGCCGCGACAGGTGTCGTCTCCATTGCCGTGAACGCGAGCGACAACATCGGCGTCACGCGTGTCGATCTCCGGATCAACGGCAATGTGGTGGCAAGCGACTCGTCCGCACCCTATCAATTCAACTGGGACTCGACCACGGTTTCCAACGGTGTCGTGGCCGTCACGGCGGTCGCCTATGACGCCGCCGGCAACGCGAAGACGTCGACCCAGGTCTCGCTCACGGTTTCGAACGCCCCTCCCGCCGACACGACGCCGCCGTCCGTGGCCATCGCAACGCCCCAGGGCGGCACCGTTTCGGGCATCGTCACGGTGACGGTCAACGCCAGCGACAACGTCGGCGTGGCGCGCGTGGACCTGCTGGCAAACGGCGCCACGGTGGGGACGACCAACACTTCGCCCTATCAATTCGCGTGGGATACGCGTTCGCTCGCCAATGCGAGCTACTCCTTGACCGCCGTTGCCTACGACGCCGCCGGCAACGCGAAGACGTCGACAGCGATTGCCGTCAGTGTGTCAAACGTCGTGGCGCCGCCGCTCGACAAGACGGCACCCGTGGCTTCGATCGCGTCGCCGTTGGGTGGCAGCGTCTCGGGAGTGGCGACGGTCGTCGTCAACGCCAGCGACAACGTGGGCGTGACCCGTGTCGACCTGATGGTCAACGGGACTCTGCTGACATCGAAGACCACCGGACCCTGGACCTTCGCGTGGGACACGACGACGCGCGCCAACGCGACCGTAAGTCTCACCGCCATCGCGTACGATGCCGCGGGGAACTCGGCTACATCGTCGCCCGTGGCGGTGACGGTTGCGAACGTGTCGAATCCGCCGGCCGGGCCACAACCCGACACCACGCCGCCTGCCGTCGCATTTACATCGCCCACGGCGGGGACGGTCTCAGGCACCGTCGCAGTTGCGGTGAGCGCTTCCGACAATGTCGGCGTCGCGCGGGTGGATTTCAAAGTCAATGGAACGGTCGTCGCCTCGTCCACGTCGGTGCCTTACCAGTTCGCGTGGAACTCGGGCTCGGTTGCCAACGGCGCCGTCACGCTGTCGGCAACCGCTTATGACGCAGCCGGGAACGCGACAACGACCTCGCAGAACGTGACCGTTTCCAACGGCTCGGTCGCCTCGTCCGATACCACTCTCCCGACTGTGACGATCAGCAATCCGCTCGATGGCTCGAACGTCAACGGCAACGTGACGATCTCGACCACGGCCAGCGACAACAACGGGGCATCCGGCATCACGCAGGTGCTCTACATCGATGGCGCGCAAAAGGACTCGGTCAAGGGCGCCAAGCTCTCCTACCAATGGAACGCAAAAAAGGCGTCCGTCGGCTTGCATACGATCATGGTCACCGCCACCGATGCCGCCGGCAATTCGACGTCGCAGCAGGTGCAGGTGCGCCGCAAGTAGGGCGGGCGCAACTCTCGTGGAAGGGCGGTCGAAATCGGCCGCCCTTTTTTCTTTTGCGACCGCCCGGTTGCGGCGCCCGACGTTCGCGGCGAGAATGCGGCGACTGCCGGGGGCGCCGGCAGCGCGAGAGCCCGGCTCGAACGGGCCGCTCTGCCCCGAGGAGAAGATCACCATGAACGTCGCCATCCGCCGCGCGCGGTGGTTTCACCGCGTCGCTTCGGTCCTGCTCGCGGCCGGTCTCGCGCTGGCCGGCGTGTCTCCTCCGGCGTCGGCGGCGGAGACACTCAACGTGTATTCGATCTGGCCCGAGAACTGGGCGCGACCCATGTTCGAGGAATTCGAGAAGGCGTCGGGCATCAAGGTGAACTTCGTCCGCTTCTCCTCCGGCGAGGCGCTGGCGCGTGTGATCGCCGAGAAGAACAATCCGCGCGTGGACGTCCTCTTCGGCGGACCGGTAGAAACGTTCGCCGCGGGGATCGCGGAAGGTGTCTTCGAACCGTACAAGCCGCCGTCGTTCGCCAAGCTGCCGCCGCGGTTCCGGCAAGCCGACGGCCAATGGGTCGCGATCGCCGACGATCCGCTGGTGTTCATGACCAACGAGAAGTTCCTGAAGGAGAACGGGCTGAAGGCGCCCGCTTCCTGGAGCGATCTCCTGAATCCCGCCTACAAGAACAGTTTGCAGATGGCGGACGCACGCACGTCGGGGACCGCGGTGACGCGGATATTCTCGATCCTGGAAGTCAACGGCCGTGACGAGACCAAGGCGTTCGACTACATGAAAAAGCTGCGGCCGCAGGTGCAGCTCTACACGAAGAGCGGTGGCGGCGGCACCCTGCCCGTGGGCCTGGGACAGGCTGGCGGCGGCATATTCTTCATCGTCGACGCGCTCGACACCAAGGCCAAGGGCTACGAGGTCACGATCAGCTTTCCGCGCGAAGGGATCGGCACGGCAGCCGAAGCGATTGCACTCATCAAGGGCGCCAAGAATCCGGTCGAGGCGAAAAAGCTGATCGACTGGGCAAGCTCGCCCGCGATGCAAAACCTGTTCGCCAAATACAAGATCAATTTCGTGCCCGCGCATCCGGACGTCGCACTCGAGCCGAGCCTTGCCGAAGTGCTGAAAGGCGCGAAGATCTTTCCCATCGACGCCGAGTACGCCGGCGCCAACCGCAAGCGCATCGTCGATCGCTGGATCGCCGAAGTCCTCAATCCCTAGTGGGCTGTAACAGTCAAATCGGGACTCGGTATCGCGCTGCGATCGGCGTCTGCAGCGAGGCGCGAGGAGGCGTCGTGGCTCGTGCCATGGCGACGACGAGCAACGAAGCGGCAGAGGCCGAGGGCAAGCGAGACGGTCTCGATCTCGCTGTTACAGGCCACTAGAGCCTCCCATGGCGAGCGCAACCGCACCCGCGGTGCGGGCGGCGACGCCGGTCAGGGCCCGCAACGACGCGACGACGACCGTCGCGGTCGTCGTGCTCTGGCTGCTTCTGGCGCTGTTCGTGATGTATCCGCTGGCGATGCTGCTGGCACGAACGGTCGGCGGCAGCAGCGGGATCGACCTGCGAGGCGCGGCTGCGCTCATCACGGATCGCAACCATCTTCGCGCTTTCGGCAACAGCCTGCTGCTCGCGTTTCTCGTGGGCGCCATCGGCACCGTCATCGGATTCCTGTTCGCGTTCACGGCAGTCCGGTGCCGGCTCTCGCGCAGGATCGTCACAGCGATCGATGCAAGCGTGCTGCTGCCCCTCGTTTCGCCTCCGTTCACGACCGCCATCGCGATGATCATCTCGTTCGGCCCGCGCGGCCTTTTGACCTACGGCGTTTTCGGCGTCAAGGGCTACAGCGTGTACGGGCTTGCTGCGACGCTGTTCTCGGAGGTGCTGACCTATTTTCCGATCGCTTACCTGACGCTCCGACCCATTCTTGCCGCGATCGATTCCAACATCGAAAGCATGGCCCGGAGCCTCGGTGCCTCGCGCGGGCGCGTATTCGTGACCGTTACCCTGCCCCTCTGCGTGCCCGGGATCGCCAACGCATTCCTGCTGCTGTTCGCGGCTTCGCTCGCGGACTTCGCCACGCCGCTGATCCTCGCCGGCAACAGTTTTCCCGTGCTCCCCACCCAGGCTTACCTGCAGATCACGGGCCTCTTCGACCTCCGTGGCGGCGCATTGCTTTCGTTCGTGCTGCTCGTGCCGGCGCTCGCGGTGTTCGTGCTGCAACGCTACTGGGTGGGTCAGCGGATCTACGTCACGGTCACCGGCAAAGGCGCCGGGCAGACTCCATTCGACAGCGTATCGAGCGGCGCGCGCGTTGCGCTCGTCGGGTTCGTGCTCGCGATGACTGCCATCGTCGCGTACTTCTATGCGTTGCTGCTGTACG
>Ga0207683_10002956_pt1 | contig 14820 bp, 18 predicted proteins | sample KBSM73metaG_FD_184333 | JGI IMG/M metagenome (GOLD analysis project Ga0207683, IMG submission 184333) | Miscanthus rhizosphere microbial communities from Kellogg Biological Station, Michigan, USA - KBS M7-3 metaG (SPAdes) (version 2) | ecosystem: Host-associated > Plants > Roots > Rhizosphere >... | reverse complement strand
CGCGGTGAGCGAAGAGGTCGAGGGGCTCTTCGGCTTGGGCGCAGGGGTCCTCAGGTTCGAGCAGGACCATTCAGCCGCTGTCTTCGTCGGAATCTCCAGCGTGTTCGACATCCCCATCGGGACGCGCTGGGAGCTCCGGGACGGAATGGCTTCGGCTGAGGTCCACCGCACGGGCCGCGCGGCGCGTGTCGATACCACGGATCTTGGTCCGGTCGGACGCCAGCTGGGCGTCGTGTCGTCCGTCGCGGCCCCGATCGTCGTTGACGGTCATGTCTGGGGCGTCGTGAGCCTGGGGTCCACGGACGTGCAAATCCCGCCAGACGCGGAGGAACGCCTGATGAAGTTCACCGAGCTGGTAGCAACGGCGATCGCGAACGCCGAAGGGAAGTCCGAGCTCGCCGCTTCGCGCCGCCGCATCGTCGCGGCCTCGGACGGCGCCCGGCGGCGGATCGAGCGAGACCTCCACGACGGGACACAGCAGCAGCTCGTCGCGCTCGGCCTAGCGTTGCGCGCCGCCGAGGCGACCGTCTCTCCCGAGCGAGAGGACCTGCGCGAGGAGCTGTCGCGCGTCGCACAGGGGCTCGCAGAGGCAGTAGAGGACTTGCAGGAGCTCTCGCGCGGGATCCATCCCGCGATCCTCACGAAGGGCGGACTCGGGCCGGCCTTGCGAACCGTTGCCCGCCGTTCGCCGATTCCTGTCGACCTCGACATCACGATGGACATGCGGCTCCCGGAGCCGGTCGAGGTCGCGACCTACTTCGTTGCTTCCGAGGCTCTTGCCAACGCCGCGAAGCATTCGCAGGCGTCGCGCATCGACCTGTCGCTCGAACAAGGCGACGGCAGCCTGGTGCTGTCGATTCGCGACGACGGCGTCGGCGGGGCGGATGCCGCCCGCGGCTCGGGACTCGTCGGCCTCACGGACCGTGTCGAGGCGCTCGGGGGATCGATCCGCGTCGACAGTCGATGCGGCGAGGGCACCCAGATCACGGCCGAGTTGCCGCTCGAGCTCGACGTGTCTCCACGCACGTAGAAGTGCGCGCTTCACGCAGCCAGTCCGAAGCGAACCCGATGCCCGGCGCTGGCGGAAGCGAACATGATCGCGACGAGATGAAGCGGAACCGCAAACGCGGCGAGGTTGGTCGTGAGGCGCCGATCGTGATCAGTCCGCGCGACCTCGTGCGTCTGCTAGAGCAAGTCGTCAACGCTTTCCGGCGTCACCGTTAGACAGTTCGCCGTGCCTAAAGATTGCCGGTAGCGGGGATGCACTTCGGCCTGCGATGGTCGATCCTTCCAAGGTGTCGCTGAGCTGTCTGATCGTCGACGACAACGCCCTCTTCCTCGAGGGCGCAACTGGCCTGCTCAAACGCGAGGGGTTGGACGTGGTCGGAGTCGCGTCCAACAGCGCCGAGGCGATTCAGCTCGCGGTCGAGCTTCGGCCGGACGTGACGCTCGTGGACATCGACCTCGGCGACGAGGACGGCCTCGAGCTCGCGCGCAAGCTGAGCGAGACCTCGAAGGTGATCCTGATCTCGACACACTCGGCAGACGACCTGGCGCACCTGATCACGACGAGCCCTGCGCTGGGGTTCGTTCCGAAGACGCGGCTGTCGGCGCAGGCGATTCGCGACCTGCTCGAGCCTGCGGCCTAAGCCGTTTCCTTGCCGCTCTTCAGAAAGGTCACGACCGCAAGGACACGGCGGTGGTCGTCCCTCGTCTCCGGCAGCCGGAGCTTGGCCAGGATGTGGCGGACGTGCTTCTCGACCGTTCCCTCGGCGAGCCAGAGCTGGCCGGCGATACCTGCGTTCGAGCGACCCTCGGCCATCAGCGCCAGCACCTCGCGCTCGCGTGCCGTGAGGTCTTCGAGCGGATCGTTGCTCCGCCGCGCCTGGACGAGCGTCTGCACGAGACCAGGGTCGACGACGGATCCGCCCGCCGCGATCCGTTTCAGCGAGTCGACGAATTCGTCCACGTCCAGGACGCGACCCTTGAGCAGGTAGCCGATCCCATCGCCCGTCGCGAGGAGCTCTGTCGCCTCCTCGATCTCGACATGCGCCGAGAGGACGAGGATGCCCGTCTCGGGAAACTCGTCCCGGATCGTCTGCGCCGCGACCAGCCCTTCGGTCGAGTGCGTTGGCGGCATCCGGATATCGACGATCACGAGCTCGGGGCCGCGCTCGCGCACGAGCTCGAGCAACTCGGACGCGTCGCCGGCCTGGCCGACGACCTCGAAACCCGACCGCTCGAGCACGCTCGCGACGCCCTCGCGCAGGAGGACGTCGTCGTCGGCGACCACGACCCGACGGGTGTTCAGGGAGCTATCGACCGTGGTTCAACCTTACGCGCTTCGCCCGCGTGTAGCCGCTAGCCGGTACGCCGATTACGCGGTCATCCGGGGAAGAAGAGGAGCGCTGGTCGGCTACCGGCGACAGGCGATCTCGCTCAACCTTGGTCGGGTCATGCCGTCCCGCTCACTGCGAAGGGATCACGAGATGTTCGAAGCCACGAGCACACCTGGGCGAACAGAACTGGCGTCCCGAGAGAGCAACGGAATCACGGTCAAGCTCCTCTGGAGCCGATCCACGAACCTGGTCACGGTCACGGTGTCAGACGCCGCGAACCACGAGTACTTCGAGTTGGTGCTCGATGAGCACGAGCGCGCGCTGGATGTCTACGACCATCCCTTCGCGCACGCGGCGGCTCGGGGGCTCGACTTCCATACGACCCGCCAGGAGCCGGAGGTGTTGCGCGATGCCGCCTAGCGTCAACGGTTCCCTCGCCGCCGTCGAGCTCCCGGTTCGCCCCGAGTACGACGAGCTGCTCGGGCAGCTGGCGCGGCAAAACGAAGCCCTCGAAGACTTCGCGGCGCTCGTCGCGCACGAGCTGAAGACCCCGTTGCTGGCGGCCCTTGCCGCCGACGACCCTTCGGGGTCAGTCGAGGAGGCGCTCGACCTCGTCGACGAGCTGCTCGAGGCCGCGCAGGACACATCGTCCGAGAGGCCGTTCGCGTCGGTCGCGGACGGCCTCGACCAGGTCCTCCGTGAGCTCGGCGTCGAGGTCGAGGTGACCTCCGACCTCACGACGACGCTGCCGCTCCCGCCCGGGCCGCTCCGCGTGATCTTGCGCAACCTCCTTGCGAACGCCGCTGCCGCCGGAGCCCGGCACGTCCACGTGTCGGCAGGACGGTCGGCGCGCTCGTGGCGCCTGGTCGTGGACGACGACGGCGTCGGTCTCGAAGGAGCCGAGCAGTACGTTGCGGGCAGCGGCCTCGGGCTCTCGCTCTGCCGTCGCATCGCTGCGCGATTCGGCGGCGTGCTCGCGCTGGCCGCGCTTCCCTCCGGCGGCACTCGTGCAACGCTCGAACTCGCGGAGGCGCGACGATGATCAGGGTCCTGATCGTCGACGACCACGAGCTCCTGAGGGCGGGCCTGCGCAGGCGGCTGATGGACGAGCCGGGAATCGCCGTCGTCGGCGAGGCCGACTCTGCGGAACGGGCGGTCCTGATGGCGCGGAAGCTGCAGCCGGACCTGATCCTGCTCGACCTGCTCCTGCCGCGGAAGAGCGGCGCCGACGTCATTCCCGAGCTTGCTGACGTTGCGCCGGACGCCAAAGTCCTCGTCGTGTCGTCGCAGGCAGCGCCGAGCTCGGTGCGTCGCGTACTCTCCGCCGGCGCTGCGGGGTACCTCCCGAAACGCTCGTCCGACCGGGAGCTCCTCGCTGCGATCCGGCTGGTTGCCGACGGCAGCGGCTACGTCGAGCCCGCGCTCGGGGCGAAGCTCGTCACTCCGAACGCCTCACCGGCGCTCGATCCCCTTTCCGAGCGAGAGCGCGACATCGTCCAGCTGCTGGCCCTCGGCTACACGAATCAGGAGATCGCCGGCAGGCTCTTCATCTCCGTCCGAACCGTCGACACCCACCGCGCGCACATCATGCGCAAGCTGCAGCTCGACACGAGAGCCGAGCTCGTCATGTTCGCGCTGGCGAACGGCGTGATCGGGCCGAACGCGGACTGAAGCCGAGATGAGTGCGAGCGACCTCGCAGGCGAGGCCGAGGAGCTTCGCCGCAGCGATGCCGTCAAGACCACGCTGCTGCGCGCGGTCAGCCACGATTTCCGGTCGCCGCTGACCGCGATCGTGACCGCAGCGGGCGCGCTCGTGCACTCCGGCCTCGTTCTCGACGAGGCCGATCGGCGAGAGCTGGCCGAGACGATCCTCGAGGAGACGCTGCGGCTCGACCGACTCGTAGGCGACCTGCTCGACCTCTCGCGCCTCGAGGCCGGTGCCGTCACCTCGAGCGACGCCCTGTGGGCGATCGAGGACGTCGTGCTGCAGGCGGTCGACTCGGTTTCTGAGGCCGGCTGTCGCCTCGAGCTCGCCCTGGACGAGTCGGCAACCGTCCAGGGAGATCCGCATCAGTTGGAGCGTGTGTTCGTGAACCTGATCGAGAACGCCCTGCGCTACTCGAGCGGAAGCGTGTCGGTCCAGACGAGGCGAATGGGCGCCGAGGTGCTCGTCCGTGTCGTCGACAGCGGGCCGGGGATCGACGCCGACGAGCTCGAGCGGATCTTCGAGCCGTTCCGGCGGGGCGCCCGAGCCGGCGAGAGGCGTGGCAGCGGCCTCGGGCTCGCGATCGCCCGCGGCTTCGCCGAGGCGAACGGCGGCCGTGTCTGGGCCGAGTCGTTTCCGGGGCAAGGCGCCGCCTTCGTGGTTGCAGTTCCACTCGCCGTAGACCGCAGCAGCAGCTGAGCCCGCGTCGACGAAGCGCTTGTCTAGGGAGCGATGATCGGCCGCGACACGGGGGTCGATTCGTTCAGGCCGCCTTCCGACGCGGCGCTTTTCGTTTCCGCGGTTCAGCCTCTTCTCGCCTGGCGAGCTCGCTGTTGAAGTGGCTGACGGCCTCCGTCGGCAGCGCGGTCACGTCGCGCAAGTGCGCGCTGCTGACCGCTGCCAGGCGGCCGACCAACTCGTGCGGCTCGGTCTCGCCCTGGGCTCGGCTGAGGAGCTCGTTGCTGACCGCTTGCGTGTAGCGGTCAGCAGCCTGCACCCAGCCGGCCACGAACGTGCTGATCGAAGTCACCGTGGCGAGTTGGACACGTGTTGCGTGAAGGAACAGCTCGTGGAGAGCCGCGGAGCGCTCATTGTCTTCGGTTCTCGTCGTTACTGGCGTAGCCATTTCAGTCTCCTTCGAGGGAAATTGGTCGGTTGGGATCGGACCGGAGCTGCGCGTTCAACGCGCCAAGCCCTCGCCCTGGAAGCCGGACGGCCTGGACTGCCCAGCCGATGAGGGCGAGAACGACCAGCGCGAGCCCGATCGTGATGAGCAGCAGGCGTCGGCTTCTCACTAGTGGATTTCCTTTCCGGCCGGTGAGAGCGCCCACCAGGGAGCGCCGAACTGATTCAGGCCCTGACCCGTCGTCTGGCCGGGCTTCCGGTCGCCGACGAAGTAGTAGAGCGGGTGGTGGTTGTAGACGAGTTCGAGCTTGCCGTCCTTGCGCTTGGTCGTCCCCAGGAGCGAGGCACGCACGCCGGTACCGGCGTGCGGCTTTCCTTTCGTGAGGAGGGGTGGCCAGTAGGTGGCGCAGGCGCCGTAGCAGGAGCTCCTGCCGTGCTTGTCGGCGACGAAGTCGTACAGCGTGATTCCCCGGGTGTCGACCAGGATCCGGCCGAGCCGCGACTTGGCGACCTTGACGGTGGTTCCGCGGGCCGTGGTGCCGTGCGCGGACGCGTACGTTGCTGCGACCGACGTGAACGCCGTCGCTGCGATCACTCCGACTGCGAGTTTGACCCAGTGCTTCATGGATTCCTCCTAGTTGGGGACGAGCGTTCCGAAGAGCCCGTCTGCTTCGTGGTTGAGGCCGGCGGTGAAGAACAGGGTGTTCGGCCCCGCACCTGGCGTCGCCGGCGCGAAGCGCAGCCCCCAGAGCCCGTCGATCACGACGGGGCCCCCGTTTGGCCCGCTGAGCGTGCCCTGGAGCTCGCCGCTCGACGGGTCGTAGGCGTGGATCCGGCCGTTGCCGAAGTTGCCGACCAGGATGTCGCCGCCGAAGGCGCCGAAAGTCGGCGGGGCCAGCGTCACGGCCCAGGGCGAATCGAGCTTGCCCCTGCTGACGAGCCGCTGGAGGAGGTCGCCGTTCGGAGCGAAGACATCGACGAACCCGTTACCGGGATGCGCAGCGTCGTCGTCTTTGCCCGGCCCTTGCTTGGCGAAGGTGACGTAGAGCTTGCCGCCGATGTTGTGGATGCCGAAGGGTGCAAACCCGGCCGGAACGGTCGGATCCGTGAAGCTGTTGACCAGGTTGAAGTGGCTGTCGAAGACGTCGACCGTCCCGAACCGAAAGCTGGTCGCGTAGAGGAACTTGCCGCTAGGCGTGTTCACCAGCGCCAGGCCCTTGTAGTTCGCGCCGACATCGCCGGCGCTGTCCGTCGCCGTCGACCTGTCGACGGCGATGACCGCGTGTGCTCGGTCGACGTTCGGGTTCCAGCCCGCGATGGTTCCGTCTTCGGTCGCGAACAGGAAGAACGCCGGGCCGGACTTGCCGTGCTCCGAGAGCACGAAGTCGGACGAGGCCGGGTCGAAGGTGTTGAACGCCTGGCCGGTGGGCGCGCCCACGGCCCCGTCTCCGGCCGACGGCGGAGCCGGGATCGTGACCGAGAGCGGCTGGGGGTTGCCGGCGCCGTCGTAGAGCGTCGTCACCCCGGCGTGGTTGTCCGAGACCCAGATCGGGCTGCCCGGGCCGACCGACGTGCCCCAGGGGTTCTTCAGGTTCGGGTCCGTGTGCGCGGCCAGACCGGGGATGTCCGAGACGAGGTTCGTCTGGACGTAGGAACGTCCGGCGATCCCACGGCCGTCGGCCGACCTCGCGATCCCCGAGAAGGCGATCGACGAGGCCAGCGCGACCAGCGCCGCGAGCGCGAAGACGAGGCGTCGTAGGTTCATGAGTTTCTTCCTTTCTCTTTGCTTGGCAGGAGCGCGTTGTGGAGGACGAAGCCGGCGACCTCATGACCGAGCGCGAGGCCGGCCAAGTGGTCGAGGCGGGTATGGACGCCGGCGAAGATGCGGCTGAGCCCCGCCTCCTGGGCCGCGTCGCCGAAGCTCGTGAACGAGCGGGTCACGCCCGGCAGTGCCGGTGAGGCGACCGAGAACGAGTCGTTGTTCCCGTAGAAGGTGGCGAGCACGTCGGCGCCGGCGGCGCTGATCGTGCTGTGTGCGCCCGGATACGACGGATCGGCGGGGGTCGTCCCAGCAAGTGGGAGCCAGTTCGGATCGGCGACCGTGTTCGGGTTGCCGTCGGTGCCGGCGAGCCGGATCGCGGTCACGGGTCGCCAGAGCCGGTACGCGTACTTGGCGTCGTAGAAGGCGATCGCCGAATCGGCGAAGCTGAGGTTGAGCGCTGCGAACAGCCGCGCCGTCGTCGGCAGGTCGCTGTGGTGCTCGAGCGCGGCCGACTGGGCGATCTGGTTCCAGAAGTTCTGGATCGGCGGGTTCCAGAACCGGCCGATCTCCGTCTGCTCGGCCGTCCGGGTCGTGCTGGTCGCCGAGCCGAGGCTCTGGACCTCGTTGATCGCCGAGGCGTACGCATTGCTCGTCAGCGCGGGCGGTGGTGCCGGGCGGAACTGGTCGCCGCGCTGGAGGACGAACGGCGTGACCTGTCCCCAGGTGGTGAAGACCGGCGCCGGGAAGTTCGGCGGCGTGGACCGGTAGTCGCCGGGGTTCGTGCCGGCGACAAACGGTGGTGCTGGCACGTTCGAGCCGTCGGTCGCGCGGATCGCGAGCAGTTCGTTCGCGACCTGCTCGCCGAGACGGATTCCTTTGTCCTTGGCCGGGCCGTCCGGCACCTGCGCCAGCTCGGCCGCGTAGTCCTGGTCGAGGATGCCCTGCTGCTGTGGATAGAGCCCGACGAGAGCCGTGTGCGCGGCCGCGTCGGCGGCGGCGGTCTCGGAGGCCGAGCGCGGCGCACGCACGGAGATCAGGTACGGCTCGTGTGTGCGGTCGATCGCGTCGACCGCGTCGTAGATCGCCGCGTGGAGGATGGCGAAGTTGCGGGTCGGCTGGATGTTCGCGGGCTGGGCACCCGATGTGTTCACGATCGAAAGCAGAACCTGGTTCCAATCGATCACCGGCTGGCCCGACTGCTCCTGCCGGGTCTGGCTGCGGACGCTCGAGGTTCGGGCGTAGGCGCTGGTCGCCAGGACTGCGGCTGCGCCGAGAGCGCCTACTGCGAGTCCGAGCGCGAACAGCCGAATCGAAAACCGTTTCATTGCAGTGCTCCTTGTTGGTCGGTGTGTGTTGTCGTGAGGGGTTGGCGGGGTCGCGATGTCTGCGCGACCCAGCTGCAAAGCAAGGCCAGAGGCAGCTCGATCCCGAGTGCCTCGGTCATCGCGAGGGCGATGGCGCCGGCGCCTCGGGCGGTGACGACGTCGAACCAGGCGTCGGCGATGAGCAGGGTCCCTGCCGCGACCGCAGCGCGGTCGAGCCAGGATGCTCCCCGGAGGGCCGCGTACGCGGTCAGGCCGAGGGCCAGCCCGAGGCCTGCATCGAAGCCGGCCCAAGCGATGCCCCAGTGCCGCGCGCTGTAGTGACAGGGCAGAGAGACGACGAGCAACCCGATCCAGGGCACGAGCACGAGCGCCGCCGAGGCGAAGAGCAGCGGAAGCGATGGTCGCCGAAGGCTCACGAGCGCGCCTCGCACGGTCCCGGCTCGAGGGCTTTCGCCCAGCTCCTGAAACCGACGCGGTCGCCGGCGAAGAGAACCGCGACACTGTCATCGCGCGCCGTCAGGAAGACGCCGAGCACCTTCTCGCAGGCGAGCAGTTCCCAGCGAAGCCGCCGCCGCTCGTTCGTCGTCGCCGCCCAGCTGATGTCGAGCTCGTAGACGCTCATGAGATCGGGTCGCTGGGGTAGAGGAGCGATTCGGGGCCGGTCGCAGGCTCGCCGTCGCCGAGACGCTTGAAGCTGTGGATCCGCGCGTTTGCACCCGCGCCCTGGACGCGGCTGACGCTGTAGATGTCGCCGAGCCAGAGGTGGCCGCGGCGGATCGAGAACTGGTAGCGGTCGAGCGCGCGCGGGGCCGGGCCCGCCGTGCGGTTGCCCTCGGTGTCGAACTGGCTCCCGTGGCAGGGGCAGCCGAAGCCGGCGGCTGGGTCTGTCGGGATGAGTCCGACCTCGCCGTTTGCCGTCTTCAGAGCCCGGCGCTGCTGGCCGAACACGGGCCCGTTCGGCTGCGTCGGACAGCCGACGTGCGTGCAGCGGCTCGACATGATCGTGAAGCTCGGGCTCTTTCCGAGGAAGCCGTTGTTGCGCACGTAGGCCGTTCGACGCGAGATCTCGCCCATTGCCGGGTCGGAGATGAAGGTGGCGACCACGAACTGGCCTTGCGGGAAGTCGTCGACCGGGCCGAGGTCGACCGCCCTCCGACGCTGGTTGAGGATGGTCGGCAGCACGGCGGCTCCGACTGCCGGCAGGACGGCGCCGAGGGCGACGAGGCCCCCGATCCCGAGTGTCGCGCGCTCGAGCATTCGGCTGCGCGGAAAGCGCTCCGCGCCGGTGGCCTCGGCGCTCGCAGAAGGACGGGGCGTGGTCGGACGGCGCTTGCTACCGGAGCCTAGGGCCCAGGCGAGGCCGGCGACCAAGGCGATCGCCGCGCCGAGTGGCGCGATGACCTGCAGGTTGACGACGAGGCCGACGAGCAGCACCACGACTCCGATCGCGAAGCTGACCGGCAGGAAGGTCGCGCCTGTGTTCTCGGTTTCCGACATCCGACGTCCTCTCGCTCGGAGTTGCGAGAGCGAAGACCGCCCCCGCGGGACCCCCGCGTTGCGGCCGGAGCGAGATGTCGGACGGTTTGTCGTCGCCTCTCCCTCTGAGTCGCGCGAGCCTGTTCCGCTCGGCGGGGAAAGAGGCGACCTTGGCCTCGGGCGGCGCCGTCACGAACGCCGCACGACCAAGCTAGCAGGAGCGACCGACCCTGCGCGGGGCAGGATTTCTCGCCCGTGGCGGATGCGCAACCCGTCGTTCCTTTCACGCGCGACTGAATAGAGCTCGTGGAATGTTGCGGTCCGATTAAGGTGCCGTCCGGCGCAAAACCCCCGCGTAAATTCGCGTCGTAGCCAGAAGCGTTGCGACGGGAATGCCGACAATCGGGACTAATTCTCTGCGCGTGGTCGTTGCCGCTTCTCGTGGGAGCGCTTTGAGCGCATTGATGGACGCATCAGTTCTGGAAGCAACAGATCTAGAGGTCGACCTCGCCTTCCGCGCCCGTGCGCTCGAGCTCGGGTTCTGGCTCGGCTGGCTCGCGATTGCCGCCGTGCTCAGCGGCCTTGCTTTCGACCTCGGATCGAGGCAGCGCTGGCTCGTGGTCGGTCTGACGGTTGCCGCAGCCGCCGGTAATGCCGCCGCGATGCTCGTGCCTTGGCGCCGGTGGCTGGAGGATCGCCGGGGCCGCCTCCTGGTCGACCTGTGGTCGGGCGCACTGGTCGGCTTCGTCGCCACGCTCGTCTTCGTGGGTGGACCGAGCTTCGCGCTCCTCCTCTTCCTCACCGTCCCGTTCATCGCCGTCGTGCAGAGTGGTTGGCGTCGCGGGTTCTGGTTGAGCGTCAGCGGAGCGATGTGTGCCCTGGCCGTCGCGCTCGTGCCCCTGCCGGTGGGCGCGACCGCGATGCGGCTCGCCCTCGTCGCGGCCGTCGTCGGAGCGACGCTCGTCCTCGCCCGAACGATCCGCCGCGAGACGGCAGCGCACAGACGAGCGGCCGCACGTGCCGAGCTCGAGCACGCACTCGCAACGGAGGCCAACCATCGGATCAAGAACAACCTCCAGACCGTCGCCGACCTGCTCCTCCTCGGGCGTCCTCAAGATGGAGACGCTCAGGTTTTTGACGACACGGCCGCCCGCATCCGTTCGGTCGCAACGATCCATCGGTTGCTCACGAACGGCGAAGACAGAGTCGATGCTCGCGCCTTGCTGGAAGGCATTGCAGAGGGCGCTCCCGTTCCGATCGCGATCCGGACCGACTCGGCCTCCCTCGATGCGTCCACTGCGCAAAAGCTCGGAGTCGTCGCCAACGAGCTGATCACCAATGCGTTCCAGCATGGTGAGCCGCCGATCGAAGTGCGCCTGCACGGCGAACGCCGCATCAGGCTCGACGTCGACGACCGCGGCCCAGGCCCGGACGGAGAAGGAGCCGGGCTCGGTCTCCGGCTAGTCCGGCAGGTGGTCGAGCAGGCCCTTGGCGGCCGCTTCGAGCTTGCGGCGCTACCTGGAGGCGGGACCCGCGCCGAGGTCGTCCTTCCCGAGCAAGCGAGATGAGAGTTCTCGTCGCCGAAGACGATCCGGTGATCGCACTCGGTCTCGTCGAACGACTGCGGACGCTCGGCCACGAGCCACTCGGCCCGGTGAGCGACGGCGAGCAGGCCGTCGCACTCGCCGGGGAAACCCTTCCAGACGTCTACCTCTTCGACATCGAGATGCCGAACCTCGACGGCCTCGGCGCCGCCGCTCGCCTCGCCGAGCAAGGGCTCCGGCGGCCAGTGGTCGTCATCACCGGGGTCGACGACCCGAGCCTCGTGGAACGTTCGATCGCGAGCGGGGTCAGCGCCTATCTTGCAAAGCCGATCGATTCCCGCGAACTGAAGGCGGCGATCGAGTTGGCGGCTGCGCGACAGGCCGAACTCGAGCAGCTCGAGGCCGAGGTCGATCGGGCTCAACGGGCGCTCGAGGAGCGGAAGCTCGTCGAGCGCGCGAAAGGGCTGCTGATGTCAGGGCTCCAGCTCTCCGAACAGGACGCCTTTCGGCGGCTCCAGTTGACGGCGCGCGAGCGCAATCTCCGGCTCGCCGAGGTGGCAGCCCGCATCGTCGAGCAGCGGAGCCTGCTCGAGCCGAAACCGAACTCGCCCGCGTCTTCTCGATAGTCGAGCAAGAGGCGACAACGCGTTCGTCGAGGGGCGATGATGCGAGCCGTGGCTTCGCCGCTCACGCCGTTCGTCGATCGCCTTCCGATTCCGCGTCGGCTCATCGCGGCGGAGCACGACGGGCGGCTGACGGTGCACCTGCGCGCCGGGCGGCACCAGTTTCACCGCGACCTCCCCGTCTCGGACATCTGGGGCTTCGAGGGGACGGTGCCGGGCCCGACGATCGAGGCCGAGCGCGGGCAGCCCGTCACGGTCGACTGGCGCAACGAGCTCGAAGGCCCATTCCCCGTCACCGACACCGTCGCCCCGACGGCTGCAGATGCCGACGGCGTGCCGGCGCAGTGCCTGCCGGGCCTGAGTGGGGGAGAGCCGAACCGCCAGACCGCCGCCTTGACCGGCCACACCGTCGTGCACCTGCACGGCGGCCTCACGCCGGCGGTCTTCGACGGCTGGGCGGAGAATCTCTTCGCCCCGGGACAAGACGCCGAGTTCCACTACCCGATGAACCAGCGGGCGGCGCAGCTCTGGTACCACGACCACGTCATGGGCATCACGAAGCTCGACGTCTACGCCGGGCTCGCGGGGCTGTGGATCGTGCGCGACGACCGAGAGCGCGAGCTCGGGCTGCCGGAAGGACCGCCGTTCGAGGTGCCGCTGCTGATTCAGGACCGCAACTTCGACCTCGATGAGCACGGGCGGCTCAACGGCCGGCTCGTCCACAAGACCGACCCGGAGGTGATGGAGGCCTTTCCGCCGTTCACCGTCGTGAACGGCAAGGTCTGGCCGGTGCTCGAAGTGCAGCCCTCGACCTACCGCCTGCGCGTCCTGAACGGCTCGAACGCCCGCACCTACCGGCTCGTGGTGGTGCGCGACGGCGCTCCGGAGCTCGACCGGATCACGCAGATCGGGACCGACCATGGTCTTCTCCGGACGCCGGTGACCGTGCCGGCGGACGGCCTGGTGCTCGCGTCGGCCGAGCGCGCTGACCTGCTCGTCGACTTCTCGGATCTTCCTCCGGGGAGCGAGCTGACAGTGCTCAACACCGCGGCCGCGCCTTTCGACGGCTCCGCATTCCCGGCTGCGGAGGCCGAGAGCGCGGCCGACCTCGAGGGCCTGCTTCCGTATCCGGAGGTGCTGCGCATCCGGGTCGTAGGGGAGGCGACGAGCCGACGCTCGATCCCGCGCGAGCTGGCGACCGACTTCGAGCCGGCATCGGAGGAGGCGCTCGCCGGCGCGCGCCAACGCGCGGTGGCGCTCGTCGAGCGTGAGCTGGACGGCGAGCCGAACATGCTGACGATGCGGGAGCTCGCGCCCGCCGGCGATGCAGAGGACGCGCCCCTCCTGACGGTGACCGACGGCGCCGAGACCGCGCGCTACCGCGTCGTCGCGGCCCACTTCGAGGATGCGACGACCTTCTTCCCGATGCTGGGCGAGCTCGAGGTCTGGCAGCTGATCAACCTGACCGGCGACACCCACCCGATCCACCTCCACCTCGACCCGTTCCAGATCGTCACGCGCAGGCCGATCCGCTACGAGATCCCGGACGGCGGCATCCGCGAGCGCGAGCTAGCCGCGACCGTCACGCTCGAGCGCGGCCCCGACGACGAGCTCGACCATCGCATCGACGACAACGAGCGCGGCCTCAAGGACACGATCCGCGTCAACCCCAACGAAATCGTCGAGATCGCCGTCCGCTTCACGACCTACAGCGGCCGGTACATGTACCACTGCCACATACTCGAGCACGAGGACCGGGACATGATGCGGCCCTTCGTGACGATGCCTGCAGCGCTCATGCCGTTCATGGCCTGACTGCCTTCGTCACGCGGTCGCGACGTCGAGCTCGCTGATCGCGACACGAAACCGCTCGACCGACACGACGGTCGCGCCAACCTTGTCTGCGGCCTCGCTTCGCAGCTGCACCGTCGTCTCTTCGCTCGCCCGCATCTGCTGCTCGCTTGCCCAGAGCGTCAGCACGAGCACCTCGCCACGCTCGCCGTCGGTCAGGGCGAGGTAGCCGCTGAAGCCTGGGATGGCCCGAACCACAGGCAGCACTCGCTCACGCACGAGCCGGAGGTACAGCTCGAGAGTGCCGTCGTCAGCGACACCGGCGAAGCGCGTGACCCGCCCGAACACACAACGCCGTTTCGGTTCGCCGGGATCCACTCCTGCCGGTGAGTCGATCGGCGCTACCGGGGAGCACGCGTTCCCGGTAGCGGGAACGATGTTTTTCGCGGTGGCACCGATGCTCCGAGCACTCGAGCGGGCGATGGTGTTCAGGCAAGCAGAACCCACCAGCTAGGGAGGACACCATGCAGACCAGTCACCGCTTCGGCGTCGCGCTGACGCGCCCGTGGCTCTTCGGAGCGGCGGCTCTCGCGACGCTCGCAGCCGCCATCTTTCTGCTCCACTCGCAGGCGACCAATGCCGCCCCGGCCAGCAGCACCGTCGTCTCGACGGCGAAGACCGGACTCGGACGGATCCTCGTCAACTCCCGCGGACACACGCTCTACCTGTTCGGCAAGGACCGGAACGGGAAGAGCGCGTGCTCCGGGCAGTGCGCGACCTTCTGGCCGCCGCTGATCTCGACCGGCAAGCCGCGGGTCGCGGGGGGCGCGAAGGCGTCCCTGATCGGAACGATCAAGCGTGCCGACGGCCGCCGCCAGGTGACCTACAACCACCACCCGCTCTACACCTTCGTCAAGGACACGAAGCCGGGCCAGACTCGCGGCGAGGGCTTCAGCGCGTTCGGCGCGAAGTGGTACGCGGTCTCGCCCGCCGGTGCCAAGGTCGTAAACCAGCCTGCCGGGAACGGAATCCCGCAGCACAACGGCGGCGACCACGACGCCGACAACAACGGCGGTCCGAGCGACGGCGATGGAAACATCTGATCGGAAGATCGACGGGTCGCGGCGGCT
>Ga0207683_10002954_pt1 | contig 14832 bp, 12 predicted proteins | sample KBSM73metaG_FD_184333 | JGI IMG/M metagenome (GOLD analysis project Ga0207683, IMG submission 184333) | Miscanthus rhizosphere microbial communities from Kellogg Biological Station, Michigan, USA - KBS M7-3 metaG (SPAdes) (version 2) | ecosystem: Host-associated > Plants > Roots > Rhizosphere >... | reverse complement strand
CTCGCCCGGCCCCCACACGATCCACTACCTCGGCCAGCCGAACTTCAAGGCCGATCAAACCATCACGATCGACATGCCCGACCGCGACGGCTTCACGCACGTGGAGACGTTGAAGGAGCTGACTCCTCCGACTTCACCGTGAGCTCGAGTGGCACGGCCGCCTCGGGCAGCGTCGCCGCGCCGTCCGCGCCGATCGTCGTCACCGGCGGCAGCGGCGGCACCTCGCCCGTGATCAGGCGCGCGCCGCGCTTGAACGTCAGGAACGACCACGCCCACTGGAACATCACCAGCAGCCGGCTGCGGTACGAGATCAGATACGCGATGTGGACGAACGCCCAGACCAGCCAGGCGAAGAACCCGTGCTGAGCGACGTGCTTGGTCGCGAGCACCGCGTCGGCACGGCCGAGCACGGCGAGATTGCCCTTGTCGCGATAGTGAAACGCCCGGCGCGCGAACCGTTCGCCGCGGGCCTCGCGCGCGATGATCTTCGCGACGTACTTGCCCTCCTGGATCGCCCCCTGCGCGACGCCCGGCACCTCGCTGCTATCGGTGCCCATCTTCGCGAGGTCGCCGATCACGAACACCTCGGGGTGATCCGCGATCGAGCAGTCGTTCTCGACGACGATCCGGCCGGTGCGATCGCGCGTGGCGCCGAGCGACGCTCCGAGCGGCGACGCCTGCACGCCGGCGGCCCACAGCACCGTTCGCGTGCCGAGCCGGTACTCGCCCTCCGGCCCCTTCACGGTGACGCCGTGCTCGTCGACGTTGGTGACCATCGTGTCGACGCGCACCTCGACGTGGCGCTTCTCGAGCGACCGCTTCGCCGCGAGCGAGAGCTTCTCGGGGTACGCGCGCAGCACGCGATGCCCGCCCTCGAACAGCACGACCTTGACGCGTCGCGAGTCGATCGAGCGGAAGTCCTTCGCGAGCGTCTGCAGGCCGATCTCGCCGAGCGCGCCCGCGAGCTCCACGCCCGTCGGGCCACCGCCGACCACCGCGAACGTCAGGTACTCCTGCTGGATCTGCGGATCGGCCTCGCGCTCCGCGGCCTCGTACGCGAGGAAGATCCGGCGGCGGATCTCGATCGCATCCTCGACGGACTTGAGGCCGGGCGCGAGCTTCGCCCACTGGTCCTTGCCGAAGTACGAGTGCGTCGCACCGGTCGCGAGGATCAGGTAGTCGTACTGGAGTGCACCGCCGTCGAGTGTCACCGTGCGCGACACGACATCGATCGACTTCGCCTCGGCGAGCAGCACGCGCGCGTTGCTCTGGTGGGCGAGCGCCGACCGGATCGGGTACGCGATGTCACTCGGGTTGAGTGCCGCAGTCGCGACCTGGTAGAGCAGCGGCTGGAACAGGTGATGGTTGCGGCGGTCGAGGAGCGTGATGCGCACCGGGGCACGCGCGAGCGCACGCGCCGCGTTCAAGCCACCGAAGCCGCCTCCGATGATGACCACGTGGGGCCACCGGTCCATGTGGGTAGGATGCCGCGACACGGCGTGTCGGTGCAGCAAGTATCGCGCCGTTCAGGCGTGAGCCCGCCTCTTCGGGTCGAGGTAGCGCGCGACGATCGGCTCGATCGCCCGTAGCGCCTGGATCGAGATCGGCGCCTCACTATCCGGTGCCGGCACGCGGCGAGCGATCTGCCGCGCGAGCGTGCGAGCGAGCCGGTTCTCGGTGAAGTCCTCGAGCAGGCGCGGATGCACATACGACGTCCTGCAGATCGTCACCGTGTGGCCGAGCCGGTCGGCGACTAGCTCGAGCACCGACTTGATGACGCGCTTGCATCCGCGCGCGTTGCCGGGATGCTCGGCCGCGCAGAGCAGCAGTGCGGCGCCCAGGGTCGCGGCCCACGTGCGGTAGTCCTTCGCGGAGAACCCGCCGCCCGAGACCTCGCGCAGGTACGCGTTGACGTCGCCCGAGCTCACCGGCCGCACGTCGCCGTTCTCGTCGATGTACTCGAACAGCCGCTTGCCCGGCAGGTCGTGACACTCGCGGACGATCCGCGTCAGCCGACGATCGCGCACGCGCACGCGCCGCTCGATGCCCGCCTTTGCGCGGAACGACAGCTCGAGCGTCGGGCCCTGAAACTTCGCGTGGCGGTTCTCGAGCGTGGTCGCGCCGTAGCTGCCGTTCTGCTTCGCATACTCGTCGTTGCCGACGCGCAGCTGCGCCTGCTCCATCAACGACACCACGGTTGCGACGACCTTGCGCTTGCACAGGCACCTGCACTTGAGGTCGCGCTCGATCGCGGCGCGGATCGTCGGCAGCGCGCGGCAGAACTCGACGAGCCGGTGATACTTCACCTCGTCGCGCACCTCGCGCCAGCGCGCGTGATAGCGGTACTGCTTGCGCCCGCGGGCGTCACGACCGGTCGCCTGGATGTGACCGTCGGGGTCGCTCGAGATCCACACGCTCGTCCACGCCGGCGGAATCGCGAGCGAGCGGATGCGCGCCAGTGTGGCGGCGTCGCGTACGGCCCGCCCAGAGGTCGTGACGTAGCGAAAGCCCTTGCCACGGCGCTCGCGCACGATGCCCTCGCCCTCGCCGGTCGAGTAACTCAGCGACGCGACTTCCGCAGCGGCTGCGGGATCTTCGGGGACCTCGGCGTGCGATAGCAGCACGCTCCGTGAAAAAGCACGAGTCGTGCCTACGAGGCAGCCGAAGCTCGCACCAGCTCAGATTCCTCCAGATCGCGTTCGCCCGGTCTACGCCCAGCGCGAGCTCGAGCTGGCGAAGCGCTGCCATGTTTTGCTGGTCGATGAAACCGATCTTGTCGATGAGCGTGCCAGACGCCTCGGATGAGGTAGCGATCGTGGCGAGCCATCCGAGGCCGGCGAGATCGTCTGTCTCCTTCAAGTCATGGCCGAAGCGCTCCGCGAGGACATCCCTCAGCTCGTCGAGGATCTCGCGGACGAGCTCCTGATCTTCGGATGGAATCGCGGCGCGTTCCGGAAGCGTCAGCTGGCGTCTGGAGAGCCCGCAACTCGGGGTGCGCACCACGAGCTGTACTTCGCGCACGACCGGGACCGCTACCGGCGCGAGCTCGAGGTCAAGTACCGGTACTCGCGGCACCCGCGTTGCGGCGGTCACACGACCGCCCGCGTCGCTTCCTGTATCCACGGCTCCGCCGCGGCGTTCACGATTCGTGCACCGTCCGTGGAATGACAGCCACGCAGCAGCGACGGCGATGATCGCTCCACGGTGTATCGAGAGACGTCGAGTCAAGTCGCGATCGTGTGGCGTCAGACGCGCAGCCGTCGATAACGCACGTGAGCTACGGCTCTCATGGGCTACTTCAAAGTGGCGATGTTTCTCATCGCCTGGAGAGCGTACGTGATGGGTCGCCCCTCACATCTCGAAAGGACACCGATGATTCGAATCTATGCGCTACTCCTCACCCTGTCCCTGATCTCCATCGGCGGTACTGCGCATGCCGAGATCACGCCAGCCGTCGCCAATTGCACGATCGGCGACCCTGCGATCCAGGCGAATCGATATCTGATCACTGGCGGCTCGATCAGCTACCAGTCAGCGGCAACGGGGCTGATCACGATCTATTGCCCCATCTACGGGTTGTGGGTGAGCACGAGTCCGCCTGCGAACTTCAAGATCACGTACGCAGACACGGATAGCACCCAGCCGGGGAACACGAACATCACCGCCCAGATCATCAAGCTCAGCCGCGCCAACGGAGGTCTGACCGTCGTCCTCAATGGCATCGACTCCAACAGTCAGAGCGGGACGTCCGGCGGCGTGCTGACGCATACGCTCTCCGGCATCACGTGGGACTTCGCGAACTACTACTACTACGTGCGCTTCGACCTCAATCGAACGAGCGCGACGACCTTCTCCACGCTGTTCGGCTACATCCTCGAGTGACTGTCGTCACCGCAGGACGGACGTGATCCATCGAAGGCCGGATTATCAAACCCTCACCAAAGGTGTTCTCTATGCGTCTCATCGTGATTTCTGCCCTGTTGCTTGCTCTCGGTTCTGTCGCCGAAGCAGGTGTATACGCCGTCAGTCCCGCCGCCTGTGTGGCCGATCGCGGCTCGATCCAGAGCGACTTGTACTTTGCGACCGGTGGCACGGTCACTTTCAACGCCACGGCCACCGGAGACATCATTCTCTACTGCACCGCCCCTCCGTTGAGCTTCACGCCGTCGAGCGTATCTCTTACATACCAGGATGAGTCGGGCACCTCGTCCAATCATGTGACCGTGCAGTGGATCGAGCTCGACTTCGCCACCGGGTCACTTACCTCGGTCGCTACCGTCGATTCGATCACCAACGGCACGACGACGGGCGCGGGTGTAAAGAGCTGGGGCACGAGCTTCACTCACACCTATGCTCCCACCACCAAGGCGTACTACATGCGCGTGGACATCAAGCGGAGCACCACGACGCCCGTTGAAAAGGCCGTCGTCGTATCCATTTCCGGATAGGGCTACCGCAACAACCTCGGAAGCAGCACTAGCCTCCAACTGCGCTGCGAACCGCCGCCACGACGATGTCTGCGATTTCGGTCGTCATCGTCGGAAACATAGGTAGCGAGATCATTTCCCGCGCCGCGCGCTCAGCGACCGCGCGCGTGCCGGGACCGCCCGCCGAGGCAGCGTACGCTGGCTGCAGGTGGATCGGCGTCGGATAATGGATCGCGGTTGCGATCCCCGATGCCGATAACCGCTCGCGGACCGCGTCACGGAAGGGTTCGGTGACGCGGGCTACGAACAGGTGATACACGGGATGCGAGTCGGGCGTTTCAGCGACCAGTCGCACACCGGGAAGGTTGGCAAGCCCCTGGCGATAGTACGCGGCAATGGCGCGGCGCTTCTCATTATTTGCGCGCAGCGAACGCAGGCTCACCGAGAGACAAGCACACTGCAGAGCGTCCAACCGCGCGTTGTAGCCGATGAACGCGTGATTGTGACGTTCGGTCTGACCGTGGTCACGGAGCTGTTCGATACGAGTCGCGAGCGATGGGTCGTTCGTTGTGACTGCGCCGCCTTCACCGAGCGCGCCCAGGTTCTTCGTCGGGTAGAAGCTGAACGCCGCGATGTGACCGATCGCACCGGCATTGCCGACGCCGTCGCGGCTCGCCCCGTGCGCTTGTGCCGAATCCTCCAGCACGAAGAGACGATGTTCGCCGGCGATCCGGAGGATCTTCGACATGTCGGCGACCTGCCCGAACATGTGCACCGGAATCACGCACCGCGTTCGAGACGTGATACGGCGCACGACATCTGTGGGATCGATCAGGAGCGTGTCGTCGCACACGTCGGCAAACACCGGCGTGGCGCCGACGAGACTGATCGCCTCGGCCGTTGCGAAGAACGAATTCGCGGCGGTGATCACCTCGTCGCCCGGTCCGACACCGAGCGCACGAAGGCTGAGCACGAGCGCATCCGTTCCGGTGCGAACGGCGACCGCGTGGTCGGTCCCCACGAATGCAGCGAACGCGCGTTCGAAGTCCGCGACCGCCGCGCCGCCGACGAAGCCGCCGGTGTCGAGGATGCGCGCAAACGCGGCAAGGTACTCCTCGCGGTGCGGGCGAACGAGCGCGGCGAGATCGACAAACGGAACGGCCATGACCATCTCCTGCCTACAGCGCGACGCGCGCGCCCTGCTGTTCGAGCGAACGTTGTGCCGCTTCGAGCACGTGGACGATGCGCAGTCCGGCCTCGCCACTCGACGGTGTCGGGGTGCGGTCGAGGCAGGCGGCTGCGAACGTCTGCGCCATCACGGACAGCGCCTCGCGGCCGTCGAGCTTCGGCGAGTGCACGTCACCGGAGCGATACTGCACGTTGAGCGCGTATGCGCTCTCCTTGTCGATGTGCTGGTAGTCGACCGAGCTGTCATAGACCTTCACCGGCTCGACGGGTGACGTGTCGTCCCAGACGAGCATCTTCTTGCTGCCCGCGATGATCGTGCGGCGCGTCTTCACCGGAGCAACCCAGTTGACGTGGACGTGCGCCAGCATGTCGTTGCCGTAACCCAGCGTCAGGTAGGCAAGGTTCTCGTGCTTGCCGTAGTGCGAGACCCCGACCGCGGATACCCACTGGGGCGTCAAGCCGCGCATGACGTAGTCGATGATCGTCAGATCGTGCGGCGCGAGATCCCAGATCACGTTGAAGTCCGGCTGGAACAGGCCGAGGTTGATCCGGACGCTGTCGATGTAGAGCACGTTGCCGAGCTCACCTGCCGCGACGAGCTCGGCGATCTTGCGAACCGCACCGGTGAAGATGAAGGTGTGGTCGACCATCAGGACTCGCTCGCGAGCAGCTGCCTTCGCGACGAGCTCCTCGGCCTCGTCGACGCTCGCAGCAAGCGGCTTCTCGACAAGCACGTGCTTTCCCGCCGCCAGTGCACGCATCGCAAGGGCGTGGTGCGTGAAGATCGGCGTCGCGATGACGACCGCATCGACATCGGAGCTCTCGATCGCCTCGGATGCATCTGCGCAGACTCGCGCAGCGGGGTACAGGTTCTGTGCGATTGCGCGACGAGACGCGTTCTCGTCTGCGATCGCAACCACACGGGTGCGTGGCCCGGCGGCGAAGTTCCGCGCCAGGTTTGGTCCCCAGTACCCAAAACCGATGATCGCAACCCGCAACACGCGGAGACGGTCACACGATCGCAGCGCGCGATCAACTCGGGTCAATGCTCGAACGGCGACTGATGGCCGGCGCGCACATGCGCATCGAGCAGCGCCCGGAGCCTTGCGAGAACGTCGGGGTGCGCGCCAGCAACATCCGCACGCTCGTTTGGATCAGCATGAACATCGAAGAGATGGAGTTGCCCGTGGTCGTCGATCAGCTTCCAGCCGCCCGAGACCATCGCGACCATGCCACCCGGGTTGGACCGATCCTTCACCATCGCGGCAAAGGCATCGCCGCGGCCGGGATCCGGGGCGCGGGTTCCGGTCGCAAGGGCTCCGAACGAGTCGCCGTCGAACATCGTCTTCGTCGGGGCGAATCCCGCAAGCTCGAGAACGGTGGGCGCCAGATCGGTGAGACTGACGGTCTCTGGAATGCGCTCGTGCACGATCGAAGGACCCGCGATCACGAGCGGCACGTGCAGCTGCGAGTCGTACAGATCGGTGGAGTGAAATGGATGGCCGTGCTCGCCGAGGCCCTCGCCGTGGTCGGCGGTCACGATCACGATCGGCAGGTCATCCGGCGCGCGATGTTCGAACGGAGTGAGCAGCTCCTTCATCATCGCGTCGCTCGCCGCCAGCGCACGGTCGTAGGTCGCGCTGCGTTCAGCGTCCGTGCGCGCCTCGGGGCCGAAGCCACCCCAGTTGTGCGGCTCGAGGATGTGCATCCACAAGAACAACGGGCGACTGGGATGCGATTGCTCGCGCGCCGCGAGCCAGTCGCGACCTTTGCGGGCGAGCGCCAGCCCGTTGTGATCGATCGTGAGGTGCTCGAGGCCATGCTCGAGGCCGGTATGAAACTCCTTGCCCCAGAAGCCTTCACAGCACATGAAGCCGGCCGTCTCGTAGCCACCGGCGCGCATTCGTTCCGCGAGCATCACGTGGCGAGGGTCGACCCGGAGAGCCCAGCCGACCACGCGCCCGTGGACGCGATTCGGTTGGAGCCCGATCATCATCGATGGGATCGAGCGCCGCGTGACGTTGCTCGGGGCGAACGCCCAGTCGAACACCGCCCCGCGCGCGGCGAGCGCCATGAGCACCGGCATCTCGGCGTGACCGCCATACGGAGGCGTGTGATCGGCTCGAACGGTGTCGATCGTCACCACGATGATGTCGCGATGGCGAGCTCCCGGAACCGGCTGCGGCTTGAACTCGCTCTGCGGAATGTCGGCGCGAATCTTCTCGAGATTGAACACGGCCTGCACGGCAAGTCCGCCCACAGGCATCTCACCCCAGACGTACAGAACGACCGGCGGATTCGCGAACCGCAGGACGACTGCGGCGATAGCGGTGGCGAGTGCCAGCACCGGCGGCACTGCCAGGAACGGCGTACGAGGTAGAAAGCGCCAGCCGATGTGGACGAGCGCACTCGCCACGACCGCGATGGCAGGCGCGGCGAGAACCGAGAGGTCCAGCGGTCCGAGCGCGGGCCGGACGACGAAGATCCACAGCACGGCGCCGGCGACGCAGAGCGCAGAGCCCACGATCACGGCAATGCGCCGAAGCGTCAGCCACTTCACCCTTCTCAGCAGATACGTCAGCACGGTCGCAACGGGCCGACAGACCGCGAGCATCACCAGCACGGCGACCACGGCGACCAGTGGATCGAGATACGAGACCACCAGCGGCGAAAACGAAGTGGACACGCCGAGCTGCCTGGTGGTCAGAAACACGACCGCGGCAAGCAGCGCGGCGCCGAGCCCTATCACGAGCGTCCACGCCGCCAGTCGTGGCGCAGTGCCGTCGCTCTCGACCAGCGACAGCGTGTCGACCTGCCACGCACGCCAGAGCCCACGGATCGTGACGTCGGCGACGAACAGCAGCGGAAATATCAGGATGATTACGAAGCCAGCTGCGGCAATTCCCGTCGTGATGCCATCTGCATGAAGCGCTTCGACCACACCGCCAGCCACTGCACCTGCCGCTGCCGCGACAAGGCTCAGGAGCAGCCAGCGCGCCGCTTCTGCGAGCTTCGGTACCACTATTGAAACCATGTCGTGGCGATGCCGGTGCCGCAAGATGCGGCATACCTCAAATGGAGGAGACATCGCACAACGATCATCGCTTGAAGTGGGTGAGCAGCTCTGCCAGGTTGTTCACGCATCATTCGGGGGCGAGAATGTACGACCGAGATCTGCTTGAGGTTCGAGCTTCTCGTTTGAGCCTTCGCGAGGAACAGATCGTGAGCTCGCTGATCGTCGGCGCGACCGCTCGCGAGATCGCGCGCGAGCTCGAATTGTCGTTTCACACGGTCAGGACGCACATCCGAAAGATCTACGCGAAGATCGGGATATGTAGCCGGGTCGAGCTCGTGAACTGGCACCACGATCGCGCCGCCCCGTGTTAAGAACCGATCGGTGAAGGTCGGCAGGCACGTTCGCGACCTCGTCGCGCGCCGCCGCTGGTCTCATCTGCCATTCGCCGCGGCCATGGCGCTCGTGCTGTGCATGTACTGCACGAACACCGACATGGGAGGCGATCCAGTGTCGCCCCGTGGCGACGGTATTTATCGTCCGGTTCTCGCGCGTGGCGACGGGCACATGATGTTCCTGATGGCCCGATCGATGGCGTTCGACGGGGATTGGAACTTCGATAACGACCTCGGCCGGTTCGGCGATCCGTGGCACCAGGTCCGCGGGCCCAGTGGACACAAGGTCATTCCACATCCGATCGGGCCGCCGATGCTGTGGACCCCGCTGCTCTGGGTCTCGGAAGGCGGCGCGGTCGTGGCGAACCTCGCGGGCGCCGATATTCCGCTCCACGGGTACACGCCGTGGCATCAGCGGTTCGTGTTCTTCTCGAGTGTCCTCGCCGCATTTCTCGCGTGCCTGCTCGCGATGCGGGTGGCGCGAGAGGCGGGCGGACGCTGGGCACGCGCATACGCAACTACCGCCGTGCTGCTTGGAACGTCGCTGACCTACTACGCGACGTACATGCCGAGCTACGGCCATGCGCTCGACGCGGCCGCCTGCTCGGGCTTCCTCGCCTACTGGGCGATCACGATCGGGCGTGTCGATCGCAGACGCTGGATCCTGCTCGGGGTGCTGCTCGGGCTCGCGATGCTCGTGCGCATGCAGGACCTCGCGTTCGCGATCGTCCTCGTCATCGAGGCCGTGCACAGTTTCGCGGCAGTGAGGACCTGGCGCGAGGCCGTGCGCTGGCTCGTGCGCGGGCTGATCGTCCTCGCAGCGGCGGCGGTGGTCTTCGCTCCGCAGCTTCTCTACTGGCACGTCGTCTACGGCGCGGCGTTCGCGATGCCGCAGGGCAAGGAATACGTTCGGCTCGGCTCTCCGATGGTGATGGAGCTGCTGTTCGCGCCGCGCAATGGCTGGTTCTCGACGACGCCGGTGGCGTACCTCGCGACGCTCGGCCTCTTCTTCGTGCCACGGCGGTTTCGTCTCGTCGCCGCGGGTCTCATCGCCGCAGTCGCGCTGCAGGCGTATCTGAACAGCTGCATCATGGACTGGTGGGGAATGGCGTCGTGGGGCTCGCGCCGGATGTGCAGCGTCACGTTACCGCTCGTCGTCGGACTCACGGCGCTCCTGTGGCGCGCCGGGACCCTCGCGCGAAGGCTGCCGATCGCCGCACGCCATGCCGTCGCGATCGCGATCCTGGGATCGTTCGCCGCATGGAACGTGCGTGCGGTGCGGAGATTCCGCTCCGGAACTGCTGCGCCCGCCGACATCGAAACGACGTGCTGCGAGCGCGTTCCCTCCGCGCTGCGTGCACCCGCGAAGTGGATCTACGACCGCGTCGGCGATCCATTCGAGTTCCCCGCGAACGCGGTCTTCGCGCTGCGCCATGACGTCTCGCTGAAGAGCTGGGATCTCGCGGTCGGCAACTATCCAGTGATTCCGCCCGCGAACGCCTTCTACGACGGGACGCTGTGGCAGCAGCACGGCAACTGGCGGATCGGGCATCCGGGCGCCGAGCCCTATCTGATCGGCGGCTGGAGCCCGTCACGCCAGGCGGATCGACCGTTCCGGTGGACCACGACCGACCACGTGACAGCCATCGTGCCGAACCTGATGCCCTACGACCAGCGAGTCGTCGTCTGGCTCGCTCCGGGCGCAGCCCGTGACGTCACGGTCCACTGGGACGACGTGGTCGTCGCGACCCCACATCTCCAACCGGATTGGAACCAGGTGACCTTCGACCTCGCACACGTTTCCGTCGGGGAACACGAGCTCACGATCGATGCCCCGGTCGGCACGATCCAGGCCGCCGCGCCGTGGCCGCAGCCGAGGGTTCCGGTCGGAGTCGCCGTCGGCAGCGTGGAGGTCCAGCTCCTCGCGCCACCTTGACGTCAGCGCCGAGGTCGTGGCCAGCCAGTCACCAGTGAGGTCGTCAGCTTCATCGCATCGAGCAGTGCCGAAGCGACCACGCGCGGACGAGCGCCGGTGGCCTGGCCGGCGCCGCGCCGGTGGAACTCGACCGGAATCTCGACGACGTGCGCACCGCTGCGAGCCGCGCGAATGATCCGTTCGCCTTCCGCGAACACGCCGTGCGAGGTCAGCGGCACGTCGAGCAGCTCGCGGCGCGCCAGCTTGATCGATCCGGGATCGCAGGCCGGCGCGCCGAGCATCCGCACCATCCGCTCGAAGCTCCAGGACAGTGCGCGGCGGTACGGCGTGTAGATCGCCCGCTTGTTCTGGCGCACGCCGATCACGAAGTCCGCATCCTCGGCAGCCTGCGCCATCGGTTCGAGCGCCGTCATCGGCCACTGCCGATCCGCCGCGTTGAGGAAGACCCAGGCGTGGCGCGCGCGTCGATACACCGAACGGATCGCACCTTCGATGCCCTGGTTGCGCGCGTGGTCCACGACGACGAGGCGTGGCTCGTCGCGAGCGGCCCGGCGGATCAGATCGCCGGTCGCGTCGGTCGATGCGTCATTGCACACGATGACCTCGAGCTCGCCGCTGACGGTCTCGCCCACGGCGAAGGCATCGCGGATCGATTCGAGGATCGTCGCCGCCTCGTTGTATGCGGGCATGACGACCGACAGCGACTCCAGCATCACGACACGACGCGCGCGGGATTACCAACCACGGTTGCGCCCGGCGGCACATCGCGCGTGACGACCGCGCCCGCTCCGACCATCGCGCCCTTGCCGATCCGGATCCCGCACATGATCGTGGCGCCCGAGCCGATCGAGGCATCGTCCTCGATCCAGGTCTCCGTGAGCGTCCAGTCGCTCGGTCCCTTGGGAGTCCCGTCGGCGTTGCAGGCGCGCGGGTGCTTGTCGTTGACGAACATCACGCCATGTCCGACGAACACGCGATCGGCGATGTGAACCCCGGAGCAGATGAACGTGTGGGTGGAGATCTTGCAGTGTACGCCGACCGTCGCATCCCGCTGGATCTCGACAAACGCGCCAATCCGGCTGTGCGCCCCGATCGTGCAGCCGTAAAGGTTCACGAACTCGTGGACGATCGTACCTTCCCCTAGAACGACATCCGCCGCGACTGTCTGGAAACGCCTCTCCATCGCGCGATCATGCCGCATAATCGGCAGGGCTTGCGCGCGGTGCTCGTCCTTCTCCTGCTGACCGCATCTGCGGAAGCGGCAACGGTTCACGGTCTCGTCTACGACGACGTGAATGGCGACGGCAAGCCATCGGCCGGCGAGCCGGGCATCGCGGGCGCGGTGGTCGCGTTCGACGTCCAGAAGTTCGTCGAGACCGACCCGAGCGGCCAGTTCGAGCTGGAGGTGCCCGACGCGCAGACCGGCATCGTCTGGGTGCGTGTGCCGGATGGATTCGCCCCCGGGCCGGTGTGGGGGCGCTGGGACGGCAAGACGGACATCGATCTCGGACTCACGCGGATCGCGCAGGTGCACGGGCCCTTCTCGTTCGTCGTCGCCTCCGACACCCACATCGCGAGGACCGAGGAGTATTTCGGCGCGACCGATCTCGCGAACGCAGCTTCCGCCGCGACCGCGCTCGATCCGCCGCCGGCATTCTTCACGATCCTCGGCGATATCACGCAGGGCGGCACGCCGGCGGAATACGCACTCGTCGACCGCGCGCTCGCGGGACTCGACGTGCCCTACGTGCCGGTGCCCGGCAATCACGACTGGTACGACGGCGGCGAGGCATGGTTCCAGCACTACGGCCCCGACAACTACACGTTCGACTACGGCGGCGTGCACTTCGTCGTGTGGAACATGGCGATGGGCGAGGACTCGATCGACGGCTACCTCGGCGACGAGCTCGCGCACGTGCCCAAGACGATGCCGATCGTCGCGTTGACGCACGCGCCGCCGAGCGACGCGGTGATCCGGATCCTGCGGCGGCTCGGCGTCGACTACGTGCTGACCGGGCATCTCCACACGAACCGCATCGTCGATCACGACGGCCTCATCGAGCTCAATACCGAGCCGTTCCTCATGGGCGGGCTCGACTTCACGCCGGCCGGCTACCGCGTGTTCACCGTCGACGGCGGCAAGCTCGCCTCGTATCACCGGACCACCGTCGATGCACCGATCGCCACCGTGGTCGCGCCGGCACCCGGGCAGTGCGTCCGCGGCGGCGACCTGATCGCGGCGGCCGAGCTCGATGCGAGCACGAGCGTGGTGACCGCGCGGATCGACTGCGCGACGCCGATCGAGCTGCGCTGGGCCGGCGGCTGGAACTGGCGCGCGCCGCTGCCCGAGCTCGCGACCGGTGCACACACCGTGGCGATCGAGGCGACGAGCGCGAGCGGCACCCGCGCGACCACCACGGCGACGATCGACATCTGCGATCCGCGTGGCGCACCGGGCGCGAGCGGCGACTGGGCACAGCTCGGTGGCGGCCCGACGCACGCCGGTGCGCGCGCCCACGAGCTCGTGCCGCCGCTCGTCACGCGGTGGACGCAGACGGTGGGCGGGCACGTCGTCACGGCGCCGCCGGCGATCGCCAACGGCGCGGTCTACGTCGCGGTGACCGATCTCGGCGACGGCAACGCCGGCGGCATCGTCGCGCTCGACCTCGCGACCGGCGCGGTGCGCTGGCGCGTGCCGACCGAGAAGCCGGTGCGCGGCGGCGTCGCGGCGGCGGGCGACACGGTCACCGCGGTGCAGATCGACGGCAACGTGCTCGCGATCGACGCTTCGACCGGCGCGGTGCGCTGGCGCTATGCGATGTCGACCGGGCTCCGGCACGAGGCCGGCGCGGCATTCGCGTCGGTGGCGACCGAAGGCGGCGACTTCCTCGTCGGTCACCAGCGCCACGTCGCCGCGCTGAGCAAGGGCGCGCCGCAGTGGGTTGCCGATCCGGTGCCCGATGGCGTCGACAGCCAGTCGGCGGCGGCGCTCGCGGTCGGAGGCGGCCTCGTGATCGGCACGTTCAACCGGTGGGCGGGCGGCGTGATGGCGTGGGACCGCGCGACCGGCACGCGCGCGTGGCAGTACGAGACCGAGGACACGGTCGGGATCAACGCCTCGCCGGTGATCGGCGATGATCAGGTGTTCGTCGCGACCGCCGCCGACAAGGTGATGGCGCTCGACCTCGCGGGCCAGCTGCGCTGGCAGGTCGATCTCGATCCGACGGGCTTCGACTGGGGCAACGCGACGATCGGCACGCCGGCGTTCGCACACGGCATCGTCGTCGTGCCGACCTTGTATCGCGATCTCGTCGCGCTCGACGCGGTCACCGGCGCCGAGCTGTGGCGCCACGCGGGCATCGCAGGCCCTCTCCGCGAGACGCACTATCGCGGCGCCGGCCAGCCCGGCTACGCGGCCTCACCGGTGATCACCGGCGACGTCGTGTGGGCGGTCGATACCTCGGGCCTCCTCGCCGCGCTCGATCTGCACACCGGCCAGACGCTCTGGAGCGTGCCGCTCGGCGTACCCGTGCTCGCCGGCCTCGCGACCAGCGGCGACTACCTCGTCGCGGCGAGCTACGACGGCACGGTGCGCGCGCTCGTGCCCGGCACTGCCGCCGTGGCGACGACCGCACCGACCTGCACCGAGGCACCGGCGGCCGGCTGCTGCGACGGCCACAGCGGCGGCACCCCGGGCAGCGTCACGCTCGGGCTCGGCGTCGGCGTCGTCGTACTGCGAAGGCGGCGGCGAGCGCGATAGGCAGCGCGGCGCCCGGCCCGCCGATCGAGCACGCGTAGTACGTCTCGCGATCGGTGTTGCCGCCGTCGCCGCCGGCGCCGAAACCGGTGCCGTCGAGCGCGACCGTCGAGGTG
>Ga0207683_10002952_pt1 | contig 14838 bp, 16 predicted proteins | sample KBSM73metaG_FD_184333 | JGI IMG/M metagenome (GOLD analysis project Ga0207683, IMG submission 184333) | Miscanthus rhizosphere microbial communities from Kellogg Biological Station, Michigan, USA - KBS M7-3 metaG (SPAdes) (version 2) | ecosystem: Host-associated > Plants > Roots > Rhizosphere >... | reverse complement strand
TGCATTCATAACATTAATCTTAGTTGAGATTAGAAACGACTATACTAAATATATGCTGTTCGCGCAACATTTGGTTTACCGTTGCCAGTTTACTATGACCATTGAAAAGGGTAGCCGGTTACATCGCTTTAAACCATCGACTCCCCCTGGGCAAAGAAAGTAACCACCCTGCCTGTAGCAGGCAGGTACAGTCTTCCCGATAGCTATAGGGATTGATGCAGAATATTTCCCCATCGACATTTCCTCTGCCAACATGGGGAGGCTGGAAGTCTCTTACGAAAGTAGGGGCAAATGGTTGCCCATCTGCCCCGGGAAGCAGTCAAGTATAAGAACAATAAAGGCTTTACGGATGTTTTGACACCAGTATCACCAGCCCTGTGATCAGGAATATGGACAGGATAACAAGAGTACTCTGTACATTTTCGTTGGCTAACAATGAGTGGATTTTTTTCATAACAAGGTTTTTCAGTTAAAAAATAGGATTTGGATTCTCCGAGTTGCTCGGACAAAAAATTCAGTTTTGTGAAAACTGTTAGGGTAGGATTAATGTAAACCTAAAAAATTAAAGTGACCGGGTCAAGTATAGGTAATGAGTTTTTTATTGTGTAATCCAGGAGAAATATTTTTTTATGAGCCGTGCGAGTGCCCGTCCTTCTCAGCTTTTTATTCTAACTTTCAAAACAGGCAATGCCAGCTAAATCTTATTTTATTATCCCTCAATAAAACCAACACATGATGAATACGAATAAGTTCAAACTGCTTCTCCTTTGCATAGCGATAGTAAATACGGTAAGCGCCCAGGATATGTGGACATATTTTTCTCCTGATGATTTTGCCAGGCGAAGAGCCAAACTGATGGAGCAGATCGGCGACGGTGTTGCTATCATGCAAGGTGCTGAGCTACCCGAAGCCTTTGTAAAATTCAGGCAGGATAATAATTTCTATTACCTCACAGGAGTTGAGATGCCCGGGGCTGTTTTAATCATAGATGGCAAAGCCAAAACATCTTTGTTATTCGTGCCGGATAAAATACCCGGTGATATAAAAGAGGAGGCCCGCATTGTTCCCGCTGCAGCATCAGCTTCATTATATAAAATGGATGCAGTAAGATCTCTTACTGCTTTTACCGGCACATTGAATCATTATGCCTTGCTTGGCCAGCCTTTCTATCTTATTTCTTCACCGGAAGAAACAACCGAAATGACAAGGGACCGGGGTGATGCATTGCGGGTAAGCCGTATGAATGATCCCTGGGATGAACGTCTACCCAAGGAAGTAAATTTTATACATAAAATAAAGGAGCGATACCCATTAGTGGCTGTCAAAGATCTTACCCCTGTTCTGGATATGATGCGTTGGGTGAAAGATGAAAAAGAAATTAAAGTGATCCGTGAGTGTGGTCGCATTGGCGCCCTTGGTTTTGATGAAGCCATGCGGGTGACGCGTCCGGGAATTTATGAATACCAGGTAGTGGCAGCCTGCGATTTTGTTTACCAGAATGAAGGCACACAGGGTCCGGCTTATTTTGCCATTGCCGCATCAGGTGAGAGGGGATTGAGCTGGCATTACAATGCCAACAATCATCTGCTGAAAGAAGGGGATGTGATCCTGCTTGACTACGCCCCCGATCATCATTACTATACTACCGATATCACACGTACATGGCCCGTAGCCGATAAATTTTCAGATGTGCAACTAAAATATTACAACTGCATCAGGGAAGCAGAAGAAAAAGTAATTGCAGCAATGAAGCCGGGTGTTACGGTGAACGATCTGAAGAAAATAGCCAAAGACGTTTATATAAAGCACGGCTATGAAAAATTATGGCTTGATTATATCGGGCATTTTGTTGGCATGGCTGTTCACGACGTGGGCCCCTATGATAAGCCCTTTGTAGCCGGTGTGGTGTTTAATGTAGAGCCCATTATTGAAGACAAAGATCTTAAAATTCACCTGCGCCTTGAAGATACGATCGTGACCACGGCCACCGGATCAGAAAACCTGACCGCAGGCACAACGGTAATACCCGAACAAATTTATAAACTGATGAAAGAAAAAGGTGTGGGAGAAAAAACCGCCTTTTGACGCCATTACCACTTTGATTCGTTTCCGCAAATAAGAACCACGTCTAACAATGAATAAATTGTTGGTGGTACGCCAATGACTGCTTCCTGTCGTCTGTCCCTATCGATCATTTCAGTCGTGATTCATTTCTTCATGTTGTTCGTTTACGATAACCCGTTGTTGATTGACAATCGCATTTAGCACATTCATTCATGAAGTATTCTTGCTAACGGATCTGCAATAGATCTGCAAATAAAAATGTCAAATAAAAAAACACTATTATGAAATTGCTCATTTTTTCGATCACCATTGTTCTTACTACGATGCTTTTCTGTGGGTGTTAGCTGCGGAAGAAACAGAATAAGCGCAGAGTAAAAAGAGTAACTGCTCCCGGGTGAATACGGGGATGTTTCAGCATCCCCGTTATTACCTTTCGGTAACAAAAAATGCTCAGTGTAATTTCTTGTGGTAAAAAAATAACAAATGAATAAGATCATACAATTCGGAGAAAATATAGAGGGATCCGATATCGCGGTTTTAAATGAAAGAGAAATAAGGGCCGCAGCAGGCATACTATTCTTAGCCACTTTCATCTCCGCAATGTTTGTCTCGTTTAAAAATAATTTTTTGCCGATCAAGTATGTTTTAACGGTGTTCCTTTCTGATTTCATCATCCGTGTTTTTATTAATCCTAAATTTTCACCTACACTGATAATCGGACGTTTGATCGTAAGTAACCAAACACCCGAATATGTCGGAGCACAACAAAAAAAGTTCGCATGGGTAATTGGCGTGATCCTGTCAGCCACCATGTTCATTTTAATCGTCGTCGCCAATTCCTATAGTATTATTACAGGAGTGATCTGCCTTGTCTGCCTGGCATTCCTGTTCTTTGAATCTGCATTTGGTATTTGCCTCGGGTGCAAATTTTATCCGCTATTATTTAAAGAAAAAGCCCGGCGTTGCCCGGGTGAGGTCTGTGATAAAAGAGCAAAACAAGATATTCAAAAAGTATCTGGGGTCCAGTTTATTATTGTAGTTGCATTTGCGACACTTATCATTATTGCCGCCTGGTTCTTTAACGATCAGTTTCATAAACAACCATCTGACCTATTTGGAATTTTTGCCCGCTCTCCGGGTGTTCAATAGAAAAGAAAAACCAGGTTTGCTTGTCCTGGGTTGCACATGATGTGGGCACTCCCCATGTTGTGGTGAGCCATTATGAAAGTGAAGAACTCCACTCTAACTTATAAAGACTGCTCTTACTTTTAATACATGTAAAAACAAAACAAGTAATGAAACGCGTACTGATCTGTGCATCTGGGTTATTTATCACCACATTACCACTTACATGAGTTTCGACAGAAGAAGTTTCAAGCGCTATACGGTTAGCCGGTATATTTTGTATGCCGTATCCCGGATCATGATGACGGTAAGCTAATTGTTCGATCTTGTCCTCAAGAAGCCCAGGCTGATCAATTATGGCGATAATTTGTAGTGAATTTTTCATAATCGTGATTTATATGAATTGTGATCATCGTTCTCCGGCAACTGCCGGCATCCTGATGCCCGCTACTGTTTGCCGCTTTATCATATCGCTTTTGTGATCAAAATGGTTAATAAAGAAAATGTGAAAAATTATTTAAATCGGCGGCAAGGTTAATTCAATTGGAAATATTTTTCAGCCGCCATTTACCCATCGGCGTTGTTTTCCATACTGAAGAGCGTTTACAGCACATCACCAGTGCTCCAATCCAAAAAAATCAAAAAATTAGAATTTATGATTAGTCTCCTGGCAACTCCACGCCCGGATCGCGAAGAGCTGTGACTACCTCTTTTTTTATTGACTCTTGAACTAAAACAACAGGATGAGCCTGCCAATAAAATTCGTTGCTATAACAGGCACAAAGATTGAGGCAAGGTTTTAGATAGTGGTTGGAAATTTTTAACCCCAAAAAAATTTATGGATAAAGGTCTTGTTGTTAAAAAATCCATTTTCGTCAATGCGGATGCGGCGAATGTATGGGATGCGCTGGTGAATCCTGAAAAAATAAAACAATACCTGTTCGGCACGGACACTGTTTCCGATTGGAAAGTAGGCAGCAGGATAACTTACAAAGGAGTTTGGCAAGGCAAGGAATATGAAGACGGTGGTACTATTTTGCAATTGGTACCAGGAAAAATCTTTCAATCCACTTACTGGAGTTCGATGGCAGGCACTGAAAATAAACCGGAAAATTATGCGACAGTCACCTATGAGTTAGCGAAAAAAGACGGCGGTACTTTAGTCTCGCTTACCCAGGATAATTGTAAAACTGAAGAACAGAAAAAACACCTGGAAGAAAATTGGAGCATGGTACTGGACGGGTTGAAAAAAGTTGCAGAAGGAAAATAAAAAGGAAAATGTCCCAAGGCATACCCGGGTTCTTATTTTAAGCTTACTCGGTGTATCTCTGTTCTCTCTTTGGGCACTCCGTGGTTTATTTTTTTGACCACGGAAACACGGAGTATGACCCAGAGAAGCACAGAGATGCGTCCTGTTGTTCCCAATAATGATAAGCTTTGAACGTTGGGCCTCAAATCAAATTCACAGCGGAAGCTCATCCCGGTCCGCAGCGAGAGCCTGGCTAACAATAAATTTTTTTTATCTTTCAGTGAAATTGGTATCATGAGAATTTTCCTGGTAAACTTTATACACACCTCTGCCGGCCAATCATACAACGCTGATTTTGTTTTATTGACACAAGAAACATTTCCCACTTCACATGAAATCTATAAACGTATCAAATCAGCAGCGGTAGAAAGAGGGCTACACGTCCACGGGCCTATCTTGTGGACAGGGATCACAGAGTTAAATGAAAGCGATGAACAGCAATTCAATCATGAAGAAGAGTAGCTTTCTGACGCGTCGTTCAGCTCATGGAATACCCGGGGTGCAATTGTCAATGTTTCCGCGTTGGTTTTGCTCGTTCAGGCCATTTATTCGTAATATAATGTAGCCTTCATTTTAGTTTCGAAAGCTGGATAAATAGAACTATCTTCACACGGTTAGTTTTAAGCATCGCACCAGTTAAGAGTCGATTCAATCAGTTAAGTTATTTTCCCGTCAGTTCCCTCTCCTCTATGCTTCGCTTAAATAGTTATTATTATCCAAAACAAAAAGAATGAACATTTACATCTCCAATTTAAGTTTTAACATCCAGGATAAAGAATTAAGTAGTTTATTCACCGAGTATGGCGAAGTATCTTCTGCCAAAATTATCATGGACAAAATGACGAGCCGATCAAGAGGATTTGGATTTATTGAAATGCCGGATGACGAAGCTTCTAAAAAAGCAATAGCAGCGCTGGATGGAACCACGATAGACGGAAGGACCATTAAGGTAACGGAGGCCAGGCAAAAAGAACAAAGACCTCGTGATCATACCGATGGCGGTTACAACAACAGCAATAGTTATAATGAAAATAGGTACTAAAATCTGCTAAAAAGCCCCGCCACATGACGGGGCTTTTTAGTTTTTTATTCATTTAAAAAAATAAAACTTAATGGAAAGATTTAAAAAGGAAATAACCATCAATAATGAACCAAGAATTTTTGAATTTAGCAAGATGAAGAACATGAGCGGCGTAAAGTTCTTTATTACATCCAAGGATTCTAAACAAAAGCCTATTGCCTTTAGCCTGAGAGAGACTGACGAAGGTGACTGGAAGCTCACGCCTGGGTCTTTACGCTGGCTATACGAAATAGAGGGGGAATTATCGAATGCGATCCTGGAAAAGCAGATGAAGTGATCATATTAGTACCCTATAAATAAAATACTCTTTCTTCGGTTCGGCTCCTAGATAAGAATTGCACCCCAGATGATCAATGAAATGGCCGCGCCGATCCAGGCCCACGTTACTCTTGACCTGTTATCCGACCCGGCGATAACATAAGCGATCAACACTCCTATCAGCGACAGGAAAAGACCAAGTAACAGGCCCACAAGACTAAAACCACCTCCTGGTCCGGCGGGAGCACTTAAGAATTTTTCAATGCTTTTGCTGAATGTTCCATCCGGATTTATATTTTTCTTTAACTGCCTCTGCCCCACCTTAAAATTCACCTTGTCCAAAAATTTCATCTTTTTTCCACTCAATGTTTCAAAATCCTTTACGCTGATCTTTGAAAGATCCATCAGGGAGATCAACCGCCCGGTTGTTCCGACTGGCAGATAGACTTCATCGGCTCTTACGGAAAGTTTGGTTGATGAGGCGGTAGTCAAAGCGGTAGTAGAATGTGCTGAAGAAAAAAAAGCAACAAACCCAATAAAAATGATCATCTTTTTCATACGCTTGATTTGGTTTGGTAAAGTAATGTAAGAACCTATCACACGATTCGGGCCAAAAATCAGATTCTCCTCAAACTTTGTTGTACGGACAAATAAATATGGTCCTGGCTACTTCAAATGAATTACTGATGTTACCGTCTTCAGCACCCGTTGATGTCTGCACTTTATAAGTATTGTTATATTGTTTTCGCCTCGTTTCAATATTTCCTTTGTAGGGTTAAAAAACATTTTTAGTATTCATCCATTAAACTTTAAAAAAAATGAAATCTACTATTACAACGATCACTCAAAAGATGATCTTCAGTTCCGCGAAAAAACTTCTTATGTCAGTTTTTCCCATTGTCATTTTCATGAACTCTCATGCGCAAATCTTCCCCGTAGGGAAATCGGCAGTTGCTTACCAGGAGATCAATAACAGGCAGGCATTTGAAAGTGTAGAGATAACGGGAAAAGTTACTGTGATCCTGATAAATTCACAAAGCAGAAATATAACGCTACAGGGAAACAGTAAAGACCTGGATGTTGTCAGAACAACAGAGAAAGAGGGGACACTGGAAATAAATGTGGAAAAGAAAAGAACAGCGTCCAAACTTATTGTATACCTGCCGGCTACTATGCATTCACTCAGAGTAACGGGCAATGCGCAAATATTTTCTTCGGGTCATATCAAGGTCGACGACCTGGAGATCATTTTGAACGGAGATGCAATGGTGAAAGTATCTTGTTACGGCAATCTGAAAGTGAAGCCTGCAGAAGGATACGAACTAATAGATTGAAACGAACACCAGATTGACCCGTGTTAGTCTCTTTTGGTAGACCATATTTATCTACATAAATCGCACTTTTGTTAATAACCTGTTTTGAATTTCTTTGCCTATTCGAGTTACTTTGCCGCACTTAAAACCTTAAATGAAAAAAATATGATATTGAAGACGTACTACAAGACCAAAGATTATTGCAAAGTGAAATTTTCATTTGAAATTGACAACGCTGAAACAGTGCAGATACGTGGATTAAACAGCGATTGGCAAAAATCCATCATGATGGCCAGGAAGAAGGATGGCAGTTTCACTGCTGACGTGACACTACCAAAAGGTTCGAGGCATCAGTTCAAATACATCGTAAATGAAACAGAATGGCTCAACGAACCTGGAGCAGATGGCCATGAGCCAAATGAATTCGGGGGCAGCAATAGTGTGATCGTTTTATAAAATTTTTATTCCGATCGTCAAATCTGCAATCAACGGACCCGAGTTGTAAGGTACGGAGCAGTGTTTTATCCAAAACTTTAAATGTTGGCTACTATATTAGAGCTTTATAAATTTTAATACAGCGAATGTGCCATCATCCCTCTTCAAGATCCCGATAAATTCTCCCTGTGGCAGGCGGGATATATCAAGGCAATTGTTCGGGAGATTAAACAAAAAAGCTACTTACCATCGCTTAGTTTTTTTATTGCAGCTTTAAACGCCCACATAACTAAACTCGATCCGTTGCCCAAAGCAGAATAGGTCTTGTTATTTAAACGGTCATACAAATAATATCGAAAGATGGGTTCATGGTGGGTTGATTCAAACTTACCCTTATCGGTGTTAAGCCTCATTTCCTGTTTGGGTTTTACCAATGACGTTACCAATGCAAACTGGTATTCACTCTTATCGCTGTACTTTGAACCAGGACCATATATTTCCTTTTGCGTAGTAAACTCGTGCTTATAGGGATAGTTTTTGTCGGCATATTCCACCATTGCTTTTTGATTCTTTGTCATGTAACCATTCATGTATGCATCCGTACGTACGGACATTGAAGTTGACAGGTCGGTCGAAGAACTATCAGGATCCACCTCGTCTTCTATCAGCAAGGTCACTTTACCGGGGTTAAATGATTTTGGTATTTGCTCATTTCCCTGACTGGTGTTATCCATCGAAGTTTTAGGGGTTGTACATCCTGTTACTACAATTAAAAAAGCAAGTAAAAATTGAAGCCTTTGTTTCATGATCTTAGTTTAGGTTTTGAGTGAAAATAATATGGGACCGGGGAATGCACAATAGGTAAAAAAACTTAGTCGACTGCTGGTACTGCCCCGACTTCTCCTGCCCGTTGTATTTGCGCAACCAGCACCAGGAAAGCTGAACAGGATTTCTGAATGTACAAAACGTGCCTCCGTTGCTGGTTTGCACAAGCAACTACTGCAGTCGAAGAGTGCGACGCAAGAAAAGCTCCATAGTAATTGTACAGCCTGGTCCATTAAAGTCCCCCTTTAAATCTTCTCCTGAAATTTACCTTTCATACTATCTCCTCAGGAATTCTGGCATTTTGTCCTAGCTTTAAAGTAAAGTGCATAAGGCTTTGAAGAAGCTTGGTTTTATATTCATTGTACTTCCCTTCGCGTTTCTATCGAAAGCGCAACCGGCGGGCTGTGTCTTTAAATCACCGCAGATAACGATCAACTTTGGTTTCGGGAATGTTGATGATCTGAATAGCGATGATCTTTACAGTTACCGCAGGGTTCCCGGTTCATGCCCCCCGGATGGCTATTATTCTTTTGCTTCCCATACGAGCGGATGCTTTAGTGACGATTGGCATACACTATCGGACCATACGGGCGGAGATATTGACGGTAATATGTTACTGGTAAACGCCGGACGGCAAGGAAGCGTATTTCTCATGACGCCCATTACCGGGCTAAAAACAAATACCATCTATGAATTCTGCATGTGGCTGGTCAACCTTTGCAAACCCACCGAAAAATGTCCTTATCCGTTATTGCCCAACTTAAATGTTCGATTGGAAACTCCGGAGGGCAAGGTCGTTGCAAGTGTTTTTACAGGTGATGTGCCAAGAGTTGTGGAACCGAAGTGGGCGCCCTACCGCACTTATTTTACAACGCCTGCTTCTACATCAACACTTATATTGATCATGAGCGACAATCATCCAAGTGGTTGTGGAAATGATTTCGCATTAGACGATATTACCTTCCGCGAATGTCTGAAGCAAACGACGCAGGTAACTGCAACTCCGAAAACAACGACCACAAAACAATCGACCACTTCAAAGCCGCCGCCCAAAAAAGTTACAACTCCACCAAAGAAAATTCAAGCCGGGGTGATCAAACCGAATGCCGATACAACTTCAACAACAATTTCAGCTCCAATGCAAAGTCCGAAAATAATTCCGCCAACTCCATTGATCCTAAAGACAAGGGAAAATGCATTGGTCAGGAAAATTGAGACTGAAGCGGGTGAGATCAAAATGGAGATCTATGACAATGGCCAGATAGATGGCGATTCGGTTAGCATATATCACAACAATACCTTAATAAAGTCGCACATGCGCCTTTCGCAAAAACCGATAACCATTACCATTGACGTAGATCCGTCTCAACCCCACCATGAAATAATCATGGTTGCTGATAATTTAGGTACAATTCCGCCAAATACATCAGTTATGATCATCACCACAGCAACCAACCGTTATGAACTTTTTATCTCATCGAGTGAGCAAAAAAATGCGAAGGTTGTTTTTGATTTGAAGAAATGAATGGAATCAATCATTTTCCCGTCTCGATTCAGAACTCCCATTCCTTGTGACCTTTGTGTAACCTTAGTGTCCGTTGTGGCCTTAAATCTGTATCGACGACGGATGGTCACAATGTCCACAACGAACCACAACGGTCACAAAGAAAGAATGTCCCGATGCGGAACAAGCTTTAGTCCATTGCAAAAGCAAAACATCGTCATGTTTGAGCGACACCCACATCTCAAAGAAATAATATCTATTTACCTTTAAGATGCATTCAACATGATCAGCAATCTACACTAAACCATTAAAACTAACGGAGGGCAAGATGATACGAAAACTACTTGTCGTAGTTGCCATTGCTTCAAATCTGCCTGTACTTGCACAACACGAGGAACATCATCCGGCAAAGCAGGGCACGACTGCAGAGGTAGAGCCACAACCGTTGCTGGCACAGGCTATCCGGTTGAAAGATGCTTTATCCTTCCTGGGAAGCTCTTTGACAAAAGAAGATGAGAAACAATTAATATCTCTGCAACATCAACCGCTAACAGGGCAAACATCGAAGCGGGTTCAGGAAATACTCGATCCTTATTGCCTCGCGATAGTAAATATTAATCCTGAGTCAAGAGTAAAAGTATTAAGAGGGCCTGCAAAACCAAGATTGATCCAAAACGGTTGGGTCAGTTACCTCGTAAAGGTGAACAACGAAGCGGGTGTTACCTCGCAATTGCAAGTTGAAAGTCCTAATGCTGCTACACCTTTGTATGCTCCTTCCAATGATCCCCGCGTGGATGAAAAAAAAATATTAACGCAGGGGCAGGTTGCCAATCGCTTTCTTGAAATGCAGATCTACCGGAATCCACCTATGCTTTCGAATCTTTCGGGATTGAAACTGGAATATGCGATCGTACAGATGTACAGCAAAGATGCGGGTCAGCGGGAAGTTGAAATGGGATTTAATGTTGGACAGGGAACACAGGATATTGGATTCCGAAATACAATAAATATTTTGTTTAACAGTATACCTTCCGTGAAAGTGACTTTACATGTAAAAGACGAAGATGGTTCGCCCTCTATGGCATCGTTCCTTATCACAGATGGCATCGAACGGATACTTGATGATAGCGTCCAGACGATAGCGAATGCAGACTTTCGGCTGGTCGCTGCCCAGGAGGATCTGAGACTGCCATTAAAAACTTATAAGATTCCTCCCACGCTGACAGGAATATATCCTTTGCCTTCAAGGCGGGTCGCAGCGTATGATGAATACCCGGATTTTTTCTTTCAACCACAGATATATCGCCAGGATGGAGAACATGTGGTGTTACCTCCCGGCAAGTACAATCTTACGATTAACCGGGGACCGGAGTACATCCCGCAAAAATTGCAATTGACCGTGCCGGCTAATGTAAAAGAGTATTCTGCTTCCTTTCAATTAAAGCGATGGTTAAATATGTCGAAACTTGGATGGTATTGTGCAGATCATCATGTTCACGCTGCGGGTTGTAGTCACTATGACAGTCCGGAAGAAGGGGTAAAGCCAATAGATATGTGGCGGCAACAGGTCGGTGAAGCTTTGAACGTTGCGGCCGTGCTGGCCTGGGGTCCGAGCTGGTATCATCAGAAAACTTTTTTTACTGGTAAAGACGATCCCCTTTCCACCACTAAAAACATCATGCGGAATGATGTAGAAGTTTCGGGCTTTCCCTCCTCACATGCAGGCCATGTCGTCCTGTTGAGACTTAAAGAAGACGATTATCCCGGTACTACCCAGATTGAACAATGGCCAAGCTGGACCTTGCCTGTACTCAGCTGGGCTAAATCGCAAGATGCGGTTACGGGATATGCTCATTCAGGCTGGGGACTGGAACCATCAGAACCCACAACGGAGTTACCCAATTATGTGCGACCAAAGATGGATGGCATCGGGGCGAACGAATATATTGTTACCGTTACCCAAAATGTAGTTGATTTTTTCAGCCTTGGAGATACACCTGCCCCATGGGAATTGAACATGTGGTACCATACGCTGAACTGTGGATTCACTACCCGGCTAAGCGGTGAAACAGATTTTCCCTGCATTTTTGATGAACGTGTTGGGATGGCCCGGAGCTATTTTAAACCGGAAGGCAGCCTGTCCTATGATAGCTATGTTGATGCGATCAAAAAAGGCCGGTCTTATGTTTCTGAAGGAAACTCACATATCATTAATTTTTCCGTAAATGGATTGGAAGCGGGAACCAGGGGTAGCAAGGTGGATTTGAAAAAACAGGAAGCAGTTAAGATCACTGCCAGCGTCGTTGCTAATCTTCCTGAACAGCAGGATGAAGCTGGTGCGAGGATTGCGCAAAGCCCGGTCATGCAGCAACCATACTGGCATATTGAGCGGGCACGCATCGGAACCACACGGAAAGTCAGGGTAGAACTTATTGTAAATGGCTTCCCAATGGATACAGCTGAAATTATTGCTGATGGTAATTGGAAAGACATAACATTTACATACCCGGTTACTCATTCATCATGGATCGCATTGAGAATATATCCAAGTTCACATAGCAATCCTGTTTTTGTTATCGTTGATGGCAAACCAATTGACGAACGAAAAAGTGCTGAATGGTGCAGGCAGGCAGTAGACCAATGCTGGAAGATGAAGCAAGCCAATATACGCCCGGAAGAACGTACCGCTGCAGAAGCCGGATATGAGGAAGCACGTAAGGTCTATGATAAGATCATCCGCGAAGCTTCGGACCAATAGCTGCGAACAATAAATCTGGAATAGATAATTCGCTCCTTACTATGCTACCTTTTCGGCACTGTTGATCGCATTGACAATTGCCTCTTGTTTATGAAAAGGCTCGCGGCTGTCATCGAATTCATGGCCGCCTCCATTCAATGCGGTGAAAGCAAAACCCATAACAGGGTCGCTATGTATTTTTCCGAAATAGTAGATCCCTCTTTTGGAAACCATTTTGGTATAATCTAACTGGTAAACCTTACCTGAGATCTCACATGAAGTTGTTGGCATATACTTTATTTTTAAAATTGAGAGCAACTAAATTAAGTACAATTGCTAATTACTGAAAAATATTTCAACGCCGGTTCTGTTAATTTTTGATAAGTGGTAATTTGGAACCTGGCATTAGTTTTTATATTAATTCTTTGTGCCCTTCGTGTATGCTTTTGTGGATGTTGGGACAAATTCAGGACACAACGATCACGAAGAAACCACAAAGAACACGAAGCAAAAGCCTTTTGTGCGAGATGGAAGTCTAAAGCACTACTTCTGCTCTACGGTCGCCATAAATGAAGACAAAAACGAAACAAAGCACAGCATGCGGATTATAACAACAATCCTGGTTCTATTGTTTTTCTTAAATAACGTTTCCGGACAAAATGGAGGTAGCAATTTAAAAATAACCCGGCTGACCGGTGAGTTTTATGTTTTTACAACATTTAATTCATATAAGGGCAAGCTCGTTCCGGCAAACGGAATGTACCTTGTAACGGACAATGGCGTAGTGATGTTTGATACACCCTGGGACACCACGCAGTTTCAACCGCTGCTGGACAGTATAAAGAACAGGCATCATAAAAAAGTTGTCCTGTGCATTGCCACACACTTCCATGAAGACAGAACCGCGGGGCTTCAATATTATTCACAACAGGGAATCAAAACCTATACTACAAGACAAACCGATGAACTTAGTAAAAAAAGAGCCATGAAAAGAGCTGAATTTTTAATGGACAAAGACACCGTTTTTACGGTGGGACAATATTCCTTCCAAACTTATTTTCCGGGGGCTGGTCATGCCCCCGACAATATTGTAATTTGGTTTGAAAAAGAAAAAGTTCTTTACGGCGGTTGCTTAATAAAATCTGTCGAAGCTCACGACCTCGGTAATTTATCAGATGCCAATGTAAAACAGTATGCAACAACTATAAAAAATGTGCAGGCAAAATGTAAACAGCCTCAGTATATTATTACCGGGCATGACAACTGGACGGATACAAACTCATTGAATCACACTTTACAAATGGCGCAGCAACTCAGGAAAAAGAATTAGCACCCTTCAGGACGGAAACAATCTGACACGCAGCACAGCAAACAAAAAACCTTTGTGGGCTTTGTGACCAAAATCCGGACACAACGGCACTAAGAATCACATTCAATACATTTGTGATCATTCATTCCATTCCATTTTTAAACATCACTGCTTATGCGATTCGGGAAGAATGCAACCTGGTGGGGACCACCCAAAAAGTTTGATCCCTATTTCGAAGAACGCAGGATCAGTTGGCTGGAACTGTTTTATGATCTCGTTTATGTAATCGCTATCTCGCGGATCACCCACCATTTGGCCATGCATATAAACCTTGAGGGCTTTTTGCAATATGCCATTCTGTTCATCCTGATCTTCTGGAGCTGGTTGAATGGTAGTTTGTATTACGACATCCATGGCAGTGATGGCCTTCGCACGCGGTTGATGACCCTCTGGCAGGTGATGATCATTGCAGCACTGGCGGTGACCATCGACCAGCCTTCCCCTACAGCATATGTCAACACAACGATCGTGTTCATGATCATGCAACTCTACATCACTTACCTATGGTGGAGTGTTGGTTTTTACGACAGGTCTCACCGCCGGTACAACAGGCCTTACACAATTCTTTTCCTTTTTGCACTGGCTTTAATGGCTCTCAGTCTTTTTATACCGCTAAAATGGGTGAAACTGATCGCCATAATAGTGATCATCTGTAATTATGCACCACCATTCATTGCTGATCGCTTATTGCGCAAATCATCACTCGATCTCAGTTTGTCTTCCAGCATGTCAGAGCGCCTGGGACTGTTTACCATTATTGTGTTTGGAGAAGTAGTGCTGGGTGTAGTGAATGGAATAAGTAAAGTCAACAGCCTTAA
>Ga0207683_10002950_pt1 | contig 14843 bp, 16 predicted proteins | sample KBSM73metaG_FD_184333 | JGI IMG/M metagenome (GOLD analysis project Ga0207683, IMG submission 184333) | Miscanthus rhizosphere microbial communities from Kellogg Biological Station, Michigan, USA - KBS M7-3 metaG (SPAdes) (version 2) | ecosystem: Host-associated > Plants > Roots > Rhizosphere >... | reverse complement strand
GACCAGAGACATGCCGTTCTACGGCCGTGTCGAGCACGAGTCCGTCTACTTCCTGACCTCGAAGCGCGCGATGCGGATCCCGGCGCCCCCGACGATGCGCAACCACAACAACTACGTCGCCTCGCTCTCGCAGCTCGGGCGGTGGCTCTCGGAACGGGCCGAGGAGGCGGGCGCGACGATCCTGCCCGAGACGAGTGGGCACGCGTTGCTCGCCGGCGACGGCCGCGTGCGCGGCGTGCGCACCGGCGACCGCGGCCGCGGCAGAGGTGGGGAGGAACTCGGCAACTTCGAGCCCGGCTCCGATGTCCACGCGCGCGTGACGGTGCTGGCCGAAGGGACGCAGGGTCACCTGACCGGCGTCGCGATCGACCGCTTCGGGTTGCAGGGCGAGAGCCCGCAGGTCTGGGCGCTCGGGGTGAAGGAGGTCTGGAAGGTCGCGAAACCGCTCGATCGCGTGATCCACACCATGGGCTGGCCGTTGCGCCCGGGCGCGAAGTACCGCGAGTTCGGCGGATCGTTCGTCTACCCGATGGGCGACGACATGCTCACGGTCGGGATGGTCGTCGGGCTCGACTACCGCGACGTCGAGCTCTCCGTCCACGATGTGCTGCAGGAGCTGAAGACCCATCGGCTGCTGCGCAAGCTGCTCGAGGGCGGCGAGCGCGTGGCCTGGGGGGCGAAGACGATCCCGGAGGGAGGCTTGCTCTCGGTGCCGAAGCGGCTGCACGCTCCGGGCCTCCTGATCTGCGGCGACGGCGCGGGCCTCGTGAACGTGCCGGCGCTGAAAGGGATCCACTACGCAGTCGAGTCCGGGCGGCTCGCGGCCGAGGCCGCGTTCGCTGCCCTGCAGCGCGGCGAGTCGCCGGGCCGGCGCGGCGCGCTCGCCGGCTACGACGAGGCGTTGAAGGACAGCTTCGTCTGGAGCGACCTGCGCCAGGTGCGGAACATGCGGCCGGCCTTCGGCCGCGGCTTCTGGCTCGGCGGGGCGATGGCGGGAGCCGCCACGGTCTCGCGCGGGGCGTTCCCGCCGGGCGACGCGACGCTCGAGAGCGATGCCGACCAGGAGCTGATCCGCACCGACCGCGCGGCGCGTTACCCCGCGCCGGACGGCACGCTCACCTTCGACAAGCTCTCGTCAGTGTTCCTGTCCGGAAACGCGACCCGCGACGACGAGCCCAACCACATCCGGGTGCAGCAGCGGGTGGCGCCCGAGCTGGCCGAGCTGTGGACGCGCATGTGCCCGGCGTCGGTGTATGAGGTCGGCGAGGAGGCCGGCGACGGGGACGTGCACGTCGAGGTGACGCCGTCGAACTGCGTGCAGTGCGGCGCGATCACCGCCAAGGGTGGTCGGCTGACTCCACCCGAGGGCGGCGCGGGGCCGGACTACAAGCTGACGTAGGTGGTCACGCTCGCGGATGTCGAGGCTGCGCGCGAGGCGATCGCGGGCCGCTTGCACCGCACGCCGACCTTCCGCTCCGCCACGCTCGGCGAACTGACGGGCGCGAACGTGTTCCTCAAGGCCGAGCTGTTCCAGAAGACCGGCTCGTTCAAGCCGCGCGGGGTGCTGACGAACCTCGCCGCGCTCACCCCCGAGGAACGCGAGCGCGGAGTGATCGGGATCTCCGCTGGCAATCACGCCCAGGCGCTTGCGTGGGGCGCGGCCTCCGAGGGGCTCGACGCACTGCTCGTGATGTGGCAGGGCGCGAGCGAGGCGAAGATCGCCGCAACCCGCGGCTACGGGGCCGAGGTCGACCTCGAGGCGCCCGGCCCGACCGAGGCCTTCGCGCGGCTCGACGACCTGACCGAGCAGAGCGGCCGAGCGCTCGTCCACCCGTTCGACCATCCGCTGACGATCGCCGGCCAGGGCACCGTCGGGCTGGAGATCCTCGAGGACGTGCCTGACGCAGACGTCGTCGTCGTTCCCGTCGGCGGCGGTGGCCTGATCGCCGGTGTCTCGACTGCGGTTGCCGGCCGCGCCCGCGTGATCGGCGTCGAGCCCGAGCTCTCGTCCGCGATGCACGATGCGCTCGCCGCCGACGAGCCGGTCCCGGTCGATCCGATCTCGGTCGCCGACGGGCTCAATGCTCCGTTCGCGGGGACTCACGGGCTCGAGTCCGTGCGGGCGCACGTCGACGAGGTCGTGCTCGTGACCGAGGCCGAGCTGGACGAGGCGATGCGCTTTTTGTACGCGCGCGCGAAGCTGGCCTGCGAGCCGGCGGGCGCCGCCTCGACCGCAGCCCTGCTGGCGGGCAAAGTCCCGCTGAAACCGGGAGAAACCGTGGTTGCCGTCGTCTCCGGGGGCAATGTGGCCGCGGCAACGGCCGCTGCTATCCTGGCCGGGCGATGAAAGCCGAGATCCATCCCGAGTACGTCCTCGCGACCGTTCACTGCGCGTGCGGTAACGAGTTCCAGACCCGCTCGACCAAGCCCGAGCTGCACGTCGAGGTGTGCTCGAACTGCCACCCGTTCTACACGGGCAAGCAGAAGCTGATGGACAGCGGCGGCCGGGTCGAGCGCTTCCAGCGCCGCCTCGAGAAGGCCGGCCGCAAGGCCTGAGGAAGTAATGAGCGCGCCCATCGGCGGGCAAGCCGTCCTCGAGGGCGTGATGATGCGCGGCCCTTCGAACTGGGCCGTTGCGGTCCGCAAGCCGAACGGCCAGATCGCCGAGGTCTGCCGGCCGATCGAGTCGGTGATGAAGCGGCACTGGTTCTTCCGGCTGCCGGTAGTGCGCGGCGTCGTCGCCCTGGGCGAGTCGCTCGCGATCGGCTTCCGCGCGCTCTCGATCTCCGCGAACTACGCGGCCGCCGACGACAACGAGCTGGCCGAGGCGGAGGAGCAGGAGCTCTCGCGCGCCGCGCTCATCTTCGCGTTCCTGATCGCGATCGGCTTCGCCATCTCCGTCTTCAAGGTCGGGCCGGCGCTGCTCGCCGACCTGCTGCCGATCTCCAGCGGGACCTGGTTCGTGCTCGTCGAGGGCCTGATCCGCGTGACCGTGTTCGTGCTCTACCTGTTCCTGATCTCGCTGCTGCCCGACCTGCGGCGCGTCTTCCAGTACCACGCGGCCGAGCACAAGGCGATCAACGCCTACGAGGCGGGCGAGGAGCTCGAGCCGGAGCGCGTCCAGCGGTTCAGCCTGATCCATCCCCGCTGCGGCACCGCCTTCCTGCTCTGGGTGATGGTGATCGCGATCTTCGTCTTCGCCTTCTTCGGGCGGCCCGCCTGGTACTGGCTGATCGTGACCCGGATCCTGCTGCTGCCGGTGATCGCGGGGCTCGCCTACGAGCTGATCCGCTTCGCGGGCAAGCACACCGACAACCGCGTCGTGATGACGCTGCTCGCGCCCGGCCTGTGGCTGCAGCGGCTGACGACGCGGGAGCCGACGCTCGACCAGCTCGAGGTCTCGATCCGCGCCCTGCGCGAGGTGCTCGCGCTCGAGAAGGGCGACACCCTCGGCGCTCAGCGCGTCGAGGTCATGGCCTAGCGGCTTTGGCCGCGTAGGCGAAGCAGAGCAGCCCGACGAGCGGGATCGCGAGCGCCGCGCCGGCGAAGACGCTGCGCGCCGCGGCCACGGCGAAGACCGGCGAGACGAGCAGCAGTCCCGTCGCGTGGGCGCCGCGGTGGACGAGCGAGATCAGGCCGCTCACGCGTCCGAGGTGGGTGTCCGGGATCTCCGACTGCGCCGCCGACTGGGTCAGCACGAGCGCCGAGCCCTGGCCGGCGCCGGCGGCGAGCGCACCCGCAAGCGCAGGCCCGAGCGAGTGGGCGAGCGCGAGCAGCGCGTAGGCCGGCAGGTACGCGCACCAGGCGAGCAGGCTCAGCCTCGCCTTGCGCCGCACCGGGCGTCGCGCGAGCAGGATCCCCGCACCGATCGAGCCCAGTGCGTACGCGACGATCAGCAGCGAGAACTTCGAGGCACCCCCGTGCAGGCCCCGGCGGACGAGCTCCGGCACGCCGACGATCCAGGTTCCGGAGGAGATCGTCACCGCCACGCCCAGCGCGACGACCGCGGAGACCAGCCACGGATGCGGGCGCAGGATCGTGAAGGCCTCGTGGATTCGCGGCCGCTCGCCCTCGACGTTCACGCCGCGGTCGAACCCGCGCAGGCCGGAGAGCAGGAGCGCCGAGACCGCGAACGAGGCGGCATTGATCGCGAAGAACGCGCTCAGCGGGACGAATGCCAAGAGCGCCGCAGCGATTGCCGAGCCGCCGAGCCAGAGCGCGTCGGCACTCGCGCGGACGAGCGCGTTCGCCGCCTGCACGGACTCGCGCCCGGCGAGCGCCGGCAGCACCGCGCCGTAGGCAGGCTCGAAGTAGCTGGCGCACGTCGAGAGCACGAAGGCGACGACCGCGAGCGACCAGAGCGGCAGGTCGCCTGCGAGGCCGGCGATCGCGATCGGGACGAGCGCCGCCGCGCGGACGAGGTCGGCGGCGACCATCAGGCGCTTGCGGCCGGCGCGGTCGGCGAGCAGGCCGCCGTGGAAGCCGAAGATCAGCGCCGGGACGCTGTCGGCCAGCCGCACTGCGAGCACGCCGAGCGGCCCGCCGGCCAGTAGCGCCGCCCACATCAGCGCGATGTACTGGAACGAGTCGCCGAGCTCGCTCCCGGCGACCGCGAGGTAGACGCGCCGGAAGCCCGGCCGCCGAAGCAGCGTCAGCGCACCGGCGGGCGGAAGCGCCTCGAGCGCGATTGCCTCTTCGGGCTCCGCGGTCACCGGATCTGCCACGGGCACTACCCTTCCTCAAATGGCCGGCTTCGAAGACCTGATCGACGAGCTCGAGCGCTCCTGGGAAGAAGCACAGGAGCGCGCCAGCGACCCTGCGATCTACAACGATCACCGTGAGGCGGCCGAGGTCGGCCGCCGCGTGAAGGAGCTCACCGGCCCGCATGAGCTCGCGCAGGAGTGGCGCACGACGAAGAGCGATCTCGACGCCGCACGAGAGGACGGCGACCTGCGCGAGATGGTCCCCGAGCTCGAGCAGCAGCTAGCCGATCTCGAGGAGGAGCTCAAGCTTGCGCTCGTCGAGAGCGACCCGGCCGACCGCAAGGACGTGATCGTCGAGATCCGCCAGGGCGTCGGCGGCGACGAGGCGGCGCTCTGGGCGGCCGACCTCTTCCGCATGCTGACCCGCTACGCCGAACGCCGCGGCTTCAGCGTCGAGCAGCTCGAGGCGAGCGGCAACGAGTCCGGCGGCTTCAAGGAGGTCGTCTTCGCGGTCAAGGGCGACGGCGCGTATTCGATCTTCAAGTGGGAGGCGGGCACGCACCGCGTCCAGCGCGTGCCGGAGACCGAGTCGCAGGGCCGGATCCACACCTCCACGTCGACGGTCGCGGTCATGCCCGAGGCCGAGGAGGTCGAGGTCGAGGTCGACCCGAACGACCTCAAGATCGACGTCTACCGCTCGACCGGGCCCGGTGGCCAGAGCGTGAACACGACCGACTCGGCCGTCCGGATCACGCACCTCCCGACGGGCATCGTCGTGGCGATGCAGGACGAGAAGTCGCAGCTCCAGAACCGCAACAAGGCGATGCGCGTGCTCCGTGCGCGCCTCTACGAGGCCGAGCGCGAGCGGCAGCAGGCCGAGGAGGCGGCGACGCGGCGCTCGCAGATCGGCTCGGGCCAGCGCGCCGAGAAGATCCGCACCTACAACTTCCCGGAGAACCGGGTCACCGACCACCGCGTACACCTGACCGTGCACCGGCTCGACAAGATCCTCGAGGGCGAGCTCGACGAGTTCACCGAGGCGCTGGCCGCGGAGGACCGGCGGCGCGCCTTGGAAACGACAACGGCGTGACCCTCGGCGACGCCCTCGCGCGGGCGACCTCGCGTCTCGCCGCGGCCGGCGTGGACTCGGCGCGCCTCGAGTCAGAGCTGCTGCTCGCGCGCGCCTGCGACGACTGCGCCCGCGCCCTGCTCTACGCCGAGCTCGACCGCGAGCTGACCGACGAGCAGCTCGACGCGTTCGAGGCGAACGTCGCCCGGCGCGTGAAGCGCGAGCCGCTCGCGTACATCCTCGGCGAGTGGGGCTTTCGCCGGCTGACGCTGAAGACCGACCGCCGTGCGCTGATCCCGCGCCCGGAGACCGAGGTCGTGGTCGAGCGGGCGCTCCAGCACCTCCGCGGGATCGATCGGCCGAGGGTGCTGGACGTGGGAACAGGCACTGGTGCGATCGCGCTCGCGATCGCCGACGAGGTGCGCGACGCACACGTCACCGCAATCGACGTCTCGCCCGACGCGCTCGCGCTCGCGCGCGAGAACCTTGAGCTGGCGGGGATCAACGGGCGGGTCCGGCTCGTCGAGCACGACCTCACGTTCGGCCTCGGGAACGCGGACTTCGACCTCGTCGTCTCGAACCCGCCGTACGTCGAGCCCGACGAGCTGGAGACGCTCCAGCCCGAGGTGCGCGACTGGGAGCCGCACGTGGCCCTCGTCGCCGCCGGCGCGACGGCGAAGCTGGCCGAGGCCTCGCGCGAGGCGCTCCGCCCCGGCGGCTGGCTCGTGCTCGAGACCGCGGCCGGCGCGGGCGAGCGGGTCGAACGCGTGCTGACGGACCTGGGCTTCCAGGACGTGGCGATCACGCCCGACCTCGCGGGCCGCGATCGAGTCGCGGAGGGCCGATGGCCGGTGTGATACGAACCCGGCGTGCCGGCGCCGATCACGCGCTACGCCCGTAGCGGCGACGTCCATCTCGCCTACCAGGTAGTCGGCGAGGGCCCGCGCGACCTCGTCTTCGCGCTCGACTGGGCGAGCCACCTCGAGGTGCTGTGGGAGCAGCCGTTCGTGCAGGAGCTCGTCCTTTCGCTGGCGCGGTTCTCGCGCGTGATCTGGTTCGACATGCGCGGCGTCGGGCTCTCGGACCGCGTGCTGGAGTCGGCGCCCGAGGACTGGATCGACGACGTCGCCGCCGTAATGGACGCCGCCGGCTCGCAGCGGGCGGCGCTCGTCGCCCACGGCCACGCGTCCCAGATGGCGCTGATGGCCGCTGCGACGCACCCCGACCGGATCGAGTCGCTAGTGCTGATGAACGGCTTTGCGCGCTTTTCGCGAGCGGACGACTATCCGGCCGGAATCCCGGCCGAGGCGGGAGAGCAGCTGCTCGGCCAGGTCGCCGACACCTGGGGCAGAGGGACGATGGCGGGCTTCCTCGGCCCCTCGGTCGCGGCCAACCCGGGGATGACCGACTGGTACAGCCGGCTCGAGCGCTTCACGGCGAGCCCGGGGACCGCGCAGGCCAAGATGCGGACGATCCTGGAGCTCGACGTCCGCGAGGTGCTGCCGCTCGTGACGGCGCCGACGCTCGTGATCCAGAACACCGGCGACGCCTACGTCCGCGTGGGCCACGGCCGCTTTCTCGCGGAGCACATCGACGGCGCCCGGCTGCTCGAGCGCGACAGCGGCGACCACTGGCCGGTGCCGGAGCCGGACCTACTCGTCGCGATCGAGGAGTTCATCACCGGCTCGCGCGTCGAGGAGCCGGAAGTCGACCGCGTCCTGACGACCGTCCTGTTCATGGACGTCGTGGGCTCGACGGAGCGGGTGTCCGAGCTCGGTGACCGCCGCTGGCAGGCGCTGCTCGACCAGTTCGTCTCCACCGTCGATCGCCAGCTGCAGACCCACCGCGGCGAGCTCGTCGACCGCTCCGGCGACGGCATCCTGGCCACATTCGACGGCCCGGCCCGTGCGATCCGCTGCGCGTGGGGGATCCGCGACGACGTCCAGCGCGTCGGGCTCGACGTGCGCTCGGGCCTCCATACCGGCGAGGTCACGCAGCGCAACCGCGACGTGGCTGGGATCGCGGTGCATATCGGCGCGCGCGTCTCGGAGCTCGCTGGGGCGGGTGAGGTGCTCGTCACCCGCACCGTTCGCGACCTCGTCGCCGGCTCGGGGATCGCCTTCGACGATCGCGGCGAGTTCCCGCTCAAAGGCGTCCCCGAGCGCTGGGAGCTGTACGCGACGAGCAACTAGGATCGGGCCGAGGTGAAGGGGGAGACCGGGCAGCTGACGACGCGGGACGGGCGGACGCTCGCCTACCGGCGGCTCGGCTCCGGCCCGACGCTGGTCTGCCACCCCGGCGGTCCCGGCTTCTCGTCGCTCTACCTCTCGAACCTCGGCGGGCTCGACGAGGAGCTCGAGCTCGTGCTGCTCGATCCGCGCGGCACCGGCGGCTCCGATCCCGCCGGTGACTACCAGATCGAGGACTATGCGGACGACCTCGAGGAGCTGCGCGAGCATCTCGGTCTGGAAGGGATGCAGCTGCTCGGGCACTCGCACGGCGGCGTGGCGGCGACCGCCTACGCGGCGAAGCACCCGGAGCGCGTCGAGCGGCTGATCCTCGCCAGCACCCTCGCCCGTTTCGGCGCGGAGCAGGCGGGCGCGATGGAGGCCGCGATGGAGTCCCGCGCCGGCCAGCCCTGGTACGACGACGCCCGCGAGGCGCTCGAGACCGAGCTGCGCGGCGAGTTCACGAACGGCCGCGAGCTGACCGAGCTCGTGCTGCGGATGTTCCCGTTCTACTTCGCCTCCTACGGCCACGAGGAGCACGCGTACGTCCGCTCGCTGGGGGCAGAGGAGCTCTGCGTCGACGCGACGAAGCTTTGGGAACAGGAGATCTTCGAGCACTTCGACCTGCGGCCCTTGCTCGGGCGGCTGACGATGCCGACGCTCGTGATCACGGGCTCGGAAGACTTCATTACCGGGCCGCGCTGTGCCGACGACTTCGCGGCGATATCCGGCGCCCGAAGCGTGATTCTCGACGGCGCGGGGCACATGATCTTCGTGGAGGCACCCGACCGGTTCCGCGAGGCCGTGCTGTCGTTTCTCGGCGTGGGGGCGGCGGCCTGATCGAGCACGCCGTCGAGGCGCTGCGCGAAGGCCGGCCCGTCGTCCTGCCCGTGGACACGGTCTACGGTCTGTGCGCCGACCCGTCGCACGAGGGGCCCGTGCGCGAGCTCTACCGGATGAAGCAACGGCCGGCCGAGCAGCCGATGGCCCTCCTGGCCAAGGACGTCGACTTCCTCTTCGAGTTGGTGCCGGAGCTGCGCGGCCGCCCGGGCATCCTCGTGCGCGCGCTGCTGCCGGGCCCGTTCACGCTCGTGCTGCCCAACCCCGGCGAGCGGTTCCACTGGCTGACGGGCTCGACTCCCGATCGGATCGGCGTGCGTGTGCCGGAGCTCTCCGGGCCTGGTGCCGAGGTGCTGGAGCGAGTCGGCGCGGTCGTCGCGACGAGCGCGAACCTGCGGGGCGGCCCAGAGCCGACCCGTGTCGAGGACGTGCCGGTCGAGATCCGCGCCGGCGCGGCGGCGATCGTCGACGGTGGCGCGCTGCCGGGAACGCCCTCGACGGTGCTCGACCTGACCGGCCCGGAGCCCACCGTCATCCGCGAAGGCGCGGTTCCGGCCGAGCAGGCGATCGAGCGCGCCCTGGCGGCCGCCGGCGGGTGACGCGAGTAGCATCCACGGCATGGCCATCGCGCAGGAGACGGTGCATCACCTCCGCACGGCGGGGCTAGCCGAGGTCGACCCGGACATCGCCGACCTGCTGACGCGCGAGCTCGACCGGCAGCGCGGCCAGATCGAGCTGATCGCGTCCGAGAACTTCACCTGGCCGTCGATCCTCGAGGCGATCGGCTCGGTGCCGACCAACAAGTACGCCGAGGGCTACCCCGGCCGCCGCTACTACGGCGGCTGCGAGGTCGTCGACGAGATCGAGCAGACGGCGATCGACCGCGCGAAGGAGCTGTTCGGCGCCGAGCACGCGAACGTCCAGCCGCACGCGGGCGCGCAGACGAACATGGCCGTCTACATGGCGGCTCTCGACCCGGGCGACACGATCCTCTCGCTCGAGCTCGCCCACGGCGGCCACCTCACGCACGGGTTGAAGGTCAACTTCAGCGGCCGGCTCTACACGATCGCCCACTACGGCGTCAGCCGCGAGACGAACACCGTCGACTACGACGACGTCCTCGCGCTCGCCAAGCAGCACCGGCCCAAGCTGATCGTCTGCGGCGGGTCGGCCTACCCGCGGACGGTCGAGACCGATCGCTTCCGCGAGATCGCAGACGAGGTCGACGCGCTGCTGCTCTGCGACATGGCGCACTTCGCCGGGCTCGTCGCCGCGGGCCTGCACCCGAATCCCGTCAAGGACTGCGACTTCGTCACCTCGACGACCCACAAGACGCTCGCCGGGCCGCGAGCCGGCTTCATCCTCTGCCGGGAGGAGTACGCGCAGGCCGTCGACCGCGCCGTCTTCCCGGGCATGCAGGGCGGCCCGCTCGTGCACACCATCGCCGCGAAGGCGACCTGCTTCCGCATCGCCGCGACCGAGGCGTTTCGCGAGTACCAGATCCAGGTGCGCGCGAACGCGGACATGCTGTCGACTGCGCTGCAGGACGGCGGCCTCGACGTGCTCACCGGCGGCACCGACACCCACCTGCTGCAGGTCGACCTGCGCTCGACGGACTGGACCGGAAAGGACGCGGAAGAGCGGCTCGCGGAGGTCAAGATCACCGTCAACCGCAACACCGTCCCGTTCGACGAGCGGCCGCCCACGGTCGCGTCGGGGATCCGGATCGGGACGCCCGCCGCGACGATGCGCGGCTTCGACGAGGACGACTTCCGGGAGGTCGGCTCGATCATCACGGGCGCGCTCGCCGACGGCGCGGACGTCGGCTCGCTGGCCGCCCGGAGCGCCAAGCTCTGCGACGAGAACCCGCTCTACCCGGGCTTCCGGGGCTTCACGACCTACGTCGCATGACGGAGACGCTCACGGGCGTCACGGTCGTGACGCACCCGCTCGTCCAGCACAAGCTCTCGTACCTGCGCGACAAGGACACGCCGACCGTCCACTTCCGCAAGGTGGCGAACGAAGTGACGCTGCTGCTCACCTACGAGGCGACGAAGGACTTCCCGACCGAGACTGTCGAGGTCGAGACGCCGCTCGAGCGGACGGACGTCCAACGGATCGCGGGCAAGAAGGTCGCCGTCTGCCCTGTGCTGCGCGCGGGGCTCGGCATGCTCGACGGAGTCCTGTCCCTGGTGTCGAGCGCGCGGGTCGGCTTCATCGGGCTCTATCGCGACGAGGAGACGCTCCAGCCGGTCGAGTACTACGTGAAGCTGCCGGAGCTCGGCGACGGCGAGCGCGATGCGATCGTGCTCGACCCGATGCTGGCCACAGGTCGCTCGAGCGCCGCGGCCGTCGCGGCCGTGAAGGAGGCCGGCGCGCGCTCGGTCACGCTCGTCTGCCTCGTGGCCGCGCCCGAAGGGATCGACCACCTGCGCAGCGAACACCCGGACGTCAGGATCGTCACCGCCGCCGTCGACCGCGGGCTGAACGAGAAGGGCTACATCGTCCCCGGCCTCGGTGACGCGGGCGACCGGCTCTACGGCACGAAGTAGCGGGCACCAATGGTCTGGACCACCCTCACCGATCACCCCGAGGTCGTCTACGGCGCGGCGCTCGCGCTGTTGATCGTCGTGCTGCTCACGCCGGCCGTCGGCGGCATGGCGCGGATGCTCGGCGTCGTCGACCGACCGGGCGCGCGGCGCGTGAACCGCAGCCCCGTCCCGCGGCTCGGCGGGCTCGCGCTCTTCTTCGGGATCTTCGTGCCGGCCCTCGCCTTCCTGCCGCTGGGCCACGAGACGAAAGGGCTGCTGCTCGGGATGGCCGTCGCGACCATGGTCGGCGCGATCGACGACTTCCGCGGCCTCGTCTGGTGGGAGAAGCTCGGTGGCCAGATCGCCGCGGCCGCGATCCCGACGGGCTTCGGGATCTGGGTGCAGCGCTTCACGTTCCCGATCGTCGGCGTACACGCGCTGCCGGAGTGGGTCGGCATCCCGCTGACGATCTTCTGGATCGTCGCGATCATGAACATGGTCAACTTCCTCGACGGGCTGGACGGCCTCGCGGCCGGGGTCTGCGCCATCTCGGGCGCCACGTTCTGCGTGATCGCGCTCTCGCTCGGTCGACCCGAGCCGGCGATCCTCGCGGCGATCGTGCTCGGCGCCTGCGTCGGGTTCCTGCGCCACAACTTCTATCCGGCGCGGATCTTCATGGGCGACTCGGGCGCGCTGCTGCTCGGCTTCACGCTGGGGGCGCTCGCCGTTCAGGGCCTCTTGAAGACGGCCGCCGTGGCCACGCTGTTGTTCCCGTTGCTGGTCCTGGCCGTGCCGATCCTCGACACCTCGTTCGTCGTCGCCAAGCGGCTCAAGTACGGCGAGCCGGTGCACAAGGCCGACCGCTACCACCTGCACCACCGGTTCCTCAACATCGGCTACTCGCAGAAGCGGGCGGCGCTGACGATGTGGGGCTGGTGCGCGATCCTCGCCGGAGCGGCCCTGGCGACGAGCTTCCTCCATCCGCACGCTCACGGCGACTGGCGGACCGGACCGACGATCGCCGTCGCGTGTATCGGCGCGTCCGCGCTTGCGGCCTCGATCTACATGGTCTACCTGCTCGAGATCGTCAAGCTGGCGAACCCGCGCATCCGCCGGCGCGAGCGCGAGGAGCTCGAGGCCGCGGCCCGCAAGACGGCCTAGGCGCCGAGCTTCTCGAAGAGCTCTCGGCCCGCGTCGGTGAGGGTGACCGAGCGCGTCGTTTCGCGCCGGACGATACAGCCGAGCTCGAACAGCCGCGCCGTCAGCGCCGCACCGAGCGCGCCGGCGACGTGCAGCTCGCGCTCGCTCCAGTCGAGGCACCCGCGGACGAGTGGCCGGCGAAGGCGCATGAGCGGCTCGAGCTCGATCCCGAGGACCGCCAGCCCGGCGGCCGGGCGGCGCCCGAGCATGTAGTCGCCGTTCGAGCGCTCGACCACGCCGTGGCCCTCGAGCGCGGTGGCGAACGCGACGCCGAGCCGGCCCGCCAGGTGGTCGTAGCAGGTGCGCGCCTCTCGGATCAGCTCGTTGCGGTTCGCCTCGCGCAGCGACCGCGCCGGCCGAGGCGGGGCGACGCGGGAGAGCGCCTCCACGGCTTCCGCGACCTCGGGCCCGGCGAGCTCGTAGCGCCGGCTCCGGCCCTGGGCTGCGACGACCAGGAACCCGCCTTCGACCAGGCGGCGCAGGTGCCCGCTCGCGGTCGAGCGCGAGACGCCGGCGCGCGCGGCCAACTCGCTCGCGCTCAGCGGCCCGTCGGCGAGCGCCGCCAGCACGAGCTCGGCGCGGGCCGGCTCGGCTAGAAGCGTGGCCGCGGCGGCGAGGTCCGGCTCGGAGTGCACGCCGTGAGACTACTGCGCCGACTGTTCGGTCCGGACCGAATCGTCGAGGAAGTCAGCGATCCGCTCCGGGTACCCGGGCGCGCGCATCAGGCTGTGGCCCGCACCCGGCAGCACGGCCCGCTCCGCGCCTAGCCGCTGCTCGAGCACGTCGCAGACGGCCTCGAACGCGGGGTCGTGGGCGCCCGAGATGACGAGCTTGGGGAACGGCGTCGCCGCGAGCTCGTCCAACGGGATCACGGCCTCCCACGGCGGTCGTTCGGCCATCGCCGCGCGGATGCCCTGCTCGAGGTCCGGCGGCAGCGGATCGGGCGGGCGCAGCTCGCTCCCGACGAGCGCCAGGAACCCCTGTACGAACGCCCGCGGCTCGCGCGGCCCGTGCTCGAAGTGCTCGGCGAGCCGCGCGACGAGGTCGTCGACGGCCGGGTCGCCGCGCGCCACGCCGAACGCCGGCGGCTCGCTCACCGCCAGCGAGCGCACGTGCTCCGGGTGCCCGGCCGCGATGAGCAGCGCGATCACGCCGCCGTACGAGTGCCCGACGAGATGCGCGCCTTCGCCGAGCTCCGGTGCGAGCTCCTCGGCCTGGCGCTCGAAGTCGATTCGGTCGAGCAGCGGTCCCGGCGGGTAGCCGCCGCGCGTTGGGGTCACGACCTCGAAGCGCGGCTCCAGCTCGCGGCGCACGGCCGACCAGACGCTCGCGTTGCCGACGCTGCCGTGGATCAGGACGACGCGCACCGGGCGATCGTACAAAGTGGCCGGAAAACGCCGTCGCCGAGCCGGATTTCGGTGTCACAAGGTTTGGTATGCTCGCCCGCGCATGGAGCCCAGTCCCCGTTCGACCTTCGAGCCGGCCGGAGCCGGGGCACTGCTGGGGGGCGTGACCGCGGCAAGCGTCGGAGCCGGAGCCCTTGTCGGCTGGGCTGCCGGTTCGGTCGGCCTCGGCATCCTCGGCGGTGCCGTCGTCGGCGTCCCCGCAGGCGTGTTCGCGGTCTACATGCGCTACCGGGACGCGTTGTGAGCCGGGTCGGCATCCTCGGAGCGCCGCGGCCCTTGCCGCAGCAGCGTTGGCTCGCGCCTGTGGCCGGAGCGCTGGTGATCGCGCTGGCCCTGCCGCTCTTCCTCGTCGCCGGCTGGCCGCTGTCCGGCTGGGCGGCCGCCGCGGTCCTTTGGGTCGGCACCCAGGCTCTGGGCCTGCTGCTGGCGCGCGCGAAGCCGTCCTCCGACAACCTCGTCGCGTCGGGAGCGCTCGCCTTCGGGATGATGGCGCGGCTGCTGATCGTGCTCGCCGTGCTGCTCGCGCTCGCCGCCTCCGACCGCGACGCGGGCCTCGCGGCCGCCCTGACCTACGGCGCCGCCTACACCGCCGAGCTCGGGCTCTCGCTCTTTGGCTACTACGCGCAGGAGCCGCCGGCATGAGGCGGGCGTTGCTGGCAGCCAGCTTGTTCGCGTTGGTGCTTCCCGCGCAGGCGTTTGCGCGCGGCTCGTTCGACCCGACGACGGAGTTCGAGCAGCACGAGTGGGTCTCGATCCACGTCCTCGGACTGAATCTTTCGATCACCAAGGCCGTCGCCTACCTGCTGCTCGGCACCGTGCTGACGATCGTGCTCGGGCTCGTTTTGATGCGCGGGAAGACGCTCAAC
>Ga0207683_10002946_pt1 | contig 14849 bp, 15 predicted proteins | sample KBSM73metaG_FD_184333 | JGI IMG/M metagenome (GOLD analysis project Ga0207683, IMG submission 184333) | Miscanthus rhizosphere microbial communities from Kellogg Biological Station, Michigan, USA - KBS M7-3 metaG (SPAdes) (version 2) | ecosystem: Host-associated > Plants > Roots > Rhizosphere >... | reverse complement strand
CCCGATACTTGGCCTGCAACCGAGAGCGCGCCCCGATGCGGCGGGGGCGACCTCGGAGACACGAAGGGCCTCAATGCGGCGAGGCCTGACGACTTACCTGCGGCTCTCTCTCACGGGAGACTCGAAACGGGGCCGGGCGGCGGCCCCGTTTCGCGTTGTCTGGAGAAACCCCCACTAGGGGGAGGAACCAGCGCTCCGATTGCCCAAGATGCGGTAGGCGCGAACCGACCGTCTTAGCCGCAGAGACGTCCGTGGCGCGCAGACTCGAAGGGCGGCCGCCGGGTCGCCCTTCTTTTTGCCTTGCGGTGGCGAGCGGCGCCCACCTGGTGGCGTACGGCTGGTCGCGATCACTGGCGGCAGGGGGACTTCCTCGGTATTCGCGCTCCGCCGCCCGGAGCGCGATTCCCGCGTTGCCGCAGTCAAACCCCTGCCGCGTGCGAGTTGTAATACGTGCTCGTGAGAGTTTCAAGCGCCATCGCTGTGCGAAGCAACGCGACTTGCTTCCAAAGAGGTGACTGGTGAATTCACCGCTCGTGCGGCCTCGACCAGGGTGTGGCACCACCGGGAAAACCGGCGGCCGTTTCGAGACTACGCTCGCGCGGTACTACGCGCGGGCGGCAGGGGTCCGGCGACCCGGAAGAGGACGGGGTCTCTGGGGGGAGCAGCCCGACCTCCCCCTGCCGCCGTCTCTCTCGAACGAGGTGGCTGGCCTTCAGCTCGCAGTTCGGCCCCTGGCGGGGGCCCACGGGCACCGAATTTCGCGACTCTCTAGAACGGCGAGCGCCGCGCGGTTGAGCCAAATCCGCTCTCCGATGCGCCCCGTTCCCGAGCCTTCTTGAAGCGGAGGCGCGCGGGCGGCTCTGCCTCGTCTTCCTGCGGCAGGCCCGTCGTGAGCAGGCGCGGCTCGGTGCGCCAGAGCTCGCGCAGCGCCGCGACGACCTTCGGACAGAACTGGGTGCCGGCGTTGCGCTCGAGTTCGGCGAGCGCTGCCATCAACGGCCGGCCCGAGCGGTAGGGGCGGTCGCTGGTGAGCGCGTCGAGCGCGTCGGCGACGAAGACGATTCGCGCCGGAAGCGGGATCCCGTCGCCCGCGAGCCCATCCGGGTACCCGCCGCCGTCGATTCGCTCGTGGCTCGAACGCGCGCACTGCCGGACGATCGGGTCGAGGTCGAGCTCCGCGAGGATGTAGTCCGAGATCAGCGGGTGGGAGCGAATGATCGCCCACTCCTCCTCGTCCAGCGGGCCGTCCTTCCGCAAGATCGACTCCGGCACGCCGATCTTGCCGATGTCGTGCAGCAGCGCGCCGATCTCGATCGCCTCGAGCTCGTCGTGCTCGAAGCCGAGCTGACGCGCGAGGCCGACCGCGACCGCCGCGACGCGCTCGGTGTGGCCGCCGGTGTAGACGTCCTTCGCCTCCATGCTGCGCGAGAGCGCGGCGATGGTGTCGCGGTGCGCGCGGCGGAGCTTCGTGTTCGCGTCCCGGATCTCGTCGACCGCGGCCGCTGTCCGCTCGAGGTACTGGCGCACCGAGAGGATCATCAGCGCGGGCGGCAGCGTGAAGGCCACGAGGCCGAGGAGCCCGATCTCCCGGTAGGCGACCGTGGCCGCCAGCGCGAGCGGCCCGAAGAGGAGGAAGTGGAAGCGCGCCCAGTGGAAGCGCTCGAGCCAGACCTTCCGCCACGACACATGCTCGTCGAGGCTCATGGCCAGGCTGAGGAGGCCGTTGTTGACGATCACGTAGACCAGGCCCGCGGCGATCGCGCCCGCCGTGCGCCAGGGCCCGAAGGCGTGAAAGACGACCGAAGCCACGCCGGCCGAGACTGCGTAGTTCGAGATGTCGAACGCGCCCTTGTAGAGCCTGGGGCGGGTGCGGAGCCACTGGGCGGCTGCCGCCAGCGCCGCGATCGCCATCGCAGCTGCGAGCGGCAGGAGGTAGACGCCGGCGAGGATCCCGATCGCCGAGACGCCCACGCTGCCACGGCCGTAGACGCGGATCGAGAACATCTGCAGGCCGAGCGTCAGCAGGACGATCGTCGCGACCCGTCCCGGCGTGCCCGCCAGCGAAGCGTGCAGCTCACCGCCGTCGGCGACGATCGCTGCCGAGGCCACAGTCCCGAGCGCGGCGATCAGCGCTGCGACGCGCTGGTCGAGCGTTCCCGCATCGACCTTCACGCCGGCAGGGGCGAGGGCTCGGAGCATCAGCCCCAGGGGTCGAAGCCGTCGTCAGCCGCGCCCGACCACGAGGTCGAGCTCCAGCTGGAGGAGCTCCAACTCGAGGAGCTCCAGCTGGACGACGTCCAGTCGGCGTAGGCGGCCCAGCTCGAGGAGCTCCACGACGAGCTGCTCCAGCTGGACGAGCTCCAGCTCGAGGAGCTCCAGCTCGAGGAGTCCCAGCTGGACGCGACTGTCGAGCCGGTCACGCACTTGGCGCCGGGCGCGCAGACGAGCGCGGGAACGCCCTGGTTTGCGCGGTTCGGCGAGCCCGAGATGTTGTAGGACGAGCTCAGGCTGAGTGCCCCGACGTTGGTGTTTCTGGGGTGCGCTCCCTTCTTGGCGATCAGCGCCCACTTGACGTTGTCGGGGCTCCAGTCCGGATGCCACTGGAAGACGATTGCGGCCGCACCGGCGACCTGAGGGGCGGCGAACGACGTCCCGTTGATCTCGGCATAGCCGGTCGCGACACGGTTGGCGGCGGGCGCCTGCGCGTCGAACGCCGTGCTCGCAGGCAGCGGGCCGGCGATGCGCCGGCCGGGAGCGACGAGGTCGGGCTTGTCGAATCCGTCCATGGTCTTCCCGCCGGAGCTCCACGGCGCGATCGTGTCGTCACCGGGGCCGGCCGTGTTCATCGTGTCGAAGGCGCCGACCGTGAAGGCAAGGGGGTCGTTCGCGGGCGCGTAGTCGATCGCGCCTGACGCCGTCCCACGGTTGCCCGCCGCGACGGCGACGAAGACGCCGCTGGCCCAGAGCCGCTCCACAGCCAGGTCGAGCGGGCTGTCCTTGTACGAGCTCTGGACGTTCTCGGTGAGAGAGAGGTTGACGACGCGGATGTTGTAGGCGTGGGCGTTGTCGAAGACCCACTTGAGCGCCGTGATCACGTCGCTCGTGTGGACGCCGGTCGGACGGTTGATGTTGATCGAGTAGACGGTCGCGCCGGGGGCGATCCCGATGAACCGGCCGTCCGGGCTGTTTCCGGCCGCCACGCCGGCAACGAGCGTCCCGTGGCCGACGGTGTCGTCCAGCGAGCCCGTCTGACCGTCGAGCGCGACCTGTACGAGCCGCGAGCCGAACGCGTCGGAGGGCGTCACTCCGCTGTCGATCACGGCGATGCCGACGCCACGGCCGGTCGCACCGGCCGACCAGGCGTTCGCAGCAGCGTCGCGTCCCGGGTAGAGGGTCGCAAGCGACGAGGCGGAGACCGCGCCGACGGCGGTGAAGCTCACCGGTGCGTCGACCGAGACGAGGGAGACGCCGGGATCCGACTTCAGCGCGGAGAGCCGTCCGGCCCGGACGGTCGCCGACACGGCGCCGCCGAGGCCAAGGCGCCGGACGTTCGTGCCGAAGCGTTTCGCGGCTTCGGCCGCCGACCGGCCGGTGACGATCACGCGCAGGAGCTTCTGGGGCGCGGAGCGGCGCGCCGCGGAGGCGAGCGGGGCCGCCAGTCTTGCCTGATGGAGGGCCGGGCGCGCGTCGGCGCTCGCGGTCGCGACCGCCGCCACGATGACGACAGGGATGCCGAGCCTGAAGAGCCGTCTGAGTTTTCGCCGCATGGAGATCCCCACTTCCGCAGAAGTCCGCCCTGTTGATATGCGTCCGCAGCCCGCGTTTTGCCTCCCCCGGTGGGGTGATTCGCCGGTAGCTTGCGTCGCGAGGTGATCCGGCGAATCGCGCTTCTTCTCGTCCTTTGCGCGACCGCAACCGCGTGCTCGAGCGGTCCCGCGGTGTCGCAGAACTCGCTCCAGGTGACGGTGCAGAACCCGCCACCTCCTCCGCGCGGCGCGCTCGTACTGGCCGGCGAGTCCGGCACGCGCGCGGTTGCGCTCGCGGTCGGAAAGGGGAAGCTGACGGCGACGGTGCTCTCGCCCGAGGGCGGCCCGCAGTCCGGCCTGAAGGTCGCGTTCCTGACGGGCTCGCGGACGATCCCGGCGAAGCCGTGCGGGCTCGGCTGCTACTCGGCGGTAGCTCCGGCGGCGCGGCATGTGGTCGTCCGGCTGAACGGCAGCCCGCCGGTCGCGTTCTCGCTGCCTGCGCGGCCGCGGCCTGCCGCGGCGATCGTCGCCCGGGCGGCGAAGGCAACGCGCGGCCTCCGCAGCCTCGTCTACACGGAGGCCCTGCGGTCCGGGCCGACCGGCGGGTTGCTCACGACCTGGAGTCTGAAGGCGCCGAGCGAGGTCGAATACCGGATCAAGGGTGGCGCCGATGCGATCGTGCTCGGCACGAAACGCTGGGACCGCAACAACGCCCACGCGGCGTGGCGGCGCTCGGAGCAGCTGCCCGCGCTGCAGGTGCCGCAGCCCGCCTGGGGCTCGGTCGCCACGAACGCACACGTGCTCGGCGAGGGCGCTCTGCGCGGCAGGCCGGTCTGGATCGTCTCGTTCGCGAACCCGACTACGCCGGCCTGGTTCACCGCGTGGATCGACAAGCAGACGTCCCTGCCGCTCCAGCTGAGGATGACCGCCGCGGCGCACTTCATGTTCCACCGCTACCTGGCGTTCAACCAGCCGCTTACCATCTCGCCGCCGAAGTGATGTTCCTCGTCGTCCTGCGACGCTCCGGCCCGGAGTACGACCACTCGAAGCCGCTCGAGGAGCAATCGGGCTGGCTCGACCACGCCGACTTCATGGACGGGCTCGTGGACGACGGCTTCATCGTGCTCGGCGGGGTTCTCGGCGACGAGGTGCGCACCGCGCATGCGGTGCAGGCGTCGTCGGAGGACGAGGTCCGCCGGCGCTTCGCGCAGGACCCGTGGAGCGGGAGCCACCTGGTAGTCGACTCGATCGACCCCTGGACGATCCGGCTCGACGCGCGCGCCGGCTAGTCACGCCGTCGGTCAGCGGTGACGCTCGAGCAAGGCTGGCTCCTCGTAATGCTCGAGCACGTCGAAGAAAACGACGAGCCCGATGACCGTGGCCGCGGTGCCGGCCGACACCGCCACGGCGACCGCAGTGCGCGCCACGTCGGCCGGCAGGGCCGAGAGCACGACACCGTGCAGCAGCACGGGCAGGTTCTTCAACCCGACCGCGAGGGCGAACAGCCCCAGCGCGCCGCCGGCGAGGGCGCGCGTGTCGCGCGAGCCGCGAACGAGGAAAGCCACCCCGACGAGCGCGAAGACGACCTCGTTCGCAGCCTCGACCCACGTGCCTTCCGAGGCCGTCGCTGCGGCTGCGAAGCCGCTCGCGATCAGGACCGTCGCGATCGCGGACACCCAGCCGAGCAGCGTCGCTGCCGGCCGCAGCAGCGCCGGACGCCGGAGCGTCAGGAGCACGGCCGCCGCGACCGCGAACAACGCGCCAAGGGCCAGCCACGGCCAGGCCGGCGGCCGTGGGACGCGGGTGAGGCCGCCGCTGAGCTCGGAGCGGGACCCGTCCACCAGCACCGGGACGGCCCACCTCCCGTGCTCGACGCCCGCCGGCAACCCGCGGACCCGCGCGTCGTGCCAGATCAAACGCGGCGCCCGCGACACGAGCTGCCAGCCAGTGCCTGAGTGCGGCCCGACCAGGCCGAGCCCGGCGGCGGTCAGCGAGCTTCGGCTCGCGTACGTCCCGCCGGCGCCGAGCCGCAGGAAGGGCTCGCCCGTGTAGCCCAGCACGACTACCCGGTGGTGGTCGGACACCCGCAGTCCGAGCGCCAGGTCGGCTCGGTAGACGCGCACCGCGAGCGCCTGAGCCACTGGCGGCTGGAGCGGCGCTACGGTCGCCTCGTAGTCGACGGCGACGCGTCCGGTCCGCAAGTGCGCGGCCGCCGTGGCCGGAAGGGCCAGCGACCCCGCGACGACGGCCGCTGCGATCGCGGCCCGGTGCATTACACGGTCTGGCGGATCGCGTCGAGCACGATTACCCACGCGGCAGCCGCCGCCGCGAGCGCCACGAACGCCAGGAGCAGCCGCGCCCTCATCCGCCCGCCTTGTCGAGCACGGTGACGACGAACGGCTTCCCCTTCGGCGGCGTCACCTCGAAGACGAGGCCCCAGTGGCCGACCATCACGAGCGCCGGCGCCGACTTCGAGAAGACGCCCGGCGAGAGCTCCTTGAACTCGTAGCTCTGCTCGCCCATCTGCATGTCGAGCATGTCGAACTTCGTGATCACCTGGGCGCCCGGTACGGGCTTCCCGTTGCGCGTGAGCGTGAGTTGGAACGTGTTCGGTACGGCGGCGCGGTTCGGCGTCACCTGCACGTGCACCTTGTAAGGGCTCTTCGTTACGACTGCCGTCACCGGCCCAGGGCCGACGCGGGCGGCGACGTTCTGCACCTTGGCGAGCGCGCTCGAGGGCGGCGCGAGGCTCGAGAGCACGGCGGCGGCGAAGAGCGCCGCCACGACGAAGACGATCTCGCCCGTTACGAGGCGCCGCAGCAGGCGTGGGGCGGAGGCGTCGTTGGCCTGCAGGCGCGGCTTCGTGCGAGCGAGATTGACGGACGCGAGCAGGAGCGCCGCGCTCAGCAAGCCGATCTTCCAAAGCAGTGCCACGCCGTACGAGGTGCTCCACAGGCTCGCGAGGGTCGGAAACTCCTCGAGCGACTGCCCGATTCCGGTCCCGATCAGCAGCACCACGGAGCAGAAGGCGACGACTGAGAAGCGCGGCACCACGTAAGCCAGCGCGGCCGAGCGGCGGCGGGCGCCGACCGAGAGCCAGAAGACGACGAGCCCGATCAGGCCGCCGAGCCAGATCGCGACCGCCCCGAGATGCCCGACGTCGAGCGGCAGCGAGAGCCCCCGTGGGGCCTTCTGTCCCGCATGGCCGGCGAGGGCGGGGAGGAAGAGCGCGGCGATCCCCGTGGCCAGGGCCGAGGGCAGCGCGATCAGCTCGACGACGGAGCGCTGCTCCCGGTCCGGCCGGTCGAGCCAGAGCGCGATGCCGGCGGCGACCGCGAACAGCGCGAACACGACCTCGAGGTCGAGGAAGTCCCGTCCGAAGTCGGAGTCGCGGGCGACGGGCACGATCGCGCCGAGATCCCAGACCGACCTCAGCGTGAACTGGGCAGTCGCCAGCAAGACGTAGACCGGGATCGCCGCGAGCGCGACTCCGACGGCGACGAAAAAGGCAACGTTCAGCGAGCGGAGCGAGCAGCCGGGAACGCGCCGGACGGCCGGCCGGGCGATGAGCGCACGGAGCACGAACAGCCCGAGCGCGGAGAGCAGCGAGAGGAACATCGCCCAGCGCCCGATCAGCAGCTGGGTCGTCGTCGCCGTCTCGCTCAGCGACGGCACCCTGAACTGCGGCGGCGGGCCCGGGTTCGGGCCGACCGCGAACGTGAAGGCGCCGCGCACGGGGTGGCCGTCGGCGGAGATGACGCGCCAGAAGACGAGGTACCAGCCTTCGGGCACCCGCTTCAGCGGCGTGACCAGCGTCTGCGGCGCGCCCGGAGCGGAGGCGGGCGCGCCGCTCGTCACCTGCTTGCCGGTCGCGTCGGTGACGGAGACGATTGCGAAGCGCGGCTCGATCGGCTCGCTGTAGGTCAACCGCACCGCCGGGGGTGCGGCGTTCACCGTTCCGCTCGCCGTCGGCACGGTGTGCAGCAAGGCGGCGTGCGCCCACGCCGAGGCCGGCAGCGCGAGCGCCGCCGCCGTCACCGCTGCGACGAGCCAGGCCCGCCTCACGTCATCGGCCGCCCTCTCGTCGCCAGGCCGACGATCCCGAGCACGACGCCGATCGCGCCGACGATCAGCGCGACGATCGTCAGCGTCGAGGTCGAGCTACCGCCGAGGTTGGATACGCCCTCGATCCGCGGAGCGGGCGTGTCGGAGGTCTCGGGGCCGCTCCAGTCGACGATCTTGCCGCTCGAGTAGGTCTGCCGCACCGGCACGACGACGGTCTTGTCCGAGGTGAGCGTGCCGTTGAACTGGAAGACGGAGTCCTCGCCGGTCGGCACCTTTCCACCGGTCCACGTCACCTTCTGGATCACTGCCGACTCGCCTGAGCCGGTTGCCTGCTCGGTTCGCTTCCAGCCTGCCGACGGCGCGAAGGAGTCGATCGAGAGCCCGCTCGGGACGGTCATCTCGATCTCGGTGGTGGTCGCGCCTGCCTCCTCGGTCGGGACCGAGAGCGTGAACACCTGCAGCACCTTCGCCTTCGCGACGGGTGGGCTCAGAATCGCGTGCGCCGAGGCGGCGCCCGCGAAGACGAGCGTGGTCGCGGCCGCCGCTGCGGCCGCCAGCACGAACTTCATGGGTCTCCTTTCGCTTCGATGTCCCGGTCAGGCCGGGAGCGGCGGCCCGCGGGACCGCGTCCGCACCGGCACGAGCGCCGGGGCGAGCGAGAGGAGCGGGGCGAAGCGGACGAACGCCACCGGCGCGACGCGGCGGCGGCCGAGCTCGCGGGCAACCGCGCGCGCCCATGCGAGTAGGTGCCCGAAGGCCTCCGCGAGCGCCGCGGCGATCAGGGCCAGGGCCGCGAGCAGTGGCAGCACGTTCCGGTGCACGGGGCCGACGAGGCACGAGGGGCCGTGGAAGCCGAGCCCGGCGCGCCAGTGGATGTACGACTCGAGCGTTGCGAACGAGGTGCAGCTGACCACGTAGAGCGCCGTCGCGCGGACCGCCATCCTGCGCAGGCGGAGGGTTGGGGCCACACGCTCGGGTCGGAGACGCGCGCGCTCGCGCACGCCGAGCGCCGCGAGCCAGACGACGGCGGTCGAGCCCACCGCCGCCACGCCGAGCGAGACGAGCGTGACGGTCACGATGCTCGGGCCGCCGGCCTGGTGCTCGAGCACGCGTGCCAGCGGGCTCGGCGCCAGCGCGTACGCGAGCCAGCGCGCGACCAGGACGAGCAGCGCGACCGTTCCGGCGAAGAGCGCGACCCGCGCCTTCGTGTGAGCCGAAGCCCTGGCATCGCTTGCAGAGAGTGACAACACTCGCTTCATCGCACGCGCAGAGTAAAGGGTGCCGTGACGATGCGGCCGCGGTCGCGGAACTGGAGGAACAGGCGCCAGGTGCCGCCGATCGGGAGCAGGACGCCGACGTGGAGCTTGCCCGGCCCTGCGGGCTTGCCGGTGACCGTGGTCGCGCCGAGCACGCTCGTGCAACCGGGCGTCGAGGGCCCGCAGACATGCGTGTGGAAATAGTCGAGCGAGCCGGCACGGAAGAAGACGGCGTGCGCCAGCGCCCCGAACCACGGCTTGAAGACGACCGGCTTGCCGGATGGGTCGGTCACCGTCGCGGTCATGATCGCCGGCTGGATCGCGTGGAGCTCCTTCGGCGCCTGCAGCGCGACCCGGTAGCCGAGGACGTTCTGCACGGGCTTGAAGGGCGGCAACGGCTGCGGCTTGTAAGCGCCGCCGACGCGGACGTCTTCGTGCAGCTGGAAGTTGCGCGGCGCGCCCTTGGCGCCCGGATACGCGTCGACGAGCACGCGGTAGGGGCCGGGCGAGGGGAAGACGACCGTCTCGGAGATCTTGCCGTCGGCGCCGATCGGCGGGTGCTTGTGGATGATCGTGCTGAGGTCGTGCTTGACGACGATCAGGTGTACGCCCGTGTGCGGGCCGGCCCCGCGCTTGTAGTTCGTCAGCGGCGTGCCGTCCGGCTGGCGGATGGTGAACGTGACGCGCGCGGGTCCCGGTCTCGCTACTCGGAGCGGCGCGAAGCCGGTGAACTCGTACGTCTGCGCGGGCGCGATCGTAGGCGCGTTCACGCCGGACGAGGACGAGCAACCGGCGAGGAGCGCGACCGCGCAGCAGGCAAGGAGGAAGCGCCCCATCTGCAGGCAGGATCACGACGCGTAGGAGTGCGTGTCAAACGGTTACCCTGACGCGGCGGTGCTGCTCGCGCATTCCTCCGCCTCCTGGGAGACGCCGCCCGCGGTGCTAGTCGGCGCGGCGCTCGCGGGCCTGCTGTTCGCCCAGGCCTTCGTTCGACTGCGTGAGCGGAGGCCCGACCACGCGCCCTGGAGCCGCGCGCTGCTGTTCGGCGCCGGGCTCGCGCTGCTCGTGCTGCCGCTCGTCTCGCCGCTCGACGGGCTCGGCGACGAGGAGCTGCTCTCGGCCCACATGCTCCAGCATGTGCTGATCGGCGACGCGGCGATCGCGTTGCTCGTCGTCGCCGTGCGGGGGCCGCTCGTCTTCTTCCTGCTGCCGCCGTCCGTGCTGAAGCCGCTCGCGTCGTTCCGTCCGCTGCGGAGGCTGCTCGGGATGCTCTTGGTCCCGCTCGTCAGCCTCGGCCTCTGGACGGTGGTCATCTACGCCTGGCACATCCCGACCGTGTACGACTACGCGTCCGCGCACCCGCTGGTGCACGACCTCATGCACCTGAGCTTCGTCGTCGCCGGCACGCTCGTCTGGATCCAGCTCGTCGACCCGGCCCGCCACGGGCGCCTGCGCCGGCCGCAGCGGATCTTCTTCGCGCTGGCGATGGTGGCGCTGATGCAGCCGCTGATCGACGTGCTGCTGTTCAGCTCGAGCCCGGTCTACCCGCGCTACACCGGCGCGCACGGCATCTCCGCCCTCACCGACCAGCGGCTGGCAGGCGTGGTCATGATGACCGAGCAGCTGCTCGCGCTCGGCATCTGCGTCGCGCTGCTCCTCCGGCCCTACGTCCGCGAGCGGAGCCGCAAGCCCGCCTTCACGTGAGCATCCCGGCGCCGAGCTCCTTCAGCTTCGAGCCGCTCTTCCTCGCCCTCGCAGTGGCCGGGGGCTACGGCTACTGGCGGCTGGCCAAGACGGTCGAGCGGCCCTCGACGTTCCGGGCCTGCCTGTTCTCGCTCGGGCTGCTGCTGGTCGCGGTGCCGCTGAACTCGCCGCTGGAGACGATCGCGATCCACTACCTGCTCCTGATCCACCTGCTGCAGAACGTGATGATCGCCGACTGGGCGCCGCCGCTGCTCGTGCTCGGTCTGACGCCCGCGATGCGGGCAGCCGTCGCGCGGCGCGGCGGGCGCTGGTTCGCGCGCCTAACCCGTCCGCGCCTGGTGCTGCCGTTCTGGCTGATCGTCTGGTACGGCGTCCACCTTCCCGGCTTCTACGACTTCGCGCTGCGCCACCCGCTGCTCCTGAACGTCGAGCACCTGCTCTTGCTCACCGCGGGGCTGCTCTTCTGGTGGCCGGTCTTCTCGGAGCTCCCGCAGCACCTCTCGACCGCGCTCAAGCTCGTTTACCTCGGCGCCGCGTACGTCGGCTCGGCCTTCCTCTCGCTGGCGTTGATCTTCGCCTCGAGCGCGTTCTACGGGTTCTACGAGGCGGCGCCGCGGCTCTGGGGCCTCTCGCCGCAGAAGGACCAGAACCTGGGCGGGATCCTGATGAACGGCGAGCAGATGCTCGTCTTCTTTGCGGCGCTCTCGTACTTCCTCATGCGCCTCCTCTCCGAGGAGGAAGAGGCGCAGCGAGCACTCGAGGGCAGATGAGGCGCGCGCTCCTCGTGGCGGCCGCCGCCGCGCTCGTCGCCGTTCCGGCCGCCTTCGCAAACGGCGACCCGGCGAGCGACGTGCTGCTCACGCAGAAGGTCTTCGTCGGGCCGGAGGTGCCGGTCTCGAAGGGCAAACTCGACGCGCTCCAGAAGACCGTCGACGCCGCGAACGCCAAGGGCTACCCGATCCGCGTGGCGGTGATCGCCTTCACCGGCGACCTCGGCACCGCCGTCAGCCTCTGGCGCAGGCCGCAGGACTACGCCAAGTTCCTCGGCAGCGAGATCGCGTTCGTCTACCCGAAGCGGCTGCTGGTCGCGATGCCTGCCGGGTTCGCCGTCTACAACCAGCACCAGTCGACCGCAGCCGAGCAACAGGCGCTCCAGGGACTGCAGGCCGGGAAGACGCCCGACGCGCTCGTCCAGTCGACGACGGAGGCCGTGCGGAAGCTCGCCGCTTCCGGAGGTGTCCAGGTTCCCGCCTACTCGAGCGGGGGCGGCGGCCACGACTGGCGCGACCGGATCATCATCCTGGTGGCGGGGCTGCTGGTCGTGGCCCTGATCGTGCTCGTGGGAGGCCGGCTCAGAGCCCGAGGTGGCGAGCGATCACCATCCGCTGGACCTCGTTCGTCCCCTCCCCGATCTCCAGAATCTTCTGATCCCGGTACAGGCGGGCGATAGCGGACTCCTCCATGAAGCCGTAGCCGCCGTGGATCTGCAGCGACGCATTGGCCGCGCGGTGTGACAGTTCGCCGGTGTAGAGCTTGGCCATCGCAGCCTCCTTGGCGAACGGCCGGCCCTGATCCTTCAGCCACGCCGCCTTGTACGTGAGCGCGCGGCCGGCCTCGATCTCGACCGCCATGTCGGCGAGCTGGAACTGGACCGCCTGGAACTTCGCGATCGGCTTGCCGAACTGCTCGCGCTCCTTCGCGTACGCGTACGCGAGGTCGTACGCGCCCTGCGCGAGGCCGACACCCATCGCGGCGACCGAGATCCTGCCGCCGTCGAGGATTTCGAGGAACTGCGTGAAGCCCTTGCCGCGCTCGCCGAGCAGGTTCCCCTCGGGGACGGCGACGTCGCGGAACGAGAGCTCGCGCGTGTCGGAGGCGCGCCAGCCGAGCTTGTCCATCGGCGCCGAGATCTCGTAGCCGGGCGCGCCGTTCGGGACGATCAGGTTCGAGATCTCGTCCTCGCCGGTGAGGGCGGTGATCGTCACACAGGCGGTGATGTCGGTGCCGGCGTTCGTGATGAAGATCTTCGAGCCGTTCACGACCCACTCGCCGTCGCGCAGCTCGGCCGTGGTGCGGGTCGCGGCGGCATCGGAGCCGGCGCCCGGCTCGGTCAGGCCGAAGGCGGCGAGCTTGCGGCCGCTCGCGAGATCCGGGAGCCACTGCTGCTTCTGCTCCTCGCTCCCGAAGAGGAGGATCGGCATCGTGCCGAGCGAGGTGTGCGCGGCCATCGTGATCGCGACGGACGAGTCGATCCGCGTCAGCTCCTCGACCGCGATCGCGTAGGACACCGTGTCGGCGCCAGCACCGCCGTACTCCTCCGGCACCGGCATGCCCATCAGCCCGAGCTCCGCCAGCTCCGCGACGATCTCGTAGGGGAAGCGGTGCTCCCGGTCGAGCTCCGCGGCGACCGGCGCGACCTTCTGCTCGGCGAACTCGCGGACCGTCGAGCGGACGAGCTCGTGCTCGGGCGTGAGGTCGAGATTCACTCGCTGAGCTGCGAGGCGAGCTCGACGATCAGGCGCACGCCGTAGCCGGTGCCGCCGCGCTGGCTCATGTAGTCGCCGCGCGAGCGCTCGAGGAAGGCGGGGCCGGCGATGTCCATGTGCGCCCACGGCCCGTCGCCCGCGAACTCCTGCAGGAAGGCCGCCGCGAGCACGGCGCCCGCCTGGCGCAGGTCGGAGGAGTTCTTCATGTCGGCGAAGGCCGAGTCGACGTAGCGGCGGTAGCGCGGGTGCATCGGGAACGGCCAGGCGTGGTCGCCGCTCGCCTCGCCGGCGTCGACGACCTGCCGCTGCCAGTCGTCGTCGTTGGCGAAGACGCCCGCGTAGAGGTCGCCGAGCGCGACTTCCATCGCGCCGGTCAGCGTGGCGAGGTCGAGCACGTGGGTGGCGCCCTGCTGCCGTGCGTACCAGAGCGCGTCGGCCAGGACGAGCCGGCCCTCCGCGTCCGTGTTGGTGATCTCGATCGTCTTCCCGTTCGCGGCGGTGACGATGTCGCCGGGGCGGTAGGCGTGCCCGCTCGGCATGTTCTCGCTCGCGGCGGCGACGGTGAGCACGCGAATCGGCAAGCCGAGCTCGGCGATCGCGCCGGTGGCCTCGATCACGGCCGCGCCGCCGGCCATGTCGCCCTTCATGTCCTCCATGTGCAGCGCCGGCTTCAGCGAGATGCCGCCGGTGTCGAAGGTGATCGCCTTGCCGACGAGGCCGAGCACGAGGTCGGCGTGCGCGGGCTCCGGCGGGTCGTAGCGGAGCACGACCAGGCGGGCGGGGTTGTCGCTCCCCTGCGCTACGGCGGCGAGCGCGCCCATGCCCTGGGCTTCGATCTCGTCGGGGCCGAGCGCCTCCGCCGTGACGTGCTCGACGGACGACGCGATCTCGCGCGCCCGCTCGGCCAGGCGTTCCGGCGTGAGCTCGTTCGGCGGGCTGTTGACGAGGTCGCGGGCGCGGTTCGTCCACGCGGCCACGGTCCCGGCGCGCGAGGCCGTCTCGGCCAGGTCGCCGCTGCTGATGAGGACGAGGCGCGAGAGCTTCGACTTCGGGTCGTCATGCTTCCAGCGCGCCGTGTCGTACGCACCGATCGCGGTGCCCTCGACGATCGCTCGTACCTGCTCCTCGGCCGGGACCGGCAGCGAGTCGTCGAGCACCCAGGCGAGCGTCTCGGCGAACGCGGAAGTCTCGTGCGCGACGGCGGCAGCCGCGGTCCGCAGGGCGTCGGCGTCGAGCCGGTCGCCGAGGCCCGCCACCGCGACGCGGCCGGTGCCGAGCTTGCCGTCGACGTGGACGATCGCCGTGCGGCCGGCGTCTCCACGGAGCTCGCCGTCGCCGGCGAGCCGTCCGAGCAGGCCGTCGAGCGCCGAGTCGAGCGCGGCTGCGGCTCCGCTGAGGCCGTCGCCGCCCGCGAGTGGGACCGCGACGATGTCGGCTTCGACCTCCTCCGGCGCGACCGCCTGCACCTCGACTTGCATAGCCGCGCGATGCTAGCCGACCGCCTTCCTAGGCTGCCGCCTCATGCGGGGGGTTCACAGGTTCCGCGTCGTTGCCGATAGGAGGCTCGTGGCGCGCGGCACGTCACTGCGGCA
>Ga0207683_10002942_pt1 | contig 14862 bp, 11 predicted proteins | sample KBSM73metaG_FD_184333 | JGI IMG/M metagenome (GOLD analysis project Ga0207683, IMG submission 184333) | Miscanthus rhizosphere microbial communities from Kellogg Biological Station, Michigan, USA - KBS M7-3 metaG (SPAdes) (version 2) | ecosystem: Host-associated > Plants > Roots > Rhizosphere >... | reverse complement strand
ATCTCGTAGTCATTCCATTCGGAAACCTTCACATGCCCACCAAGCGTGTCCTTATCGCCGATCTTTGCGACAAGGTGATTGGTCTGCCCCGGCAGCGCCTGCGTTACCTGCCCCCGATACGCGAGAATGCCCTGCATCGTGTTTTCTGAATACCACTGCCCCGTGTATGCCGCGGTCTCCGCCGTGACGGGAAACCAGAAATCCGCCTGTGGGCCCGTCATCATGAACTTCAGGTCATAAGGCGGCTGGCCGGCTGGCTGCGGTCGTGTCCATGGAACGCCCGTCACACTCCGGTATTGAATTCCGCCTCCCCCGCCTTTTTCAATCTTCATCTGCAGCTTCAGGTCGAAGTCGCGTGCTTTCTCGCCGCGAAAGACAATGTAGTTGTTCCCCTTCGGTTTGCCCTCGACAGTCTCGCCCACCATCAAGCCTTCTTCAACGCGCCAGATCGTAGGGTCTGCGTTCCATCCTGCCAGACTCTTTCCGTCAAAAATCTGCTTATATCCCGTGTGCTCGTCAATGTCGTAAGGCGCAGGGTCGTGAAACTTCGGCATGCCAACAAGCTTTTCGCCGTGTGAACCAGTCGTGGGCGGCCCCGCCGCAGGAGACTCCAGAGCTGGCGGCACAGACTGAGCAATCATCCCAGCAGGAATCGCAAGGACGCCCAGAAAAGCTGCAACCGTGAGTGATTGACGAAACGCGTGCGAATGAAGCAGATGGTTTGTCGGCATTGGGTTTCTACCTTCCGGCTATGGCTATTTCAGTGACAACAGGAGTCTAGCCGGACTGTGAGCTTTTTGGCGACAAACGTTCCTGGAAAGCTGGCCTGGTCTTGCGGAATTGATAGGTCCCGCATTCGTCGCCGACGCGCCGGAGATAGGCCAGAGCTTTGAAAAAAGGTCAATTTCAGCTCGGCGGACGAATTCCGGATTGCCTCTGTGCTTCCGTGTGTGAAAGAATCCACGCGGCACAGGTTACCCGCATCCTGTGCACAAAACCCAAAAGGAGTGTCGCAATGACAAAGTCGCTTCGTAACGTTCTGGTTCTCGCAGTTGTAGTTCTTTTGGCCAATGTTGCAAGCTTTGCCGAATCTGGCGCGGCAACCTACAAGGCAAAGTGCGCAAGTTGCCACGGTGCCACCGGAACACCAAGCGCAGGAATGGCCAAGTCAATGGGAATCAAGGCCGCGTCCGATCCCGAATCGCAAAAACTCACCGTCGAGCAGATCATTGCTTCAGTCAAAGACGGTAAAGGCAAAATGAAGCCTGTGACTGGACTGACCGATGAGCAGATCAAAGAAGTGTCTGTTTACTTCAAGAGTCTCAAGTAGCCTTTGGGATTAGTGCAGAAGCCGCGATTCACTGACGCAACCTGGTAATCCTTGGAGATTGCACGGCGCATGCTCTCGCAATCTCCAAGTCATTTCGCTTCCGAGATCATCCGTACAACTTTGTCTTTTCCTTCGTAGTTCGGGTTCGTTGCCAGCAGCTTTTCCCAATCTGCCACCGCACCCGCCTTGTCCATCTTTCCTCTCAACCGCACCAGGCCCAGATTGAAAAGAGTATTCGGCTTGTTGGGTTCGTAGGTAAGCGCCTTCGTGAACTCCGCAATTGCCCTATCGGCGTCTCCCATGTACCAATACGCCGTTGCCATATCGGTACGCACAGCCGCGTCCGCGGGCTTGGTTTTGAGTGCGCGCCCGTAGTAGTCGACCGCGATCGGATACTGCTGCGCGTCGTAGTACAGATTGCCGATTTCACTCAGTAGACTCGAATTATTTGGATCAGACTTGAGCTTCTCCAGTAGCGGCGCCGCTTGCGTGTCCGCCATCTCCTTCAAGTGAGTAGAATCGGGCATCTGAGCCGCCGCGCTTGCCGGAGCTTTCGCAGGCACCGCAACATTGGCAGGCACTGTCGTCATTCCACGATTCTGCGATCCGCGCAGCAGCCAGCCGCCGGCGATTCCCACCAACAGGCACACAGCCAGAAGGGAATTAGCTTTTACGTTGAAGCCTTGCTCAATTGATGTCTGACTTGTGTCCGTCATGGCTCCCGGCTCCTTCAATCCCGTTTTGATCGCTCAGCGTCGTCATCACAGCGGCCATCAATTTTTGCACCGTCGCCTTGCGATCCGCGCTCAGTTGCGGATTCGACTTCAACAAGCGCTGCCACGCCGCGAGAGCGCCCTTGCTGTCCTGCTTCCCGTTCAACTTCACAACGCCAAGATCAAACAGCGCATTCGCATCCTTCGGGTCATAGCTCAGCGCCTGATTCAGTTGCACGATCGCCCCGTCCGCATCTCCCATGCGAAACAGGCTCGAGGCCAGCTTCGTGCGAATGGCGACATTCTTGGGATCGACCTGCAAAGCTTTGTCGTAATACTCGGCAGCCTGCTTGAACTGATGCGTGGTGTGGTAAATGCCTCCGACTTGGATGAGCAATGCGCTGTTGTTCGGATCGCTCTTCAGCCTTTCCAGTAGCGGTGCTGCCTGCTTATCTGCCATTTGCTGCATGTGTCCTGCGCCGCCCGGCATCTCTCTCGCGCCCATTGCGCCGGCGCGAACAGATGACTTCGCAACGCTTGCTGCCGGCAAAACCGACGACGCCGACGATCGCGATCCCCTGAGCAGGTATCCCACTGCCAGGCCCACCACGAGGCAGATCGCCGCCTTCAGGTAGACCCGGGTCCACGGCGAAGACTCGCTCGACGTCGCTGCCGTGGCTGGTTCGTTTGTCATTCCCGATCTCCCCCGATCAGATCTACTCGTGTACTTGGTCCCTGCGATTCGTCATCCTCGCATCATGTCATCTGCAGAAGTCGCTATACGAACGCCCCGGCACTTTCCCAATCCACTTTCAAAAGATCCAAACCTAGAAGACCACTCCGCTTCGTGCGGGAATGTGATTTCGATCACTTGGGATAGGGCAACCCAAGATTACGTAGCACTTTTCGCGCTATGAACTTGTGACAGCCAGCACATATATACGGGCGAACACAAGGAAAAATGTTGCGACAATCACACGCAAAAAGGCGAAAACAACAGGACATGCTACGCGAATCACATCAGCGCGGGTAAATACAACAAAGAAGGTGATAACGGTCACATCTTGGCGGACAAGCACACACTTATGCTCACGAAGACGATCGACGACGATCATCCATTCGGGTTTCATCTTGTTCGTTCTTCGCCGACCGGTAATTCGCTCTAGGAGGCTTTATTCAATGAAACGGCATCTCTTGATTACGCTGTTGGCGCTCGCAGCCACCAGCTTCGCGGGAGCCCAGATAGTGTCGTCGTCGACTGACGTCCTCGGCGCTCACCTCAACTACGGTCGCGGCTGTGCTGCCTGTCATGCTCCACACAGTGGCGTCTATGGCAACGGCAACGCAAAGCACGACGATCCAACTGCAGGCAACATCGCTCTCTGGGGCGAGGATGTTGGCAGCCTGTACGGCAAAACTATCACTACCGGCCAAAGCGAACACGGTAGCTTCGTAGAAACTCTCCCGACCAGCTTGTCTGCCGGGACACCTGACGTTGCGGGCGTGCTCATGTGCCTGAGCTGCCACGACGGCAACTATGCTTCGGGTGCCATGATGAAGAACAAGGTCTATGAGACCCTGCCTTCAACCTACGGAACCCTCAACGCCATTCCGACCCTGCTCGGAAACGACGGAAGCACCGTCGGCAACTACCTCAACGACCATCCGGTGGGACTCAATGCCGTAATTGGTTGCGGTGGCACGTATGACTGGGATTGCACCATCAGCGCGACCGGCACGGTTCAGATGACCGGCGCAGCTTCCAGCAAGTTCGTTACGAACTATGGCTTCTTTGTGAGGCCCGCCGCATACGCCAACCAGCCCACCGTCATGTGCACCACCTGCCACAACCAGCACGTGATGGACGTCGTCAAGGTCACAAACGGCAAGAACACTGGCCTCGCGACAGGTACCTACGCCACCATGTTCTTCGTGCGTGCTCCTTACAACCCGGCCAGCACCACCGTCGGCAGCAACCAGACAGCGCAATTCTGCCGCCAGTGCCACGGCGCAGAAGCGAACGAAATGGCCGGCAGCACAGCCGGAACAACGTTCTGATCCGTTTGCATCACGGGGAGGGAAGTCAATCTCCCTCCCTATTTTTTAGAAGCAGGATGACAACCATGAAGCACAATTTCCCCATCGCCGCATTTCTCCTGATCGCCTTCACGACCGCCGGCGCACAGGTGGCCTCTCATACACCCACGGTCTTTACTCCCGCGCCTTCTCAAAAGCCCGCCACATCCGCTTACACAATCGCTGCCAAGCCGGTAGCGCGCGTCAACGGTGCGGTTCTTACTGAAGCTGACCTGGTGCGCGAGGAATACACGATCTTTCCCTACGCGCGTCAGCACAATGGCGGCATTCCGAAAGACATGGCGCCACAAATTCGCAACGGCGCTCTTAAGATGATCATCTTTGAAGAGCTCGTTTATCAGGAAGCCCTTCGCCGCAAAATGACCGTGTCTGCCGCGAAGCTGCAGCGCGCCGAAGCAGACTTCCGCAAGCAGTTCTCGAATCCAGAAGAATTCAACGCTCTGATGCAAGCTGAATTTCGCGGCTCAGAGCAGTTGTTGCAGCAGAAGATCCGGCGCTCGCTGCTGATCGAAGCTTTTCTCAAATCCGAAGTTGATGTGAAGAGTGCCGTCACCCTCTCCGAGGTTCGAGCATATTACGATGCCAACCCCGCTCGCTTCCAACATCCGGAGTCCTTCACTTTCCAGACAATTTCTGTCCTCCCGCCCGCCAACGCCACGGCCGAGCAGCTAAAACAAGGACGCGAGCGAGCGGAGAAGGAGTTGCAACAAGCGAAAGCAACCAAGACCGCCGAGGAATTCGGTCTGTTGGCCGAGAAGATCTCCGAAGACGATTACCGCGTCATGATGGGCCAGCACAAGCCCGTCCCCATCGACCAGCTTGCGCCCCAGGTCGTGAAGGCGCTGCTCGCCATGAAAGTGGGCGAAGTCAGTAACGTGATTCAAATCGAGCAGGCCTATACCATCATTCGTCTGCAACAGCACATGCCGGCAGGCAAGGCAAAGTTTGGCGAAGTCAAACCGCAATTGGAAAAAGAGCTGCAGCAGAACAAGAGCAACAAGATTCGTGCCGCGCTCGATCAGAAACTGCGACAGAACGCAACGATAGAAGAGCTGTAAAAGATTCCGAAGGGAACATAAATTCGAAGCCCATGCCCCGGTGGGCCACTGATTTCGAAAGACAGGCGGCATGGCTGAATCGGTACCGGGTATCACAACGAGATTATTCGCAGCATGCTTAGATGGCACACAGTGGCGGGTCTTTTGCGATTTTCCTGGCTTGCGCAGGCAGGACTTCTGCTGCTCGCATTGCCCGTCTCGTCACAAGTCAAGCTCGGGGAACTGAGCACGAATCTGAATGGCACGCTAGCCACCGGCTACGCTGCGAATTACGGCAACTTCACCAGTTCGAACCATAGCTGGACGGTAGGCGGCGCAGCCACATTCTCTGGATCTTTCTATAATCCCAACTTTCTGTCCTTTAATGTCGGCCTTTATCTGAACCAGTCGCGCGCAAATTCTAACTTCCAGTCCATCTCCGATGCCAGTGGCATTGATGTCACCAGCACCATCTTCGGTGGCAGCCACTTCCCCGGTTCAGTCAGCTACTCCAAGGCCTATAACAGCGAAGGAAACTACGCCGTCCCGGGATTTGCAAATTACGTGACCCACGGCAACAGCGATAACTTCAGTGTCACCTGGAGCGAAAACCTTCCTGGCAAGCCCAGCCTCTCCGCCGGTTATCAGTTTGGGAACAGCCAGTATTCGGTCTACGGAACGAACGATCAGGGAACCAACGCGTTTCATTCGTTCAATCTTCATTCGTCCTATAATCTGGCGGGCTTTAACATGGGTGCCTTCTATCTCACTGGCGGCGGTCGCTCGCTGATTCCACAGGTGGTGGCCGGCGCATTGAATACCGAAACAAATTCGAGCGACAGCGCATTCGGATTCAACGTTGCGCACCCGCTGCCCATGCAGGGTTCCGTCTCGGCGGGCTTTAACCGATCCAATTGGAACAGCGATTATCTGGGTTACAGCTCCAAGGGAACCGTAGACCTGGTCAACTCCCTCGCCGCGATGCGTCCCACCAACAAGCTGTCAGTTACGGCGAGCATCAACTACTCTGACAATCTCAGCGGACAGATCTACCAGTCGATCATCTCTGCCGGTGGCGCGGTCACAGGAATCAACTCCGACCAAACATCGAATTCACTCGACATCATGGGCGTCGGAAGTTACGCCGCCTTGCCCAACCTCCAGACCAACGCCTTCGCCGAGCACCGCACCCAGTACTTCCTGGGAGAAACTTATGGCGTGAAATCTTACGGCGGCGGTGCGACCTACGCCCGCGAGCTTCTCGATGGCAGTTTCAACGGTTCGCTCACCGTGACCGACAACATTGCTGATAAAACCGGTCAGAATACCTTGGGTTTTTCGACGAACGAGAATTATTCAAGCGTGGTTCTCGGGTGGCATGTGACCGGGTCATTCGGCTATGCGCAAAACGTCCAGACGCTGCTTGTCACTTACATGAATTCGTTCTTCAACTACTCCGGCACTGCACGCCGCCGCTGGGGAAAATTCAACGTCAGCGCCGGTGCCGGTGCCGCCCGCACCGCGTTGACCCAGCAGGAAGGCACAGAGAATAGTAGCCAGACCTACACCGCCAGCGCGGGCTATGGCGTATGGCTCAACGCCAACGGCAGCTACTCCAAGGCGAACGGGCAAGCCCTGGCGACCGGTGCAGGTCTGATCCCCATTCCCGTGCCCTCGCCGATTCTTCCCTCGAATCTGGTCAGCCTCTTTGGTGGAAGCAGCTACTCCTTTGGAGTCTCCAGTACTCCCCTGAAGAAATTCACTGCCGCCGCCGCATATTCAAGGGCGGCCAGCAACACGTCCACTGACTCGATCATGTCCTCTTCAAACAAGAATGATCAATTCAATGCCCTCATCCAGTACCAGTTCCGCAAGCTGTACTTCAATAGCGGATACGCCCGGTTGGAGCAGGGTTTCAGCAACTCAGGAACGCCACCAGAGGTTGTATCCTCGTTCTACATCGGAGTATCACGTTGGTTCAATTTCTTCTAAGAGGAAAGCGGCGGCATTCCCCGAGCGCAGCCCTGGCCTTGGCTGGCGTTGCGATATTGCTCACTCCGACTTCGGCGTTCCCAAAAGCCAGGCCCCGCACCACGACTCCCGAGCGATGGGAGATGTCCCTTGACGGTGGACGCAAACTCACCTGGGAACGCAATTTCAGTTCCGAGTCTGAAGTCAAGCCGAATCGAAGCCTCTGGAACAAGATGGTCGATATAATCGCGGGCGCCCCCGACTATCGCTACCTGGTCCGCCCCTACAGCATTGCTACTGATTCCCGCGGACGAATCATCATCACCGACCCCGGCGCAGCAGGCGTGCATATCTTCGATTTCAACCAGCATAAATACAAATTCCTCGAGCGCAGGGATAAGCGCAGGGACTCAATGCTCGCGCCGCAATGCGTTGCGGTCGATGCCCAGGACAACATCTACGTAACCGATTCGGATGCCGGCTTGATCTTCGTCTTCGAGCCGAGCGGAAAGTACATTCACGCAATCGGCTCCTTGAAAGGCGGCGAAGGATACTTCAAACGTCCCACGGGAATCGCCGTTGACTCGGCGGCTCAGAGGATTTACGTAACCGACACATTGCGCGATGAAGTCTTCATCCTCGACATGCAAGGCAACATCCTGCAGACCTTCGGCAAGTCCGGTCAGGCAGACGGCGAGTTCAATCTCCCCACCGAACTCCGTCTCGATGGTCCGAACCTCATGGTCGTCGATGCCATGAACTTCCGCGTCCAGGTCTTTGATCGTTCCGGAACATTCCAGTACGCCATCGGCAAAATCGGCGACAACCCTGGCGCCATGTTCCGCCCCAAGGCTGTCAGCGTTGATTCAGAAAACGACCTTTACGTGGTCGATGCGTTATGGGGAGTCGTACAGGTATTCAATCGTCAAGGCCAGTTGCTTTACTATTTCGGCGCCAAAGGCACCCACGCCGGAGAATTCCAGTTGCCGTCAGGGTTGTTCATCGATCACGATGACCGCGTCTTCGTCGTTGACTCGTTCAACCACCGAGTCCAGGTTTTTCATTACGCGGCCTTGAATAAGCCGGCCAGTGAGGGAAATAAGTGAAGCTCAAGACACTGCTGGCCGCGTCGATAATTCTGATAATCGGGATGACCGGATCGATCTTGCCTGCTCAAATCGCGGTTGACGCGATGGGCGTGCACAATCTCGGCCCCGGCAGCAAGTCGCCCGTCACTGGCGCTCGTTCTGATTCCTGCTCCTACTGTCACGCGCCACACTCGGGGTTGAATGGCCTCTGGAACCAGAAGCTGACCACTCAAACCTACACAATGTACGAGACCAACACGGCAAAAAACAAAGCCGTAACGCCAATGCTAGGCGCCGACAGCAATCAATGTCTCAGTTGCCATGACGGCACCGTGGCGGTCGGCACTACCGTCGCCTATGGCCCGCTCACCACTCGCGGATCCATGGATCCCAGCGATGTGTTCGGCAACAACATGCAGTCGTCGCACCCCTTCAGCCTGGTCACTCCCTTGAAGGACAATGTCCACCTCGTCGCTTCGCTTGCAGCGAACGGCCATACTGCTGACGCCACCGGCTCCGTAAAGCTGATTAAAGGCAACGTAGAGTGCACCTCGTGCCACGATCCGCACGTGCAGTCCCGCGACCTGGTATCGCAGAATTTCCTGGTCAAGGACAGTTCGAATGGCCAGATGTGTCTTGCCTGCCACGATCCAACCCGCCAAATGGGCGATCAGATCAACCCGTTGGCCGACTGGTCCACCAGCGTGCATGCCCTGTCTCCCGGCAAGATTTCTTCCGAGGCCCATGTCGGAAGTTACCCAACCGTGGCCGCCGCTGCCTGCATTTCCTGCCATGCGCCGCACAACGCCAGCGGTCCGGCGCGCTTGCTGCGCGGTCAGAACGAACAGGATTGCATCGCCTGCCACAACGGCGCGAATATCTCTCCGATGACTCCCAGCGCCAACGTATTCTCCGAATACGCCACGCCCAAGGTCGGGCATCCATTTCCTGCCTCCACTAATCCGCACGACGCCACCGAAAACACGCTGCTGAACAACAACCGCCACGCCACCTGCGTTGACTGCCACAATGCGCACGGCACCGAACAGGTTGGCATATTTCCCGTTCCGCCCCTGATCCGCATCTCCCAGAAAAACATTGCGGGCATCAACGCCAGCGACGGAACCAGCGTGCTCCAGCCCGCGATCAATCAATACGAGAACTGCCTCCGTTGCCATGGCACCAGCTCAGGCAAACAAGTGCAGCCGATCTATGGATACTTCCCGGTCCGTGCGGTTTCCTCAGGTGACCCTCTCAACTTGATCACCCAGTTTGCCGTCACAGCCACTTCGAGCCATCCCGTCATGCACGGCAGAAGCAGCTCTTTCCCGCAGCCGAGCCTGCTGCCCAATATGCTGGATCTGGATGGCATCAAGCAGGGTCGCTCCATGGGGACCCAGATACTTTGCACCGATTGCCACAACAGCGACGATAACCGCGAGTTCGGAGGCACCGGTCCGAACGGCCCCCACGGCTCCAAATGGACCCACATCCTCGAGCGCCGGTATGAGTTCAGCCAAACCGTCTTGCCCGGTCAACTGGTTGCCAATCTCTTTCCCAATCCCGACGTAAGCGCAATGGGACCCTACGGCATGTGTGCCAAGTGCCATGATCTTTCTGGCCAGATCATGCAGAACACCAGTTGGACTCAGCACAGCAGCCACATCAGCGCTGGCTTCACTTGTTCCACCTGCCACACCGCCCACGGCATGGGAGCAACAAGCGGAGTGATAAGCGGCGAAAGGTTGGTCAATTTTGACGGAAATGTCGTTGCCCCGAATGGCGGACTCCCCATCTCCTACAATCGATCCGCCAATACCTGCGTATTGGTATGTCATCAGGTCGCTCACAATCCCGACAGAACCGTAACGCCCATGACCGCGACTAGACAGCTTGGCATCAAGAAGTGAACCCGGTCTGCCCTAGAACACGGTCCTGGCCGTACTCCCGCTCATCTCGTTCGACTTGTCCGCATGGCACTGACGGCAGAATTGCGCCGTCTGGTTTGACAACGGATTCGAGTCGTTCGGGTTATAGGGAGCGCGCAAAAAGAACATCGTCGCGTAGGTTCCCGCCGGCAAACCTGACATCGAGCCACTTGTTATGGTCACCACGTTCATGACGTGCGGGTCGTGGCACGTCGTGCAAACCACCACCGCCCTGCTCCCATAGTTCGCCGGCTTCACAAAAAATCCGTAGTTTGAGACAAACTTGCTCGAATTCGCGCCTCTCATGCTGATCACGCCATTGCTCTCTGTGCAATCCCAGCTTGTTACCCCGCCACAACCTATCTTGGCACTGAGTCCCATGGGGTGCTCGTCCAGAAAGCTTCCAGCGCTCATTCCGTTCTCTCCCATCAGCGTCGGGATCGAGTTGCTCGTACCGTAAGTCGACGGCAGCGTTTCGTAGAGCCTGTTCTTCATCATGGCTCTCTCCGCATAGTTCCCGTCGTGGCAGCTCAGGCAAGTCAGCATACCCGCCACATCCGGCGTCCCGGCCGACATGCTCGTCGGCAGCACCTCTACAAATTTCCCTCCGCCGGTTGTGATGGTTTTGCCATACAGATTTGAAACATCCTTGCCCCATAGCATCGAAGGCGTACCATTCGAGCCGGCAATCCTGGCGTTGCCGCTCCCGTTCGTGCCGCTGTGCGGTGCATGGCAAGCCGCGCAACCACGGCCATAGTTCAGGTGAGCCCCCAGGACGTCGGTAGACGGCGACGTTATCTGTGCCGCCGCAAAGCCCGCAGCTACCATACCCATCAATCCCACTAAACCAACCCGCTTCATTCGGTAGAAACCCATGGTCTCTGCTTCGACCGGGTTCTGCTCGTCCTTTAGCAAATCGGCCCATTGGCACCTCGTTCAGTCAGTCCCGGCTCCCAATTCGGTCCACAACCTCGAATCCTTTCCACATTGAAAACCGCCTCGCCTTTCGCCCATCCAAATCACCAGAATTGGCCCAAAATACCCCGCCGAACGCGCCTATCGATGTGATCTGAATCACCGTAATCGAATTCCAATCCGTATCTAATCATGGTTGCAAACCTGCTTTTTTATGAGCTGCCCGAGTGCTCCAATTTCGCATCCGCCCCGGTATTCAGGCGACTCTAGTGGACGGTCAAATTCGTAAGCTATGAGACTTCTCCTCCATCGCGACAGCTTTCCCATCACGATCCCGTGCCATCGTCGCCGTTTGGGCATTCGCGTATGGACCCTTGTCGTCATGTTCACTCTGTTGGCCATGCGCGCCGGCGCCGCCGTGCACCCCGTCCCCCTCGACAAGAACACCGACTCTGCCAAGTGCCTCGAGTGCCATGAAGGTAAAAACAAAGGCAAGTCCGTTCACTCCGCCATGGCCGCAGGCTGCACAAGCTGCCACGAAATCCGTGTCAACAAAGACGTCACCCGCGTTAAGCTCATCACCGCCACCCCATCCGCGCTTTGCTTTACCTGCCACGCAGACAAGAAGGCAGCGGACATAAAGGGAACGGTGCATCCCCCTGCGGTTCGCGACTGTCTCACTTGCCACGATCCCCACGCCAGCGACAACAAATTCCAGCTCCTCAAACCTGCATCTGGCGATGCGAAAGAGAACCTCTGCAGCACCTGCCACCAGACCGGACTCAATGTGCCTGAGAAGGGCAGCCGCCACGCCGCGCTCGACATGGGTTGCGACACCTGCCACACCACCCACAAAACGGGCGCTGACCCGACGCCGGAGAACCGCTTCCATCTAACCAAGGCAACCCCTGCGCTCTGTCTCGATTGCCATGATCCGAAAGATGACAACCTGCAAAAGGCTCATCAGAACCAGCCCTTCGCCACAGCAAATTGCATGGAGTGCCACGACCCGCATCAGTCCGCATCACCCAAGCTGATGACGAAGTTCCAGCATGTGCCCTTCGAGGCCAAAACCTGCGAAACCTGCCATGCTCCGGCAAAAGATGGAAAAGTGGTGCTGACCCAGACCGACGCCAAGGCCGTCTGCTTAAGCTGCCATGACGACAAAGCCAAGCAAATCGACGGCGCAAAGGTCCCGCATCCCGGCGCAATGGGCGATTGCACAGACTGCCATAGCCCGCACGCCAGCAAACAGCCAGGCTTGCCTAAGACCGATTCCGTCAGCATCTGCCTCGGATGCCACAACGACATCGACGAACTGCGCAAGAAGCCCGCGCACCATCAGCCCGCTTTTGCTCAGGGTTGCTCCACCTGCCACACGCCTCATGGCGGCGACAACGATCACCTCCTGCGCGCCAAGGGAAATGCGCTTTGCCTCGAGTGTCACGGTCCCGATTCCGCCCCGCAGCGGCAGGAAGCAGAGCACCTGCTCACCATCTTCAACGGACAGGTCAGGCTCCCCGACGACTACTACAAGAAGAACAAGGTTGCGATCCTGCCTCTGCGCTTTGGCTTGGGACATCCAGTGGAGTATCACCCCGTCTCAGACGTAATGGATCCGACCGACCAGAGCAAGGTCCAGACGCCCCTCAGTTGTCTCTCATGCCATCAGCCGCACGCTTCAGCGCAGGCCGACCTCCTCGTCAAGGACCAGCAAAACAACATGGCATTTTGCGACAGTTGCCATAAGAACAGGCTCAACATGAAACAGACCACAATCCCCGGAAAGTAGCTGGAGATCAAGATGTTTCGCTTCTTCCTAAACCCGATGCGCATCCCCAGGCCGCTTGCTGCGCTGCTCCTGCTCCTGTTAGCGGCCTCGCTCGTGCCGTCTTTTGCCAATGCAGAGAAGAAGAACAAGAAAGCCACCACCGCTACCGAACCAGCAGTCGGGCCGCGCAAGTTTCCCTTTGATCCCACCAAGCTGGTTTGGCCGAGCCCACCCAACATCGCGCGCGTCCGCTGGCTCGATTATTTTGCCGGCAGCAAAGTCGACTACACCCCGGCGGCCACCGAAAAACCAAAGTCTACTTGGATGGACCGCCTCGCAGGCGGCCAGTCGCAGGCTGAAAAGTTCAACCCCAAGACCTTCCCCTTCCAGCTAATCGGCCCCTATGGCATCGCCATCGATGCCGAGGGACAGGTGTATGTGGCCGATCAAAAAGTCGGCGCGATTTTCATCTTCAATCCCAAAACCCGCGATACCCAGCTCATTCGCAACGGCTATGAGGCCCACTTCGGCTGGATCAACGGCCTTGCCATCGATGACGACAATCGGCTCTTTGTCTCCGACGGAAAAATGCACCATGTCCTCATCTTCAATGCCAAGCATGAAGTCGAAGGACAGATCAGCGAAGGACTGCAGGATCCCGTTGGCATCGCTCTCGATACCACCAACCGGTTTCTCTACGTTGTCGACACCCAGCAGGACCAGGTAATTGTCTATGACGCAGATTCGCTCAAACTCCTGCGGCGCATCGGAACCGGCGGCAAGAATCACTTCCTCACGTCTCCCGGCGACTTTGGAGCACCGCAGGGAGTCGCGCTCGACAAAGACGGAAACGTCTATGTGACCGACACCCTCAACAACCGCGTCGAAATCTTCGATGCCGATGGAAATTTCATCAGCCTCTTCGGCAAACACGGCGACGGCCCCGGCTATTTCGCGCGTCCCAAAGGCATCGCGGTCGATAGCGATGGGCACATCTGGGTGGCCGACGAGATGGAAGACCGCCTCCAGGTCTTCAACCGCGAAGGTCAGTTACTGACCTTCATCGGTCAGGGGCATGGAGAAATGCCCGGCCAGTTCAAAGCTCTTGTCGGCGTAGCCATCGACAAGCAGAACCGCGTCTTCACCACGGAACAGTACCCTGGACGTTTGCAGATGTTCCGTTACGTTACCGACGCCGAAGCCGCAACCGAAAAAACGCGGCATGAAGAGGAACTCCAGAAAGCCGCCGATCGCCGCCGAAAAGCCGCAGCCCCAGCGCCTCCGGAAACGCCCGCGGAACCAGCGACACAAAAAGTGCCTGCTGCGCCCTCTCAGTAGGACAATCCGCTCAAATCGCCGTCGCATCAAGCCGAAAATCCGCAACCAGCGGAAGATGATCTGACGCGATAAGAGCCTTCGGCGTTCGCCAGATGGAAGTGTCCACGAGTTCCAGCGGCGGCTCATAGTAGCAGTGATCCAGCGTCACCAGAGGCAGCATCCCCGGAAAAGTCCGCGGAAACCGCATTGCGTGTTGCGGTCGAAAGCTCTTGAAGCTCTGCTGCAGCAGTTCCGTCGTGAGCCCTCGAGTCCACTCGTTGAAGTCTCCCAGAATGATCCGAGGCCCTTTCAACTCTGGATGCGTCAGCAATTCAGGACTGACAAGTTTTCTTCCCTGATAGCGGCGCTCCATGAACCCGGTGCCGAAGTGGACATTGAACACATGCAGCGTATGCATGTGGCCGATGTCGATATCCGTCTGTAGTACCCCACGCTTTTCGCGGTGACGGCGCGATATGTCGAAGTGCCGCCACCCGCGGATCGGCCAGCGTGACAAAGTCAAATTGCCGTATGTGCCCCCGCGAAGCGGCCGGGTGATCCCGAATGCCCATCCACGCGCCGACAACGCCATTGCGATCTTTTGCACCTGATCGAATTTCCCGCTGCCGCCAGGAGCATTCACAACTTCCTGCAGGCAGAGGATGTCCGCTCCAAGTTCGCGAATCACTGAAATG
>Ga0207683_10002941_pt1 | contig 14868 bp, 16 predicted proteins | sample KBSM73metaG_FD_184333 | JGI IMG/M metagenome (GOLD analysis project Ga0207683, IMG submission 184333) | Miscanthus rhizosphere microbial communities from Kellogg Biological Station, Michigan, USA - KBS M7-3 metaG (SPAdes) (version 2) | ecosystem: Host-associated > Plants > Roots > Rhizosphere >... | reverse complement strand
TTTGCCGCAAGCGACCGCCGCTGCTCTATTTTTTGTTTTATCGGTTTGCGCTTGGGCGACATTGAAGTCGGCAACAGAAATTAGGATGGCAACAGACATGAGCCACGCTGGCAGGATCGCCGCGACGGCACCATAACGGACAGTTGTTTGCATCATTTTTCCTCCAAATTTCCATAAACGACTGCGCATAGACGCGCGGCCGCGAATGCCCCACTCAGCCTGAGATTCGGGCAAAACGACCGTTTGCATTGTGGACGATAGATTCGACTGTTGATTGATCTGGATCATGGCTACCGCTTGCACCCGGTTCATGACGAGCCTTCAACTGATGCAAACGCCCCCACCGCTTCCCGCAATAAGCGGTGGGGCTCCTCGCCAATCGATGTCAGTCGCAGATTCAGACGACGAGGTTACCCTCCGCCGCCGACTGTCCGTGCCATGCTGTCTATGCAGGGTGCGCTGAGTTCTGTGAGGTGAGACTGCAGACAAGCTTCAATTCTGCCGCCGCCAGGTTCCACGCCTCCGCACATCGTTCTGATATCGCCACGGCATTCGCTCGCAATCGCCGCCGCCCCGATCAGTACGGCCTGGCACGGCCGGGTGAGGTCCGCTAGATGCGAGTTAAGGCAGGACCTGATGCTGCCCGCGCCCGCCGGCACGTCTCCACATGCCGCCCTGATATCAGCGGCGCATTCCTTTGCGATCTCTCGTTGTTGCGCCATCGTGTATGTCGTCGAGAGCAACACGATGGCACCGATTGCAAAAATAATCTTTTGCATAGGCTGTCCTTCCGGATGTTTTGACTTACTGCGTGCAACAGCCAAGGGCGGACGTTCAGTCCTTGGCATGCTCATGTTGATCGGAGCGCAGTGGTTTGGTCAGCCAAACTGCTGTCACCCGCTGGTTGCGAGCGACCCATGGCGCTTCTCCGATTATGCTGATCGCGCGATCAGAACTGCCACCATTGCCTGTTGCCATACCCGTAATAGGGTTGCTGGTAAGTGCGATAGCGGTTGTACGGCTGATACGCGTACCCACTGTAGCCCTGGTACGTTCCATACCCATAGCGATTTGGATTGTAGTATGCGCCGGTCCCGTAGTACCCGTGCCGATACGCGCGCCGATGCGCCCTGCGATTGACGCCCGCAACGCTTCCTGGAGTGAGGGGACGACCAATCACCGCTGAGGCGGTGTCAACGGACAATGCCACGTTTCCCTCGGGCGACAAGCTAACCGAGAGGGGAGTTGCGCACAAAATGCAGGCGAAGAGTGCTGTCGCTCCGACAGTTGCTACTTTCGACATTACGACCTCCTGAGTACGTCGCCTCCCCGGAGCCGCGCAAAGGATGACCGCGCACAGCAAGCTCGCATTGATTTACGTCAAAGCGCCCCGGACTGAATCTTTAGGTGCGCAATTACCGTAGTGATTGATGTCAGCTTTGTGCCAAATTGAAAAGAACTGCCAGAGGCTGGCGCCGTATCGCTTATGGACTATTTGGAGTGTCTAAGTTTTGGAGGGCGGACCCATCATCCCCGCTCGGCGTCGTTGTTGAGCTGTCCGGCTTGAATTGCCAGGAGCGTCGCGGCTTCGATCGCCTCATCCAGATCAGCACACTTACAGCTATCAACGCCGAAATGTAGATCCCGACAATAGAGTTCAACCCAGAGACTCAGTCTTGCGGGCGCATTGAGAGATGGTATTCCGACCAAGCGAACATCGAAGGCCCCAATCATTGCAATGAGGGCGTTGCGTGAGCCATCGACGCTATTTGGCGTGAGAAGGCTCGCATAAGACTCCGTGACGCGCGCAGCAATCATTGTTGTGTCCATTGTTCTGTACTGGACTTAACCCGAAATCATTGTCGAAACAGGAACGGCTCTTTACCTATCGCCGCGAACGATTCCATACTGAACGTCGCTTTTGCACGGGCATTGGCCGATCCATCGTCCGCGCACTGATCGATTATTTTCTGCAATGGTGCGCACGAGTCTTGTGATGGCTCGCCAAACCATTGCTATTCTTTGCCTGCGCGCCTGCGAATACATCATCCGTGTGGCTGTCCACTTTGTGCCAAAAGCAGACACTGCGCTTGCCGTTCGCTCCCACCTAAACTGGCGGGCGCCCTTCACCTCATTGGTAGGCAGCTGGGCTTTTCCGCCTTGTAAGAAACTCTTTCAAATCTTCGTGCGTTATTCCCTGCTCGGCCATTTTGTCTTTGAGCGCCTCCCGGATTAAATCGGGGAAAAATGCCTTGGCAACCCTGATCTGGAGGACTGGATCGATCAACTTATCGATCTCGTCCCAGAAAACGTTAAAGCCACCGGCCTCGCATGCGCGCATAACCTTATTTATTCCGGTCCAATCGGCATCGGTTAGACCCGACATGTCCACGACCGTTAGCTTCAACCCCTTTGCCATTTTTCGATCCCCAAGATCGCCGTACGTTTCATGCACGCCACGACTAGCCACGCTAACGATACGTGCCTCAGCGCGTGAAAAGATTGATAAATATCAACGTGGCGCCAATAAAAGTTTGTCCGATCATTCAGATGTTTCCCACGTTCGGCCGATGTCCGCTTCCTCCGTCGGGAACGGATCGCGGGTTGCGTTTGCGACTAAATTCGACGAACTTTATTTTATTTTGAACGCCGAGCTGAATGTTTTTGTTTTTTATTTGGCGGGGTGTAATTGCCTGTCGTAAAATATTCCCGACATAACACTCTTCGGCCGCGCTCATAAGCAAGCTGTGAACGCACACTGCCACAGCGGTGTAATGCAGCAATCTTTCTCAGGGCAGACTGTGACACTGGCCATTTTTACGGTGCGCCAAGCTCCGACAATCGAGACGCAATGGCAAAAATCATACCTGCCACGTGATGCCCGCGTTGGGTCATTCGCGACCCGGCCGATCAAGGCCGACGCTGTTACTCCAATAACGGACCGAGCGATGGATCTCGGCCGGCGCCCGCGTGCCAAAAAGCCTTCGTGTTTCACCCTGAGATTCATACTGCGTTAGGTCCCGCCGGGGTATGCACAATACCAATTGACTCCCCAAGTGGTTGACAGACTGAGATCCGAAACAGGGCCTCCCGCGTGGGGCTGACTCGCAGCCGCCTTGTACTCATCCAAGTTCTTGAACTTTCCAACAATTTGAGAAGTTACACCGACAGGTATGACTGCACTGCCCGCTGCTCCCTGGGAGAGCATCCCGATTACTATGATGAGTGCGTACATTGCTAGGCCTCCTGTTGTCGCCTTGTAGCAAATAATTGTGTGGCGAGAATAATTCGGTTCAATTGACCTGCATCAATGTCCGAGCGCTCTCTCGAGTCTCAGTTAGATCGCACGCAGGTTTTTTGATAAAGATGCCTCGACCATGCCCGCTGACGACTGCTGGCGTTCGCCGGAAACCCTTCGTTCGTGAACTTTTGGCAGACCATAAGACGCTTTCTGTCGGCGGCATGGATTGCCGACGTCGCCTGGCCACTAAGAATAGTGCGTGGGGTTTTGGCACTCTATCTCGTTTTCGGATTGACAGCGGCGGTTGCGTGGCTCGGATTTGGTCCAAGTGCCGAGAAGCAGGTCGTGGACGTCGTCGAGGGGTTGAGCACCATAGCGTTCATATTTCTGGTTCCCCTTCTTCTGTTCGGTTTAATTGCTGTGCCTCTTCATCGGTGGATTGGACGCAAGTTCGCAGATTTCATATCTACGCAAGACCGTGATCGCCCGAAACGTTAGAGAACATTTGCAGATGTCCGCTTTGGGTAAACCGTCTCGCCTCAAAATTCAGCCTTGTCCCTGCCGCACCCGGCGGTTCGCGGATTCTGAGCGGACGGCACCCAATCCTGCTTGAACGCGGGTCAGGTTCGCTCCCGCGCTATCACGTCACGCTCGGTACTGAGCCGCGAGCGGGCCGCAAATCATGTTTACAAAAGGATTCGCCTGTTCGGGGGTAATTGCGCGGTCCTGCGTAATCCCGGTCGTTAGCACGGCGTTTTCGCGTGTCTCGTTTTCGAAGTGATGATCGCGATTAGCACAAATGCCTGTTTGTGGGGTCCGCTAGAAGACCAATTGGCGTGGTCGCTTGCGAACGTCTTCCGGGCTTTCTCTCACGGTTAGTGTCTGCCCTGTATCAAAAGTGATATCGGTGCCGTTTCCGTTCCGTCGCATGAACGCAATCGTATCCAAATCAATTTCCATGTCGGATTTCTCGACGTCGGTGAGCCGTTTCCATGTCGCCATGTTTAGCCTCCCGAGGGAATGCATACTCGGTCCTGCACGCAGACCTTACATCACCCTCGGTGACGAGGGCTTTATACCTCCGTATATTTCAGTATAGGTTGATAGAAACCAACTCCTCGCTACCGACCGCCCACTGTCGGCGGGTAGCGGTACCGTGTGACCGAAGTCCACGCGCTGGAAGAAGTACACGTCTGATCCCTAAACGGCTACGTTCCGAGCGGCGAGTTTGCTCTCAGCGATTCTGCAGGCGAGTCCTGGGAACGCCAGCGTTGCATTCGCGCCGTCCGACGGCTCACGCATGTCCGCTAAGTGCCAATAGCGGACATTGCGCAGCGACACCTCAATGCGGAAGGGGCCACCCTTCGATAGCCCTCAAACGCACTTATTTTTTTTCTCCTGTTCCCGTTGTGGTTGGTGTCGTCGTCGGTGACTTCTTATAGCGCCGGTCCTGACGTCGATCACGCCGATTCGCGCCAGCAACGCTCACGGCTGAGGCCGGGTTACCAACGCGGGCCTCGGCATCCGTTGCGGTCATAATCGCAGCTGGCACCGCAAGGCTGAACGCAGCCCCCAGGCCAAGAAGGGAAAAAGCCCCTCGGCGTGATATCATGTCGGATTTGAGTTTTTCAGTCATTACAAACCTCCTGCTAGACTACAAACTCTAGTCGAAAAGGCCGCGATCAATTTTGATAAAGATCAAATAAGTGCCGAGACTTATTGGGCGGTGAATATCCCATTCGGAATGTCCGCTTTGGGTCACTAGCGGAAATGGCGGCATCAAACTTGACGTCTGATTTATCCCTGAAAGCAGACATTGATGGTTGTGGCGGCATGTCCGCCAAGTGCCAAAGCAGACATCGCGTCGCTTATGGGCTCGTCCACGGCCGATTGTCGTTTTTCTATTTTTGTTTTGCTGGTCGTATTTTAACGGCGAAGGCCACGAGCTGGATTATCGACACGACACGTATTTGTTGGCAAAGTCAGACCTCTTTGTGAACACTTTTGGCTAGAGGCAGGACGAGCCGAAACACCGCGCCGCCAGTGGCCTGGTTCTCCGCCCAAATTCGTCCGCCGTGAGCTTCAATGATGGTACGCGCTATAGATAGCCCCATGCCCAGGCCTTTCGTCTTGGTGGTAAAAAATGGATCGAATACTTTCTCCAGGTCGCCCGCGGAAATACCCGGTCCAAAATCGGAAATGGACACCTCTGCAAACGCAGCGTCCAACTGCGCAGTGCGTCCGATGATTCTGCGCTGTCCGTCAGACGCGTCGGATACCGCATCCATTCCGTTTACGATCAGATTAAGAATAACCTGTTGAATCTGAATCCGGTCACCCTGGACTTGTAGCTCCTGCGGGGCTGGGACGTTGCTTATTGTAATTTTGCGCGCACTGGCCTGGACCGAAAGAAAGTCAAAAACCTCACTCACGACCTCATTGAGGTCGAGATCCTTTACCTCGGACGGGGTTTTCTTCAAGATGCTTCGTAGACGCCGGATTATCTCCCCTGCTCGCTGATCATCGCGTTTGATATCAGCGAGAATCTCCTTGATGCCGTCCATGTTTGGCGACGAAGAATTGATCATCAGCTCGGCGGTTTCGGCGTGGGCGAGAATAGCGCCAAGTGGCTGGTTGATTTCATGCGCTAGCGATGCCGACAGCTCTCCCACGGTTGCATGGCGGTTCATGTGGGCCAGCTCCGCCATACGCTGACGAGCTTCGACTTCTGCGGTACGACGTCGCCTATGCTCGTAAAGCAGCCAGAAGATCAATGCGGACTGGATCAGAATTGCAGCCATGACTGCCAGGATGTAAGCGCGATATTGCTCCCATGTCGTCGGATTGCGAAACAGGATTTTGCTACCCGGCGGCAGCCGGTTCTCGGTGATGCCCCAGCGCTGCATTTCCCGCCAGTCAAACACTGGGCTTGCAAATTGGACCGGTGGAGCGCTGATTTCGCCCGGCTTTTCTCCGCCAAGGATGCGAACGGCAACTGCAGCCGTCTCCCGGCTGCTATCGGCCACCAAAAGGAGCGGACCGCCTACAATCGCGCTGCCGAAGAAGGATTCGTCATAAGAAAAAATCGGCGCGTTAGCAACGGCATGAAGTCTTTTCAAAGGCCCATCGCCTTCGAATACGACGCCCGCCGCGTCGACAATCATCAACTCCCAGAAAATCGCAGTGTGCGGCGGGAGCGCAGAGGCTTGTTTTAGCAGCGCTTCAAATGACAATTCATCTGTCCACGAAAGCTTAATTCGGTTTGCAAGAGGCTCAACCTCCTTTCCTATGGTTTCCTTCCAAAATTTCTCAATCGGAGAGCTCCCAACGACAACGACCACATCTTTGGTGTCCGGCAATACTTGCAGGATGTTCTCGAAGGCCGACAAATAGTTGATCCTTACCGCGACGACTGCATCGTTCGCGGTGAGATTGGAATATTGGACGCGACGTTGATCTACTGCCATGAGCACCATCGGGGTGGTGGCAAAAAGTTGCTGCCGGTGCCGCTGCACAAAGCTTGCCGCGGGCGCGCCGATGCTCACGATCAGGTCAAGAGGGTGCTTAGCAAACAGGGCGCGGAGATACTCGACAAATGGAGCCTCCGGGTTCTCATCGCTGAAGCGGGCCGTGATCAGCGAATTCTCAATGATGTCCAGGGGCCACGGTGATTGCCGATCCAGTTCTGCGCGGATCGCTTTGGCATATTCGCTCCATGGGTTGAAGTCCCGGCCAAAAGAATAAAGCAGCATTACGCGCTTGGATTCAGCCGCGAATCCGGCCGGACCGAACGATACCGCCAGGAAAACAATGAGTCCCACCGTCGCCAAGATACGTCGGATGTGAACCCTCATGATGATGCGCTGCGCAAGGCTCGCGTCGACAATCTGCATCCTGAGGCTATTGCAGCACAACCATCTGGCTGTTGAACAGGGGTAGGCCGTCCGCTTTGGGTCACTAGCGGACATTGCAGCCAGTCCGCCGCGATGTCCGCTTTCCCTGGCCGTCTGCGAAGTTAAAAGTTCTAAGAGTGGATGAGCGACGCGATTCGGTCTGACTGCAATATCGCATTGCTAAGTTCTAAAAATTCCGTCGGATCTCGTGGCGGTGCAGTCAATCCAATTTCCTTCGTTCCTCCCACATGCGGTGCCCACACCTGCCGGGTCTCGAGCAGGTAGACGCCGTATACGACTTGCAAGCCTGCAGAATCACCGCTCCCGAATTCCTGCTGTAAAGAATAGGCAGCGAGCGCGGCATTTGTGACGATTGACGCCTCGATCAGCGTCTGGCGATAACCCGAACGACGAGAAACATCCGGTCCGAAGGCCTCCTGAATCTTCTTCGCGGAAGCCTGTACGACAACGAGCAGGCCATCAAGAATGTTTCGAAGCGAATGCATGGTGGTGAGCAACAAGTAGTTTTCTGGATTTAAAAACACATCGACCGCGGCTGTTAACGCCCCGCAACCGCTATGTCCTAGAACGACGATGAGCTTCAGACTCCCGCTGAGGTGGTCCACGGCATATTTCAGGCTGCCCAGGACTTCAGTACCCAGACCATTGCCGGCAACGCGAATTACAAAAAGGTCGTTTGGCCCTTCGTTGAAGATCAGCTCGATCGGTACGCGGGCATCCGAGCAGCCGAGAATGGCGGCGAAAGGACGTTGTTTTGGCAGCGCTGGGTCGCCAGCCGAGAGGCCAAGATCACGCGCATCAACGGAAACAATTTTTTGCGCCCTGCCGCTCTCGTCCGTCAGACCTTCAAGGAGTGCGGCAAAAGCCCGATTGCCGTCGTTCAGCCGGAGGTGAGCGGCACTACTGTCCGGTGGCCGGGGCCTGGAGGGTGCATCCTGCTCCCCATACCGATATGTAATGTCGACCGTCTTCATTGTTTCAAACCGAGAGGCGACCCAAGCCTGAAAGCTACAGACGCTATCACACCGTTCGCGCCAGGCCAGCGACGGTCACCACGACGCTCCCAAATTGATGAGGTTCGGTGGTCTGGCGGTTTTGCGGCGGTGGGCATTTTTGCCTTAATCGCGGAATGCAGCGATGGTGGCTGCCGCGTCGATCATCGGCTGTTGATTGTTTGTAATGAAGCCGGAGCTCGGCCGATCAAGATCCAGGATAAGGAAAATAACAGCGGCTATCAGCAACCCCATGGCGTAGACCGGAAGCCGCGTCCGTTTCGCATCGAGCGCGCTCACGTAACCTGCAAATGCGCCCGCAACTGCAGCGATTGCGAAAAGTGCGACTAACACAATATTTGGAACCCGGCTGCGAAGCGCTGCCAGTCTTTTCCCTTGATCATCGATCATTAAATTGAGCGACTCGATGAACAGCCCGGTGGGTATCAATCCTCTTTCTTTGGCGGCCATGGCCTTTGCCTGCTGCCAGAGAGCCTCCTGAATCGCGTTCGAACGAACGACAGCAGCGTTTCGTTCGGCCAGTGATGTGCCGGCCCGGATGATGTCGAGGCGAATTTGTACGTATTCCGTCAGCAATTTGAGCGTTTCAGCCCGGTGTGGTTCGGGTAGCAGTCGGGCACGCAGCGCGGTTGTGCTGATTGCGTTGGCTTCGTTTAAAACCGCGTCGCGGCGAGCATCGAAACGCGACAGTGCCATAGAAAAGGTGAAAGCAATCATCAGCGCCAGCAGCCCGAGCATGGCGCTCTCCAGCGTCGCAAGATTGCTGCCGCCTTTGCCCTCCGCCCGCACCCCAAGTTGCCATCCGATTTCGCTCAGTCCCAGAATCACACCGAGTCCAGCCGCAAAGATCAGCAGCAATGAGTAGTTGTACAGATCAAACATGTTGGTGTGGCCGATCATCCGAACCAATGAGATGAACAGCAAGCCATGCCCTGACTAAATCGGCAACCGGAACGTTCACACTCACCAGCGTCTACTGCCTCGGCTGATGCTTCGGCCGGGCATCCACATCCCGCATCCAGGTAGCGAGAACTTTTTTTGCTTGCTTCTGATCAATATAAGGACCGATCAGCTTTTTGAGTGCAAAAGCGAGTTGCTCGTATTCGAGATCACAGCCCTCCGCCCGCTGTTTTGGCAGGTATCCCTTCTCTACAACATCAGCAAACAATTTTTGGTCAGCGCCATACGCAATGCACAACACGTTGAAAAAGCGCTGCGCCGGAATCCCGTGCTCGTCGGCGTATTTTGTAAGAGGCACCTGTGGGTTCACAACATCAGCTTTGTATTGGTAGGCAGAGCCCAAAATCAGCCTGTGGGCGGCATCCTTCCCCAACTGCAGCATAATGTAAGCAGAAAACAAGTCCGCAGCGTCCTCCTCACGCCCCAATACCGGCACCTTCAATTGATCGAAGACCGCATGACCAGCCTCATGCAGGAACACATCCATCAGCGGTCCCAGTATTGCATCTTCCTGTGTTACACCGCTCGGAAGAGCTTTCTCTGGCGCACTTTTCAGAATGTCTGCCACGTATTCGTAACAGACCGTCACGAAACCTTCGTCGAACCAGGCGTTCGAGTCGCCGTCACAACCAGAAAGCTTGAGAAGCAATGGACGCGGGAGTCGAAGCGGGCTCAGCAAAGTCTGTAGGCGTTCGAGGGCTCGGGCCTGCTTGAGTCTCTCATAGATCGACTGATGTGCTGGATTCTTTGGCGGCACGTATTCGACGCGGATCTGTTTTGATTTATACGCAGCTGCGGTCGCGGAGCCGGGGACACTGACCGCCAGATACATTCCTGCGGTCAGCAGGACGACGCACCAATACAATCCCAGCCGAACAAATGCAGCCAGATTCATGACCTTCTCCATTTGCTGCAAAAGGTGTCAGGCTTTACGCAGCAAGAACATTGATCTGCATCAAATCGGCCACCGCCAGAGCGGTTACGTGCAACGCAAGTCCCACGTCAGCTAGTCGTCACTAGCGGCATTTCGACGTCTCATCACGTGTATGCCTGACTCATAATTGATCTACGTCATTGCGCCGACAAGTCCTGCGCGCCTTCGATGTCGAAGCCAAAAGTTACAGCGGAGGGTGAGATGACGTTGGATCCTTGGACGAGAGCGGTGCTCACGCTGATTGCCGTTTCACTGGCAATAATCGCTTGGAAGTTACCAATGTCAGGACCGAGCTATGCGCAAGTCGGGTGCGGCATGTTCGACAACCCTTGTGTTATTGCCACGGGCGAAATGCCTCTCCGCGTTAGCGTTCAGCCTCCCTCGGCGCCGGATAACACAAAATAACTCGTGACAAGCGGCGCCACGTGACACGGCCGGTGCCCGATCTCTGCAACACCGCCGCTAATTGTCCGCGGAGGATGATCAGTGTACCGATAGTGGCTCGATTGTGTAAGCCGCTTTACCCTGCCATTTCGGAAGCGAAGCGCCGCGCATGACGGACTCGAACACAAGCCGGAGTGGACTGACGCGGTATTTTCCGCCGGCACAATGGTTGGCGGGTTATCGTGCTCCATGGTTGCGCGGCGATATCGTCGCCGGCGTCACGCTCGCGGCCTATGCGATTCCGGTTTCTCTTGCCTATGCAGGGCTCGCCGGTCTCCCGCCGCAGGTCGGCGTGTATGGTTATCTGCTCGGTGGCCTCGGCTACGCCTTGCTTGGTTCCTCGCGTCAACTTGCGATCGGGCCGACTTCCGCCATCTCGCTCATGATTGCCGGCACCGTGGGAGAGATGGCCGGTGGGGACGCGCAGCGCTATGCGGAAATCGCCAGCCTTGCCGGCTTCACCGTGGCAGCTCTTTGCCTGATCGCCTGGCTATTGCGACTAAGCGCGCTCGTAAAGCTGATCAGCGACAGCGTCCTCGTGGGCTTCAAGGCCGGCGCGGGATTGACCATCGCAATGACCCAACTGCCAAGCCTGCTTGGCGTTTCCGGTGGCGGGCACAACTTCCTTGAGCGGCTCGTCGTGCTTGCGGGGCAACTCGGCCAGACACACTACATTGTGCTTGCAATCGGTGTCGCGGCGCTCTTGCTTCTCGTCTTCGGCGAACGCGTATTGCCTGGGAAACCGGTGGCGCTCGCCGTTGTTGCACTATCGATTATCGCTGCCTCCCTGCTTGGGCTTCCTGCACTCGGCGTACCAATCACCGGACATATTCCAGCAGGACTGCCTACTTTGGAAGGTCCGGCACTGCTCTTGCGCGATGTCGAGGGCATCGTCCCTCTCGCGGCGGGGTGCCTGCTGCTCTCCTATATCGAAAGCGTTTCTGCCGGACGCACTTTCGCTGCAAAACATGGATACGACCTGGATCCGCGGCAGGAGCTTCTTGGTATCGGCGCGGCAAATCTTGGGGCGGCGTTGGGCCACGGCTATCCTGTAGCCGGGGGCCTTTCGCAATCGGCAGTGAATGACAAGGCAGGCGCTCAAACCCCCCTCGCCCTCGTCTTCGCCTCGATGACGCTGGCGCTGTGCCTGCTCTTCCTGACGGGATTTCTGGAAAATCTGCCGAAGGCGGTCCTGGCTGCAGTGGTGCTCACCGCGATATCCGGCCTTTTAGATTTTCCGGCGCTCCTTCGCATGTGGCGAGTGAGCCGGGTGGACTTCTACGCTGCAGCGATCGCACTTGTCGCGGTGCTCCTTCTCGGCATCCTGAATGGGATTCTCCTGGCGGCAGCGGCTTCCATGCTCATGTTGCTCGCCCGCGCATCGCGACCGCACGTGGCGTTCCTCGGACGAATTCCCGGCACAAACAGCTACTCGGACCTCACCCGCCACCCCGACAATGAACCGTTGCCGGGCGTGATGGCATTCCGTCCCGAAGAGTGGCTGATCTATGTCAACACCGATGCGGTGCTTGAATCGGTTCTGAACAGACTCGCACCTGATGGATCTGACATTCGCCTGGTCGTGTGCGATCTTTCGGCATCGCCCTATGTCGATCTCGCCGGCTCGCGCATGCTGCATGAGCTGCACGCCAAGCTGGCCGCCCGCGGAATTGCATTACGAATCGTAGGAGCACACGGGTGGGTGCGCGATCTGCTGCGAGCCGACGGCTTGGGTGAAAAAGTCGGAGGGCTCGACAGGATGGCGACCCTCGATCGTCTGCTCAGTGGCGAAGGTGGAACGGTATCCAACTAAAATTATTGTCTGGCGGCTGGAGATTTCGGAGAAATGATCGATGTACTGGCGATCATATTGCGGATCTTCTGGCGCGCGATGTCTAATTTTACCACAGTTCTAACGTTTCCGGCTGGGTGGCACGAAGGGATTTGCCTCTGACGCGTTGCGTCCCACGAAGGGATTCGCCTCTGACGCTTCGCGTCTATTGAAGCAGGTCTCGAGTCGCTCAAATGCTGGCGAGCTGCCGTCCAGCGGCACACGCAGCGTGGCCCCCTCGCCACGCACTTCGAGGATGCGAACCGACCGAAGCTTTGAATTGAGCCTAGTATCCGCAAGCGCGATGGTCACACTTTTTGTTTCAGCGAAGGCCTTGGCATCCACAGATCGCGAGCCGGCAAATAGACGAACAGAATAAGCCTTGCCTCGATCGAGCTTCCATTTCGGCGAGTCGAGGATAACCAGCAACCCGTCTTCGCTGCGCACAAAAGTTATTCCAAGTTCGCCTCCCGAACGGCTCATGGTGCAGCTTTCGAACTTGTTTGCCTTGAAGATCGTTGCGATTGCCCAAGGACCTACTGTGACGGTCTGGTTATCGCGTGACTGCGACTGGGCGAGCCCCGACGTCGCGGCGAGCTTGACATGCGCGCTTGCGATCTTGGCTGCCGGCGGAGGCGGCTCACGCACATCCCATTGGCAAATACGCAAGCCGTGAGCTCGTTCAAGAATGTCGAGATGGACGTGGTTATTGTGATAGCTGTCAGCGCCAGGTCCCAGCACCGTCGTAAAGCGGTGACAGGCAGAATCCCGCAGCGCCTCACGAAGCGGCTTCGCAACGTTTTCATCGGTGAGCTCTGCACGACGGTCGCCAGCGAGGACCAAAGCACGGACATCGATGGCATTGCCCTTGCCATGTTCGCTAAGTTTGGCATCGATCACATTATTACGGCCGCGGCACTCGTACGATCCGTAGGTCTCAATACCGCGTAGTGTGGCGCCCAAAGGGGCGATGTCGGCTGACGCCTCATCGCGAACCCAGGCAGCAAATGATTCCGCCATCGGACAGCGCAAGACCGCCGTAGGTTTGACCTCGACACGCCTCTGGTCGGGAAGCACCACAGCATTCAATCTAACTATATCGCGACCGCCGCAATCACCTGGGCCGATGAGCCTTGGCAATAACTCGATAACGGCGATCGTGGCGAGTCGCTGATTGCAATCACTTGGTGCGCTGGTGACATCGACAGTATTGAAGTCGGGACCAGCTGCTTCGGCAAACGAGTGCGGCTCCGGCCACGCTGGCGGACGCGGTCGCGGCATAGGCACGTTTTGGGCGGTGGCTATCTCAGTCCGGGCCGTATGCTTCCCTGATTTCGTGGGCTCGTTCTGGTCGGCCTTTAATTTCGTTCTATGCTGTGGCAATGCACGCGAGCTGTCGGTTGGTCGGCGTGTGTTTCGGTGCTGCCTCCAATTTTGTGACGCGAATAAATTTTGAGAAAATTTGTCAGATTGCGGACCCGCCCAGCTGGACCGGGAAAACTTGCTGGAAGACTGCGCGTGAGCGGCAGATAAGGCGATTTTAAGTGACGCCGCGCCGGTGCATTCGGCTACCACCAAAACGGTTGCCGCCAAAAGCCAGTGCAAGGGTCGAATTTTGCCACGCATATCGATGCTCAAGCGCACCGGATGGGAAAAGTTCCTGCCTTCGCCTCAACGATGTCCAAGGTCCGCTGTGGGTCATTAGCGGACATCTTGCAGTGCAATCGCCATGTCCGCTTTACCCCAGAAAACGGACGTTGAAAGGCTCAGTCGAAATGTCTGCTAAGTGCCAAAAGCGAATTCGATTTCACAGCGAATATTTCAGCGTGTCCGCTCGACCCATTGAGCGCGCGAGGCCCCCGGCTCGAAGGGGTCGCCGAAGTACTGGGTCTCACGGGCAACCTTCCTGTCTCTGAACTCCATGATACTCACCGTGTAAGACGGCAAGTCGTCGTATGTAAGGACGAGTTCAGTGACCCAAAGATCGGCAGCGCCGACTACGCGCCCCACCATAAAGCGTTTCTTGTTCGGCTGCGCAAAGCGCGACGCCTGAATATTGCGCCGACCGTGGATCCGCTCGCCGGACTGCGGGTACTCAAGCACTGCATCGTCGTGGTAAATCTCATGCTCTGCCTCGAAATCATTCGCGTCTGAGGCTGCCCAGTGGCGATCCAAAGCCGCTCGAATGTTCCGGTCTTCATTCATTGTCTTCTCTCACATCGCGGTGCAGGGCATGCTATTTACATCCAAAATGGACATTCATGGGCACAAATGGAATGTCCGCTAAGAGACGTAGCCGCGGTGACATCCTCCGTCGATATATCCTTTGTCGAATGTCCGCTAAGTGCAAAAAGCGGACATTGAACCGTTTTATTCGAAGACTTCGTTAGCACGACCGAAAGAGGATGGCGCAGCTTCCCCAGCCTCGCTGTTGAGTTGTGTGGCTTGGGTCATCAGGAACTGCGCGGCATCTATTGCCTCATCCAAATCACCGCACTTATAGCTATCAACGCCGACTCGAAGACCTCGAT
>Ga0207683_10002940_pt1 | contig 14868 bp, 9 predicted proteins | sample KBSM73metaG_FD_184333 | JGI IMG/M metagenome (GOLD analysis project Ga0207683, IMG submission 184333) | Miscanthus rhizosphere microbial communities from Kellogg Biological Station, Michigan, USA - KBS M7-3 metaG (SPAdes) (version 2) | ecosystem: Host-associated > Plants > Roots > Rhizosphere >... | reverse complement strand
CGCGAGCGTGCCGCCGGCGCCGGGCTTGTTCTCGACGACGACGGTCTGGCCGAACTCGCGCTGCAGCTCGGCGCCGATCGTGCGCGACAGGATGTCGGCGGTGCTGCCGGCCGCGAGCGGCACCAGCAGGCGGATCGGCTTCGACGGATAGGGCTGCGCTGAGGCGTTCAACGAAGCCACGCAGGTCGCTGCAGCGGTGAGCAGGATCGGGAGCAGTTTCATCTCGCAGAGTCTCCTTGGCAGCGCGTCGGCACGGCGATACCGGCTCGGAACAGGTAGATCGGACTCGACCAGGCCTGATGCCCGCTCTCGAGCGTCAGGCGCACGTAGATCGGCGTATCGCCGCTCGCGGCCACGTCGACTTGGCGCTCGAACTCGATGCGCCGGTGCGGGTTCACGTCCGGCAGTCGGAACACTCGCACCTGGCGTGCCAGGCCGCCGGCCTCGAACACGGTGTCGTCGAAACCGATGTCGTCCAGTGCGACCGTCGTCTTGACGTGCGGCGTGTCGATGCGCAGCTCGCCGCTTTCAGCTGCCTTGAGCTGGATATCGGCGCCGGCGAAGTTGCCAGTCGTCACCGATTCCCAGGCGAGCCGGTTCGGCGCGCTGCGCTCGAGGCGCTTGTCGAGGTGCCAGAAGTTGATCGGCTCGAACGCGCCGATCGCGTTGCCGGTGATCTCGAGCGAACCGTCCCAGGTCGTCATCCGGCCGCGCCCGCGGTACTCGGCGCCTTCCCAGATCACGCGGATGCGCCGACCGAGATCGGTGGGCGCGTACGGCCGAATCGTCTCGAGCGTGCGTGCTCCGCAGCGCAGGTCGATGCGCTCGATCGGAGCGCCGGCATCGACAACGACGCGGACGGTTGCTCGGCCCTGCTCGACGCGCACGATGTCGCCCATCGTCGCGCGCTGCACCGGTTCGGGCAGCGCGGCCGCGTCGAGCTGCGGGTCGACCGCGTAGCGGAACGCCACGCCGTCGAAGGCCGCGTCGACGGCCAGATGGAGGCGGTCTCCGGTCGTGCCGTAGTGGTGGCGCGCCTGCATGCAGCGCCAGATCGCGTCGCGGCTCAGCGCGTCGAGGTAGAGGCAGCTCAAGCCGCCGTAGGCGCCGAAGATCGAGGCGCCCGGATGGCTGGCGCCGGGCCGACCCTTGTGGTCGTCGGAGTTGCAGACCACGCCCACGCGGTAACCGAGCTCGAACGCATCGAACAGAAGCCACTCGAACGTGCCCCACGACGAATGGACCTCGACCGAGCGCTCGATCGCGACGTCGTGGCCGGCGTGCAGGTCGGCATAGCGGCCGCCGACGTGGGCGAAGGCGAGCGCGCGTTCGCCGTCGCGGTGCAACGCCTTGAACAGGTCGAGCACATGGTTGCAGTCGGTGTCGACGTCCGACAGGTCCTCGACCAGCGCGTGCGAGCTGCGCCGGATCGGCCGGCCTTCGTCGAAGAAGAAGATGTTGCGGTCGCCGCCGAGATGGGTGACCGGCGAGTACTCGTAGCCGGGAATCGTGACGAAGCGGCCCGGCGCATGGAACTCGGCGTAGAGCCGGTTCAGCTCGGCCCAGAACGGCGACGAGATCTGGAAGTCGTTGCCCTGGTGGCCGACGAAATCGCAGAACGCCTGGTCGCGCGCGAACTCGAAGTAGCCGCGCGCGCTGTTGGTGCCGATGGTCTCCTCGCTTTGCGCGTGGAAGTCGCCCCACCAGGTCGACTGCGCGACCTCGGCATCGACGACGAGCGGATTCGACTCGGCGAGCACGGCGCCGGCGCCGTCGCGCACGCGCACCCGCAGCGTTCCCGGCGCGGTCGCCTTCAAGCCGGCGAGCCGCACGGTCGCCTGACCGTCGGCGTCGACGCGGGCCGGCAGGCCGTCGATCGCGCCGTCGGCATCGAACGTCAGCACGCCGGCCAAGCGTGCGACCGGGTTGCCGCAAACGTCGTCAGCGCGCACGCACAGCTCGAACGGCTCGCCGACCCGGCGCAAGGTCGGCAGCACTGCCTTCCAGACGTGCGGTGCGCCGGGGATGAGGTCGATCGCCGCGCTGCCGGCGACGTCGCCGTAGACGACGGTGCCGAACGGGTCGACCTGCACGCGCACCTCGAAGCGCTCCTCGCGCATCGTCGACGTGCGCCAGCCGGCGCCGCCCTGCGAGCGATCGCCGAGCACCAGGGTCAAGGTGTCGCCTTCGCGCAGCGCCTCGCGCATCACGTTGATGCGGATCGACTTGAACCACGGCCGGAACGCACCGCGCGGGTGGTACTCGAGCAGCAGCTTGGTGCCATTCGACGCGGTCGCGGTGCAGTAGTTGGGCGCGCCGGGGCGGTCGAACTGCGGCCGGCCGGCGTCGCTCGCGAAGCGCAGCAAAAAGCGCAGGCTGCCTTGGTCGTCGATGCCGAACTTGCCGGCGGTGTAGGTGATGCGCACCGTTGCCATCGAGCCGGCGACGGTCTGCGGATCGGCCTCGATGCGGACGTGGCCGAGCACCTCGGGCGGGTACGGCAGCTTGCTGATGTGGGGATTGCGGATCATCGGTGGGGCGGCCTCTGCAACGGGGCGGTCGAAGCACGGCGGCGCGGCGCCGCAGTGGCGGGTGCGCGCCGCTCGGCCGTCGGCTCCGGCGGCGCGAACTCGAGGCGCAGCCCGTGCCGCGTCGGCGGCACGAAGACGCGCTGGAACGTGATCGGCGCCTTGCCGAACGAGTAGCCGACGATCTGCAGCTGCATGCCGCAGCCGCGCGCGATGCGAAGCAGCTTCGCATCTTCGGCCGAGGCATCGACGACATGCGCGACGCCGTCGGAGCGCAAGGTCGGCGCGGCGAATTCGCTTTCGAGCACTGCCTTCAGGTTGGCATCGGCGAGGCGCTTCTCGGCCATCCGCAGCAGGCGACCGAAGCGGGTTGCGCCAAGGTAGATGCGGCTCGCGAACTCGAAGCGGCCGTCGACTTCGAGCCGACGCAGCAGCATCACGTAGCCCTTGGCGTCGGGCCCGAGCGCACTCGACCACGGCCCGGCGCCGGTCTCCAAGCGGCGCTCGACGATCGTCGTGAACACCGGCAGCTCGCTCGTGCCGTCATCGGCGAGAAAGCGGAAGTGCCACGAGCCGGGCACTGGCCGCCGTGCGCTGCCGACGAAGGTGCCGTGACCATGGCGCCGCACCAGGAAGCCGTCGTCGACGAGCCGGCCGAGTGCCTTCTGCGTGGTCCCGAGGCTGAGGCCGAGCGCCGCGCTGAGCTCGCGCTCGCCGCTGATCTTGGTGCCGGCCGGCAGCTCGCCGGCGTGGACCGCATCGATGATCGCGGCGCGCAGGCGCAGGTGCTTGGGTGCGCCGGGCTGACTGCCCTCGAAGCGCGCCAGGACCGCGGTCGACGATGCCTGCATCGCGGCGAGTCTAGGCGTCGCTCTCGGAACCGGTCAAGAGCTCTATAGCTCTTGGCTTCCCCATGCGGCCTGGAAAGTGAGGCGTCGCTCGATGGCCGAACGCGGATCGAAGCCTCTGAATGGCCAGCGATCCATCACGCAAACCCCGCCTCAGCGCCATGGACGGCGGTCTACCATTCCGGCCACGCAACGGGAGGCGTGCATGTTCAAGTGGCTGAGCCGGCTCGATGACCACTTTCCGATCCGCTACAGCGTGTGGGCCCTGTGTGCGATCGGACTGATCGCGAGCCTCATGGCGTGGCACCAGATGGGCACGAGCCTGTGGCTCGTCGTGGTGTTCCTCGTCCTGGTCCTGCTCGGCGTGCGTGACGTCTGGCAGCAGCAGCACTCGGTGCTGCGCAACTACCCGGTGATCGGCCATCTGCGCTTTCTGCTCGAGTTCATCCGGCCGGAGATCCGCCAGTACTTCATCGAGAGCGACAGCGAGGCCGAGCCGTTCTCGCGCCAGCAACGCTCGCTGGTCTACCAGCGCAGCAAGGGCGCTTCGGACAAGCGCCCGTTCGGCACGCAGATGAACGTCGGCGCGGTCGGCTACGAATGGATCAACCATTCGCTGCTGCCGACCACCTTGGCGACGCACGACTTCCGCGTGCTGATCGGCGCCGGCCGCGCGCAGCCGTACAGCGCGAGCCTCTTCAACATCTCGGCGATGAGCTTCGGCTCGCTGAGTGCGAACGCGATCCTTGCCCTCAACGCCGGCGCCCGGCGCGGCAACTTTGCGCACGACACCGGCGAGGGCTCGATCAGCCGCTACCACCGCGAGAACGGCGGCGACCTGATCTGGGAGATCGGCTCCGGCTACTTCGGCTGCTGCGACGAGAAGGGTTCGTTCAACGAGGAGCGCTTCTGCGCCAACGCGGTCCAGCCGCAGGTCAAGATGATCGAGGTGAAGCTGTCGCAAGGCGCCAAGCCCGGCCACGGCGGCGTGCTGCCTGGACCGAAGGTCACGCTCGAGATCGCCGCGGCCCGCGGCGTGCTGCCGTGGGTCGACTGCGTGTCACCGGCCAGCCACAGCGCGTTCTCGACGCCGATCGAGATGATGCATTTCATCGAGCGCCTGCGCAGCCTGTCGGGCGGCAAGCCGACCGGCTTCAAGCTTTGCATCGGCCACCCGTGGGAATGGTTCGCGATCGCGAAGGCGATGCTCGAGACCGGCATCACGCCCGACTTCATCGTCGTCGACGGCGCCGAAGGCGGCACCGGCGCCGCCCCGGTCGAGTTCACCGACCACGTCGGCGCGCCGCTGCAGGAAGGGCTGCTGCTGGTCCACAACACGCTGGTCGGCTTGAACCTGCGCGACAAGATTCGCGTCGGTTGCGCGGGCAAGGTGGTCAGTGCCTTCGACATCGCGCGGATGCTCGCGCTCGGCGCCGACTGGTGCAACGCGGCGCGCGGCTTCATGTTCGCGCTCGGCTGCATCCAGGCCCAGACCTGCCACACCGGCAATTGCCCGACCGGCGTGACGACGCAGGACCCGAAGCGCGAGAAGGCGCTCGTCGTACCGACCAAGGCCGAGCGGGTCTACCACTTCCACCAGAGCACGATGATGGCGCTGAAGGAGCTGGTGCAGGCGGCCGGGCTCAAGCACCCGAGCGAGATCGACGCGTCGCACATCGTCCGGCGCGGCTCCGAGCACGGCGTCAAGCTGCTGGTGAACCTGCTGCCGTTCATCAAGCCCGGCTCGCTGCTCGAGGGCGACCTGTCCCAGCAGGTCTTTCGCACCTACTGGCCGATGGCCGAGGCGAAGAGCTTCAATCGGGTCGCGACGGCGGTTTGATCGGCGGACGGCGCATCGCTGCTCTGACAACGCCGAGGCGCGACGTCAGATCGGTGGGCGCGTGTCGATGAAGCTCTGGCGCGTCTCCAGCTTGTCCGAGAGCCGCGCCAGGTTCTTGTGGTCACCGCGCCAATCGATGTCGGGAAAGCGGTGCTTCAGATAGCCGAGCGCACAGCCGACCGCGATGTCGGCGAGCGACAGGTGGATGCCGATGCAATACGGCTTGTCGGCGAGGCCGGTGCTGATCGCCGCCAGCGATGCCTCGATCTTGCGCATTTGCCGGTCGATCCAGGCCTGGCTGCGTTCGCCTTCCGCGCGCCCGGCCCAGGTCTTCTCGAGGCGGGCCAGGACCGCGGCGTCGAGGATGCCGTCGGCGAGCGACTCCCAGGTCCGCACCTCGGTGCGGCCGCGGCTAGACTCCGGGATCAGGCGGCTGACCGGCGAGCGGGTGTCGAGGTACTCGACGATCACGCGCGAATCGAACACCGCCTCGCCACCCTCCATCACGAGGCACGGCACCTTGCCGAGCGGATTCGACTTCAGGATCGCGTCGCTGGTCCAGACGTCCTCGAGCTCGAACTGGTAGTCGAGCTTCTTCTCCGCCATGACGATGCGCACCTTGCGGACGTAGGGGCTCGTGAGTGCGCCGATGAGTTTCATGAGGAATCGGAAGCCGAACTGCGTTTGATTCTACGGGCTGCGCCCCGGCGAACGGCCGCTCCACGCCCCGTGTCTCCCCCCGCGTCCGCAGGGGTCGCAGGAGGCCGACAAGGGCCTGCCTCCTATGCCGATCGCCCGGGCTCCGACGAGGCGCGAACCTAGAATCTCTCGTTTCCCGCCCGCGCTTTCCGATGCCCGCCTCGACCCTCTCCGCCCTCTCGCCGCTCGACGGCCGCTATGCGGCGAAGGTCGCGGCGCTGCGCCCGCTGCTGTCGGAGTACGGGCTGATGCACCGGCGCGTGCAGGTCGAAGTCGAGTGGTTCATCGCGCTGTCGGATGCCGGACTCGATGCCTGTGCACCGCTCGCTGTGGGCACACGCGCCGCGTTGCGGCAACGCGTCGACGCGTTCTCGGAGGCCGACGCCGAAGCGATTAAGGCGATCGAGCGGACCACGAACCACGACGTCAAGGCCGTGGAGTACTGGCTGCGCGACTGCTTCGCGACGTATCCCGAGCTGGCCGGCACCGAGTCGTTCATCCACTTCGCCTGCACCAGCGAGGACATCAACAATACCAGCCACGCGCTGATGCTGAAGGCGGCGCGCGCGGACGTGCTGCTGCCGGCGCTCGACGGCCTTGTCGCTCGCCTGACGGCGATGGCGCACGAGCATGCCGACGTCGCGATGCTGAGCCGGACGCACGGCCAGACCGCGAGCCCCACGACGGTCGGCAAGGAGATCGCGAACGTCGTCGCCCGCCTTGGGGCAGCCCGCGCAAAGGTCGCGCAGGTCGAGCTGCTCGCAAAGATGAACGGCGCCGTCGGCAACTACAACGCGCATCTCGCCGCCTGTCCCGAGATCGACTGGCCGTCTCTGGCACGCGTGGTCGTCGAAGACCGGCTTGGCCTGCACTTCAATTCGCACACGACGCAGATCGAACCGCACGACGCGATCGCCGAGCTGTTCGATGCGCTGGTCCGGACGCACACGATCCTGATCGACCTCGCCCGCGATATCTGGGGCTATGTCAGCCTCGGCTACTTCAAGCAGCGCACGGTCGCCGGCGAGATCGGCTCGAGTACGATGCCGCACAAGGTCAACCCGATTGACTTCGAGAACGCGGAAGGCAATCTTGGCCTCGCCAACGCGCTGCTGACCTTCATGAGCCAGAAGCTGCCGATCTCGCGCTTCCAGCGTGATCTGACCGACAGCACCGTGCTGCGCAATATGGGCGTCGCGCTCGGCCATGCGGTGCTCGCGTACGACTCGCTGGCGCGCGGCCTCGGCAAGCTCGAAGTCAACCGCGCCGCGCTCAATGACGATCTCGATGCCGCGTGGGAGGTGCTCGCCGAACCGATCCAGACCGTCATGCGCCGCCATCGGCTGCCCGATGCTTACGAACAGCTAAAGGCGCTGACGCGCGGCCGCGCGATCACGCGCGAGGCGATTCAGACCTTCGTCAAGTCGCTCGACATCCCGGCCAACGACAAGGCGCGCCTGCTCGCGCTGACGCCGGCGGCGTACACCGGCCTGGCGGCGCGCCTCGCGCGCGACGTCGGCTGACCCCGCCGATCGGGAGACTGGCCGCGTGAAGTTCACCGCGATGCTGGCGGCGGCCGAACGCGCGAACGAGTCGCTGCTCTGCGTGGGCCTCGATCCCGAGCCGTCAAAGTTCCCAGCTCGCTGGCGCGACGACCCGCGCCGCATCTTCGATTTCTGTGCGGCGATCGTCGACGCGACGCGCGACCTCGTGATCGCCTTCAAGCCGCAGATCGCCTACTTCGCGGCGCAGAGCGCCGAGGCGCAGCTCGAGCGCCTGATCGCGCACATCGCGAAGGTCGCGCCGCAGGTGCCGGTGATCCTCGACGCGAAGCGCGGCGACATCGGCGCGACCGCCGAGCAGTACGCACGCGAGGCGTTCGAGCGCTACCGCGCCGATGCGCTGACGTTGTCGCCCTTCATGGGGTTCGATTCGATCGAGCCGTACCTGCGGTACGTCGACAAGGGCCTGATCCTGCTCTGCCGCACCTCCAACCCGGGCGGCGATGACCTTCAGGCACAAGCGCTCGCGTCCGGCCCGGTGCTCTACGAGCGCATCGCCGAACTGGCGCAAGGGCCGTGGAATCGCAGCGGGCAGCTCGGCCTCGTCGTCGGCGCGACCTACCCCGAAGAGATCGCCCGCGTCCGCGCGATCGCGCCGACCCTGCCGCTGCTGATTCCGGGTGTCGGCGCCCAGGGCGGCGACGCCGCGGCGACGGTGCGCGCCGGCTGGCGCCAGCAGGACGGGCAGACGGTCGGCGCGATCATTGTCAGCTCGTCGCGTGGAATTCTTTACGCCAGCGACGGCGACGACTTTGCGGCGGCGGCGCGTCAGAAAGCACTGCAGCTCCGTCAGGAACTCGCACTCGCCCGTATTTAATTGGCGCTTCGGCGCCGGACGGTCGTGTACCGGCGACGCCCGGGCAGTACCATCGCGCCGACATCGACCCACCCGGCGGCGCCGGGCGGCCCTTGCCTTTTCGCGAACGAACTGCCGATACGAAGCACGCGCGCATGGCAACCTGGCATCCCACACCTCAGGACACCGAGCTGTCCGGCTCGACGCAGGCGTCGATCCTGCTGACGTGCGTGGTGGCCGCCTGCGTGGCCGCCAGCGCGACCGCGATGGTCCTGCTGCTGCTGCCGCGGGCCTGGGTTGTGAGCCAGCGGATCCAGCTGGTGCTGATGCTGGTCGGTTTCGCGACGATCGGCAGCGTGCTGCTCGGGCAGAGCCTGCGGCGCGACCGCATTCGCGCGCAGACCCAGCGCGACCGGCGCTACCGCGGCCTCCTCAGCGTGGCGGCCGACTGGCACTGGGAGCTGGACCGCGACTTCCGCTTCACCTACATCAGCGCGCCGCTCGATGCCGCCAGCACGGCCGCACTGCAGCGACGGCTCGGTCTGACGCCGTGGCAAGTTCCGGACATGGGCCTCTCGGAGGCGCAGCTCGACGAGCACCGCGCCGACCTCGAGGCCCATCGGCGTTTCAGCGGCCTGCTGTCGCGCCGGCGCAATTCGAACGGGCGCAGCCGGATCCACAGCATCGCCGGCGAACCGCGCTTCGGCTCCGGCGGCGTGTTCCTCGGCTACTGGGGCGTCGCTCGCGACGTCACCGAGGAGGTCCGCACCCAGCGCGCGATGACGGCCAGCGAGACGCGCTACCGCGAGCTCTTCGACCGCTCGCCGTCGCCGCTGCTGCTGCACCGCAAGGGAGTGATCTTCGACGCCAACGACGCGGCCGCGCGCCTGTTCGGCTTTGTCGATCCAAGCGGGCTGAACGGCTTTCCGATCGTCGACCTGTTCTCGGCCGGCGAGAACCGCGAGCGCATCGGCGAGCGCCTGTCGGTGCTCGAACGGATGCCGGTCGGCGAGGGCATCCCCGTCACCGACTACCAGACCCGCTCGATCGACGGCCGCCAGATCATCGTCCAGGCCACCGCGGTGCGCGTCGACACCGCGACCGGGCCGGCGACCTTGTCGATCCTGTTCGACATCACCGCGCGCCAGCGCGTCGAAGCCGCCCTGCGGCGCTCCGAGGCGATGCTGTCGCAGCTGTTCGCGACCAGCCCCGACTACATCGCGCTGTCCGAGCTCGACAGCGGCCGCCATGCGTTGGTCAACGCCGCGTTCACGCGCCTGACCGGCTACAGCTCGGCCGAAGCGGTCGGCCGCAGCGCCGCCGATCTCGGCCTCTGGAACGATCTGAAGGACCGCGACCGCCTTCGCGCGCTTATCGACCTGCACGGCCGCGTCACCGACCTGCCGGTCGAGATCCGCACGAAGGCCGGCGAGCGGGTCTCGATGCGCATGTCGGCGGCGCGCTTCGCGATGGACAAGCGCGACTACCTCGTGATCAACGCGCGCGACGTCACCGAGACCGAGCGGACCCGGCTCGAGCACGCGGCGATCCTGGAGCGCGCCTCGATCGGCATCGCGTTCACGCGCGACCGCCGCTTCGTGCAGGCCAACCTCCGCTTCGAGGCGATGTTCGGCTGGGGCGTCGGCGAGCTCGCCGGCAAGCCGGGCGCTGCGGTCTGGACCAGCGACGCCGACTACGAGGAGATTGGCCGCATGGCCGGCCCGCTGCTGTCGGCCGGCAAGCAGTTCGAGCTCGAGCGCGAGATGCGCCGCAAGGACGGCAGCCTGTTCTGGTGCCGCCTGCTGGCGCAGGTCGTCGACCGCTCGCAGCCCGGTCACGGCACGATCTGGATCGCCGATGACGTCACCGAGCGGCGTCGCCTCGACCAGGCGCTGGCGTCGGCGCGCGACGCCGCCGAGGCCGCGAGCAAGGCGAAGAGCGCGTTCCTCGCCAATACCAGCCACGAGATCCGGACGCCGCTCAATGGACTGCTCGGTTTGGCCCGACTCTCGCTGCGGCCTGATGTCGACCCGGACCGGCGCGACCACTACCTGAGCCAGATCCTCGACACCGCGCAGAGCCTGTCGGTGATCCTGTCGGACATCCTCGATCTCTCGAAGATCGAGGCAGGCAAGATCGCGCTGGAGGATCTGCCGTTCGACCTGCGCGAGCCGTTGACCGGCGTGGTCCAGTCGTACCGCACGATGGCCGAGGGCAAGGGGCTCGATGTCCATCTCGAGATTGCCGACGACCTGCCCGACACCGTGATGGGCGACCCGGTGCGGGTGCGCCAGATCCTGACCAACTTTGTCACCAACGCCATCAAGTTCACCGAGCGCGGCAGCGTCCGCGTCGAGGCGACGACCGAAGGCTCGGGTGCGATCCGCTTTGCGGTCACCGACACCGGCGAAGGCGTCGACAGCGCAACGCAGCAGCGGCTGTTTCAGCCGTTCTCGCAAGGCGACAGCTCGACGACGCGGCGCTATGGGGGCACCGGCCTCGGCCTTTCGATCTGCCGTGAGCTGGCGCGCCTGATGGGCGGCGAGGTCGGCATGCACAGCCGAACGGGACATGGCAGCACGTTCTGGGCGGTGCTTCCGCTGCGCCCCGCGGCGTCTGGCGCGACGCTTCTCAGCACCGAGGCAAACGACCTCGAACGGCTGCGCGCCAAGCGCATCCTGCTGGTCGAGGACAACCCGGTCAACATGATGATCGCGGCCGCGACACTCGAGCAATGGGGGGTGCGCGTCGCGCAGGCGCGCGACGGCCGGATGGCGCTCGAGGCGGTCGGCGAGGCGGTCGCCGCCGGCCGTCCGTTCGATGCGATCCTGATGGACGTGCAGATGCCGGTGATGAGCGGCCACGAGGCCGCGGCCGAGCTGCGCAAGGGCTATGACGCCCAGGAGCTGCCGATCATCGCGTTGACGGCGGCCGCACTCGTGTCAGAGCGCGAGCAGGCGCTCGCCGCCGGCATGAACGACTTCCTGACCAAGCCGATCGACGCGGTGCGCCTGCGCCAGACCCTCGCCCGGCACGTCCGGATGGTGCCCAATCGGTCGAGCGCCGACGCGGCGCCGAGCTGACGGCACGGCACCGGCGCTCAGAGCACCAGCGGCAGCTCGCGCAGGCGCTTGCCGGTCAGTGCGAACAGCGCATTGGCGAGCGCCGGCGCGATCGGCGGCGCGCCCGGCTCGCCCACGCCGCTCGGCGGGCGGGTGCTCGGCAAGAGATGCGTCTCGATCGCGGGCGTTTCGGCCAGGGTCAGCACGCGATAGGCCGGAAAGTTGTCCTGGCGGACGACACCGTTCTCGGTGTCGATGCGGCCGTGCAGCGCGGCGCTCAGACCGAACACGATCGCGCCTTCCATCTGCTGCGCGACGATGCCCGGATGGATCACGGTGCCGACGTCGGCTGCACAGACCACCCGCTGCACGCGCGGCCGACCGTCGACCAGCGTGCACTCGACGACCTGCGCGACGATGCTGCCGAAGCTCTCATGCAGCGCGACGCCGCGCGCCACGCCGGCCGGCAACCGCCGCGGCGTGCCATGGCCGGGCCAACCGGCCCGTTCGGCCGCGAGCTCCAGCACCGCGCGATGGCGCGGCATGTTCTTCAGCAGCGCGAGTCGGTAGGCGACCGGATCGATGCCGGCCAGCTCGGCCAGCTCGTCGACGAAACCTTCCGAGAAGAACGCGTGGTGCGAGTGACCGACCGAGCGCCAGAAACCGATCGGCATCGAATGACGGGTCGCGACATGCGCGATGTGCTGGTTCGCGATCTCGTACGGCAGGTCGAACAGCCCTTCGCTCGCCGTCTTGTCCGGCGTGTCGACTGGCCCCGACAGATGCGGAATGCCGCGCTCGATCCAGCGCGGCGTGATCGCGTCGCCGGCGCTGGTGATGCGCAGAGTGACCGGCATCCCGGCGGCATCGAGCCCGGCCTGCAGCACGGCCGCACCGGCGGGCCGGTAGAAGTCGTGCGTCATGTCCTCTTCGCGCGACCAGATCAGCTGGACCGGCCGGCCGCCGGTCTCGAGCGCGATGCGCACGGCCTGGCCGACGACGTCGACCTCGAGACGGCGGCCGAAACCGCCGCCGAGGTAGGTCACGTGAACCGTCACGGCGCTCTCGGCGACGCCAGCCACCTTCGCGGCGAGTGCGCGCGCCATACCCGGCACCTGGGTCGGCACCCACACCTCGACCCGGCCGTCGCGGACCTGTGCCGTGCAATTGACCGGCTCCATCGTCGCGTGCGCGAGGTACGGCGCGCGGTAGGTCTGCACCAGCTGGCGGGCCGCGCCGGCGATCGCCGTCGTGACATCACCGCGCCGATGAAACGTGAAGCCGCCGCCGCGATCGGCAGTCGTCCGCGCCGTCTGCAGCAGGTTGGCCTCGATCGCGCGCGTGTCGGGCGGACCGCCCGGCGGCGCCCGCCACTCGACGCGCAACGCCTGCGCACCCTGGCGGGCATGCCACCAGGTGCGGCCGACAACCGCCAGCGCAGCGGTCGAGCCGGCGTACGGGCCGAGCCGGACGACGCGCTCGACCCCCGGCAGCTTCATGGCGGCGTCGCTGTCGACGGCACCGGCGCCGCCGCCGATCATCGGGCAGTGCCGGATCACCGCGAAGCGCATCTCCGGCAGGCGCACGTCGGTGCCGAAAACGGCGCTGCCGTCGACCTTCGCGCCGAGATCGATGCGGGGCGGTGCGGTGCCGAGCAGCTTCCAGTCGGCGCGCGCCTTGCGCACGACGTCGCCGGGCGGCGTCGCCGCCGCTTCCTTCGCGAGCTCGCCGTAGTGCGCGCGCGGCCCCGATGCATGGCTGACGATGCCGTCGGCCACCGTCAGCTCGGCCGCGGGCAGGCGCCAGCGCAGCGCCGACGCGTTGAGCAGCTGTGCACGAGCGGTGGCGGCCGCGACCGGCAGCACGTCCCACGCATCCGCGACGCTCGACGAGCCGCCGGTCACGTTGAGGCCGAGCTCGCGCGCGATCTTCGCGACCACCCATTGGCCTCCCTTCGCCAGCGAGGTCTCGTGTCCGGTCTCGGACTCGCTCGGATGGAGCGGCAGATTGCCGATCAACATTGCGACGTTGCCGTACAGCCGCTCCTGCCCGGCCGGGATCAGGCGGACGCGCGCGAGCGGCACCTCGAGCTCCTCGCCGACCAGCATCGCGAGCGCCGTGTGCACGCCCTGTCCCATCTCGCTGCGGTTCATCGCCAGCTCGATGCCGCCGTCGGCAGCAATCCGCAGCCAGCCGTTGAGACCGACCGCGCCCTCGGACGACGCCAGCATGTCGGCCGAGCCGAGGCGGCTGCGCGGCGGCAGCAGACCCCAGCCGACGACCAGCGCACCGCCGAGGCCGAGTCCGCTCAACAGCAGGCTGCGGCGCTTCAAGGCTTCGGTCCGGGCGCCGGTGTGGCGCGCGCCGGCCGTCGTTCGGTGCTGCGCAGCGCCTCCGCCGCGCTGCGGATCGCGGCGCGGATCCGCGGGTAGGTGCCGCAGCGGCAGATGTTGGTGATCGCGGCGTCGATGTCGCGGTCGCTCGGTTGCGGATTGCTCGCCAGCAGGGCGGCCGCCGCCATCAGCATGCCGCTCTGGCAGTAGCCGCATTGCGGCACCTGGTGCAGCACCCACGCCTTCTGCAGCGCATGCGGCCGCTCGGCGCTGCCGAGCGCCTCGATCGTCGTGACACGCTGGGCCGCGACGCTCGCCAGCGGCGTCACGCACGACCGCACGGCCTGACCGTCGACCAGCACCGTGCAGGCGCCGCAGGCGGCGACACCGCATCCGAACTTGGTGCCGGTCAGGCCGAGCAGATCGCGCAGCACCCACAGCAGCGGCATCGCGGAGTCGGCCAGGTCGTCGGGCAGCGGCCGGGTCCGGCCGTTCACCGATAGTTCCACGAGAGCTCCTCGGCCCGCTTGAATGTGGGCACAGATCGCGCGCCGATTGTCGAACGCGCGAGATGCCCGCGACTGTGGCGTCGCGGTAACGTTCGCGACCCGCCGGCCGTCGAATCGCCGACGATCCAGCCCGGCGCACACGGTGGTGCCACAGAATCGATCATCCCCTCGCCCATCCCTCCATGAACCGACTTATTCGCAAGGCCGCCGTGACGGTACTCGGCTGCGCTGCGAGCACGAGCGCGTTGGCGCAATTCACGCCGACCTTGTACGGGCTGATCGACATGTCGGTCGGCAGCTTCGAGGATCCGGGCGGTTCGTCGGTGCGGCGTGCCGAAAGTGGCCGGATGTCGTCGAGCTACCTCGGCTTTCGCGGCAGCGACAACCTCGGCGGCGGCCTGCGGGCACGCTTCACCCTCGAAACGTACCTCCGGCCTGACGATGGCGCGGTCGGCCGCTCGGCCGCCGACCCGTTCTGGGGCCGTTCCGCGAACGTGGGCCTGCAGGGCGCGTTCGGCACCTCGGTCCTCGGTCGGTCACCGTCGCCGCTGTGGAACTCTACCCGCCTCTTCAACCCTTTCGGCGATTCGGTCGGCTTCTCGCCGAGCATCCGCCAGTATTTCGGCGGCACCGTTGTCGGCGACTCGCGCTGGAACAACTCGGTGGCGTTCTCGACGCCCGAAGTCGAGAA
>Ga0207683_10002935_pt1 | contig 14872 bp, 16 predicted proteins | sample KBSM73metaG_FD_184333 | JGI IMG/M metagenome (GOLD analysis project Ga0207683, IMG submission 184333) | Miscanthus rhizosphere microbial communities from Kellogg Biological Station, Michigan, USA - KBS M7-3 metaG (SPAdes) (version 2) | ecosystem: Host-associated > Plants > Roots > Rhizosphere >... | reverse complement strand
GGCGCTGCACGCGCTGCTCGACCTGCCGCTGCGGCTCGAGGAGTCCGGCGGCTTCCGCGCCTACATCGCGCTCGACGAGTTCCAGGACGTGCGCAAGGTGCCGGAGCTCGACGGGATCCTCCGGAGCCACATCCAGTTCCAGGGCGAGGTCGCCTCGTACGTGTTCGCCGGTTCCGAGCCCGGCCTGATGAAGCAGCTGTTCGAGCACAAGGAGGCCCCGCTGTACGGCTCGGCGGTGCCGCTTCGGCTCGGCCGGCTTCGCGACGACGACCTGGCCGCCTACGTGGCCGACCGGTTCCGGCAGTCGAAGCGCGGTGCCGGCGAGGCGCTCAACCCGCTGCTCGGCTCGGCCAAGGGGCATCCGCAGCGCGCGATGCTGCTGGCCCACCGGCTCTGGGAGGAAGTCGACCAGAAGGGCACGGCGACGCTCGACGACTGGGAACGCGCCCACGCCGCGGCGCTCGACGAGCTGCAGCCCGAGTTCGAGGCGCAGTGGCGCGGGCTCGACACGTCGGAGCAGAAGACGCTGCGAGCGATCATCGCCGGCGACGGGTCGCCCTACCGCTCGGCGGTGCTCGAGCGCCTGGCGCTGAGCAAGCCGAGCGCGCAGAAGGCGCTGCAGCGCTTGCGCTCGCGTGCGGAGATCGAGGCCGACGACCGCAGGCAGGCGATCGTCGACCCGCTCTTCGCCGAGTGGATCGCCGGGCTCGCCTAGCCGGCCAGCGTTCGCTCCAGCCCGTCGACGGCCGCGCGCTCGACCGCCTCGTTGCCCTCCGTGCGGCCGTAGTGCGCGAGCGTCGCGCACAGCTGGAGCGCGAGCACACGAGCGCGGACGAGCTGCGCGTCGGCGACCGGGCCGTAGGCGTCGAGGAAGGCGCCGCGCTGCTCCGGCGCGACGAAGCTCCAGAGGAGGGGCAGGTCGATCGCGGGGTCCGCGAGGCAGACGTCGCCCCAGTCGATCACGCCGCTGGCATGACCGCCGTCGACGAGCAGGTGGCGGAAGTGGAGGTCGCCGTGCGCCACGACCGGCGGCTCGGGCGGCGGCAGGTCCTCGGCGGCGGCGAGCAGCTCCTCGGCCTCCGCAGGCGCGCGCCACACACCGAGCCGCTCGAGCCGGCCGAGCTCTTCGCGGGCCAGCAGGCTCCGCTTCGCCATGTCCTCGCGGCCGTTCGGGTCGCGCGGCAGGCCCTCGTGTGGCTCGACGGCGTGGAGCGTCCGCAGGAAGCGCGCCAGCTCGAGCGCCACGGCGAGCCGCTGCTGCTCTTCGCCGAGCCTGGCCGAGCCCGCCTCCTCGCCGGGCAGGAGCTCGGCGCCGAAGAACGGCCACGGGTACCCCTCGGCCGGCCGGCCGACGAAGACCGGTCGCGGCATCGGGAGCGGCAGCAGCGGCGCCAGTTCCGGCAGCACGGCCAGCTCCCGCTCGACGCCGGGGATTGCGACTCCGCGGTGCGGGATCCGGAACGCGTAGCGCTCGTCGACGACCCAGACGCTGTTGTCCCAGCCGGTTGCGAGCGGGCGCAGCGGGGCGCCGGCGAGCTCGGGGAACTGCGCGAGCAGGCTCCGCACGAGCGGTTCGTCGACGTCGACGTCGGGAGTCCAGACCGGCACCAGCGAGCAAACCACTCTGTCAAACGCGGTCGAGGCCGAGCTGCGTGAGCCCGACCACTTCGCCCGAGCGGAGGGGCGACGCCGATGCCGCAAAGCGTGCCCAGGCGATGGCCAGGCTGCTGATCGCGCAGCACAGGGGTTGAGTTAGCGCGCATCGCGCGAGAGAATCGCGCGTCCACTGACAAGGAGTGCGCCTTGGCGGATTACGCACAGCACGACAAGGACCGTCGCATGCTCCATGCGCTCGGCTATGCGCAGGAACTGCGGCGAGGGATGTCGGGGTTCTCGAACTTCGCGATCTCGTTCACGATCATCTCGGTCCTCTCGGGGACGCTCACGCTCTACGCGACCGGGATCAACTACGGCGGCCCGATCATGGAGGCGTGGGGCTGGCCGCTGGTCTCGCTGTTCGTCCTGATCGTGGGGCTCGGGATGGCGGAGATCGCCTCGAAGTACCCGACTGCGGGGGGCCTCTACTACTGGTCGTCCAAGATGGGCGGCCCGGCCTGGGGCTGGTTCACTGGCTGGTTCAACCTGATCGGGCAGATCGCGATCACGGCCGGCATCGACTACGGCGCGGCGATCTTCACGACGGCGCTCCTCAACCTGCTCTGGCCGGGCACGTTCCCGGCGACGCCGCACACGATCATCTACGTGTATGCGGTCATCCTCGCGCTGCACGTCCTGCTGAACGTCTTCAGCGTGCGGCTGGTCGCGTTCCTGAACGACATCTCGGTCTGGTGGCACGTGTTCGGCGTCGCGATCATCGTCGGCTTCCTGATCTTCAAGCCCGACAACCACCAGTCGGTCTCGACGGTGTTCACGCACACGATCAACAACAGCGGCTTCTCGCACGCCTGGCTGTGGTTCGTGCTGCTGCTCGGGCTGTTGCAGGCGCAGTACACGTACACCGGCTACGACGCCTCTGCGCACATGAGCGAAGAGACGCAGAACGCGTCGAAAGCCGCGGCCCGCGGAGTGGTGATGTCGATCATCGTCTCCGCCGTCTTCGGCTACATCCTCGCCCTCGGCGTGACGTTCGCGATCCAGAGCTTCACCGCGACGACCGGCGCCGGGATCTTCGCCGTCAAGCAGGTGTATCTCGACGCCCTGGGCTCCAAGACCGCGAAGGTGATGCTCTTCATCACGGTCGGCGCGCAGTTCTTCTGCGGCATGTCGTCGATCACCTCGGCGTCTCGGATGATGTACGCGTTCTCGCGCGACCGGGCCGTCCCGGGCCACCAGCTCTGGCGGCGCCTGAACGGCGAGCGGGTGCCGTACCTCGCGGCCGCCGCGATCGCGGTGCTCGCCTTCCTGTGCGCGTTCCCCGCGTACTTCTCGAAGGACATCGGCGTCGGTGCCGGGTACGTGGCCTATGCGGCCGTGACGTCGATCGCCACGATCGCCCTCTACCTCGCCTATGCGATGCCGATCTTCCTGCGGCTCCGCCAGGGCGACAGCTGGGAGCCGGGGGAGTGGACGCTCGGCCGCTGGTACAAGCCGATCGGGATCATCGCCTGCCTCTGGGTGGGGTTCATCTCGATCCTGTTCATCCTCCCGATCACGCCGACGGGCGTGCCCTGGAACAGCGACTTCACGTGGCTTTCCTTCAACTACGCGCCCATCGCCGTCCTCGGCACGTTGGTGCTCGTCGGCGGCTGGTGGCTCCTCTCGGCGCGCAAGTGGTTCGAGGGCCCGATCGCGCAGGGCTCGGAGGAAGAGCTGGCGCGAATCGACGCGCAGTACGAGTCGGGCGGCAGCGCTCCGGTGACCGCGGCATAGACTCGGCGCAGGACTGGTCGTCTCGAGGGAGCCGGTTCGCCGGCTCCCTCGAACTTCGGGAGAGCGGATGCTGACCATCGAAGAGCTGAAAGAGCAGGTCGAGCGGGGCGAGATCGACACGGTCGTCGCCGCCTTCACCGACATGCAGGGCCGACTGCTCGGCAAGCGCGAGCACGCCGAGTTCTTCCTCGAGGAGTCCGCCGAGCACGGCGTCGAAGGCTGCAACTACCTGCTCGCGCTCGACATGGAGATGGACCCGCAGGCCGGCTACGCGATGGCGAGCTGGGAACAGGGCTACGGCGACTTCGTGCTCACGCCCGACCTCGGCACGCTGCGGCGGATTCCGTGGCTCGAGGGCACGGCGCTAGTGCTCTGCGACGTCGGCTGGGGGGACGGCTCGCCCGTCGTCGCGTCTCCTCGGCAGGTGCTGCGGACGCAGGTCGAGCGCGCCCGCGCGCTGGGCTACGAGCCGATGATGGGCTCGGAGCTCGAGTTCTACCTCCTCAAGGAGAGCTACGAAGAGGCGCACGCCAAGCACTACCGCGACCTGACGCCCTCGGTCCCGTACATCCTCGACTACCACATCCTCGCGACCACTTTCGACGAGCCGCTGATCCGGCACATCCGGAACTCGATGGCCGGCGCCGGGATCAAGATCGAGAGCTCGAAGGGCGAGGCCTGGCCGGGGCAGCAGGAGATCAACCTCCGCTACTCCGACGCGTTGGCGATGGCCGACAACCACACCATCTACAAGAACGGCGCGAAGGAAATCGCGCACCAGAACGGGTGCTCGATCACCTTCATGGCGAAGCCCGACCACGGCTGGATCGGCAGCTCGTGCCACATCCACTCGAGCCTCTGGCGCGAAGGCGTGAATGTGTTCACCGGCGAGAGCGAGATCTTTCAGGGCTACCTCGCCGGCTGGATCGCATGCTTGCGCGAACTTGCGCTCTTCCTCGCGCCGACGATCAACTCCTACAAGCGCTTCACCGCCGGCTCATGGGCTCCGACGACGCTGGCCTGGGGGCACGACAACCGCACCTGCGGCTTCCGCATCGTCGGGCACGGGCCGTCGCAGCGCATCGAGACGCGGATTCCCGGCGGCGACGTCAACCCGTACCTCGCGTTCGCCGCGCTCATCGCTGCCGGCCTCTACGGGATCGAGCAGGAGCTTGAGCTGCCGCCGTCGCTCGAGGGCAACGCGTACGAGTCGGACGCCGAGCGCTTCCCGCACGCGCTGCGGGAGGCGGTCGACGCGCTGGAGCACGGGACGATGGCCCGGGCCGCGCTCGGCGACGAGGTCGTCGACCACTACCTCAACTACGGCCGCGTCGAGCAGCGCCTCTTCGACGAGGCGGTCACCTGCTGGGAGCGCGAGCGGCTGTTCGAGCGCGGATGAAGCCGCTCATCGGGATCACGACGTACATCACGTCCGCTCGCTTCGGATCGTGGGAAGAGGTCACTTCGCTCGTTCCCCAGGACTACGTCCGCGCGATCGAGCACGCGGGCGGACGGCCGCTGCTCGTCCCTCCGAGCGAGGAGGGGATCGAGGAGACCCTCGACGCCTTCGACGGCGTCATCTTCTCCGGCGGGTCCGATCTCGACCCGGAGATGTACGGCCAGGAGGCCCATCCGGAGACCTACGGCATCGTCGAGCAGCGCGACCGCGCGGAGCTCGCACTCCTGGAAGCGGCGCTTGCGCGCGACATGCCGGTGCTCGCGATCTGCCGTGGGTCGCAAGTGCTGAACGTCGCCCTCGGGGGAGATCTCGTCCAGCACCTGCCCGACGTCGTCGGCGACCAGAAGCACAAGCACACGCCGGGCGAGTACGCCGACCACGAGGTCGACGTCCACCCGGAGACGCGGCTTGGTTCGCTGCTCGGGGAACGGGCGCCCGTCAAGTCGCATCACCACCAGGGCTTCGGCCGGCTCGGCGAGGGCCTGCAGGAGGCGGCGCGCGCGGACGACGGCACGGTCGAGGCCCTCGAGGACCCGTCGCGGCGCTTCACGATCGGCGTCCTCTGGCATCCAGAGGCCGGCGATGACCTGCGCCTCTTCGAGGAGCTCGTCGCCGAGGCGGAGCGCTACCGGGAAGCTGTCGAACCACGCACGCCCCGTTCGTCGTAGGGTCGTACAGGTCTTCGACGGAAGGAGGCACCATGGCCAGCCCTGTGACGTGGTTCGAGGTCGTGGGCAAGGACGGGCCGGCGCTGCAGCGGTTCTACTCGGAGGCGTTCGGCTGGAAGCTGGAGGACCCGACCGGGATGGGCTACGGGATGATGGGCCAGCCCGAGAGCGGTATCGGCGGCGGCGTCGGCCAGGCGCCGGAGGGCGCCGGCGGCCACGCAACGTTCTACGTCGAGGTCGACGACCCGCAGGCGGCGCTCGACAAGGTCGAGAGCCTCGGCGGCAAGGCGGTCGTCCCGGTGACCGAGATGGAGATGGTGACGTTCGCGATGTTCACCGACCCCGACGGAAACCTCGTCGGGCTCTTCAAGGGCCAGGACAGCTGATCTCTCGCGGCCACGGTGGTGTGTAATCCCACCGTGGCCGTGACCGTTCTCAACCCGGCGACCGAGGAGCCGATCGCCGAGCTGCCCGAGGCGGGTCTCGAGGAGGCGGACGCCGCCGTCGCGCGGGCGCGAGCTTCGTTCCCAGCCTGGCGGGCGGTCGCTCCTGCCGACCGCGTGCGACTGCTGCGGCGGCTCGCGACGCTGGTCGAGGAGCATGCCGAGGAGTTGGCGTTGCTCGAGACGCGGAACGTCGGCAAGCCGATCTCGGACTCGCGCGGCGAGGTCGGCATGGTCGCCGACGTCTTCCACTTCTACTCCGGCGCGGTCGACAAGCACCACGGCGAGACGATCCCGGTCGGCGGCGGGATCGACATGACCTTTCGCGAGCCGCTCGGCGTCGTCGGCCTGATCGTGCCGTGGAACTTCCCGCTCAACATCGCGTCCTGGAAGCTCGGGCCGGCGCTCGCCTGCGGCAATACGGTCGTGCTCAAGCCCGCGGAGCTGACGCCGCTCACGGCTGTGCGGCTCGGAGAGCTCGCGCTCGAGGCGGGCATCCCCGACGGAGTCGTCAACGTCGTCGTCGGGCCGGGCCGCGTCGTCGGGCAGCGGCTGGCCGAGCACCCGGACGTGGCCAAGATCGGCTTCACCGGCTCGACAGAGGTCGGGCGCGGTGTGATGCAGGCCGCGGCCGGCACGATCAAGCGCGTGACGCTCGAGCTCGGCGGCAAGTCGGCGAACGTCGTCTTCGCGGACGCCGACCTCGAGCGCGCGGCGGCCGCGGCGCCGTACGCGGTCTTCGGGAACGCCGGCCAGGACTGCTGCGCGCGCTCGCGCATCCTCGTCCAGCGCTCGGCCTACGACCGCTTCGTCTCGCTGCTGGTTGACGCCACCGCCGCCATCCGCGTCGGCGACCCCGAGGACGACGCGACGGAGATGGGCCCGCTGATCTCCGCGGCGCAGCGCGAGTCGGTCTCGTCGTTCGTGAACGGCGACGTCGTCTTCCGGGGCGAGGCGCCGGAGGGCAAAGGCTTCTGGTTCCCGTGCACGCTCGTCGAGGCGTCGAACGAGGACCGGGTCGCGCGCGAGGAGGTCTTCGGGCCCGTCGCGGCCGTGATCCCGTTCGACGACGAGGCCGACGCGGTCCGGATCGCCAACGACACCCCGTACGGGCTCTCCGGCTCGATCTGGACCGAGAACGGCGCGCGGGCGCTGCGCGTGGCGCGGGCGCTCGACACCGGCGTGCTCTCGATCAACGCGAACACCTCGGTGCGCGTCTCGACGCCGTTCGGCGGGTTCAAGCAGTCGGGCTTCGGTCGCGAGCTCGGGATGCACGCGCTCGAGGGCTACTCCGAGGTCAAGAACGTGTTCGTGGCGACCGACTGATGGGCCGGCTCGACGGCAAGGTCGCGGTCATCACGGGCGCCGCGGGCGGGATCGGGCGCGAGGCGGCGGTGCTCTTCTCGGAGGAGGGCGCCTCGGTGTGCGTCGCCGACGTCAGCGCCGAGGCCGGGGAGGAGGCGGCGGCCGCGTGCCGAGAGGCGTTCTTCCAGCAAGTCGACGTCACCGACCCGGCGAGCGTCGACGCGATGTACGCGGCGGCGGTCGAGCGCTACGGCGGCGTGGACGTGCTCTACAACAACGCCGGGATCATGCCGGCGGACGACGCGTCCGTCCTCGAGACGGAACCCGCTGCCTGGGACCGCGTGCTGGACGTGAACGCAAAGGGCGTCTACCTCTGCTGCCGGCACGGGATCCCGCGGCTGCTCGAGCGCGGCGGCGGCTCGGTGATCAACGTCGCCTCGTTCGTCGCGCTGGTCGGGGCGGCGACGTCGCAGATCGCCTACACGGCCTCGAAGGGCGCTGTCCTCTCGCTGAGCCGCGAGCTGGCCGTCGAGTTCGCCAGGCAGGGCGTTCGCGTGAACGCGCTCTGCCCGGGCCCGGTCGAGACGCCGCTCCTGATGCGGCTGTTCGAGGACGACCCGGCCGCGTACGAGCGACGGCGGGTGCACCTCCCGATGGGCCGGCTCGCCAAGGCACGCGAGATCGCGCTCGGCGCGCTCTTCCTCGCCTCGGACGAGTCGTCGTACGTGAACGGCTCGACCTTCCTCGTCGACGGCGGCCTGACCGCCGCCTACGTCACGCCCGAGTAGTGCGCAGCCCCGCCACGCTGATCCCGACCCTCCCGGAGCCGGTCCGCGCAGTCCTGCGCAGCGGCATCTGGGCGTACGGCACGGTCACGTCGCCGTTCCGCCCACTGCCGGACTTCCTCATCCTCGGGGCGCAGAAGGCAGGCACGACCGCGCTCTACGAGTATCTGCGCCGGCACCCCGATCTGACCGGCCCGTCGTGGAAGGAGGTCAGCTTCTTCGACCGGCACTGGGTGCGCGGCGTCAAGTGGTACCGCGGCAACTTCCCCAACCGCGCCCGGACGCGCGGGAAGCTCGTCGGCGAGGCGAGCCCCAGCTACGTGTTCCACCCGCTCGGCCCGGCGCGCGTCCAAGAGGTCGTGCCGGACGCGCGGCTGGTCGCGCTCGTGCGCAACCCCGTCGACCGCGCTCTCTCGCACTACCACCACGAGGTCGCGCTCGGGCGCGAGCCGCTTTCGTTCGAGGACGCGCTCGACGCCGAGGACGAGCGGCTGCGAGGCGAGGTGGACCGGATGCTCGCCGACCCCGGCTACTTCAGCCGCGAGTGGTGGGGCCACACGTACAAGGCGCGCGGCCGCTATGCGGAGCAGCTCGAGCGCTGGCTCGCCGTCTTCCCGGCCGAGCAGCTGCTGGTCGTGCCGAGCGACGACCTCTCTGAAGATCCCGCGGGCACGCACGCACGGGTGCTCGAGTTCCTCGACGCCCGTCCGCACCGGCTCGACTCGTATCCGCGTGTGTACGAACGGCAGTACGAGCCGATGTCGCCGGAGACGCGCGAGCGCCTGGCCGCCGAGTTCGAGGAGCCGAACCGCCGGCTCTACGAGCTGCTCGGCCGCGACCTCGGCTGGAGGTAGCGCGGTCCGACCTGCAGCGTGGCGCCCAGGCTGACGAGGCAGACCACGGCGAGCAGCAGGTACGGCAGCGCGTCGCCCGCGAGCTCGGCGAGCCAACCGCCCAGGGCCGGGCCGACGACGTTCCCCGCCGCCCAGGCGCCGTTCATCGCGCCGAAGGCGAGCGCCGCCGAGATCCCGCGCCGCTCCGCGGCGTTCGTGAGCAGCGTCATTCCCGGCGTGTAGAAGCCGCCGTAGGCGAGTCCCGAAAGGACCACCAGCACGGCGACCGCCGGCGCCGAGCGGGCGACCGCGAACGCGATCGACACGACCACCGACGCGGCGAGCGCGATCCGGATCGGCATCAGCAACCCGTGGCGGTCGGTGACGCGGCCGAGCACCGGGTTCAGCACCGTCTCGACCGCGGCAGTCACGAGGAACACCGCGCCGATCGCGACCCCGCTCCAGCCGTCGGCGTGCAGGCGCAGCGGCACGAGCACGACGAGGACGCCGAAGAGCAGCGCCGGCAACACCAGCAGCCACATGCCGCCCAGCAGCCGCCGGTCGGCTCGGCGGAAGAGCTCGGACATCGGCTGCGGGTGGGCAGGCACGCCCGGCGACAGGGCGACCCAAGCGGCGAGCACCCCGCCAAGCAGCGCGACGCCGGTGAAAGTGGCGCGCACGCCCGCGACGCTCGCGATCGCGCCGAGCACCGGCCCGAGTAGCGCGCCGAAGACGGCCGCGCCCATGGTCGTGCCGATCAGCGCTCCCCGCCGCTCGCGCGGCGCTGCGGCTACGAGCCAGGCGAGAGCGCCGGCCCAGGAGAGCGCGCTGCCGACGCCCTGCAGCAGTCGGGCGCCGCCGAGCGTCCACGCGCTTCCCGCGAACGCGAAGCCGAGGCTGGCGACGGCGGTCAGGCAGACGCCCGCGAGCGCGGCCCGCCGCGGGCCGTAGCGGGCGGCCGCGAGGCCGCTCGGCAGCGACGCCGCGAGCACGCCCGCCGCGTAGCTCGCAGACAGCACACCCGCCGCCGCCTTCGACAGGCCGTAGGTGCTGACGAAGTGGGGGAGCAGCGGCGTCAGCGCCGCGAAAAACGTGATGTCGAGCGCCACGATCGCACTGAGCAGGACGACGAGGCGGCGCATCCGGCGACCGTAGCAAGCGGGTTCGCGCCGCACTTCGTGGCGATCGGTACGAGATTCGCCTAACTCTGCGGAGGTTTGGGCGTCGGACACTCTCGGAACAAGGTCGAACCGACCAGGCCACCGAGCGCTGTGGTACCGCGCCGTCCCGCGGACGCGCACCGGGTGAGCCGAAACGAGTCGGACCCGAGGAGGGGTCTCTGCGGTGAACCCAAAACGTTTGCTGTTACCTGTGCTTGCGATCCTGCTGATCGCCGCCGCGACCGTGGCGACACTCGCTGCTGCGTCTGCGCTGCCGGGACGCGGAGCCGCTCCGGCGGCGTCGAAGAAGCGCCCGGCGCTGGCCAAGGCGCACAACGAGCGCCGGCGGCATGTGAACCCGACGACCGTCCGCCGCCTCCGCAGCGCCGCCTGGCGCTGGCAGGCCCTGATGGGCGTGCGGCCCGCCAAGTCGTACGCCTCGCTGCACAGCCGTCGCGCCCTTCGTTACTGGAGCGTCCAGGCCCGCCACACGCGCTGGCTCGCGGCGCACCCGCCCCACCTGCGCGCGTGGCTCTGCATCCACCGCTTCGAGGGCAGTTGGACGGATTCCGGCGACCCGTACTGGGGCGGCCTGCAGATGGACCGCGGCTTCATGCTCACCTACGCGCCCGAGTCACTGCTCCGGCGCGGCTGGGCCAACCGCTGGACGCCGCTCGAGCAGATGTGGGTCGCCGAGCGCGCGCAGCGCAGCGGCCGCGGCTACTCGCCCTGGCCGAACACCGCGCACTATTGCGGCCTCCTCTAAGCTCGTTCCTGCAGGCGTGAACCGGCGCTGAAGCGGGAACGACGGACGCATGGCCGAGATCGGACACGAGCAGATCGACGCATTGATCGCGCGCGGCGAGCAGGAGGGCTGCATCAACCTCTCGCAGCTCAACGAGCTCGTCGGCGAGCACGAGCTCGACGAGGACGAGGTCGCCCGCGTCTACGAGCAGCTCGAGGAGCGCAACATCGAGCTGAGTGACGACTGCGGCCACGAGTCGGCCGACAGCACTTACGTGAACGGCCACCTCGCCGTCGCTACCACCGATGCGCTCCAGCTCTTCCTGAACGAAGCCGGCCGCTGGCCGCTGCTGACCAAGGAGGAGGAGGTCGAGCTCGCCAAGCGCATCGAGCGCGGTGACGCCGAGGCGAAGGAGCGGATGATCAACTCGAACCTGCGGCTCGTAGTCTCGATCGCCAAGAAGTACCAGGGCCACGGTCTCTCGCTGCTCGATCTGATCCAGGAGGGGATCATCGGGCTGATCCGCGCGGTCGAGAAGTTCGACTGGCGCCGCGGGTTCAAGTTCTCGACCTACGCGACGTGGTGGATCCGGCAGGCCGTCCAGCGCGGCGTCGCGAACAAGTCGCGCACGATCCGGATCCCCGTGCACATCGCCGACCGCGAGCAGCGGATCGCTCGCGCCGAGCGGACGCTGGCGCCGAAGCTCGGCCGGCAGCCGACCGAGGAGGAGGTCGCGAAGCAGGCCAAGCTGCCGCTGAAGCAGGTCCGCGAGGTACGGCAGGCGGCGCGAGCGATCACGAGCCTCGACCGGCCGGTGGGCGAGGGCGACGCGGCGCTAGGCGACCTATTCGCTGCCGAGGGCTCGGAACCCGAGGAGGAGCTGACCGTCAGCCTGGAGCAGGACGTGCTCCGCCGGGCGGTCTCCCAGCTGCCGGACCGCGAGCGCGAGGTCGTCAAGCGCCGCTACGGCCTGAACGGCGACCGCGACCCGGCCTCCCTCGACGCGATCGGCAAGGAGCTCGGGCTGACCCGAGAGCGGGTGCGCCAGATCGAGGCGAGCGCGCTCGAGCAGCTGGCCGTGAACCGCGAGATCGAAGCCCTGAAGGTCGCCTGACGCTCAGGCGGTAACGCCGAGCTCGTCGACCAGCGTCAGGAAGGCCTTGGCGTACGGCGAGCCGTCCGTCCGCGTGCGAACCTCGTCCCAGTCGATCTGTTCGCGCACCGTCCGTGCGATCTCGAGCACCTGCTCGTAGTCGACCTCGTGCTCGCGCATCGCGAGCAGCTTCGCGACGAGCACGTCGTCCGCGCGCATGACCGGCATCTGCACCGCGTGCACGTCGAGCTCCTCGGCGCGCGCGAAGAACTCATCGTCGACCTCCAGGCCGGTCGGCTCGAAGATCAGGTCGACCATCACGCCGTCGCGAAAGCCCTTGTAGAGCCAGCCCTCGGGCGGCTCCTCGGTGCGGAAGCCGGCCTGCTCGAGCGCCTGCCAGCCGGCTTCGGCGTCCCCGGGTCTGACGAAAAGGTCGACGTCGTGCTCGGTCTGGGGCCCGCCCCGCGCCCAGATCGCGAGCCCGCCGCCGAGCACGAAGGCAACGTCGGCCTCGCGCAGTGCGGCGGCCGCGTGCTTGAGCACGTCCAGCAGCTCCTGGAAGGTGTCGTCGGTCTCGACCACGGCGACGTGGTACCCGTCACGGCGCAGCCTCAATCGATTGAATCCCGGCCCATGGCCAGGCCGATCCGGGTCGCCGCGGCAGGCGACGTCCACTGCGACGAGATCAACCGGGACGAGATCGAGCGCGCGTTCGCGCGAATCGAGGGCGAGGTCGACGCGATCCTGCTCGCCGGCGACCTGACCACCTATGGCGAGCTCGAGCAAGCCGGGCTGCTCGCCGAGATCGTTCGCCCCTTCGAGACCCCGGTCGTCGCGGTCCTCGGCAACCACGACTGGCACTGCCGCGAGGTGCCGCAGCTCGTGGCGGTGCTGGAGGAGGCGGGGATCCGGATGATCGACCGACGCCACGTCGTGCTCGAGCTCGGCGGCACGAGCCTCGGCATCGCGGGCGCGAAAGGCTTCGTCGGCGGCTTCCCCGACGCGACGCTGCCCGACTTCGGCGAGCCGCTGCTACGCGAGGTCTACGCGGAGACCACGGCGGAGGTGAAGGCGCTCGACTCCGGCCTCGCCGCGATCGCGGAGTGCAACCACCGTATTGCGCTCTTGCACTATTCGCCGACGGAGACGACCCTCGAGGGCGAGCCGCGCGGGATCTGGGCCTTCCTCGGCTCAGACCGGCTGGCGGAGCCGATCCTCGAGCATCACCCGGACGTCGTCCTGCACGGGCATGCCCACGTCGGCGCCTTCCAGGGCGCGGTCGGAGACGTCCCGGTGTACAACGTCGCCGTGCCCTCGCTCGCGCGCGACTTCTTCGTCTTCGAGCTCGACGGCGGCGCCGTCCGCGTGGCGGCGTGAGCACCGCCGCGCCGGTCGAGGTCGAGGCACCGCGGGAGGTCGAGCACTTCGAGCACGACCGGCCGTGGATCGTGATCGTCTGGAACGACCCGATCAACCTGATGTCCTACGTGACGCTTGTCTTCCAGAAGCTGTTCGGCTACTCGAAGGCCAAGGCGACGCAGCTGATGCTCCAGGTGCACAACGAGGGCAAGGCGGTGGTCTCCAGCGGGACGCGCGAGAAGGCCGAGTCCGACGTCGCCCGCCTCCACGCGCACGGCCTCTGGGCGACGATGCGGCAGGATTAGCGGCGTGACGCGCATCCGCGCAAGAGTCTCGATCGCGGCCTTGATCCTGTTCGCGGCTTACGCCGTGTACGTCGTCGTGGCGTCGGTCGCCGCGGGCAAGGGCAACGGGGCGGTCTACTGGGGGTCGATCGTCCTGATCGTCGCGCTGGCCGTCGGCGCGCTCTGGCTCTCGCGTTGGTTCTACCGCCGGACCGCGAAGCCGTCCTAGGTGCTCGAGCCACTTTCGGACGGCGGGGTTCGGCTGCAGCTGTCCCGGGACGAGCGCGCGCTGCTCGTCGGGCTGACCGGCGAGCTGCGGGCGCTGCTCGAGGTCACGCCGGAGGACCCGTCGCTGCGGCGGCTCTTCCCGCCGGCCTACGACGACGACGCAGACGAGCGCGCCTACCAGGAGCTCACAGGCGACTCGCTGCTCGACAGCCGGCGCGAGGCGTTGGAGCTGCTGGAGCAGACAGCCGACTCCGAGCGCCTCACCGCCGACGAGGCCGACGCGTGGCTGCGGGCCTTGAACGACCTGCGCCTCGTGCTCGGCACGCGACTCGACGTGCAGGAGGACACGTTCGCGTCCGAGCCGAACCTGAACGACCCGCGCGGGCAGGCGCTCGCCGTCTACGGCTACCTGTCGTGGCTACAGGAGCAGCTGGTCGAAGCGCTGTCGCGCAGCGACTAGGTCCCGACGACCTGGACTATCCAGCGGCGGTCGCGCTCGCGGTCGAGCTCGAGGAAGAGCACGCGCTGCCAGGTGCCGAGGCAGAGCTCGCCGTCGCGCACCGGCACCGACTCGCCGGCCGTCCCGAGCAGCATCGCCATGCAGTGCGAGTGGCCGTTCCCGAAGTCCATGTCCTCGGGGCAGATGTTCTCGGTGCGCCGGTCCCAGTCGTCGTGGGCGTAGTACGTCTCGGTCGGCACGAGGCGCTTGAGCATGTTGGCGAAGTCCTCCAAGAAGCCGCTCTCGAACTCGTTCACCCGCACGCAGCACGTGGTGTGGGGCGAGTAGACGCAGGCGATCCCGTCGACGACGCCGCTCTCGCGGACGGCCTCGGCGACCTCCTCCGTGATGTCGCGGACAGCAAGCCCGCCGGTCGTTCGAAGCTGACGTTCGTGCTGGAAGACCTTCACCGTTCGCCACCCTCCCTTCGTGGACGGCCCGCCTGGAGTGCAGATGACGCCGTCTATTGTGAGGGTTCGCACCGCCGCGCGTCTAGGCCGAACCGACTGCAGCCGTGGTTACGCTAGCCGCGCGGGCCCGTAGCTCAGCTGGTCAGAGCAGCGGACTCATAATCCGTTGGTCCCTGGTTCGAATCCAGGCGGGCCCATTTTTTGGAAAGCG
>Ga0207683_10002934_pt1 | contig 14873 bp, 15 predicted proteins | sample KBSM73metaG_FD_184333 | JGI IMG/M metagenome (GOLD analysis project Ga0207683, IMG submission 184333) | Miscanthus rhizosphere microbial communities from Kellogg Biological Station, Michigan, USA - KBS M7-3 metaG (SPAdes) (version 2) | ecosystem: Host-associated > Plants > Roots > Rhizosphere >... | reverse complement strand
GCGGCAGGAGCGAAGGCGCAGATCCTCCCCTGCCGGCCCCGCGGCGCGGATTGACGGTTCTCACTGCGTGATGCCCAGGCGCTTCGCCTCGGCCTGCGGAAAGTCGACGAAGCCCACGTCGATCGACTCGTAGCCCACCTTGCGGAGTACGAACTTGCCGAACAGAGTGTCGCCGGCCCGGGCGTTGAAAGTCTGATCCCCCTGCTGAATCACCGCGATCGGGGACTCCTTCGGTCCGAAGGACCCGATGAACTTGAACGTGACCTCCGGCGGATGCGGCGTCGGCGTCGGCGGCGGAGGCGGCAGCGGCCCGATGAAGGCGGCATCGCCCGCCATCGGCGGCCGCGGGGTCGGGGTCGGAGGCGGCGGCTTGGTGGGCTCGCGGGGGAGCCCGAAGAGGTCGCGCTCGGTCTCGGGAACCCTCTTCGATACGGGCCCGAGGTCCTTGACCGAGAGCTCGGGCACCTCGTCCGGCGAGACTTCCTTCGCCGACGGCCGCCGGCTTCCTCTCACGAAGCTCTTCGAGTCGCCCGCCGCTTCCGGGTCCGTCGCGGCGGCGGGAGGCGCGGTCGACGGCCGCGCGGTCGCGGCGCCCCCGGCCGGCGCGGGGGCGGAATCATGGCCGGGCCGCCAGCGCACGAGCGCGAGCAGCAGCACGATTCCGAGGGCGCCGAACAGGAGCGCCTGGCGCTTGGTTCCTCCGGCGAGCTTCAACCGGTCCTCCCGGCGGGCACCGCTGCTGCCCCGGCCGCCGGCCGAGGCGTCTCCTCGCGATCCGCGAAGTAGGTCACCATGTCGAACTGCACCTGGACGGCGCCGGGCTGCTCCGTGTCGCGGGAGATGGTCACGCCCCGCACCGCCATCCAGCGGCGGCTCGCCTCGAACTCGTGCAGCAGCTTCTTGAAGCGGGGATAGTCGCAGCGGACGGGGAACGCGATGCGCATGGCGACCAGCGGCAGCGACTTGTCGGTCGCCGTCGAATACGAGATCTGATTCGTCGCGACGCCCGCCTGCTTGAGCGCGGCGTGAAGGTCATCCACCACTCCGGCGAGCGTCTCCCTCTGGCTGCCGATGCGGTGGCCGTAGAACTCCTCCATCGCCTCGGAGACGCCGGAGAGGCGCTCCTTCTGCGCCGTCAGCCGCGCCGCCTCCGCCTCCGCCTCCGCAACCGTGTGCGCGAGCGCCATGCGCCGCGCCTCGAGCGCGTCCCGCCGCGTGTGCGCCCCCGACCCGTAGACCACGAAGAACGCGAGGTTCGCCGCCGCGAACAAGAAGGCGGCGGCGAGCGCGGGAAGGCGGCGGCGCCAGGCGGCGCTCATCGCCGGGCTCCATGCGGCTGCGGCTGCTGCTGCTGCTGCGCCTGCGGGTCGTAGCGGCTCGAGAGCGTGAACTGGAACGCCTCCGCCGAGCCCGGCTCCCCCGTCGTCTCCGTCTTGAGCTCGACCTGGGCGAACGCCGGGTCCTTCGAGAGGGCGGCGATCGTGGGTACCACGCTCTCCGCGCCCTTGCCGATGAGCTGCATGTCGAGCCAGATCTCTCCGTCCTTGTCGAAGCGAGGCTGGAGATGCGAGACGCCCACCAGGGGCGGAAGCGTTCGCTCCAGGCGCGCCAGCAGCATGGTCCACGAGAAGCGGCGCTCGGCGACGATCCGCGCCAGGCCGCGGCTCTCCTCGGCCATGGCGGAGACGCGGTACGAGGACAACGCCGACCGCGCCGCCTGCGCGCGCGCCTCGGCCTTGTGCTGCCGCGCCTCGAGCGTGTCCACGGAGGCCTGGATGTCGGCCACGCCGCGGCGATACGTCGCCACCTGGCGCACGTTCGCGGCCAGGAGCAGCAGCCCGGCGAGCACGAGGACGCCCGTCGCCACCCACACCGGGCGGTCGTCGTGAAACGGACGCCGCGCGAAGTTCCAGCCGCGGCTCACCGTGCACCCGCCACGGCGGCGTACGCCGCCATCAGCTCCGGCCGGCTCTCGACCCGGGTGTCGAAGTCCGCGTCGACCGGGAGAACGCGCGCGGACAGCGGAACGGGGGCGATCGGAAACGCCGAGACCTTCTCGAGCGCCCGGCCGGGCATCTCGTCGTGGATGTAGACGGCGGACAACCCCGGTCCCTTCAGCTTCTCGGCGTAGTACGAAAGCGACAGGCGGGCCTCGCGGTCGGGGTCGTCGTCGTCCACCGGCCGCTGCCGGTAGAAGAGCGCCTCGCCTCCGCGCGCGATGAAGAACGCCGTCCCGGCGGGCGAGCGGTGGAGGAGGCCGTAGTCCTTCGACGCGTCCCTGGCGAGCAGGGACGACACGCCCTCGAACAGCGCGAGGCTCGCGGGCACGAGGTAGCCGACGCGGACGCCGAGCTCCTCGAAGGAGGACTCGATCGACTCCATCGTCTCGCGCGGCGACGCCGCGACGAGGACGCGTTTCTCGTCGGACACGACCGGCATCGTTCGCCACACGACGGACATCTCCGTCGCCGAGGGGGGGAGCATCTTCTTCAGCTTCCAGGCGACCATCTCCCGGCCGGCGTCGTCGTTCGTCGGCAGCGACTCGAGCTCGACCGGAAGGATCCGCGCCCACGCGTCGGGATACACGACGCTCGCGCGGGTCAGCTTGCCTCCCGCGAGCGCCCGCGCGGCGCGCACCGACTCCGACAGCGCCTCGCGCGTCAGGCGGACGGCGGAGCCCGGGGCCAACGGCCCCGCCGGGTACCGGAAGTGGCGGCTCTCCTCGAACCCGGATGGCGTCCCGGCGCGAACCCGCGCGTACGTGACTCCCTCCTCGAGGAGGCAGAAGACGTGCGGCGGCACGACGGGATTCAGAAAGGGAATCCTCATCGCCTCGAGCCGCAGGTCCTAGTCGACAAAGGTCACCTTGTTGATCTCCTTGAGGGTCGTGGTCCCCTGGAACACCTTCTCGAGCGCGGCGTCGCGGAGGAAGATCATGCCCTCCTCCTTCGCCGCCTTCTTGATCTCGGCCGCCGGCCGGCGCTCCAGGATCAATCCGCGGATGCGATCCGACAGGTCGAGCAGCTCGGCGATCGCCATCCGTCCGTGAAATCCCGTGCCGTCGCACTCGAGGCAGCCCTTGCCCTCGTAGAACACCTTGCCCACGACCTGCTCCGGCGAGAGCCCGGCCTCGGCGAGGGCCTCGGGGGCGATCTCGATCGGCTCCTTGCAGTGGACGCAGATCTTGCGGACCAGCCGCTGAGCCAGGATGCAGTTGAGCGCGGAGACGAAGTTGTAGAGCTCGACCTTCATGTTCAGGAACCGGCCGAGCACGTCGACGACGTTGTTCGCGTGCACGGTCGTGAACACGAGATGGCCCGTCAGCGCCGACTGCACGGCGATCTGGGCGGTCTCCTCGTCGCGGATCTCGCCGACCATGATCTTGTCCGGGTCGTGGCGGAGGATCGACCGCAGTCCCCGCGCGAACGTCAGGCCCTTCTTCTCGTTGACCGGAATCTGGGTCACGCCGCGCAGCTGGTACTCGACGGGGTCCTCGATCGTGACGATCTTGTCCTCGACCGACTGGATCTCCGAGAGGCACGCGTAGAGCGTCGTCGTCTTGCCCGACCCGGTCGGCCCGGTGACGAGCACCATGCCGTACGGCTCGCGGATGAACTTGCGCAGCTTCTTCTTCGTCTCGCCGTCGAAGCCGACGACCTCGAGGTTCAGGCTCTTGAACTCCGCGTTGGCGGACTCCTTGTCGAGGATTCGGATGACCGAGTCTTCGCCGTGGACCGTCGGCATGATGGACACGCGGAAGTCGATCGTCCGGCCACGCACGCGGAGCTTGAAGCGGCCGTCCTGCGGGATGCGCTTCTCCGCGATGTCGAGCTCCGACATGACCTTGATGCGCGAAATGATCGTGCCGTGGTGCCGCTTGTCGATCGGGTCCATGGCCTGGTAGAGCACGCCGTCGATGCGGTACTTGATGAGGACGACGTTCTCCTGCGTCTCGATGTGGATGTCCGAGGCGCGCCGCTGGATCGCGTTGAAGACGACGGAGTCGACGAGCTTGATGATCGGCGACCCGTCCTGCTGGATGCGGTCGATCGTGAGGGTCTCCTCGCCCTCCTCGTCCTCGGAGACGAGCTGCATGCGGAAGTCCTCGGTCGCCTCGTCGAGGACGCGCTGCGAGGACTCGCTCTTCTGGAGGATGTCCGCGATCGCCGCCCGGCTGCCGACCTTGACGCGGAGCGCGACGCCCAGCAGCAGCTGAAGCTCGTCGAGGCGCACCACGTCGGTCGGATCGGCGCAGATGATCGTCATCGCGCGGTCGGTGCGCGATTCGGGCACGAAGTTGTAGCGGAGCATCCACTCGACCGGCATCGCGCGGAAGAGGTCCGCGTCGATGCGAAACGCCGCGACGTCCACGTACGGCAGTCCGAGGCGCTCGGAGAGCGCGATCGCCTGCGCCTCCTCCTCCGCGCGGGAGGAGAACCGGACGACGTCGGCCGGCGAACGGCCGTTGACCTGGCGCGCCATCGTCAGGACTTGATCGCCGACATGAGTCGGAACATCGGAAGGTAGACGGACAGCAGGATCGTCACGATGACGCCTCCCATGAGAACGAGGATCGCCGGCTCGACGAACGAGATGACCCGCGCGAGCATCACGTCGATCTCCTCGTCGTAGAACTCGGACACGGACGAGAGCATCTCCTCGAGCGCGCCCGAGGACTCGCCGACCTTGATCATCTCGATCGTCAGGTCGGTGAAGATCTCCGTCTGCTCGAGCGCCCTCCAGAGCTCGCGGCCCTCCCGGACCTTCGGGACCACCTCCATCACCTTGAGCGAGACGGAGCGGTTGCCGATCGCATCCGCGGCGTTCTCGAGAGCGGGCACGAGCGGCGTACCGCCGCCCAGCAGCGTGCCGAGGCTGCGCGTGAACTGCGAGATCGAAAACCGCCGGAAGATGCCTCCCACGATCGGAAGCTTCAGGATCACCGCGTCGCGCCAGCGCCGGCCGGCCTCGGTTCCGAACCAGCGCGACGCGACGAACCCGACGGCGACGAGCGCGCCGAGGATGATCAGGATGTTGTTCTTCATGAACGTCGCGATCTCGAGGACCACGACGGTCAGCAGAGGCAGGTCGGCGTTGAAGTCGGAGAAGAACTCCGAGAAGCGCGGGATCACGTAGGTCATCAGGATCGTGATCAGCCCGATCGACAGCAGGATCAGGATCGCCGGGTAGACGAGCGTCGAGACGACCTTGCGCGTCAGCGCCATGACCGTCTTCTGGTACTTGAGGTAGCGCCTCAGCACGCTCTCGATCTCGCCCGACTTCTCCCCCGCCTTCAGCGAGGTCCAGTAGAGCCGCGGGAAGAGATCGCCCTCCTCGGCGAACGCCTCCGAGATGGACGCTCCCGAGTTGACGCGCTCGCGCACGTCCGTGAGCACGCGGCGCAGGACGGGGTTTTTCTGACGCTCGAGCAGGATCTCGAACGAGCGGACGACGGGAAGGCCCGCCTTGAGCAGCGCGATGAGCTCCTGGTTGAAGATGAGGAAGTCGCTCATCTTCAGGCGCCCGCGGCGCTCCTTGCGCTTGAGCAGGGTCAGGCCGGTGCCCCGGCGCTTCACGTCGAACACGTGCCCGCCCCGGCGCTCGACGTCGAGGCGGGCGGCGCCCATGTCGGCGGCGACGACGGACTGCTCCGCCACGGAGCCGTCCGGCCAGCCGGCCTTCACCCGGAACTCGGTCACGGCCGCTTCTCCACGGACTTCGGCCCGGGCTTGCCCTCGGGGGCGTCGGCGCGCGGCACCTCCTCGGCGAGGAGGATCAGGATGATCGCGCTCTTCGAGCCCTCTTCCTTCGAGGCTCCCACGACGAGCGTCTGCGCGATCGTGACGGGCATCGCGGCGCGGTAGAGGTTCTTCATGAACGCCGCCTGCCCGGGCTGGTTCCAGACCTTCGAGAGCACGAACGGCGAGAGCACGAGGTCGTTGCCGGCTCCCGGCGAGCGGATCGTGAACGCGAGCTGGTACTCGGTTCCGAATCGCGCCTCGACGTGTCCCCCTTCGACGCCGCGCAGCAGCGCGGAATCGATGAGCGAGTAGTCGTTGAACTGGAAGAGCGACTTCAGCTTCGTCCCGAGCCCGCCGATCTCGCGGGAGATCGAGCCCGCGGGCACGTCCGACCGCGCGCGGACGAGCTTGATGGCGAAGGTGAAGCCCCGCGGCGGCACGTCGAACGACGCGAGCACCTTCGAGACCTGGTCGAGCTTCTCCGGCCGGTCCGTGACCGTCATGGCGTTGAGCTTCTGGGTCAGCGTGATCGACGCGGACTCCGAGAGGTGCGGCCGGATGAGCAGCATCGCCTCCTCGACGCGCTTGTGCTTGAGCACGTAGACGCGCACGGCGGCTTCGTCCGCGGCCCGAAGCGTCGGGGCGGAAAGCACGAGCATTGCGGCGAAGAGAAAAAGTCTTTTCATGAATGAAAACCACGGCCCCACATCCGACAGTGGAGCCGTCCGGGTCGGGGTCCTCGGCTTAAATATCCAGCCCCCGATCCACGATCCACACCACGCGCGGCTCTTCCCGGCCCGCGCCGGGGTTCAGGTCGTAGATCGTCGCCTCCGAGGAGGAGGCGGCGGGCTCGACGGGCCGGGCAACCTGCAGCGGAAGCTGCAGCGGCTGCGCGGCCGGCAATTCCCGGGCGACCGGAGCGGCGGCCGGCCGCGCGGCGGCCGTCTCGACCCGGCGTGCCGAGCCTCCGCCCGGCGTCAGGAGCACGAGCGCCAGGCCGGCCGCGGCGGCCGCGATGCTCGCGGCGATCTTCCGTCCCGACGCGCGGCGCGCGCCGGTCCGGCGCAGACGCCGTTCCGTGCGGCTCAACGCGACGCCGGTGCGGACCGACGCGAGAATGCGCGCCGCGTCGGCGGCTTCCACGGGCTCGGGGGAGAACGGCCTGGCGAAGGCGAACGTCGAATCCTTCTCGAGGGCGGCGCGACGGCAGTCGTCGCAGGTCGCGAGGTGCTCGCGCAGGATGTGCCGCTGCGGCGCCGGGAGAGTGTCGGCGAGATAGTCGTCGAAGCTCGAGCGCAGGATCGGGCAGATCGCGCTCATGCCTTCACCACTCCGCGGACGAATTCAGGCCCCATCGGGAAAACCGCGCTCATGCCTTCACCACTCCGCGGACGAATTCGGGCCTCATCCGGAACACCGCGCTCATGCCTTCACCACTCCGCGGACGAATTCAGGATAGAGGCGGGCGAGCTCGCGGCGCAGGATCTTTCGGGCGTTGAAGAGGTGGTTGCGGACCGTCGACTCGCCGCAGCCGAGGATGTCGGCGATCTCGCGGGTCTCGAGCTCCTCCATCTCCTTCAGGACGAACGCGGCCTTCTGCTTCTCGGAGAGGTTGTTCGAAACGCTCTCGAAAAGCCGGGCGAGCTCGGCGTCCTCGGCGACGCGGGTCGCGTCCGAGGCCGTCCGCTCCTCGCGCTCGCGGACGAGGTGGAGGGTCGCGCCGTGCGCTCGCTCGCGGCTCCGCGAGCTGCGCAGGAAGTCGATCGAGAGGTTCGTCGCGATCCGGTAGAGCCACGTGTTCAGCGAGTAGCGCTCGTCGTAGCGGTGGACCTCGTTCCAGACCCGCAGGAACACCATCTGCGCGACGTCCCGGGCGTCCTCGCCGTTGCCGACGATCCGCCGGGCGAGGGAGACGACCGCCGGGGTCTTGCGGACCACCAGGGTCTCGAAGGAGACCATGTCGCCGGACCGGGCCCGGATCGCCAGGTCACGGTCCGAGAGCTCGGCCGAGCTCTGGCGTTCCCGGTTTTCGCTGTACACGAGCTCCATCGGCCGAAAGGTCTCCTCCTGCCGCTGTATACGGACGCCGCCGGCCATCCGTTGAGGCCGGAGGAGCCGTCCTAAGCCTCTGAATCTTAATCTTTTGCGCGCATCCGGGCAAGCGGCCGGCCGCCGTCGTCGGAGATAATCGCGGCGCTTTGCTTCTCTACCGGGTCCTCGCCGCCCTCGCCCTGGCCGCGTACGCCCCCTGGGCCCTGCTCCGGCGCGCTCTCGGAGGGCGCCGCGTGGGTGACCTGCGGGGACGCCTCGGGCGTGTGCTTCCGCCCGATCTGTCCGGCGGCGTCTGGATCCACGCCGTCTCCGTCGGCGAGGTCGGGGTCGCGGCCGGGCTGTTCGCGGCACTGCACCGCCGCCTGCCCGGCGTGCGCATCGGAGTCTCCACGACGACCGCCGCCGGACGCGAGGTCGCGGAGCGGACCTTCGACGGACGCGCTCCGGTTTTCGCCTTTCCCTTCGACCTCGCGGGGCCGGTCGAGCGGGCGCTCGACGCGGCGCGCCCGGGCCTGGTCGTCCTGACCGAAACCGAGATCTGGCCGCTGTTCATCGAGCGCGCGGCGCGGCGCGGCATCCGCGTCGCGCTGGTCAACGGACGCATCTCCGACCGCTCCTTCGCGAGGTACGGGCGGGTGCGCGGCTGGATGCGCGCGACCCTGAAGCGGATCTCACTCTACGTGATGCAGTCGCTCGACGACGCGAAGCGGATCCGGGACCTCGGCGCACCCGTCGCCTGGGTCCACGTCCTGCCGAACATCAAGTTCGATGCGGGGGCCGCGCCCGGCTTCGCCGACGCCTCGCGACTGCGCGCGTCGGCCGGGTCGCGCGCGATCGTCGTGGCGGGCTCGACCGGAGAGGGCGAGGAGGCGCTCGTGCTCGATGCCTGGCAGCGGCTGCCCGAGCGCCCGCTGCTCGTGATCGCGCCGCGGCGTCCGGAGCGCTTCGACTCCGTCGCGCGCCTGGCGGAGTCGCGCGGGCTCTCCGTGCTGCGCCGGTCCACTCCCGGTCCGCCGGCGGCTCCGGTCGACGTCTACCTCCTCGACTCCATGGGAGAGCTCGCGTCCGTCTACCGCGAGGCGGCCATCGCGTACGCCGGCGGCAGCCTGATCCCGACGGGGGGACAGAATCCGATCGAGGCCTGGTCGGCCGGGGTCCCGGTCGTCTCCGGTCCCCACATGGAGAACTTCGCCGCGGTCGCCGCCGCGGGTGAGGGGCTCGGGATCCTGAGCCGGATCGGCGGCGCGGACGAGCTCGCGAAGAGTCTCGGCGAGTCCCTGCGGGACCGTCCCGCACTCGCGCGGCTCGGGGAGCGCGCGCGCCGGCTCGTCGAGGAGAGCCGGGGCGCCGCGGAAAGCACCGCGGAGCTGCTGGCCGAGCTCCTCGAGGCCAAGCACACGGACGACGAGGGCACCGCCGGGCGGCGGCGGCGGCTCGCCCGCGAGACTCGGCGGACGTGATGCTCTCCCGGCTTTCTCCTCTGTCGGCGCTGTACGGCCGCGCCGTCACGTGGCGCGCCCGGTGGTACGCGAGCGGACGCATCGCGTCCCACCCGCTGCCGCTGCCCTCGATCTCGATCGGAAACCTGACCTTCGGGGGAACCGGCAAGACGCCCTTCACCGAGTTCCTCGCGCGACGGTTCCGCTTCGAGGGATGGCGGCCGGGGATCGTGTCGCGAGGCTACGGGCGGCGCACGAGAGGGGTCGTCGTCGTGTCCGCCGGCGCCGGCCCTCTCGTCACCCCGGACGACGGCGGCGACGAGCCCGTCGCGGTGGCGCGCGCCGCCGGCGCCGGCATCGTCGTGGTCGTCGGGGAGCGGCGCTTCGACGCGGCGCAGCGCGCGGCCGAGCTGGGCGCCAACCTCCTCCTGCTCGACGACGCCTACCAGCACCTGGCCGTGCGACGGGACGCGAACCTGCTGCTGCTCGACTCTCGCGACCCGTTCGCCGGAGGACGTCTCCCACCGGCGGGCCGGCTCCGCGAGCCGGTCGCGGCGGTCGAGCGCGCCGACGCCGTCGTGCTCACGCGGAGCAACCGCGGCGGGCCTCCGGCGGGCGCGATGGAAGAGATCGCCCGGCTCAACCCCGCCGCGCCCGTGTTCCACGCGTCGATCCGCGCCTCGGGCCTGACCGACGAGGCCGGAGCGCGCGTGGAGACGGCGGAGGTCGAGTCCCGTCGCGCGATCTCCGTTTGCGGCGTGGCGAACCCGGCCGAGTTCGCGGCGACGCTGCGCGATCTCGGCCTGGCGCCCGAGGAGCGGATCGAGCTTTCGGACCACCAGCACTACGGCGAGCGCCACCTCGAGCGCATCCGTTCCACCGCCGCGCGGACCGGCGCGACCTTCGTCCTCACGACCGAGAAGGACGCCGTCAAGCTCGCGGGCCGGCTCGGCCTTCCGATCCTGACGGCCCGCCTGACGGTGGAGATCGAGGAGCCGGACTTCTTTCCGTTTCTCGCGGACCGCCTCGGCCCGAGGCCGGAGCCGGGCCCGGCGTGAGCACGCCGCCGGCTCGGCCGAAGCGGTCCGCGCGCCGCCGATCGAGCGCCCGGAACCGCGCCGAGCTCGCCGCGTTCCGCGCCGCCGCCGCGGCGCTGTCGGCGCTGCCCCGGTCCGCGTCGGATGCGGCGTCGCGCGCCCTGGGCCGGTGGGTGCTGTCCGCGCTTCCTCGACGCCGCACGATCCTCCGCAGAAACCTGGAGACGGCTTTCCCGGAGGCCGGTGCGGCGGAGATCGATGCCCTCGCGCGCGGCTCCGCGGAGGCGCTCGGCGTCTCGCTGGCCGAGTTTCTCGAGGTGGCGAGCCTGTCCGGCGAGGAGATCCGGAGGCGGATCGAGGTCGAGGGCGAGGAGAACCTCCGCGCCGCGCGCGCCCTCCGCCGCGGCGTGTTCCTGCTCTCGGCGCACCTCGGCGGCTGGGAGCTCGGCGCGATCCGCGCGGGCATGCTCGGCGAGCCGATCGCCCCGGTCGTCCGCCCCCTGGACAACCCCCTCCTCGAACGCGAGCTCTCGCGGCGGCGGACGCGCTTCGGCAACCGTCCGATCTCCAAGCGCGACGCCGCGCGGGACGTGCTCCGCGCGCTGCGGCGGCGGGAGACCGTCGCCATCCTGATCGACCAGAACGTGCTGCCGAAGGAGGCCGTCTTCGTCCCGTTCTTCGGCCGGCTCGCCGCGACGACTCCGGCGCTGGCGCGCTTTCAGATCGCGACCGGCGCGCCGGTCGTGCCCGTCTTCACGTGGCCGCGGGGAGGCGGCCGCTATCGCCTGATCTTCGAGAGCCCGATCTACGCCGAGGAGTTCCAGGCGGACCCCGACCGCGACGCGGCCGTGCGCCGCGCGACCGCCCGGTACATGGCGGTCACCGAGGCCGCGATCCGCAAGGAGCCCTCCGCCTGGCTGTGGGCGCACGACCGGTGGAGGACGAGGCCGCCGGAGCCCGTGGGCCCGGAAACGTGAGACGGGAGGCAGCTCCGGTTCGTCTGACCGGGATGACATATTAGCCGCGACTAATATGACGCGGGTCGAAAAAGACGACCGACTGGTCCTGATACCTTCCCGCCCATGAACCGCGTCGTCATCGCGCCCAACTGGATCGGCGATGCGGTCATGTCCCTTCCGGTTCTTCGCGCCCTCCGCGCGGCCTACCCGACGGACTCTCTCGCCGTGCTCGCGCGCCGCGGTCCGGCGACGATCTACCGGGCGGAGGGCTCCGCCGACTCCGTCCTCGAGCGCGCGGGACTGTTCTCGGACGCCGCGTCGCTCGCACGCGGCCGGTTCGACGAGGCCTGGCTGCTCCCCAACTCCTTCCGGGCCGCGGCGATCGCGTTTCTCTCGGGGACGCGGCGGCGGGTCGGCTACGCGACGGACCGCCGCGGGCCGCTGCTGACCGACGCGGCGCGCCCGCCGTCGGGAACGGAGCATCAGCTGCGCGACTACGACGGGCTCCTCGCCTCGCGCGGCGTCGCGCCGGACACGGATCCTCCGAGGCTCCGGATCTCCGAGGCCGCTGCCGAGAGAGCCGAGACGGTGCTCGCCCTGGCGGGTCTGCCGGCGGGCCGCGGGCTCGTGCTGCTCGCCCCGGGCAGCGCGGTCGCGGCGACGAAGCGCTGGCCGGCGCAGCGCTTCGCGGCCCTGGCCGACCGGCTGGCCGAGCGACGCTGGAGCTGCGCGCTCGTCGTCGGGCCGGCGGAGCAGGCGCTCGGCGCGGGCGTCTCGTCGTGCGCGAAGTCGCCGCTGCCCGTTCTCGGCGCGGACCTCGACCCGGTGGAGCTCGCCGCCCTCGAGGCACGGGCGAGCCTCGTCGTCGCGAACGACTCGGGCCCGATGCACCTCGCGGCCGCGGTGGGGACGCCCGTGGTCGCCTTCTTCGGGCCGACGGATCCGGGCCGCACGGGGCCGTCCGGGTCGCCGTCGCGCGTGCTCGACCGCTACGTGTTCTGCTCGCCCTGCTTCCGGGACGAGTGCCCGTACGAGCACCAGTGCATGGAGGAGATCACCGTGGACATGGCGCTGAGGGCGTGCGAGGAGCTGCTCGACGCGTCAGCGTCGAGCAGCGTGTAGGGGCGGGGCTCGACCCCGCCCTTGCTGGATTCGCCCGGGATCCTTCGCTGCGCTCAGGATGACGCGATGCGGGCGCTCTCGCGCCTCATCGCGTCACTTCAGCTCGGTATTCCAGTACGCCACGTCGAGAAAATTCCTCCACGCGGGATGGAACTTGCTCGACCCGAACTGCCCGACCGGATGCCAGCGCGGCTTGCGCGGGTGGGCGATCAGGCGCATGGACGCCTCCTGCGGCGTGCGATTCCCCTTCCGGACGTTGCAGGAGAGGCACGCGCACACGACGTTCTCCCAGCTCGAGCTGCCGCCCCGCGACAGCGGGATCACGTGGTCGAGCGACAGCTCGGACGAGGAGAAACGGTGCCCGCAGTACTGGCACCGGTTGCCGTCCCGCAGATAGATGTTGTGGCGCGAGAACTTCACTTCCTGCCTCGGCAGGCGGTCGAAGTCCTTCAAAGCGACGACGCGAGGAATGCGGATCGCCATCGAGGGCGTGAGGACCACCTCGTCCTGGGGTTGCGGCGGGATGTCGCACCAGTTCTCGAACTCCCAGGTCGAGTAGTCGGGCAGCACGGCCCGGACGTGCCCCTTGTAGAACAGCGAGAACGCCTTCCGGGCCGAGGTCACCTGTACGGCCTGGAAGACGCGGTTCAGGACGAGCACCTGGGATTCGAGCATGGCGTTTCCGGGTTGGTAATTATAATCGCGGCCCCGTGCCGTTCGAAGTCACCCGGCGGCGACTGCTCGCGCTCGTCCCGCTGCTCTCCGGCCGCCGCGTTGTCGTGGCTGGCGACTTCGTGCTCGACCGCTTCGTCTACGGCCATCCGAGGCGGGTGTCTCGCGAGGCGCCGGTCGTCATCCTGCGTTTCACGCACGAGGACCTCCTCCCGGGCGGCGCCGGCAACGCGGCCGCCAACGTGCGGTCCCTCGGCGGCGAGCCGTCCGTCGTCGGGATCGTCGGCGCCGACGACGACGGCCGCGCGCTGCGCCGGGCGCTCTCCGAGCGCGGGATCGACGACCGCGGCCTGGCCGACGAGGACGGCTATCGCACGCCGGCGAAGACGCGCATCCTCGGCGGCGCGCCGAGCGGCAACAAGCAGCAGATCGTCCGGTACGACGTCGAGACGGATCCCGCCGCTCCCGCCTCCGCAGGTCGCGCGATCGAGCGCGCCGCGGAGGCCGCGCGAGGCGCCGCGGGCGCGATGCTCTCGGACTACGGCTACGGCGCGATCGGACCGGAGGCGGTCGGCGCGGTGCGGCGGGCCCTGCCCGCCGGGGCGCCGATCTCCGTCGACTCGCGCCACCGGCTCCGCCACTACGCCGGCGTCGACGCCGCCACGCCCAACGAAGAGGAGCTCGAGGAGATCGCCGGCGCCCGGCTGGAGTCCGACACGGCGCTGGACCGCGCGGCGGCGGCGCTCCGGTCGGAGATGGGGTGCGCCAACCTGCTCGTCACGCGCGGCTCGCGAGGGATGGCGCTCTATTCCGGAGAGCGCGACGGCGCGCCGCGGCGGATCCCCGTCCACGGCGGCGACCAGGTCGCGGACGTGACCGGAGCGGGAGACACCGTCCTCGCCGCCTTCTCGCTGGCGCTCGCGGCGGGTGCGTCGCCGCTCGAGGCGGCCCTCCTCGCGGACTTCGCCGGGGGCATTGCCGTGATGAAGATGGGGACCGCGGTCGTGACGCGGGAAGAGCTGATGACCGCGATCGACGGGGATCGGGTATTGCTCTCGTAAACCGAAAACCCAAAACCGAAAACCGAAAAGCGGAGCCGATGCAGAGAAGCATCTCGAATGGATCGGCTCACGGTTCACGGTTGCCGGTTCACGGCCGATGCGCCTCCTGATCGTCCGGCTCTCCGCGATGGGGGACGTGATCCACGCGCTGCCGCTCGCGGAGAACGCGCGCGCCGCGGGACACTCCGTCGGCTGGGCCGTCGAGCGTCCGTTCGCCGGGTTGCTCGCCGGCCATCCCGCCGTCGAAACGGTGTTCGTCGCCGACACGCGACGCTGGCGCCGCCGGCTCCTCTCGTCGGACACGCGGCGCGAGGCCGCCGCGTTGCGCCGCGAGATCTCCGGCTTTCGCGCCGACGCCGTCGTCGACGCACAGGGCCTCTGGAAGTCCGCCGTGCTCGCGCGCCTCGCGGCCGGCGGCGCATCGACGCGGATCGTCGGCTTCGCCGCCGCATCGCGGCGAGAGCCCGCGTCGGCGATCCTCTGCCGGACTCAGGTCGTGCCCGCGCCCGACGCCGCGCACGTCGTCGACAGGAACATCGCGCTGCTCGGACCGCTCGGGATCCCGGCGGAGCGGCGCGCGCCGGACGCGTCGCATCTGCTCGGCCGGCCGGGCCCGGACGCCGACGCGTTCCTCGCCGCGCAGAAGCGTCCCTTCGTGCTGCTCCACCCCGGGGCCGGCCGGCCCGAGAAGTGCTGGGGCGAGGAGCGCTTCGCGCACCTGGCTCGCGGCCTGATCCGGGAACGCGGCGTCGCGCCCGTCGTCTCGTGGGGCCCGGCGACGAGCGGCGCG
>Ga0207683_10002933_pt1 | contig 14874 bp, 14 predicted proteins | sample KBSM73metaG_FD_184333 | JGI IMG/M metagenome (GOLD analysis project Ga0207683, IMG submission 184333) | Miscanthus rhizosphere microbial communities from Kellogg Biological Station, Michigan, USA - KBS M7-3 metaG (SPAdes) (version 2) | ecosystem: Host-associated > Plants > Roots > Rhizosphere >... | reverse complement strand
CACTTCCGTCCTGCCAGGTCGCCCAGGCGACTGTCCAGTCGCCCGAGTCCCATGCGTGTAGCCGTTGCGGGGTTCCCTCGACGTCGACGATGTCGCCGGGCTGGGAGAACTTGTAAAACCACACGGAATTCGCCGGCGAAACGTTCAAGCAACCGTGTGACGTGTCAATCTTGCCCTGCACCGGCACCGACCAGTCCGCCCAGTGGATGAACTCGCCGCCCATCGAAATGCGAACTCCGTACGGAATACTGACTCGGTAAGATTGGGGGGAATTGTCCGGAACACCGAAGGATCCGGACGTCATTGTGATGTTCCTCTCGGCATCGACGACGGTGTGTAGCCCGCTGTTGGTCCACAGCGAGATCTTCTGGCCGTTGGTGCCAGCGATCGTGCCGCCCTTGCCCATTGACGTCGGCATCTGGCGCATCAGTACGCCGTTCCGATAGACCCGGATGATCTTGTCGGAATCGTTGACCTTGGAGATCTGGGCTTCACCGATACGGAATGAGGTGCTGGTGTCGGCTTGACCATAAAGGCCCGGACCGACCTGCACGCCGTAGATCTTCGCCGTCACCGTTACTCGGGTATGCGGCGCGAAGTACACCTTCGGCCGCCAGTGCACGTCCTGATCGCTGAACCAGTTCCAGCCGCCGAGCTGGGCCGGCACGGTCGTGACCGACAGCGCGCGCTCGGCGGCGGCCTTGTTACGGATCGGCTCGTCGAAGTGGACCTTGATCGCCTGGCCGACGCCGTAGGTCCGGGCTGGATTGAGTGCATAGCCTGCGGCCGTGTTGATGTAAGCCATGGTCATGTTGCCCGGCGTGACAGTGCCGAAAGCCGACGTTTTGGTGACCGTGTGGCCGGCGCCATTCGTGGCGTGTGCGGTGAGCGTGTAGCGCTTGCCGTACCCGAGCGGTTGGCCTGTCGTCCACGACGTCCGGTCTGCTGCCATCGTGCCGATCACGCCGGTTCCGTCGTCATTGGTCAGGGTGACGGATGTCAGCGTGCCGCCGCTCACGGAAGCGCTAATCGGCGCGATCGGACTGACCCCCGCGGTGCCGGACGCTGGCAGCAGGGTCACGCGCGCCGGTGCCGGAGCGGCTGAGCTGCTGGACGACGTCGCCCCGCCCCCGCTAGCCGGGCGGGACGAGGTCGCTGTCGGGCTGGTCGAGGTCGACCGTTGCCCCGTCGATTTGGTGGCCGTACACGCGGCGAGCGCCAACACTGCGACCGCCGCGGCCACAGCCCACCGAGCTCCCCCAGCCACCGCGTCCTCCGAAGCCACAACGACCCACGCGGACGGCGTAGGCCATCTTATTGTGACAATACGATCGGCCATACCGGCGTAACGCCACATCACAATCGGCTCACGCTGAAGCAACGCACAGGATCTGCCGGGGATCAGCCCGAGCCCCTCTGCCCCATGCGCGCGTTGGTCGAGCGACCGTCCGTGATCTCGGACATAATGCGCTTTAGCGACGCTATGGCCACTGATCGTCGGCGCGTGCATACGAGACGCGGCCGGAGATCAGGAGAATGGTGTTATGCCCGTGCTCCGAGTCGCCCTGGCGCAGGTCGACATCACGGTCGGTGACCTGGCCGGCAACGCCGCTGTCATCCTCGACCGCACGGCGGAGGCCTGTGCGGCCGGCGCCGACCTTGTCCTGTTTCCGGAACTAGCGATCACCGGGTATCCACCCGAGGACCTGGTCTTTCGGTCGTCCTTCCGGGCGGCGTCGCGAGCGACGACCGAGAAGCTCGCCGCCGACCTAGCCGCGGGGGGCTTCGGTGACGTAGGTGTAGTCATCGGCTATGTCGGTGACGACGCCGGGCCACGCAACGCCCTCGCGTTCTGCTTCGGTGGCCAAGTCGTTTCGACCTACTTCAAATATCACCTGCCGAACTACGGCGTGTTCGATGAAGCCCGCTACTTCGTCCCCGGAACCCGATTCGAGATCGTGCGCTTCCGAGGCGTTGACGTCGCGCTCACCATCTGCGAGGACTTGTGGCAGGAGGGCGGCCCGTTCATGGTGGCCGGGGCAACGGGCGTCGGCCTGGTCGTGAACATCAACGCCTCACCGTTCGAGCGCGATAAGGACGAGGTTCGACTGCCGCTTCTGCGGCGCAGAGCCCGAGAGGCAAGCGCCATCGTCACCTACGTGAATACCGTCGGCGGACAGGACGAGTTGGTCTTCGATGGCGACTCGATCGTGGTCAGCGCGGACGGTGCCGTGTTGCTGCGGGCGCCACAGTACGTAGCGGGCGTCCATCTGATCGACCTGGCCCTGCCTCTGGCGGTCCCCGATCCGGCCCCGCCGCCGGCTGGCTTGCCAATGACCGTGCACCGGTACGACACGGGCACACCGCCCGCTGCGGATCGGCCGACTGCGGCAGGCTCGGTGGCCGACCGGCTCAGCGACGAGGCCGAGGTTTGGGGAGCGCTGGTCACGGGGACGCGGGACTACATCCGTAAGAACGGGTTCCGCTCCGTCGTGCTCGGCCTGTCGGGCGGTATCGACTCAGCGGTGGTAGCCGCCGTCGCCGCTGATGCGATTGGCGGTGACAGGGTCTTCGGTGTGTCGATGCCCAGCGATTATTCGTCGGAGCATTCCCGATCGGACGCGTCCGACCTCGCCCGACGAATCGGCGCGCATTATCGGGTCGTACCCATCGCACCGATGGTGGCCGAGTTCGTCTCCACCCTGGGGCTCACCGGTGTCGCCGAGGAGAACGTCCAGGCTCGGGTGCGCGGGACGACGTTGATGGCGTTGTCGAACGCCGACGGGCATCTGGTTCTCACCACGGGCAACAAGAGCGAGTTGGCCGTTGGCTACTCAACGATCTACGGCGACGCGGTCGGTGGCTTCGCGCCGATCAAGGACGTGCCCAAATCGTTCGTGTGGCAGCTTGCGAGGTGGCGCAACGCGCAAGCCGAAGCGGCGGGGATGGAGCCGCCCATCCCGCAGAACTCGATCGACAAGCCACCGTCCGCAGAGTTGCGGCCGGACCAGCTCGACAGCGACTCGCTTCCGGACTACGAGTTGCTCGACGCCGTGCTCGCGAGGTACGTCGACGGCGACGAGGGCTTCGACCAGATCGTGGCCGAGGGGTTCGATCCGGAGCTCGTCATGCGGGTGGCTCACATGGTCGACACCGCTGAATGGAAGCGCCGCCAGTACCCACCCGGGCCGAAGATCAGCTTCAAAGCGTTCGGGCGCGATCGGCGGCTGCCGATCACCAGTCGCTGGCGCGAGCACGCACTCGAGGCCACTGGCTGACACATCCTCCCCTGAGGTCGACCAGCTCGGGTGACAACGTTCACAGAGACAATCCATGGGCGCGCAGTGCACGATGAGGGCGTTCGTTCCACACCAGGAGCCCGGGGACCGGCAGGCCGGCCTCGAGGAGAGAGTGGGTGCGAGATGCCCGAAACCCTCTACGGCGGAGTGCAAAACCGCCGCGTAACCATCCGCGATCTGCAGCGCGCGACGGACGCACACGAGCGGTGGGCCATGCTCACCGCATACGACTATTCGACGGCCCGGGTATTCGACGAGGCTGGCGTGCCGGTTCTCCTCGTCGGTGATTCCGCTGCGAACGTCATCTACGGGTACGAGACCACCCTGCCCGTGACCGTCGACGAATTGTTGCCGCTGGTACGTGGCGTCGTGCGCGGTACGAAGCGGGCGATGGTCGTCGCCGACATGCCGTTCGGGAGCTATCAGGCCTCGCCGACTCAGGCGTTGGAGAACGCGGCGCGCTTCATGAAGGACGGTGGCGCTCAGGCAGTGAAGCTGGAAGGCGGCCACCGGGTGCTGCCGCAAGTCGAGGCACTGGTGAACGCCGGTGTGCCGGTCATGGCTCACCTCGGCCTGACTCCGCAATCGGTCAACGCGTTCGGGGGCTACCGGGTGCAGGGTCGGGGCGAAGAGGCCGCGCACCGCTTAGTGCAAGACGCAAAGGCAATGCAACAGGCCGGCGCGTTCGCGGTGGTGCTCGAAGTCGTGCCGTCTGAGCTCGCTCGCGAGGTCAGCGCTCAGTTGCACGTTCCGACGATCGGCATCGGCGCCGGACCGGACTGCGACGCCCAGGTGCTGGTCTGGCAGGACATGGCCGGCCTACGCACCGGTGAGCACAAGCCCAAGTTCGTCAAAGAGTTCGCCGACATGGCCGGACTGCTCCGGGGCGCCGCCGAAGAGTTCGCCGCAGAAGTTCGTGCCGGCACCTACCCGGCCGAGGAGCATGCATACCACTAGTGTCCTGCGCCGGGTCACTCGCTGGACACTAGAGCGCGCCCACGTGCTGCGTTCGCACTGCCGCAAACGTACAGCCGAGCTGCGCTCTGTCAGCGCGATGGTTCTGGGGCTGATCGCGAGGCAGCCGATCGTTCGTTTCATCGATGACGGCGGCACAAAGCTCGCCGGGCACCGCCAGCTCACTGCACTAGCCAGTGAAGTCGAGCGGCGCACCGGCGAGCGGTGCGTGACCATATCGAGTTAGCCGATCGAGACAGTTCGCGTGCCTGGCTGCCTCGCTGGTCGCGTGCTGGCTAGCTGCTCGCGCGCTTGGCCGGAGCCCTCTTCGCGGGAGCCTTCCTCACTGCCCGCGAGGTTGTGGCCTTCGCCTTGGCCGGGGCCTTCCTCACTGTCTTCGTGGCTGTGGCCTTCGCCTTCGCGGGAGCCTTCTTCACTGCCTTGGTCCCCGATGCCGTCTTCTTCGCGACGGTCTTCTTGGCGGGCGCCTTCTTGGCGGGCGCCTTCTTGGCCGGAGCCTTCTTGGCCGGAGTCTTCTTCGCAGCTGTCTTAGCCGCTTTCTTCGCCGGCGCCTTGCGTCCGGGTGCGGTCATGCCGTGCCTCCTCAAGGGCAACAGTCGCAGAACGTCGATGATCAGTGGACGATGCTATGAGTATCAACGTCAATACGCCACGCCGGATTTTCTTTGCGGGCGTCAAGCCAGCGATGGGACAGTACGACGTCAGTCGTCGTCCTCCCAAGCAGAATCCTCTTCCTCGTAACGCTTTTCTCGATCGGCGATCGTCTGTAGCGCGCCTGCTGCTTCTTCGGGAGTGTTGAACGGTCCGATGCGATTTTGACTGTCCGTCTTCTCGAAGATCTCCACTCGATGATGGTCCAGGCAGTACCAGTACGTGCCTTCGAGATCTTTAGCCATCGCCATCGCCCCTAGGTTTCACTGTCGTCGATCGATCGTCGATGACGTTAGACCGCGATGACTCTTCCCACGAGAGGCGGCGGACGAGTCGACCTATAAGCCGGGTCCTGTTCTCGATGCTCGTCGCATCAAGTGGCGACCATCCATCTCGGCCTGCCGTCACCGGCAGGCTCTAGCGGTCCACCCGCAGGCATCGGGCGGGCCACCCTCGATCGCCTGCGCGGGTTCGTCCGGTCTCCCGCACGAGCCCTTCTCGACCTTGCTCCGGGTGGGGTTTGCCGAGCCGTCCCGGTCACCCGGAACGCTGGTGGTCTCTTACACCGCCGTTTCACCCTTACCGGTTCTCGCAAGAACCGGCGGTCTCTTCTCTGTGGCACTGTCCCGCGGGTCACCCCGGGTTGCCGTTGACAACCACCCTGCCCTATGGAGCCCGGACTTTCCTCGGCGAGAACGGTGAATACCGTCTCGACGCGGTCGCCCGGTCGGCTCGTCCGCCGCACTGGGAATCCTACGCGGGACGGTCCATGGCGTCGCGGCCAGGGCGCGTCTCGCACTCCCACGCGATCCTGCGCGGCGAGCAGCGACTGCGGCACACGCCCTAGCCTCGGCACTGTGACCGTCACCGATATCGGCCTGCTCTGCGCGGCGGGTCTCGTAGGTGGCTTCGTCAACGCGATAGCGGGCGGTGGGTCGCTCGTGCTGTTCCCTGCGCTCGTGGCCACTGGGATAAGTAGCGTCGCCGCAAACGTCACCAATTCGGTCGCGTTGTGGCCGGGATATGTCGGAACGCTCTTCGGTCTGGGCTCCCTGGTGCACGATCAGGCGAATCGAGCGCGGTCCCTGGCTCCGACCGCGGCTGTGGCGGCAGCGGCCGGCTGCGCACTCCTGCTGCTCACCCCCGAGCGTGCGTTCGACCTCGTCGTACCTGCGCTGGTCATTCTGGCTAGCCTGCTCGTCGCGGCCCAACCGGCGATCACCCGCCGCCTGAGCGATAACGACGGCCGACATCGAGAGCGGCCGCGTGCACTGCTCATAGCTGTTGCCGTCAGCTGCGTTTACGGCGGCTACTTCGGCGGCGGGCTGGGCGTGATCCTGCTCGCCGTCATCGGACTGACGCTGGCCGCGCCGCTGCGTCAGACGAATGCCCTCAAGAGCATCATCTCCGTGATCGTCGCCACCGTGTCTCTCCTGGCCTTTGCCTTGTTCGCACCTGTGCACTGGCTCGAGGTGGCCATCGCAGCGCCAAGCGCGCTGCTCGGAGGAATCCTCGGTGGCCGGTTCGCACGGAGTGTCGACGAGCGCCTGTTGCGCGCAGGCATTGTCGTCTTCGGCCTCCTCGTCGGAGGTTGGCTGACAGTACGCGCGATACGCGGTAGCTGAAGCGCGGTAATCAGGATGGGCCCGGGCCGTCGAGATGACTGGTGTCATTGACCAGCCGGACCGACGAGGCGCCGTCGAGGAAGTAGTCGATGATCGACACCGACGCCGGATCGAGATGAAATCGGAACAGCGCGCTTGGCGGAGCGTCGAGGGCAACTCGTAGCAACGCTTTGATCGGCGTGACATGCGTGACGACCACTGCTTGCCCGTTCGGGACTCGCGCGACGATCCCGTCGCGAGCGCGCCGGACTCGGCGGGTGAGCTCGGCGATCGATTCACCCTCGGGTGGCGCGACGTCGGGTTTCGTCGACCATTGCACCCACTCATCGGGCCATTCCCTGACGACTTCGTGATACGTGAGCCCCTCCCACGCGCCGAAGTTCAGCTCGGTGAACCCTTCGACGACAACGACGGGCAATCCCAATCGGTCCGCAATGGCGTCCGCGGTCTGCCGGGCCCGGGGTAGTGGCGAACTTGCGACGAGGCTGATCGCGGAGTACGTCGCGAGGCGATCGGCAAGCTGCTTGGCCTGCTGTTCACCGAGGTCGCTCAACGGCAACGCGTTCCCGCCCGAGAACCGATTCTCGACGTTGTGCGCCGTAGCCCCGTGCCGAACCAGGATCAGCCGAGTCGCTGCACCCGTCGGGGGCATCCACGCACCTGCCGGTGCAGCCGACGATCGAGGCGATCGTGCTGCCGTCGGACTCGTTGCCGCTTCGTCCATCGCCTCGTTGGCGAGCCGGTCGGCATGCCGGTTCTGCTCGCGCGGAACCCATTCGAACGAAACCTCGGCGAAGGAGCTCCGCAGCTCGGCGGCTTCGCGCGCGAGCGGCCGCAATCGCTCGTGCTTGACCTGCCATCGGCCGGACAGCTGTTCGACGACGAGCTTGGAATCCATGCGAACGATGACCGATGTCGCACCGAGCTCAGCCGCGGCCTGCAGCCCGGCGAGCAGGCCGCGATACTCCGCGACGTTGTTGGTATCAACGCCGATGGCGTCCTTGCGCTCGGCGAGGACCGCACCGGTGACGGCGTCGCGCACGACGGCGCCGTAGCCGGCCGGTCCGGGATTCCCGCGTGATCCGCCGTCTGCCTCGACGATGACGCGCTCAACCATGCTGTTCAGAGCCCGGATTCGGCGGTGCGCACAAGGATGCGCCGGCAGTTGTCGCAGCGGATGACGACGTCAGGCGCTGAATGGCGCGCGGTGGCGAGCTCATTGCCCGCTAGCTCGATCCGGCAACCCTCGCAGCGACGGTTCCGCAGGAGGGCAGCGCCTACCCCGCCACTCGCGAGCCGGATGCGGTCGTAAAGCTGAACCAGATCGGCTGGTAGTTCGGCGGCTATCGCTTGACGGTCAGTCGCGTGTCGCCGCTCTTGCTCATCGATCTCGGCCCAAGCGGCATCTCGCGCGCCTTCGAGCTTCTCCCGTTCCGCGTCGAGGTCGCCTCGACGGGTCGCGACGGACTGCAGCTTGGAGTCGAGGCTTTCCCGTTGCTCCATCATGTCCAGCACGTCATCCTCGAGAGAGCTCTGCCGTCGGGCCAGTGTCGCGATCTCGTGTTGGAGGCTCTCGAGCTCCTTCGCCGGCAGGCCTCCCCCGGTAAGCCGTCGCTCGTCGCGCGCCGTTCGCGCTCGGACGTTGTCGACTTCGGCTTCGAGCCGGCGCTGATCGGCATCGACGTCGGCGAGTCGAGTCTCCAGCTCAGCCGCTTCCGTAGCGAGGACCTCAGTGCGCTGTGTCGCATCGGCGAGCGCGGCCAGCTCCGGAAGTGTGCTGCGGCGGTGGACCAATTGGGCAAGCGCCGTGTCGGCCGCCTGTAGGTCGAGCAGCCGCAGCTGGGCGGCAGGGTCGGCGTTCACAGTCAGGTCAGGCTCGATCCAGGTGACGGGGCGTGAAGCGTCCACGGATCGGTGATCTCCGCGGATACCGTCACCTTAAGACCCTCCTGCGCGAATCGGGTGCGCAGGCGGGCCGCGACGTCGGAGAGCCACGGTGCCTCAGTCGCCCAGTGCGCGGCATCGACCAGGCCCATCGCGTCGGTGCCACGCTCACTCACCGCTTCCAGGGCCGGATGATGTCGAAGGTCGGCGGTGAGATATGCATCCGCTCCGGCGGTACGCGCGGCCTCGACGAGAGACCCGCCTGATCCGCCGCATACGGCGACCGTCCGGACCGGTCGATCGGGACGGCCCGATGCCCGTAGGCCCCACGTGGTCGGTGGCAAGGCATGCGCCGCGAGATCGACGAAGCCACGCAACGTCGTGGCTGACGGCAGCTCGCCCACCCGGCCGATGCCAATCGAGGCCGCCGGTTCCGGCAGTCGAGCATAGAGATCGAACGCTGGTTCCTCGTACGGGTGCGCCGCCCGCAAGGCCTGCAGAACGTCGCCGCGCAGACCTCGGGGCACCACCATCTCGACCCGGGCCTCGGCGACCTCCGACACCGCTCCGACCTGGCCGGTAAACGGGGTGGCAGCTGGCTCGGGCCGGAACGTCCCGAGGCCAGTGGCACTCCAGGCGCAACGCTCGTAGTTTCCGATGCGCCCGGCCCCGGCCGCGGCCAGTGCATCGATGACTCGCACCAGATCCGCCAACGGCACGAACACCACGAGCTTGTCGTCCGGGTCGAACAGGTGCGGCTCCAGGGGACGCAGATTGCCGAGCCCGAGCAGGTCGCCGAGCGCGTCCGACACTCCGGGATTGGCTACATCGGCGTTCGTATGAGCCACATAGTGCGCGATCCGGGCGCGAATCATCCGATGGACCAACACGCCTTTGGGGTCGTCGGCCGGGACACCGTGCACTGGGGTCAGCAGAAGCGGGTGATGTGAGACAAGCAGCTCGGCGCCGACTCTCATCGCCTCAGCGACGGTAGCGGGTACCGCATCGACGGCGAGCAACACGTGATCGACGTTGTCGTCGGGGTCGCCGCAGACAAGACCAACGGCGTCCCAGGACTCCGCTCGGCGTGGGTCGTACCACTGCTCGAGCACCATCCGAAGCTCAGCAACTCGGGGCACGGCAATGACGCTACCGGCCGGATACTCTTGATCAATGGCGTCGCCCGCCGGCTGGCGCACTCTTCCGAAGCGGCCCCGGGCCGTCTTGCGAACATTCCCGTTCACGCTGGGCGCATTCGCCGTCATCGTGCTGGTTGGATTGCTCTCCGGCACCTTGTGGCACGCGCTACGCGACCGGCCCCTACTGCATAACGTCGCCTATGGTGTGCCGGCCATCGAGCACGGGCGGTGGTGGACACCGGTGACCGGGTCGGTGTATGCCCTGCAACCGTCGGGCTACATCGCCGCACTGTTGGTGTTCGTGGTCCTCGTCGGCTTCGCGGAATGGCGTTTGGGCACGCGAGCGACGGCCATCGCAACGGTCGCCATTCAGCTCGTCGTTGTGCTCCTCACCAGCGTCCTGTTCATCCCATTGCGTGCGACCGGTTGGAACTGGGCGGTCGACCTGGCCCACCGAGAGCTGACCGGCTTTCTACCGGGTGCGTTCGGCGCGTTCGCGGCAGCCACCGTCACGCTGCGCGCGCCCTGGCGCTCGCGCATGCGGGTCCTGCTCATCGGTTACGTCGTGCTGCTGACGCTCTACCGCGGCGCGCCCCGCGATGTCGAACAGCTGTTGGCTGTCGGCCTCGGACTGTTGTTCGGACCGGTCCTGGAGAACCGCGCCCCGGTCTTCGCCCTTCCTCGAGTGAGCCGGCACGAATGGCGAATGGCCGCCGCGTTCGTCTTCGCGGTATCTGCCGCGATTCGCTTAGTGCTGATCATCGCGCCCAGCAGCGCGGCCCCGTTACGCCCGCAGGTCGGCCAAGGGTTCGACTGGACCGACCTGGTCTTTGGCGTCCTGCTGCCGCTCGTGCTCGCCGAAGGGCTACGCCGCGGACGACGCCTCGCCTGGCAGATAGCCATGGTCATTACGGTCATCGAGTGCCTCGCCCTGCTCGGCGTTGTCACCGTCATCGCCGCGGTCATCATTACCGGCACAACCGACACGCGATACGACATCGACTCGCTCGGCGCGTCGATCGCGGACGCACTGCTGTGGCTGACGCAGCTGGGCGTTCTTTGGCTTGGTCGCCGGGCGTTTCGCGCGACCCCGTGGCGCGATCGGCGACGTGCGGCAACAGCGGACACCGCGACTCGGAGCGACGTGCAGCACATCCTGCGCGAGGTCGGTGGCGGCCGGCTGTCCTGGATGACCACCTGGGACGCGAATGAGTGGTATGTCGAACCGGACCGCCCGGGATACGTCGCCTACCAGACGCACGCCGGTGTGGCCGTGGGGCTGTGCGATCCGGTCGCCATCGACGCGGCCGAACGTCGCGCGATGGGATTGGCCTTCATCGACCATGTCCAGGGCCGTGGGCTGCTCCCCTGCTTGTTCTCGGTGACAGGCGAGGTCTGCGAGTGGGTGCGGCTCGACGGATGGCGCACCGTCGAGGTCGCGGTCGAAGCGGTGATCGACCTGCCCGATCTGCAGTTCAAAGGCAAGGCTTGGCAGGACGTGCGCTCAGCGCTCAACCGCGCGTCGAAGGAGGGCGTGACGTTCGAACTGGGCGCGTTGCACGACATGCCGGCAAGCCGCATTGCCCAGGTCCGGACGATCTCCGAGCAGTGGGTCGGTGACAAGGGCCTGCCGGAAATGGGGTTCACCCTGGGTGGGGTGGATGAGGCGCTCGATCCCGCGGTCCGGGTCGGCCTTGCCGTCGACGAGCACGGCACGGTGCACGGCGTGACCTCGTGGCTCCCCATCTATGGTCCGGGTGCAACGATCCGCGGCTGGACGCTTGACGTCATGCGCCGGCTACCGGACGGCTTCCGTCCGGTCATGGAATTCTTGATCGCGTCGTCATGCGTGGCGTTCCGGGAAGAGGGCGCGTTGCTCGTGTCGCTGTCCGGCGCCCCGTTGGCCGGCGACCCGTCCACCAACCCGGACGCGAGCGCGGTCGATGCGCTGCTCGGATGGCTCGGCGAGCAACTGGAACCGCTGTACGGCTTTCGGTCGCTCGACCGGTTCAAGTCGAAGTTCTTCCCGCGCCACGATCCGCTGTACCTCGCCTATCCGGACGAGGCCGCTCTGCCGCGCATCGGACTCGCCCTTACCCGGGCCTACCTGCCCGACGCAAGCTTCGTCGACCTGGCCGCCGCTGGCTTGCGTTCCCGGACAACCGCAGCCCACTGACCACCGACGCCGCGTTCTAACGTACGGCGCTAGGAGGACGGGACCAGACTCAAGTCGATGCGGCAGGGTTTAGGGCCGCCCTGGTTGGACAGATACTCGCTTTCCGGCAGATCAGCGTCGGTGGCCGGGATGCGCAGGACCAGGTTTGTGGCGGTGTCCGGATCGATCCCGAACAGGTCGAGGGCACGAAGTCGTACGGTCGCGATGCGGCTCGATGGTGCCGCCTGCAAGGTCTGGGTTCCGTCGCCGTAGCTGATGTACGCATTGATCCAGCGGCAGGGATGGCGGTGAATGTCGTAATGATGATGGTGCCGGCCGCGTCCGCCGATGACTTGCGCGAGGGTGAGGTTGACGTCGATAGGTTCGTCATCGTCGTCGAGGAAGATCAAGTCGTCCGCGACGGTAATGATGTCGCGGATGCGCGCATCGTCGTCGAAGACCTCAAAGGCTTCGACGCTGCGACGGGGGCGATGCAGGTGCAGGAGCACGGACCGGCGCGGCGGCTCAGGTTGGGGACTCGAAGCCGAAGTTCGGGGATCAGGACTGTCGTTCGCCGGGTTGTGCGAACTGGGCATTCTTGAGAGCCTTTCTGTGCTGGTCGAGATACCGGCGTTGACGGCCTCCGCCCCGGCCAAGGGATAAGCGGGGGCCGTCGCTCGTGGATGGTTACCGCGCGGGTCGAGCGGGTGGTTGCTGGGTCAGGTCTTCAAATACCCCCTTTCGTACGCAGCACTTCGGCGACTAGGAACTGAGGTTCAGTCGCAGGCTGCGTAGGAGTTCTTCGGCTTCAGCTACTCGTTGGACGACGTTCGGGTCCCCTCGAAGCTTGTCCAGCTCGGTCCAGGGCACGTCTCGGATCGTCTTCATGGCTGCGTCCAGTTGGTCGACCAGACCATTTGCCGGTTTGGCCGCGCCGGCGACGCGAAGCATGGCGGAATCAATCGTCGCGTCGGCGTCGGTGAAGTGTGCGCGCGCGACCGGATCTCGAAGGATGACTCGAAGCTTGCGCAGATCCTTCGAGTTCGTGATCTGTTGGCGGGCTACTTTCGTGACCACGGCATCCACGATCGAGGGGGTCAGCAGCGACTTGTTCACCCCCGTGAGCTCACGAGCCCACGTGATCGCGGACGCCGGATCCCGCAGATTCGTGAAGCGTTGGGACAGCTCGAACACCTGCACGAGCTTGTCTAGCTCCCGAACGGTTGTGCCGAGGATGTTGGCCGCGCTGGCCCGGCCGACGAGCTCGACCAGGCGGTAGGCGACCATCTCCTTTTCCTTGGCGTCCCATTCCTTTCGCTGCCGGTGGATGTAGATCCACGCCCGCAACCGCTCCTCGTCGGTGAGGGTGCGGTCGGTGATCTCGACCGGAACCTGGGAGAACTGCGACTTCCCTTCTTCGACCAGCGCCATGGAGTTCGTCCAGCGCCGCTCGCCGTCGATGATCCGGTACTGATCGGGCCGGTCGGGGTGCGGTTCGACCAACAGTGGCTCGAACAGTCCCTCGTTCGCCTCGATCTGCCGCTGCAGCTCATCGTCCTGTTTTGGTCCGAGCCGTGGCTGTCGGTCATTGGGTACCAGATCGGCCACGTCGAGACGGGACCGCCGAGTGCGGATGACGGTGCCACCCAGCCGTCGTTCTTGAAACGCCGCTATCTTCGCGGATCGGCGATGCCGGTCCGGTCCGGGCTGGCTCATGTCGCTTCCTCCGACTGACCGGCGGGCGTCGTCAGCACGAGGTCGATCTCTGTGACGAGCGTTCCTCTCGCTTGCTGGATCTCGCGGATCAGTTGACCCCGCTGTTTCCACGTAGCCGTATGCGCTCGATGCTCCTTGACGTCGAGGTCGAGAAGCTTGTCGGACACGGTGCCAATCTGTTCGAGGAGCACCGAGCAACGATCCGAGGTGATGAAGTCGTAGAGCCGCATCGTGTTCTCGGCCCGGGCCTCGTCGCTGAGGCGTAGCGTCGCCTGCTGCACGACGTGCTTGCGGATCATCTGCGCCAGCGCGAGGACGCGGGCTGGATTCGCGACGATCACTCCGTCCTGGACGTAGAGCTGCGCCTGGCCGGCCGGAAACACGCGCGTGACCAGCACGGCGTGATCGGCCTTTGCGGCGATCTTGTCGTCCAACAGGCGGCTGACGTAGCTGTTTCGCCAGGCGGCTCGGCTTTTTGAGTCATAGACGATGTGCCCGCACTCTCGACCGTTCTCGATCACCGTGTGAACGAGGTCGGCGCCAGGCTGCCCCCTCTTCACGCTGACGATCGTGTCGCCCGGAAACTCGTCTCGCAGCTGCTCGTACAGGTTCAGCTCAGCGCCTTCCCCGAGCTCAGCCGCCGCGTTGTGTGCGACCTGACGCTGCAGCTGCGCGAGCCTGGCTTCGAGCTTCTGGCGGTCTGTGAACGCCTTGGCCTTCTCGGCATTGATCGCCTCGACGGTGACTTTGTCCAGCGCGTCGCGCTGCTCCCGCAACCGGGCTTTGAGAACGTCGTCGTCATGCGCTCGTTGTTCGGCCAGCCGCTGGTCCGCCTCCGCTCGAAGCCGGGCTGTCTCCGCGCTGGCGGCCGCGACCGCAGCACGGGACTTCTTTCGCTCCTCGTCTCGAGCCGCCCGAACCAGCGACTGAACCTGCTTGTTGGCTGCCTTGATTGCCGCATCGGCCTTCCGCCGCGCTTCGGCCGCCTGCGCCTCGAAGAGCCTGTTGGCCTTCTTGATCTGTAGCTCCGCCGCCGCCTGTACCTGAGCGAGGACCGCGTCTTGTTCGTCGCGAAGGCGACGCTCGAGGTCCCGCGTCCGCGCCCGCTCGTTCGCCCGGATACGGGCCTTGATCTCGATGAACTTCTCGTGGGCGATCGGCTGTCCGCACCACGGACAGGTGTCCTCCATGGTGGCCGGCTGGCTCATCTCGCTGGCGGGCAGAGTAGCCACAGGAGCAACTCCTAATAGGTCCTAGTAACTCCTAGCTTTCACAGGGCGACGATATATGTCAAGCGAATCTGAACGAGGTGATTGGCGCCAGAGTGACCGACGAAGACAGGACGCCCGCATGGGAGGGATATGCGGGCGCCCTGCGGGTCGGAAGCCTACTACAAACTTGTAGGACGACGGCGCGCGTCGGCAGACCGG
>Ga0207683_10002930_pt1 | contig 14877 bp, 14 predicted proteins | sample KBSM73metaG_FD_184333 | JGI IMG/M metagenome (GOLD analysis project Ga0207683, IMG submission 184333) | Miscanthus rhizosphere microbial communities from Kellogg Biological Station, Michigan, USA - KBS M7-3 metaG (SPAdes) (version 2) | ecosystem: Host-associated > Plants > Roots > Rhizosphere >... | reverse complement strand
TGCCCGAGCGCGACAAGCTCTCGATGAGCCGCGAGCAGATGACCTCACGCCTCGCCATCATGATGGGCGGGCGCGTCGCCGAGGAAATGGTGTTCGGCAGGGAAAAGGTCACCTCCGGCGCTGCTTCCGACATCGAGCAGGCCACCAAGCTCGCGCGCATGATGGTGACGCGCTGGGGTTTGTCCGACAAGCTCGGCACCGTTGCCTACGGCGAAAACCAGGACGAGGTTTTCCTCGGGTACCAGGTCTCGCGTCAGCAGAATATTTCGGAAGCAACCGCCCAGACGATTGACGCGGAGGTCCGCAAGCTGGTCGAGGCCGGCTATGCCGAAGCGACGCAGATCCTGACCGACAAGCGCGCTGATCTCGAAGTGCTCGCCAAGGGCCTTCTCGAGTTCGAAACGCTGACGGGCGACGAGATCAAGGATTTGCTCGAAGGCCGGCGACCGGTGCGCGAGTCGGTGATCGAGCCGACCACGCCGCGCTCCTCCGCCGTGCCACCCGCCGGCAAGCAACGTCCACGGCCTGAGTCGCCGTCGGGCGAGGTCGCCCCGCAGCCACAGGGCTGAGCCAGGCCACAGATTTTGCGTCATGCCCGGCCATAGCCGTTCGAAAGGACGGCGTGCTTTGCGCGCTTATGTGCCGGGCATCCACGTCTTTGAGGCAATGGGATAAGACGTGGATGGCCGGGACGAGCCCGGCCATGACGGGTGCTTCGACCTCTATGACCTCACTCGAAACTGTGCCCGACAAACCCCGTGGGTCCGGCTTCAGGCGCGGACTGCGCCTCGGGCTTCCGGTGGCGCCCGGCATCATGGCGTTCGGGCTCGTTGTCGGTGCCGCCGCCGCCCGCCAGGGCCTTTCGTTCTTCCAAAGCATGATGATGAATTTTTTGGTGTGCTCCGGCATCGCTCAGCTCGTTGCACTGGAAATCTGGCCGCACGTTCTGACTTGGAGTGCGATCGTTACGATCACCCTGCTTACCGCGGTAGTCGGTGCACGGCTCTTCTTGATGAGCGTCGCGATGCGTCCCTGGTTCGATCAAGTGCCGGCGTGGCAGGCCTACACGGGTCTGTTTTTTCTCACCGATGCGACCTGGTTGATTGCCATGCGCTATCGCTCAGATGGCGGCCGCGACATCGCAGTGTATTTCGGCGCGGCCAGTGCAATCATGACGGGTTGGCTGGCAGCTACGGGCATCGGGTATTTCATTGGCGGCTTCATTGTCGATCCTGCCCGGTACGGATTCGACCTGGTGATGCCGGCATTTTTCGCCGCGATGCTGGTGCCGCTGTGGGCGGGTGCGCGTCGTGCCTGGGGCTGGATCGTCGGCGGGATCGTTGCCGTTGCCGTCGAGCGCCTGGTGCCGGGTTGGTGGTTCATCGTCGCAGGCTCGATTACCGGCGCTATCGCAGGCGGCTTCTTCGACGGGCAGGACGAATGAACTTCGAGCTGGGCTCATTCGGTACGTGGATGGCCATCCTCGCAATGGCCGCGGTGACTTACGCGATCCGCGCTGGCGGGTTCTGGCTGATGGGATATGTTCCGCTGACGCGGCGCGTCCGCAGCATTCTCAATGCGCTCCCGGGATCGGTTGTCGTGGCGGTCATTTTGCCGCTTGCCGTCCGTGGCGGCACCGCGGCCACCCTGGCTGTCCTGACCGCACTCGTTGTGATGGCGTTGCGGCGCAATGACCTGCTGGCCGTCGTTTGCGGAATGGGCGCGGCAGCATTGGTGCGTGCTTTCTGAGGACCAGCGATGCCGCTGCAAAATCGGGTCAATCCGTTCGGTGACCTCTTCGCGACACCCGCGCGAGGCGCTCTGTTCGGCAATCGCGGCGGGAAATTTCATCGCGACGGCCAAACGCTCGGCTTGCGGCGTTGGGCGTCGCGGCGGTGGATCTGCTGCGTGCTGAAATTCAAGGGCCGCCAGCGCAACGTGTGGGGCCGCTACTACACGGAGTTGTTCTTCCTCGACGAGGTTACGGCGTTTGCCGCCGGCCATCGGCCGTGTTTCGAGTGCCGCCGCCAGGATGCCGAAAGATTTGCAGTCTTGTTTTCGGACAAGAAGCAGCGCGCATCGGCGGACGCGATGGACAGAGTCCTCCACGCCGAGCGGTTGGACGGCAAGGTCAAGCGAACTCATCGCCGCAACCTCGACTCGCTGCCGGATGGCGCGATGATCGCGTTCGGCGGCGAAGTCTTTGCCGTTCGCGATAAACAATTATTGCCATGGACACCTTCCGGCTATTCAGCATCGAAACCGCGCCCTCACAATCTTGAGGTCGACGTGCTCACGCCGCCATCGATCCTCTCCGTACTCGGACGGGGCTACGCGCCGCTCTGGCATCCGAGCGCGGGTTAAGGTGGTTCGATCGGCGGGATGCTGGTCGCAGCCGGGACGCGGCGCGCCCAGGCGAAAAACACGATGGCAGACATGATCGCCAACATGGCAATGACAATAGCAACGCACGCTGGCCAGCCGCCGATCGTCCAGGCCACGCCACCGAGCGCCGCGCCAAAACTACCGCCGATGTAAAAGCTGGTGACATAAAGTCCGACCGCCGACGAACGGCCGGCTTTGGCGGTGACCGTGACATATCCGGTTGAAACCGCCTGGCATATCAGGCCGCAGGCGGCGGAAATCGCCAATCCCGCGATAATCAGCGGCAGCGAAGGGGCGAGCGTCAGCGCGATTCCCGCGGCCCAGACGGCGATAACGCGTACCACGAAGCGCCGTCGCCCGAACCGCCCGACAGCCCAGCCGGTCCACGGCGTGAGCACGGAACCGGTGAGATAAACAACGAAGATCGCGCCGAGCCAGCTCGCCGAGAGATTGTAGGGCGGTGCCGCAAGATAAAAACTGACATAAGTGAAGGTCGCGATGAAATTGAACAGCACGCCGAAGCCGACTGCGTAGGTCGCGATCAGTTGCCTGTTGCGTAGATGGGCAAGCATCTGCCGGTTCGAAGCAAGCAAGCCTTCCGACCGCACGAACTTGCGCTCATGCGGCAAAAGAAACGCGACCGCGATCGCGCCAGCAAAGGTGATCGCCGCAAGCGCCATGAAGCCGGCTTGCCAGCTGATCAGATCGGCAAGCAGGCCGGTGAACAATCGGCCGCTGAAGCCGCCGAGGCTTGAGCCGGATGAGTAGATGCCCGCGACGGTGGTCGCCTCGTGCTGCGGCAATTCATCGCCGATATAGGCGACCATGACCGCGAAAATCGGCGGTAAAACCAGGCCCTGCACGGCACGCCAGAAGATAAGCGACGTCAGGTTGGTCGAAAGGGCGACCATCACGGTCGGAATGACGAGCACAAACATCGCCACGACGATCACCCGCTTGCGGCCCAGAACATCGGCAACTGTTCCGGTGAACGGCGCCGTAAGGGCCACAGCCAGCGTGCTTACGGTGATGATGGTCGAAACTTCGGCGGCGCTCGCGCCGAATTCTTCCGACAACAGCGGCAGGATTGACTGCGGCGAATACAGATTGATGAAGGCGCAATAGCCGGCAATTCCGGTTGCCAGGCGCAAGGCGAACGAGTGTCGAGCTGTCGCGGCAGTCATCCTCGGAGACCAGGCAGAGCGTCTTTACCCAAGCTATGCATCAGTTCTGCATTGAATGTCACGGGGCCGCATTGCCGGACAGCAGGGCGCGCAATGCATGGCTCGGTCATTTGAGCCCGAGCATCGCCTCAGCACGCAGGAGCGTTTCGTCGGGCGTTCCGGAAGCATCGACCTTCGACCAGGCGATGTGGCCGAGGTCGAAATCTTCCTGCTTGCGCGCAACAGCCGTGCCGGCGTCAGACGCGTCGCCGCTGCGGTTGCTGACGCGCGCAATACGAGTCTCGAGACCGGCGGTGAGGAACAGGCCCTGGAACGGCACCCCGTTTGCGGATTTCGCGATCGCGGTCCGTTCGGCTGGCTCGGCGAAGACCGCGTCGACGATGACGGAATATCCGGCGGCGGTCACGCGCCGCGCCTTTTCCGCAAGCAAGGTGTAAACACGGGCTGTCGTCTCGACGGAGTAACCCCGGTCTGGCAGCCGATCGGTTTCTCCGACCCTGAATAGCGCCTTGCGCTCGACATCGCTGCGCAGCACTACGGCGCCCGGCAATGGCGGAAAACCAGGCGCCAGGGCGTGCGCGAGCAGCGACTTTCCGGTGCCGGAGAGTCCGCCGATCGCAATCAGCTGCGGTTTGGCCGGTACCAAAAATTTTTGTGCCAGCGCGGCATAGTCACGTGCGCTGTGCGTAAGCTCTGCTTGCGATCCGTGCTGTCTCAACCGTGCGGCGACAACTTTGGCGCGGATCGCCGCGCGGATCGACAGGAACAGGGGCAATGCGGCGAGGGCATCGAGATCGTGAACGCGCTGCGTGTCTGTCAAATAACGATTGAATACAATATTCGCTGCATGATGTAGCCCGCGCTCAACAAGATCCATCAGGAGAAAGGCGAGGTCGTATAGAACATCGCCCGTGGCGATGCGGTCATCGAATTCAATCGCATCGAACAGCACCGGCTTGCCGTCGATGAGTACGATGTTTCCTAGGTGCAGATCGCCGTGACATCGTCGCACCAGCCCGGCGCGCTCACGCAGAAGCAGCAACGGCTTCACGCGCTCGAGTGCTTTACGCGTTTCTGTGGCGAAGGCACGCAAGTCCTGCAGCGAAAACAGATCCGGTTCAGATGCGAACTCGGCCTCGTTCTGCGCGATAATGTCGGCAAGTGCTTCGACGAAATGCGCGTTCGTTGCTGTCGGCACCACCCGATGCGCCGCCGCCACGGCGCGCCCGAGTTCATCGGCGAGCGCCTCGTCAATTTTGCCGACCTCAGCCAGATGGTCGAGGGTCTGGCTCTCGTCGAAACGACGCATCTCGACGACCCATTCGACCGGCTGGCCTTTCCCGTTGATCACGAGCCGGCCATTTGTCTCGCGTGCTATCGGGTACGCGCCGCGGTAAATCGAGGGGGCGTAAGCGCGATTGACTGCGATCTCGGCTTCACACGCGGCCCGCCGGCTCCGAAGGGTGGAAAAATCGAGGAACGGAAAGCGCACCGCGCGCTTGATCTTGAACGCCCGCTCGCCGGCCAGAAAAACCGAGGCGGCGTGGGTGTCGATACGCTTGACCGGCGCGCCACCATGGGTGGCCGGATTGCTCAAGAGGTCGATCACCGGCTGCTGTATGTCATCGCTCATGCCGCAGCCTTTTAGCCGTCATACGCACTCCGCACGAGAATATGCGCAAGTCGGGTGAATCCGGCTTGCGATGGTAAGCCCGTCAACGGCGAAAAGCGGTCAAATCAACGTGCCCGGTCAACACCAGTCAATACCCTTGCCGCAGCGGGGGAGGATGACCACAATTATAGCGGTTGCAGGAGACAGACCGTGGCGACCCTGCCGCGCAGTTTCAAACGTATCAGGCTCAACCTCGCCCGCTCCAAGGAGTTCCCGCAGGGCTCCTCGCGGTACGGCTATGAATTCGTCGCTCCACTTGACGGTACAGGCCATATCGACACCGCCCTGTGGAAACAGCATCGCGATCTTTGCCGCGTGCGACGATTTGCGGAAGGCGAGGATGACCAGCACGGCGTTCTTCTGCATCGTCCGGGCGGACCGGAGCACGGTCGATGGGTCTTCGACTACGATCAGACGGCGGAATATGACGACGAAAGCGGATACCGTTTCGGCGCGCATGTTTTCCGCCCTGGCGAGTATGTCTCCATTCGCGACGAAGACGGTGAGATGCACACTTATCAGGTAGCGACGGTGGAACCGGCGGCCTGAACGGCGCGTTGTTTGAGACAAGCTGCGGGGCGACGCTCGCAGCGTTACCTGTATGCGCGCCCTGACGGTCATTCCCGGCGAATCCAGCTCGATCAGGCTCGATGAATTGCCGGCACCGCCGGCAAGCGACGGCGCTGTGCTGGTGCGCGCGCTGGCGCTGGGTATTTGCGGCACGGACCATGAAATCATCAACGGAGACTATGGCTGGGCGCCGCCGGGTAGTGCTCGCCTGATTATCGGTCACGAGTCACTCGGTGTGGTTGATTGCGGACCCGAAGATAGTGGTTTCGAGCGGGGTGATCTGGTCGTCGGGATTGTGCGACGTCCTGATCCGATTCCCTGTGCCTGTTGCGAAATTGGCGAATGGGACATGTGTCGCAATGGGCTCTACACCGAGCGCGGCATCAAGCAGCGTAACGGTTATGGCGCGGAGCTATTCCGCGTCGAGCCGGAATTTCTCGTGAAGATCGATCCAATGCTCGGCAAACGCGGCGTGCTGCTCGAGCCCGCGAGCGTCGTTGCAAAAGCGTGGGAGCAAACACTCCGGGTGGGCGCGCGTAGCGCAGCCTGGCAGCCCCGCATCGCACTTGTGACAGGCGCGGGCCCGGTCGGTTTGCTGGCGGCACTGATGGGCGTGCAACAAAGTCTTGAGGTGCATGTATTCGATCGTGCGCGCGAAGGCATCAAACCTGAGCTCACCCGTGCATTAGGTGCTACCTATCACGTCGGCGATCTCGGGAACCTTTGTCCGGATATTGTCATCGAATGCACAGGCGCTTCGTCGGTCCTGCTGGACGTAATCGCCCGCACGACGCCGGATGGCATCGTTTGTCTCACCGGTGTGTCTTCAGGCGGTGACGCGGTCGCCTTTGACGTGGGCGGGTTCAACCGTACGGTGGTGTTGGAAAACCACGTCGTCTTCGGTTCGGTCAACGCCAATCGGCGTCACTACGACGCCGCCGCAAGGGTTTTGACCAAGGCCGACCCGCATTGGCTTTCGCGCCTGATCACGCGCCGGGTACCTCTTGAACGCTGGCGCGAGGCGTTCGAACGACGCGATGGTGACATCAAGGTCGTTCTCGATTTTGCTAACTGAGGACCAGTCATGGCATCGCGCATCGAAGATTATGCAATGATCGGCGATCTCGGCTCGGCCGCGCTTGTCGGCCGTGATGGCTCGATCGACTGGCTTTGCTGGCCGCGCTTTGATTCCGATGCCTGTTTTGCCGCGCTCCTCGGCACGCCCGAACATGGTCGCTGGCAACTGGCGCCACAAGCGCAAGGAATCCGCGGGACCCGCCGCTATCGGCCGAACACGCTGATCCTCGAGACCCGTTTCGAGACCGACGAAGGCGCGGCCACGCTGATCGATTTCATGCCACCGCGTCGCCAACACTCGCATCTCATCCGCATTGTCAGAGGCGAGCAAGGGAAAGTTGCGTTCCACAGCGAGCTGATCTTGCGTTTTGCCAATGGTGCGATCGTGCCTTGGGTAACACGCGTTGACGACGTCACTTTGCGCGGTATCGCTGGCCCCGACATGGCCGTCTTTCGCACACCCGCGCGCATGCGCGGCGAAAATTTCAAGACCGTCGGTGATTTTACCGTGCAGCCCGGAGAAGAGGTGCCGTTCGCGCTATCCTTTGCGCGCTCGCACCAGGATCTGCCCGAGCCGATCGACGTCTTTGAGTCTCTGAAGGCGACCGAGAAGTTCTGGACCGACTGGGCCGGCCGCAACAAGATCGAAGGCCCCTGGAACGAGGCGGTGACGCGGTCGCTCATCGTGCTCAAGGCGCTCACCTACGCGCCAACGGGAGGGATGGCGGCAGCGCCAACGACCTCATTGCCTGAATTCATCGGCGGCCCGCGCAACTGGGACTACCGCTTCTGCTGGCTGCGTGATGCGACGCTGACGCTGCTCGCGCTGATGAACGCGGGTTACTATGACGAAGCAAAAATGTGGCGCGAGTGGTTGTTGCGGGCAGCCGCGGGCAGCCCGCGCCAGATCCAGATCATGTATGGCTTGCGGGGCGAGCGGCGTTTGACCGAATGGGAGGTGCCGTGGCTTCCCGGCTATGAGAATTCGCGGCCGGTGCGCATCGGCAATGCGGCTCATAACCAGCTTCAACTCGATATTTTCGGCGAAGTTATGGACGCGCTGCATCAGGCTCGGCAAGGCGGGCTTGGCGCTCACGCAGAAGGTTGGGCCATGCAGCGTGAATTTCTGCTGCACCTTGCCCGCATCTGGCACGAACCGGATGAGGGGCTGTGGGAAGTCCGCAGCGGCCGCGAGCATTTCACGCATTCCAAGGTGATGGCGTGGCTCGCTTTCGACCGCGCGATCCGTAGCGCGGTCATGTTCAAGCTGGCCGGGCCGATTCAGGAATGGTGCGACATACGCGACCGCATCCATGCCGACGTCTGCGCGCGAGGCTTCGATCCCGATCTCGGCACGTTCGTGCGTGCCTATGGTTCGAAGGAACTGGACGCCAGCCTGCTGCTGTTGCCGGCCATCGGATTCCTTCCAGCGCACGATTCCCGGATCGTTGCGACCATTGCGGCCATCGAGCGCCGCTTGTTGGTGGACGGCCTGGTGCTGCGCTACGACAGCGCGACCGCAGCCGATGGTCTTCCGGCGGGCGAGGGTGTCTTTCTTGCCTGCAGCTTCTGGCTCGCCGATGCCTATCTCATGCTCGGCCGCCGCGACGAAGCATTGCGCCTGTTCAACCATCTTTTGTCGCTGCGTAATGATGTTGGATTGCTCAGCGAGCAATACGAACCGCGCACGGGCCGGCTGGTCGGCAATTTCCCGCAGGCCTTCTCGCATCTCGCGCTGGTGAATACTGCGAGCAATCTCGCGCATTACCAGAAACCGGCCGAACAGCGCGCCGAGCACCGCGTTGTCGAGAAACCTCCCATGCAACCGGCCTGAAGTCTATTGACCGGCACGCGCCTTGCCGGGAGAGTGCGCGCCTGACCGCCAGATCGGGCGGTATATTTCAAGGGAGAAACTCAGTGCTCATCGACCATCGGACCTATCGGCTCCTTCCAGGCAGGATACCGGCGCAGCTCGAGCTCTACAGCAAGCTCGCCTATCCGGTGCAGCTCCGCTACATGGGCGAGCCGCACTACTATCTCGTCACCGAGACCGGGCAGCTCAACACGCTGGTGCATGGCTGGGTTTATGACAGCGCCGCCGATCGCGAACAGAAGCGCGCCAAGATGATGCAGGATCCGGAATGGAAGCACTTCCTGTCGGAGAACGCGAAAGCCGGCAACGTCATTGAGCAGTCGAACTGGTTGACGACGCCGGCTCCCTTCTCGCCGAAAATTCCGCCGGCAAAAATCGTGAAGTGACCTCGATGCGCGGCAAAGACAACGCCAGGAGCGGCGGCGAGATCCTGATCGATCAGTTGTCGATTCACGGAGTGCGTCACGCCTTTTGCGTGCCTGGCGAAAGCTATCTTGCCGCGCTCGACGCTTTTTACGGCAGCGACATCGAGCTGACCGTCTGCCGTCACGAGAGCACCGCCGCCATCATGGCCGAGGCTGCCGGTAAAATAACCGGTCGGCCTGGCATCTGCTTTGTCACGCGCGGACCCGGCGCCACCAATGGATCGGCAGGCATTCATATCGCGCGCCAGGATTCCTCGCCGATGATCATGTTTGTCGGTCAGGTCGGCCGCGAAATGCGTGATCGTGAGGCCTTCCAGGAGCTCGACTATCGCGCGGTGTTCGGCACCATGGCGAAGTGGGCAACGGAGATCGACGACCCGTCGCGTATCCCGGAGATCGTTTCGCGGGCCTTTCACACCGCATGTAACGGACGTCCCGGGCCAGTGGTCATCGCGCTGCCGGAAGACATGCTGCGCGACCGGGTGTCGGTGGAGGATGCCGCCGCCTTCGCGCCCGTGGAAAACTGGCCGGGCGCAGATGACATGAATCGACTGCAAAAACTGCTTGGCGAAGCGATGCGTCCCGTCGTGCTGATTGGCGGCAGCCGCTGGACCGAGCAGGCGAGTGCTGCATTGATGCGTTTTGCCGAGCGCTTTGCGTTGCCGGTCGCAACGACCTTCCGACGCGGCCATCTGTTCGACGCAATGCATCGCTGTTACGCCGGCGATTTCGGCATCGGGCCAAATCCAAAGCTGCTCGCTCGCGTGAAGGGCGCCGACCTTGTGTTGCTGATCGGCGGGCGGTTCGGTGAAATGCCGTCGCAAAGTTACAGCGTCTTCGATATTCCCGAGCCGCAGACAAAGCTTGTGCACGTGCATCCGGGCGCCGAAGAACTCGGCCGCGTCTATCATGCGCATCTTGCCATCAATGCGGCGCCGACCCCATTTTGCGCGGCGCTGGAAAACATGCAGCCGCCGAAGGAAATCGCCTGGCGCGGTGAAAGCGACACCGCGCATGCCGACTATCTTGCCTGGGGCGAGAAGGCGACACCTGTGCCGGGCGCCGTCAATCTCGGGGAGATCATGGTTTGGCTGCGCGAAAACCTGCCGGCCGACGCGATCGTCACGCAAGGTGCCGGCAATTTCTCCGGCTGGGTCCACCGCTTCTATCGCGTGCGCAAGTTCGGCGGACTCGTCGGGGCCACGTCAGGCTCCATGGGTTATGGGCTGCCGGCAGCGCTGGCGATGCAGACGCTCTATCGCGATCGTACGGTCGTTTGCGTTGCCGGTGATGGCGACTTCCTGATGACCGGACAGGATTTTGCAACGGCCGTGCAATATGAATTGCCGGTGATCGTGCTGGTCGCCGATAACGGGATCTACGGCACCATACGCATGCATCAGGAGCGCGACTATCCCGGCCGCGTGATTGCGACCAATTTGCGAAATCCCGATTTCGCCGCCTATGCGCTGGCGTTCGGTGGCTACGGTGCGCTGGTCGAGAAAAGCGCCGATTTCCCGGCGGCATTTGCCGCAGCCCGGGCCTCGGGCAAACCGTCGATCCTCCATCTCAAGATCGATCCCGAGGCGATCACGCCGACCGCGACACTGACGGGGATCAGGGAGAAGTCGCTAGCGGGTGGGGGCGCCGGGAAGAGCGGAGCGACTAGGAGCTAGCACCAGCTCGACGGGTTCCCAGTGAGTGATCGCCCTTGCCAAATTTCGGTGAATCAGCATTCAGTCATTGCATGGCCTATCGTCGCACCGAGAACGTCGTCCGTCGCCTCGCGGAGCGTGAGCAGACGATCCTTGACGCAGCGCAATCGATCGCCGGCGAAGATGGCATGGGTGCCGTGCAGATTGCGGCCGTGGCGCACCGCGCTGATATCGCCGCCGGCACGGTTTACCGTTACTTTCCGTCCAAAAGCGATCTTGTCGCCGAGCTGATCGCCGGTATGGCCGAACGCGAACTCACCGCGATGCGGAGTGCCGCCGATGCAGCGCCCGGTCCGCTGTCGGCGCTTGCCGCCAGCATCGTCACCTTCGCTGCGCGTGCGTTGCAGGAGCGCCGGCTTGCGTGGGCGATGATGGCCGAACCGGTCGACGCGGACGTCGATATCTCGCGTTTGAACTTCCGCCGCGCTCTCGCCGCCGAACTGGAAAAGCGCATCAGGACCGCAATCGCCGGCCGTCACTTGCCTGATCAGGACGCTCGGGTCGCAGCGCCCGCCGTCATCGGCGCGGTGCTGGAAGGGCTCGTCGGACCGTCGGCTCCATCGGGCAGTACGACACGCGAGGCCGTGCAGATGGTGACGCTGTTCGCGTTGCGCGCGCTTGGCGTTGTTGATGCGCGTGCGCGCGGCCTCGTCGCGCAATGTGCGCTGCCGTAAATCCTGTCAGTGTGCAGTGAGCGCCGGCAGCTCGTGCAACTCCAGCGTGACGACCTTCATGCCGTGTTCCTCGGGATCGTCGGCGATGTGGAAACCAAGCTCGCTACACATCTGCAACATGGTCGTGTTGTCCTCAAGCACCTGCCCATGCACAGTTTCAAGCCCTTTTTCCTGCGCGAATGCGATCATCTGCTTCATCATCAGCCAGCCGAGCCCGTTACCTTTGAGATGTGAGCGCACCAGGATGGCGAATTCGCCACCATCGCCATCGGGATCATCGTGCAGGCGCACCACGCCCAGCATCCGGCCGCTCGCCTCGGCAATCGCGATGAATGCCATGGCGTGCTCGGGGTCATAGTGGATGAGCTTGTCGATCAATTCGGGACGGACTTCGCGCATCGGCAGGAAAAACCGCATCCGCAGGTCGTCTGCGGTTACTTCGGCGAGGTAGTCGGGGTAAAGCGCGGCATCCTCCGGCTTGAGAGGCCGGATCAGCACTTTTTCTCCGTCGAGCAGCGTGACGTGGAGTTCAAGCATTCCTGTATTTCCCGCGGGTTCGGGAGCCGGTCCCCTGCGCAGCCGAGGACAAGAATGAGGGAAATGAAGCCCTAATGTGACATCAGTACGGGCACCGTCATTGATTCAAGCAGGCCGCGTGTAGCGCCACCAAGCACGAACTCTCGCAAACGCGAGTGCCCGTAGCCGCCCATCACGATCATATCGGCGGAGGAATCCGCAGCATAAGACAGGATCGTGGACGGTACGTCGATGTCGGGCGATGTGATGCGCTTGACGGCCACGTTAAGACCATGGCGGGCGAGGTGCTGACCAAGATCGGCACCGGGCACTTCGTCCTGCCTGGCCGGTTTATCGGAGATGACGACGATCTCCACCTGCTTTGCCTTTTTCAAAAGCGGCATTGAGTCGGCGACGGCACGGGCGGCGGCACGACCGCCGTTCCAGCAAATCATGGTGCGATCGAGCTTTATGCCGCCCTTTTGTATGAATGGCACGAAGATGACGGGGCGACCGGACTCGAACAGCACGCCTTCGTCGACCACTTCGTCCGGCAATGATTTCTGCCGATCCGGCTGGCCGACAATGACCAGGTCGAAACGACGGCCGATGCGGCCGATCTGATCGGCGGCACCTGAAATGCTGGCGCTTATCGTGCGGCTCTCCGCCGAAATGCCTGCGCGTTTGGCGGCCTGCTCGAAGCGGGCAATGGCCGTACGCGCTTTCGTGGAGGATTCTACGCGCTGACTTTCGATGATTTCCGGCGGAATACCGCCCATCACGGTGCCGGGAATGACCGGATCGTATGAGACGGCGATGCCAAGAACGTGGGCCTCGAAAATCTCCGCCACGGAAACCGCATAATCGCCGGCCGGATCATGGGCGCCGAGGCCCAGGTTGACGACAATGTCCTTGATCATGATGTAAATCTCCTGACCGAGCGATCGTGCTCGATGGTGTCATGATTTTGATGCCCCCAATATGGCCTCGCCCAAGGTCAAATGCCTGTCGCCTCTGATCGCTCCTGTTTCGGTCTGACTGTCTAGCTTACTTCTTTTGGCCGTCCGGACCGTACTGTTTGAGATAGGCCCACAGGTCGCCGGCCTCTTTTTCATTCTTGATGCCGGGGAAGATCATCTTGGTGTTCGGAATCTTGGCGCGCGGGTCCTTGATGTAGTCCTTGAAGATCTCCTCGTTCCAGGTAATGCCGGAGTTCTTGTTGGCGTCGGAATAAGTGAAATCGGCCACTGTCCCGGAATGACGGCCGTCAAGACCGTTAAGGACCGGACCTACCTTGTTCTTGGCGCCTTCACCGACGGAATGGCAGGGGAAGCACTTCTTGAAGGATTGTTCGCCGGCCGCCACGTCCTGAGCCTGCGCGAACTGAATCATCGCGGCCATGACCACAGCCGCCGCAAGTACCGATTTCATCATGATGCTCCCGTTATGACGTTTCTTGAAGCCGCCCCCGGGCCAACGCCTTTGGGCATGGCCGGGTTTCCGGTGGGTTTTGCCAGCCCTTTGTGTAACGCGTCAAATGGCTGGTATCGTGGGCCGCACGAGTGGGAGTTCGCGGAATGTCTGTGCGGATGCCGGAACCGGATGGGGCGGTCCTTGATCGCCGTGAACGCATCGTTGCCGTCCTCCGGACCATCGTTCCAGGCGAGGGTGTCATTGCGGCTGAGCGCGAAATGCGCCCGTACGAGAGCGACGGGCTCACCGCCTACCGCCAGCTGCCGATGGTGGTGGTACTGCCGGAAACCACCGAACAGGTCGCCGAAATCCTCCGCTATTGCCACAGCGAGGGCGTCAAGGTGGTCCCGCGAGGGGCGGGGACGTCGCTGTCCGGCGGTGCGCTGCCGCTCGCCGATGGTGTGCTGCTTGGCATGGCCAAGTTCAATCGAATCCGTGAAATCGATTTCGAGAATCGTGTCGTCGTGGCTGAGCCGGGCGTCACCAACCTTGCGGTCACCGGCGCGGTTGCCGGTGCGGGCTTTTACTATGCTCCGGATCCATCGTCGCAGATTGCCTGCACGATCGGCGGCAACGTGGCGGAAAATTCCGGCGGCGTGCATTGCCTCAAATACGGGATGACCACCAACAATGTTCTGGGCTGCGAAATTGTCCTGATGACCGGCGAAGTTCTGCGTCTCGGCGGCAAGCATCTCGATGCCGCCGGCTACGATCTGCTCGGTATCATCAACGGGTCGGAAGGCCTGCTGGGCGTCGTCACAGAGGTGACGGTGCGTATCTTGAGAAAGCCGGAGACCGCGCGCGCGATGCTGGTCGGCTTTCCGACGTCAGAAGACGCCGGGGAATGCGTCTCACGGATTATCGGGGCCGGAATCATTCCGGGTGGCATGGAAATCATGGATGGCCCTGCGATTGCCGCGGCCGAGGAATTCGTCCACGCCGGCTATCCGCTCAATGTCGAAGCCTTGCTCATCGTTGAGCTCGATGGGCCCGCAGCCGAAGTCGAGTACCTGATCGAACGCGTTAACGTGATCGCGCGCGACTGCCGTGCGGTCTCGTGCAAGGCCTCGCGTTCTGAAGACGAGCGGGAACTGTTCTGGGCCGGACGCAAGGCGGCATTCCCGGCCGTCGGGCGCATCTCGCCCGACTATTACTGCATGGATGGAACGATCCCGCGCGCGCAGTTGCCGCTGGTGCTCAAGCGCATGAGAGAGATGTCCGTAAAATATGGGTTGCGCGTCGCGAACGTGTTTCATGCCGGCGACGGCAATCTGCACCCGCTCATTCTCTATGACGCCAATGTCCCCGGCGAG
>Ga0207683_10002928_pt1 | contig 14878 bp, 15 predicted proteins | sample KBSM73metaG_FD_184333 | JGI IMG/M metagenome (GOLD analysis project Ga0207683, IMG submission 184333) | Miscanthus rhizosphere microbial communities from Kellogg Biological Station, Michigan, USA - KBS M7-3 metaG (SPAdes) (version 2) | ecosystem: Host-associated > Plants > Roots > Rhizosphere >... | reverse complement strand
ATCGGACAGGACACGGATCTGGCCGGCGTCTTTCGCAGGACTCGTGATCGGGATGTCCCCGCTGGCGAGAACGAGGTCGGGCTTGCCGTTGAGCGCGAGGTCCACCCAGGATGCGCCCCAGCCCGCGGAACCGGCATACGCGGACCGCAATGCTGCGCGCGCATCGTGGTAAGTGGGAGCTCCTGAACCCGAGCCATGTCGAAGGAGTGCGTAGGGCTCTCGACGGGAGTTCGTCACGAAGAGGTCGAGGCGCCCATCGCCGTTGTAGTCGCCGGACGCGATGCCCATTCCGGCGTACGGATCGTCGACTCCCTCCGCGGCGCCACGCTCCTCGAAGCGGAAGCCGAGCCCTTCGGGGTCAGCGGCGGCCCCACCCGGCCAGGGAACGTTCTCGTAGAGCTGATTCGGGTCTTCGTCGTCGGCGACGTACAAGTCGGGCCGTCCGTCTCCGTTGTAGTCCGTGAACAGCGCACCGAGGCCGTGCCTGAAATTCGTCGCCTCGAGCCCCGCTTGTACGCCGACTTCGCGGAATCTCGAGTGCCCATGCTCGTCGTTGCCTTCGTTGAGGTAGAGCAGGTCGCGCACACCCTGGTAGTTCGAGGGGAAGCCGCCGAGAGCGCCCGGCACCGGAGTGTTGAGATCCGTGTAGCCGGCGACGAACAGATCGGGGCGGCCGTCACCGTTGACGTCAGCCACGGCAGCGCCGGAGTGCCAGCCGAAGGAGTCGATCCCGGCGGCTCTCGCACCTTCGGTGAACGTTCCGTCGCCGTTGTTCCAGAGAAGCTTGTCGTAGGACTCGGTCGTGATCAGGAGGTCGGTGTAGCCGTCGCCGTTGAAGTCCGCTGCCACGCAGCCCTGCCCGCGGACCTGGAGGTCGGCATGCGACTTCTTGCTGACGTTCACGAACGAGCCCCTTACGTTGTGGAAGAGCGCGCTACGCGGCAGTCCACCGTGCTTCTCCCACCGACCTCGATCCGAATCGGAGAACGAGTTGACGACGAACAGGTCGAGCCAGCCGTCCCGGTCGTAGTCGAGCCAGCAGACACCTCCCCCCATCATGGCGGGCAGGTCGTTGGAGACTCCGAAGCGGAAGGCTCCTTGGCGGAAGTCGAGCCCGACCTGCGGCGCGACGTCCTGGAGCCGGACATCGGCGAGCGGCCCTGTCGCGCGGACGACGGGAGCATGCACGGCGGCCAGCGCCGGCGTCGGCGCCGCCGCTCCTCCGACTCCGACGATGACGTAGTGGCCTTGTTGGAGAGCCACCTCGACGGATTGCTCGAAGGGCGCCGAGTCGTGTCGAACCGCGAGCTTCGGTGGTCGGCCGCGATAGACGGCGACCTGCTCGAGGCCCTTGATCGAGGCGAGGATCCTGGGCGGTGCCTGGCCCGCTGCGCGCGTCAGTGTCAGGCCTACGCTCGAGACTCGATAGCTCGACACGGAGATCGGCCCGCCGGCGGCAGTTCCGATCTGTTGGCGGAGATCGACGAGCCACGCACCGCCGGCACCGGTCGTCGCCCGCTCGGGGTCTCGTAGCCGGAGCGCATCCGCGTTGGCGCGGAGGTCCAGGACGATGTCGCGTGCGATCTGATCCGCAGTCGCTTGATCGACCCGCCCCGAGATGCCATTGGTCGACACGACGGTCACCTGCGGCAGGGCCTCGCCGCCGGGCAGGCCGACCGCCGTCGCATCCGGGCGCGCCGGAATGCCCGCTACCACCACGAGCCCCGCGAAAGCGGCCGCTGCGAGAGCCAACGCGCCTGTCGAGACCCATCCGTGTCGCATGAGCCCACGTCCCCAGGCCAACGCGTGATCGTCGGACGAACCGGGTGCCGGAAGGAGCCGTTCGAGCAGGGGGCGTGCCGCGCACACCAGGGCGAGTGCGGACAGGACGGCCACCTTCGTCGCGTACTCGGTCGTCTGCGGGGCGATCAGAAGGGTGGCGAGAAGCCCGACGCACACCGAGTAAACGACACGGGCCACGCGACCCTTCGGGATCGTCATCGGGTCGGTGATCATGAAAAAGAGGAAGATCAGGACCTCAGGCGAGGTGACGAGCAGCCACCAGAACGACCAACCGGTGATCGGTCCCAGGTGCCATCGAGCCGTCATCGAGTGGCCGCTTGCCGCGAGCACGCCGATCCCGGCTGCGAACGCGAGCCAGAAGCCCCCGGCGATGATCAAGAGGCGGAGTCGCGACAGGATCGTCAGGCCCCCGGCAACGATCAGTGCGATCGCCAACGCGAGCCAGAGGGACATCGGCCCCCACCAGAAGTCGAGCGGCTCGGCACGGGTCTTGCCGAGCACCAGGAAGCAGAGGACGAGCCCGAAGTTCGAAGGGTTGAAGATGTGGCGTCCTCGCCAGCGGATCAGGTGCTTCGACAGGAGCGAGACGGCGGCCGTCGCCGCGAAGATCCACGCTCCGTGAAGGCTCCACCAATCCCCGTGCGGCGTCCCCGGCACACGCAGGATGAACGCGACTCCGTTGCCGGTGAGGAGCGCGCTCGCCGGCCACAGGACCACGTGTTGGCGAAAGAAGGCAATGCCGATCTCGAGCACCGCGCACGTTCCGATCGCGACAAGGATCTGAGCGATCGAGAGGCTGAACCCGAACGCGGTCTGGCCGAGAACCTGCAGCGTGATGATCACGGCCGCGAGATGCAGCCGCGGGTCGCGGAACTTGGGCAGCAGGACCGGGTATTGCGTCCCCCGGATCGTCAGCACCGGTCCGCCGGCGACGGCTGGTGCGCTCATGGACGATCATCGTACTGCGCGAGCCGAGCCAAACCCGGACATCCCCATGCGATGAGATACCGTCTGTTGCCCCTCCTATGACTCGATACGACTCGCTCGTCGAACGACTGCGCCAGGCCGCGCAACCGAACCGTGAGGCTCCGCCGGACTTCGCTCCGTATCTCGACAAGGTGCGGAGTAACGCCTACAAGGTCACGGACGAGGACATCCAGGCGCTGAGGGACGCCGGGTACTCGGAGGACGTCATCTTCGAACAGACGGTCTCCGTCGCGGTCGCCGCCGGTCTGAGGCGGCTCGAGGCCGGGCTGGGGGTGCTCCCGTGAGGTTGCGCTCCCTCGAGGACGGCCACGATCCCGGGGAGGGAGTCGTCCTCGATGCCATCCGGGCTCAGCGGGGAACGGAGCCTCCTGACGTCCTGAAGACGCTCCACTATCGGCCTGAGCTTTTCGGACGCCCCTTCTCGGAAACGCTTCAACTGGCAATGAACGGCCCCTCCGACTGGAGTGCCGGCGAACGTGAGCTCTTCGCCGCGTTCGTTTCCGCGGTCAGCCAATGTCCGTTCTGAACGGCGTCGCACGGCGCGGTCGCGTCGTACGCGCTCGGCGAGGGGATCTGGGAGGCAGTCAGACGTGACTGGCGCACAGCGCCCGTGGACGAGCCTCTGCGCGCAACACTCGGATTCTTGGAGAAGCTCACGCTGCGCCCGGACGAGCTCCGTACGCAGGACGCCGAGGACGTCCTCGCCGCCGGCGTCCGGAAGAATGCGCTGGTCGATGCCATCCACATCGCCGCGCTCTTCGCGATGATCGTCCGCTTGGCCGACTCGTTCGGCTGGCACGTGCCTCTCGATCGGGAGCTTGCGGCTCGAGCGGAGACGAGACTAGGGTCGAGCTACGCCCTGTTGACGCCGAGCGACGTCGGAATCTCGTGAAGCTCGAGGACGCACAGGCGATCGTGGATTTCGTCGTCCGGGAAGCGTCCGGCCCGGTCTCGGTCTTCGTGGCGAATACACACGGCGAGCTCGTTGCGGCCGCGACGATGGACGGCGCGGCACCGGACACGCGCCTGAACGCGCAGCGGAAGGCGTATACAGCAGCGCGGAGCGACGCACGTTCGACGAGAGAGCTGGCGGAGAAGGTGCGTGAGGACGCCGTCGAGCGCGCCAGCTTCGACCCGTTCTTCACATTCTTCCTCGGCGGGCTCGCCGCGTTCGAGGGCGAGACACGGGTGGGTGCCGTCGGCGTGAGCGGTTTGGCGGGCGAGGTCGACGAGGCGCTCGCGCAGAAGGCGCTCGAGGCCGTAGGTCTTTCCTCCTGATCCAGGCTAGTCCGAGAGAACCAGCGTCGCTTTGCCGGCGCGATGTTCGAAGGCCTCCGCGAAGCGGTCGAGCGGGACGCGGAGCGTGACGAATTGCCCCAGGGCCTCGGGCCAACGCCGACGCGCCATTTCGAGATCGGCAACCGCGGCCAGCCAGTCCTGGCGGCGCGCGTTGACGCTGCCAAAGAGAACGCGGTTCTCGAGGATCGTGTCCACGCCCAGCACCGGGCCGTCGACCTCGACCGTCTGCCGCCGCGGATCGATCCCGAGCAGGCACGCGACTCCGCTCCTGCGAAGCAGGCCCAGCGACTCGGCCATCAACTGCGCGTTGCCTGCCGCTTCGATCACGAGGTCGAACTTCCCGAGCGACGACAGCTCGGTGCCATGGGTCGAGACGTAGTGTGCTCCAGACTGTTCGACGAGCTCGTTCTCAGGCTCGAGCGACGCTGTCGTCACTTCCACGTCCGCAAGGCGTAGGAGGTACGTCGTCAGCAGTCCGATGGCGCCTGCGCCGATGACCAGCGCGCGCTCGAGCTGCCACGGCTGCCGACCACCGATCGTCCGGGAATGGCGCAGCGCGCGCTCGCAGATCGACGCCGGCTCGGCCAGCACACCGAGACGGCCGAGCGACTTCGGAATTGCGACCAGTTGCGCCGGATCCTCAGCGACGAGCTCACGGTCGTAGCCGTCGAGGCGTGCGATGCCGCGTTCGCTGTAGTCGCCGGTCAGACACGAGTCGGGCGACTCCTCAGCGCAGGCGAGGCAATGGCCGCACGATCGGCGGACGATGGCGGTGACCAGCTGGCCGCGCGTGAAGCCGTAGCCGTCGCGCTCGACGACGGCGAGCGACTCGTGTCCCAGCACGAGCAGCGGCTTGTCCACGGGTGGAGCCCCGAAGTGACCTTCGGAAATCTCGCGGTCGGTGCCGCACACGCCCACTTCGAGCGTGCGGAGGAGCACTTCGCCCTCGCGTGCCTCCACGGTCGGGACGTCCTCGATGCGTGTCGTGTCCGCGCGTCCCGGCTCCGTCACCAGCGCCTGCATCAGGCCGCAGTCAGTCCGCCGTCGATCACGAAGACGCTTCCGGTCACGAAGCTCGCCGCATCGGAGGCGAGATAGGCGACCGCCTCGGCAATCTCCTCGGGTGTCCCCAGCCGACCGAGCGGCTGCCGTGCCTTCAGCTCGTCGAGCGATTCGCCTGCCTCTTCGACTAGCCGCCGCACCCACGGTGAGTCGACGGTTCCCGGGCAGACGGCGTTCACGCGGATGCGGTCGTTGACATGATCGACCGCGAGCGCACGCGTCAGCGAGACCACCGCGCCTTTGGACGCGCCATATGCCGCCCGGTTGCGAAGGCCCACGAGCGCAGCGACGGACGCGACGTTGACGATTGATCCGCCGCCGCGCGTGATCATGCTCGGGATCGCGTGTTTGCAGCAAAGGAACGTCCCGCGCGCGTTCACGGCGAAGACGTCCTCCCAAACGTCGAGCGGCGTCTCCGGCGCGTTCGTCGTCGAGCCGATGCCTGCGACGTTGACGAGGACGTCGACGTCACGTGCGACAGCAGCAACCTCCGCCTCTTCGCGGACGTCTAGGTGGACGTCGGTCCCGGTGAGGTCCGCGGCCACGACCTCGGCGCCCTCGGCAGCGAGCAGGCGTGCGACCGCCGCGCCGATCCCAGACCCCGCGCCCGTGACGAGCGCACGTCTGCCGGCGAAGCGCGTCACGATCGTGCGATTCTCCCGAGATGGAGATCGCCGTACGCGCAAACGCGAAGCTCGCCGAAGGACCGCGCTGGGATGCCGCCGCCCGGCGCCTGCTGTGGGTCGACATCGAAGGCTGCGAATTGCACGTTCTCGAGAACGGGCAGGATCGCGCGATTGGACTCGACGCAATGGTGGGCGCGGCGGCGCCCACAAGCAGCGGCGGGGTGCTGGTCGCGCTGGCCGACCGCCTGGCGCTCCTCGATCTTGCCGACGAGTCGGTGCGCACTCTCGTTCGGCTGCCGCACGGACCGGCACTGCGCTCGAACGACGGCGCGTGCGATGCCGCCGGCCGCTTCTGGATCGGAACGATGGCGCTCGACGAAACGCCCGGCGCGGGAGCGCTCTACCGCTACGACGCCAGTCTCGAGCGAGTGCTGGACGAGGTGACGCTTTCGAATGGAATCGGCTGGACGCGAGACGCCACCCGCATGTACTACATCGACTCGCCCGTGCAGCGCGTCGATCTCTTCGACTTCGAGCTCGCGTCGGGCCGGGTCGACGACCGGCGGCCGTTCGTCTCGATCGACGAGAGTGACGGCATCCCCGACGGGCTCACCGTCGACGACGAAGGCGGAGTCTGGGTGGCGCTCTACGGGGGGAGCTGCGTTCATCGCTACGACGAAAGTGGCCACCTCGACGCCGTGCTCGAAGTGCCGGCGAAGAATGTCACCTCGTGCTGCTTCGGCGGCGGCGACGGGCGCTTGCTCTTCGTGACGACGGCGGCGCCGGACGGAAATGTCTACGTCACGCAGCCGGGAGTGAGCGGTCCGCCGGCACACGTCTTTCACGCGGGCGGGACCAGAACGGCGCCTTCGGACGCGGACGAGACGAGCGCTCGGTAGCGCGCGAACACCCCGAAGTCATAGCGCGGAGGAGGGGGCTGCCAACCGGCGAGGCGCTCAGTGAGCTCGCGGTCGTCCAGCTCGACGACGAGCGTGCCGCTGTCCACGTCGATTGCGATCACATCACCGTCTTGCACAACAGCAAGCGGTCCGCCGCGTGCTGCCTCGGGCGCGACGTGCCCGACCATTAGCCCGCGGGTCGCCCCGGAAAAGCGTCCGTCGGTGACGAGTGCGACGGATTCGCCGAGGCCGGCGCCGACGACGGACGCGGTGACGCTCAGCATCTCGCGCATACCCGGCCCTCCTGCGGGGCCCTCATTGCGCACGACGAGCACGTCGCCTCCCGCGACGAGGCCTGCACGCACGCCGTCGGTGCATGCCTCTTCGCTCTCGAACACCCGCGCGGGGCCGCGATGCGAGCGACGCGTCGTTCCGGAGAGCTTGACGAGACTCCCTTCGGGCGCAAGGTTGCCGCGGAGCGAATGCAGTGCGCCTCTCGGTTCGAACGGCTCCTCCACGGTGGAAACGACCTCGCCGTCCGGTCGCGGCGCATCCGCCGTAGCGTCTGCGAGCGTCCTCCCGTCGACGGTCGGTGCCGCGCCGTCCACGTGCCCGCCGCGCACGAGCTCGCGGATCACGGCCCGCGTGCCGCCAACACGGTCGAGGTCCGCTGCCATCCAGCGCCCTGAGGGCGCGAGGCTCGCGATAACCGGCGTTCGGCGCACGACGTCTGTCAGCTCCTGGAGCGTCAACGGCACGCCCCCCTCGTGGGCAATTGCGAGCAGGTGAAGGACGCCGTTCGCCGAGCCGCCGGTTGCTGCGATGCCGGCCATCGCGTTCAGGAGCGCGCGCCGGTCGAGGAATCGGCGTGCGGTCACGCCCCGTTCCACGAGCTGCACGGCGAGGTGGCCGGCGCGGGCAGCCGCTTCCCCTTTTAGCTCGTGCTCGTCGGCCGGCACGAGCCCATCCCCGACGCACGCGATTCCCAGGCAGTCGACCGCGACGGCCATCGTGTTGGCGGTGAAGTGTCCTGCACACGTGCCCGCGCCCGGACAGGCGACACGCTCGAGCTCGTCGAGGTCCTCCCGCGACATGAGCCCGCGTTCCTCCGCCCCGAGCGCCTCCCACACGTCCTGGATCGTCACGTTGCGTTCGTGCCAGCGGCCGGCGCGCATTGGACCGCTGTAGACGAGCACCGCCGGCTTGTCCACGCGTGCGAGCGCCATCAGCGCGGCAGGCACCGTCTTGTCGCAACCGACCACACACACGAGCCCGTCGAAGTCGTGCGCATGAACCATCAGCTCGATCGAGTCGGCGATCACCTCGCGCGAGATCAGCGACGCCCGCATACCCGGGGTTCCTTGCGACTGGTTGTCGGACACCGCGATCGTGTTGAAGCCGAGCGCAAGGCCGCCCGCGGCGGTGACGCCTTCGCTGACGCGGTCAGCCAGCTCGCGCTGGTTGAGGTTGCAGGGCATCGTCCCCGTCCACGTCGACGCGACGCCGATGATCGGTCCGCCGAGCTGAGTGGGATCGACGCCCATAGCCCGGAAGTGCGCGCGTGCGGGAGCACGCTGGGCGCCCTCGAGCAACTCGGTGCGGGCCCGTCGGCGGAGGACGTCGACCGGCGCTTCAGTCACCCATCGACTGTACTTCACCCGCAGAGTCCTAACGGACGATCCCTGGGTCGGTGAAGACGTCGAGGGCGTCGCGGCTCTTCGTCGAGAACTCTGAGACGATCGCGCCTTCATCGCCGGCCTCGAATGAGTGGAGCGTGTTCGGCGGGAGCGTGTATTGCTCGCCCGGCCCCAGCAGAATGTCGCCTGCGCCGTCGACGTGCAGTTGTATAGCACCGCGGCGGACACGGAACGTCTCCTCCTTGCCAGGCTCGCCCACGACCGGTGGATGTCGATGTTCCGGGCACCGCTGGTGCGGGAACATGACGAGCTCCTTTGCGCACACGCGGTCGGTATTCACGTAGACGACGATCTGCAGGCCGATTTCCTCGAGTCGGTCGAGACCGAAGTCCGCAATCTCGATGCTCTCACGCTCGCGCGGCGTCAGGACGATCCCGGCCTCGTCGAGCATGGCCGCCGCACGCTCGCGCGCCTCGCCTTCGGTCACGGCGTGATACTAGGCTCCGCACGGGCAACAGTGAGCCCCATATGTCTCAGGAGGGCGCGACATGAAGACCTCGCTCGGAATCTGGGCGTTCGGTTCGATGGCTACAAGATTCGTTCCGGCCGGCTACAAGCCCGAGCTCGCGAACCAGACGACCAGCGAACGTGTGCGACGAGCTGTCGAAGGTCTCGGAGACCTGATGGACGGCTACGAATTCCACTACCCGCAAGAGCTGAATGCGGAGAACCTCGACGAGGTGAGAGGGGCGCTCGACGGGCACGACATCTACTGCCTCGCATCAGGGCTCCATCTCGACCAACGGTTCGGAAAAGGTGGCCTGATCTCGCCGGACCCGGCGACGCGCGGCGAAGCCGTGAAGCAGACGCTCGACGCGATCGACTTCGCAGGCGAGCTCGGCGCGCACTTCATCATCTGGCCCGGGATCGAGGGCTACAACTATCCGTTTCAGACGCCCTACGCGGAGAGTTGGGACTGGTTCGTCGACGGAATCGGCCAGGCGGCCGAGCGTTGCCGGGAGCGTGGAATCCTGCTCTTCCTCGAGCACAAGAACTCGGAGCCGGCGATGAAGATCCTCATGCGCAACGTCGGGATGACGCTGCACGTGATCCACAAGCTCCGCGCGCAGGGCGTGGACAACGTCAAGGTCAACATGGACTGGCAACACCTCCTCATGAACGGGGAGAGCCTCGGGGAGTACGCAGCCATGCTCGCGGCGGAGGGAGTGCTCGGCCATCAGCATGCGAACTCGGGCTGGGGCACCTTCGACGACGACAACATGGTGGGAGCGCTCGCATTCATGGAGACACTCGAGCTCGCGGTCGAGCTCCGTCGTGCCGGCTACGGCGACAACGGCGAACGGCTGGGCTTCGATCTGTACCCGTATACGGAGGACGCAGTGGCCGCCACACGGCGGAGCGTGCTGCAGTGGCGCTACATCGACTCCGTCGCGGCGCGGATCGACGACGCCGCGTTGCGAGCGGCGCAAAAGGAAAAGGACGCCGTCGCCGCGTACGAGCTCGTCTACGCGGCACTCGGCGAGTGACGCAGCTCGTCGGTCTCGACGTCGGCACAACGGGGGTCAAGGCTCTCGCGCTTTCACCGGAGGGTGACGTGCTCGCCCGGGTCGAGGAGAGCTACGAGCTCTCGACGCCGCACCCTGGCTGGGCGGAGCAGGATCCCGAAGACTGGTGGCGGGCAGCCGAACGGGCGCTGGCCGCGCTCGGGGGCGAACCGGCCGCGATCGGCCTTTCCGGACAGATGCACGGTCTCGTCGTTCTCGACGATCGAGATCGCGTGCTTCGGCCGGCGATCCTGTGGAATGACCAGCGGACGGAAGCGGAGTGCGTCGAGATCGAGGAACGGGTGGGGCTCGCGCGGCTCATCCAGCTGACCGGGAACCGCGCGCTCACAGGCTTCACGGCGCCGAAACTGTTGTGGCTGCGCCGACATGAGCCAACGACGTACGCACAGGTGGCGCACGTGCTGCTGCCCAAGGACTACGTGCGCCTGCGTCTCACGGGCGAGCATGCAATCGACGTCGCGGACGCGTCAGGGACACTTTTGTTCGACGTTGCGAGGCGTCGTTGGAGCCAGGAGATGCTCGAGGCTCTCCAGCTCGACCCCGCCTGGCTCCCACGAGCGCTCGAGTCGCCGGAGGTCTCGGGCGAGACGGTCGCCGGCATTCCTGTCGCCGCGGGTGCCGGCGATCAAGCGGCGGCGGCACTCGGCGTCGGGGTCGACCGGCCTGGGCCGGTCTCCGTGGTGCTCGGTACGTCGGGCGTCGTGTTTGCTGCGCTGCCGGCCTTCGCCGCCGATCCGCAGGCGCGCGTGCACGCGTTCTGCCACGCCGTTCCGGGCGGCTGGCACGCCATGGGAGTGATGTTGTCCGCGGGCGGGTCGCTGCGCTGGCTACGTGACGTCCTCGGCCCACGGGGCGGGTATGACGAGCTGACGGCCGCGGCCGAGGAATGGCCGGCGGGCACCGAGGGGCTCAGCTTCCTGCCCTACCTCTCCGGTGAGCGGACACCCCACGCGGACCCGCACGCCCGGGCTGCGTACGCCGGGCTCACGCTTCGCCACCACCGCGGGGCGCTCGTCCGCGCTGTTCTGGAGGGCGTCGCCTATGGCCTCCGCGACTCGCTCGAGCTGCTGCGCGAGCTCGGGGTCGACCCGCGTGACGGACGCGTCTCCGGTGGCGGAGCTCGCAGCGACCTTTGGCTTCGCATTCTTGCCTCGGTCCTCCGCCTGCCGATCCGGCGCACGGCGGCCGACGAGGGCTCAGCCTTCGGAGCGGCGCTACTGGGCGGCGTGGCGGCCGGAGTCTTTCGCGACGTGCACGAGGCGGTCGCCACTTGCGTCCGTCTGCTCGAGCCAGTCGACCCCGACCCTCAGTGGGTGGACGCCTACGAGCACGGTTACCGTCGCTTCCAACTGCTCTATCCGGCCCTTCGACCATTGGAGGACGTATGACGACGCTTGACGGAAAGGTTGCCCTCGTCACCGGGGCAAGCCGCGGCATCGGTGCGGCGGTCGCACGACGGCTCGCGGGGGAGGGCGTCAAGCTGGGACTAGCGTCCCGGAGCGGCGACGACCTCGGCATCGAGGACGCAGTCGCGCAGCCCTGCGACGTTCGCGATGCCGCCCAGGTCGAGGACATCGTGTCCGCGACCGTGAACGCCTTCGGCCGGCTCGACATCCTGGTCCCGAATGCCGGCGTCGGTGCCTATGGTCCCTTCCTCGAACTTGCGCCCGACTTCCTCGAGGAGATGATCGACGTCAACGTGAAAGGGACGCTCTATGCCGCGCGTGCCGCGCTCCCGCATCTGCTCGAGAGCGGCGAGGCGGACATCGTCACGCTCGCGTCGGAGGCGGGGCGTCGCGGTCTTCCGCTCGAGGCGGTCTACTGCTCCTCGAAGTTCGCACAGGTCGGTTTCACGCGCGCGCTCGATCATGAGTTGCGTGAACGCGGCATCCGCTGCACGAATGTCTGCCCGGGCGGCGTGGCGACCGATTTCGCACTCGAACCGGGACGAGGGCGGACCGAGGACGCGCTCGCGGGGATGATGAGCGCAGATGACGTCGCGGACGTCGTCCTCTTCGTGCTCACTCGGCCGCGGAACCATCGCATCCTCGAGACCGCCTTCCGCCCGATGACGGAAGCGTCATGGGGGTAGACGCAGCCGTCAAGTGGGGGATCCTCTCGACCGCCGACATCAACCGGAAGGTCATTCCCGGCGCCCACGCATCCGAGCAGGTCGAGCTCATCGCGGTGGCGAGTCGCGATCTGGGACGGGCGGAGGCGTACGCCCGCGAATGGGAGATCGACCGTGCGTACGGCTCGTACGAAGCGCTGCTCGAGGACGCCGATGTCGAGGCCGTCTACATCTCGCTGCCGAACACGATGCACTGCGAGTGGTCGATCCGTGCCGTCGAGGCGGGGAAGCACGTGCTCTGCGAGAAGCCGATGAGCAGGCACGTCGGCGACGTCGAGTCGGCATTCGACGCTGCCGAGAGGAACGAACGAATCCTGATGGAGGCGTTCATGTACCGCCACAACCCGCAGACCAAGAGGCTCCGTCAGCTCGTGGACGAGAGGGCGATCGGAGACGTGCGGCTCGTCCGTTCCTGTTTCAGCTATTCGCTGTACGACACGGAGAACATCCGCCTGCGGACGGAGGTGGAGGGCGGCAGCCTGATGGATGTCGGCTGCTACTGCGTGAGCGGATCCCGACTGATCGGCGGTGAGCCGGAGCAGGTGTACGGGCAGCAGTTCGTGGGCCCGAGCGGCACCGACTGGGTCTTCACCGGCACGATGCGCTTCCCGGGCGACGTCTTCGCCCTGTTCGACTGCGGGACCGCCCTTGCCGATCGTGACGAGCTCGAGGTGATCGGAAACGAGGGGTCGCTCTTCCTCGACGATCCATGGCACTGCCTCGAGCCGGTGATCGAGCTTCGCCGCGACGACGGGGTGGAGCGGATCGAGCTGGAGCCCGTCGACTCGTATCGGCTCGAGCTCGAGAACCTGAGCGACGCAATCCGTGGCACGGCGGATCCTCTCCTGGGGCGTGCGGACGCCGTCGGCCAGGTCCGCGTTATCGAGGCGCTCTACCGATCGGCGGTCACAGGTGCCGCGGTTTCCCTGTAGCGCGATAGCGCCGCGAAGGTCAGCAGGCACAGGATGGAAAGCGCGAGGTACGGCACCGCATCGCTCGTGACCGACGCGACGGCCCCGCCCAGTGCCGCGCCACCGGCCTGGCCCGGCGCCCAAGCGAGGTTCACGAGCGCGAACGCGTAGCCGTAGTCGAGCCCTCTCGTCTCCGCTGCATCGGTGACCAGTGACATTGCGGGTGTCCAGAAGCTTCCGAACGCGAAGCCCGCCAATACGACCACCGCCGCGAGCACCCAGGCGCGCTGCGGCCATGGCAGCAGAATGGCGACGACGGCCGACCCTGCGAGAGCCGCGAGCAGAGGGCGCACGCGGCCGTGTTGATCCGAGAGTCGGCCGAGCACCGGCGCCCAGGCCGCCTCGAGCCCGGCCGACACGAGGTACGTCGCTCCTACCGCCGCAGCGCCCCAACCGAGATCGGACAGGCGGAGTGGCGCAAGAACGGAGAGCGTTCCGAAGCAGAGGGCGGGGAGCAGGCAGAGCCACACGCCGGTCTGGATACCGCGGTCGCGCGAGATCGCGTCGACGAGCATCCGAATCGGCTGCGCGCGCGTGGGCACGGCTGCCGGCGTCGCCGCCGCCACGGCGGCAAGCACGAGTGCGACTCCGGCGACCGCACCGAATGCAGCTCCCGGGCCGGTGAAGGACGCGACGGCTCCGAGAACAGGGCCGAACAGGGCACCGACGATCGCGGCACCGAAGGCGGAGCCGATGAGGCGGCCCCGCCGGGCGGCTGGCGCAGCTGCCACCAACCATGCGAGCGCGCCCGTCCACGAGAACGCGCTCGACACACCCTGGAGGAAACGCGCGAGGTCGAGTGCCCAGACGGAGTCGGCGAGCCCGAACGCGACCGTTGTCAAAGTGAGCAGGGAGAGTCCGATCAGCACGGTTCGCTTGACGCCGAGGCGGGCGGCGGCGATTCCGCTCGGGATCCCCGCGACCAGTGCACCGAGGGGGTACATGGCCTGCAGCACGCCGGCGCCGGCCTTCCCGAGCCCCAGTTCGTCGACGTAGTGCGGAAGCAGCGGCGTCAGCGCCGCGAAGAACATCGTGTCGACGAGGACGATGGCACTCGTGAGGAGGAGCAGCCTGCGTACAGGCAAGTGAGCTAGCCCCAGCCCGGCTCGCGCCGGTCGAGAAAGGCGCGCAACCCCTCCTGCCCTTCGTCGCCGGCGCGCAGTCGCGCGGCGATTTGCGCCGTCTCGTCGCCGGTGGGCCGCTCCCGGATCAGTCGCTTCGCTTCGCGAACGGCTTCAGGCCCCGCGCTCAGCAGTTCGGTGAGGACCCGATCGACCGCAGCGTCGAGATCCGTGGCGACTTCCTCCACCAGACCGATGCGGAGAGCGGTGTCTGCGTCGAAACGCTCGCCGGTGAGGAAGTAACGCCTCGCATGTGCACCGATCCTCGGCAGGACGAACGGCGAGATCACGGCGGGAATGATCCCGAGCTTCACTTCAGAGAACCCAAAGACCGCATCCGGCGCTGCGATGGCGACATCGGCGCAGGCGGTGAGGCCGGAGCCCCCGCCGAGGGCGTAGCCCTGCACTCGCGCGATGACCGGCGCGGGGCAGCGGTCGATCGTCTCGCACATGCGGTAGAGCCGCAGCGCGTCTTCGATGTTCTCCTCGAGCGAGAGGTCGATCGCCGAGCGCTGCCACTCGATGTCCGCGCCGGCGCAGAAGCTCGGGCCGTCCCCGGCGAGGACGACAGCCCGTGCGTCGCCAACGTCGGCAAAGGCCTTCGTAAGGTCGACGATCAGCTCGGCGTCGAAGGCGTTCCGGCGCTCGGGCCGCGCCAGCGTGATGCGGAGGGTGCCTCCGTCGCGTTCGATCCGTAGGCCTGCCACGATTGGAGCTTAGGCACCCACTCGGGGGTGCCGCCGAGAGGATGTGTGG
>Ga0207683_10002926_pt1 | contig 14880 bp, 12 predicted proteins | sample KBSM73metaG_FD_184333 | JGI IMG/M metagenome (GOLD analysis project Ga0207683, IMG submission 184333) | Miscanthus rhizosphere microbial communities from Kellogg Biological Station, Michigan, USA - KBS M7-3 metaG (SPAdes) (version 2) | ecosystem: Host-associated > Plants > Roots > Rhizosphere >... | reverse complement strand
AGGCTGTAAGCCAGCCGCATTATGCCGTGCTAGGAGTGCAGGTGGAGCTTCCACCAGCCAAGGCGGACGCATTCTTCGGCGAACTCGATGTGATCGTGCAGGACCTGGCCAAGACCCCGATCAAGCCCGACGAGCTGGCGCGGGCGCGTACGCCGATGGTGGACAATAGCCGGCGGAATTTCGCGTTCGCCGATTATTGGGCGGACGCGCTCGCCGGCTCGGACGGCGACCCGGCCTTTTTCGAGATGATCCGCACCAAGCTTCCCCACCTCGCCAAGGTCACGTCCGCCGACGTTCAGCGCATGGCACAGCTCTACCTTGCCGCACGCCCGCCCTTCCGTTTCGTTGTCCAGCCTGGGGCGCCTGTGCCGGTCACGGTACCTCCAGCGGCCATGCGTAGCGCGCACCGGCGGTAATCGCTGCAGGCTCAGCTGTCGGCGGGGGCGTAGGCCGCTACGAACGCGCCATGATCGGGCAGCTGGCCGACCTCGTGCGCGATCCGCGCCTTGAGGTCGCTCAGCGCCTTTTGCAGCTGGCCCGGCTCCATCATCCGCGCGGCATGATGATAGGATTTCGGGACAATGCCCTGGCCAAGCATCACCATGACCCAGCTGTCGAGACGAAACAGTTCGTCACTGGCCTGATAGGCGAGGCCGGCCTCGCGGAAGAGCGCGATGCGCTCGGCCAGGCTTGCAGGGATATCCATGTCGCGGCAGCGCCGCCAATAAGGGGAATCGTCGCGCTCGGTGACCTTGTAATGGAGAATGATGAAGTCGCGGATATGCTCCATTTCGCGCCGCGACTGGTCGTTGAAGCGTTCGACTGCGGGGGCGGTGATCCCGTCGAACGGGAAATTCTGAATCAGCCGCGTCACCGCGATCATGATCGCGTGGATGCTGGTCGATTCCAGTGGCTCGACGAAGCCGCTCGCAAGGCCGATCGCGACGACGTTCCTGTTCCATGTCTTCTTGCGGATGCCCGCCTTGAACCGAAGCAGGCGCGGATCGAACAATGGCTTGCTTTCGAGCGCGTCGAGGAATTTGGCCTTGGCCTCGTCCGGCGACAGAAAATCGGTCGAGAAGACGTAGCCGTTGCCCATGCGGTGCTGCAGCGGGATGCGCCAGCGCCAGCCGGCCTCATGCGCGATCGCGCGCGTGTAGGGAACGAGCGGCCCCTGGGATTCGGTCTGCACCGCGAAGGCGGCGTCGTTGAACAGCCACTGGCCCCAATCGTCGAAGCCGGTTTTGAGCGTCTGTTCGGACAGAAGCGCACGAAAGCCGGTGCAATCGAGGAACAGATCGCCCTCGATCCGCTGGCCATCCTCCAGCTCGAGCGCTTCGACGAATCCGCTTGTCGGATTCTGGGCCACGGTCTGGATCTTGCCCTCGATCCGTTTGACGCCAGCGGGTTCGGCCAGTCCACGCAGGAATTTGGCATAAGCGGTCGCGTCGAGATGATAGGCATAACCGATCGGAGCGCCATCATGCGTCTCGAACCTGTTGGCCTTGGCCGCCTGCGCTTCGAGGCTGTAATCGATATAGTCGCCGCCAAAGCCCTGGCGCGCCCCTTCCAGCCAGAAATGCTGGAAATCCGCCATCCACATCGATTTGCCGACCGATCCGAAGGCGTGGAAATAGCGATCGCCGGGCTTGCGCCAATTCTCGAACTCGATGCCGAGCTTGAAGGTCGATGTCGTCGCCTTCATGAACGCCTGCTCGTAAATGCCGAGGAAGCCGTGGAAGGCGCGTGCCGTGGGGATGGTGGATTCCCCGACGCCGACCGTGCCGATCTCATCCGATTCCACGAGCGTGATCTCGACCAACGGGCCGAGATGCTTGACCAGCGCAGCGGCGGCGACCCAGCCGGCAGTGCCGCCGCCCGCTATCACGACGCGCTTTACCTTGTGCGCTTCCACCATTCGCCCCTGTTTCTAGCGGTTCAATTTGTTGAGCAAGGTCGCGCGCAGCCGCCGCGCCCCAGCAACGTCGAGCGGCGCCAATGGGCCGCGCGCGGCTTCCGGCAAGTGCGCGGCGGGGCGGTCCGAGGGCCCGAATATGTAATAATCGAACAAAGCGCGCCACGCCTGCTTCTCGGCGTCGGGCCGATCGCGCAGGCTCAGCATCGCATGGAGCAAAGTATTCTGCGGTGAATCGAGGAAGGTGGGGGCGACGTTCCACCAATAATTGACCATCGCGTTGAAGCTATCGAGCGCCTCGACATGGTGCCACCAGAGCGCGGGGTAGAAGAGGATATCGCCGGGCGCGAGCTCGGCGACCTCCGCCGCTTCCAGCGCCTCGGCGAAACGGGGAAAGCGGCCAAGGTCTGGCGTGCGGAAATCGACCATGCTGATCACTTGCCCGCCCGGCGTGGGCTCAAGCGGTCCGGGGTAGAGGTTCGCGACCTGCTCCGGCGGGAACAATGTAAAGCGCCGATGTCCGACCAGGCAGCAGGCGATATTGTTCGACATGTCGTAATGCGCGGTTGCGGTGGTCCGGTTGCCCAGCCAGATGCTCGCCAGCGGCGGGTGCGCGGCGAACATCTGATGATTGAGGACGAGCTCGTTGTCTTCCCGGAAACTCGGCAAATAAGCGTCGAGATCGGTCGAGCCGACGTAGAAGGACGGGGCGTGGGCATCGTCCAGATGCGCGCGGACCCGGCCGAGATATTCGTCCAGCTGCACGCGTTCGCGGGCGAAATTCAGCCCGCGCACATCATCGTCGTAGAAATAACGGCCGCCGATTTCGGGGGCGCCGGTATAACCGGCGACCGGAGCCCCACCATAGAAACGCAGGATATAGTCCATCGCCGCGCCGTGCCCTTCGCGCCCCGCGGCGGTCAGGGGCCAGTCGCGGGCGACGCCTCGCAGGATCGTCGGCCGCTGTTCCGCCATCAGCAGATCGAACGGGATCGCATCGGGTGCGACCCCGGACAGCTCGCGCACCCGGCGCGGCGACAGGACTTGATCAGGCTGCGGCGCGGACACGATTCTTCAGCTCGATAAGCTGACTGATGTTGCCGAGCGAGGCCGCGGCCGCGAAGGCAAGCCGCAGAAAGCCCGCGTGATGCAGTTTCTCCAGCGCGGCACCATCGAGCGCCGCGAGCCGGCCCGCGTCGATCGTAAGGAAGTCGACCAGGTCGTACCGGCGGCTGTCGTCGGTCTGGATCTGCAATTGGATCGGCTGGAGCAGCTCGAACGCGCCGAATGCGGCGACCATCGCGGGCTCGATCTCCAAGCCTTCGGAGATCGCCCTCAGCACCTCGATAATGTGATTCAGATAAGGCGCATTGCCGCCCTGCGCCAGGAACACGGGATGCCCGGCCTGGCCGTTGCCGACCCGTGGATCGTCCAGATCGACATGGATCAGCGCTTCGCCGGGTGTGCCGTCCTCGTTGCGCTGCAGGCCGATCGAGAAGGGGCCGCGGGCCTGGACGGCGGGCACGTAGCGCGCATTCCAGCGCTCGCCGTCGAGGAAGAGGTTTTCGTCAGCGTCGAGGCCGAGCAGCGCGACCGCGAAAGTCTGGGCGCTGTCCGCATCGTGGCGGAACAGGATCGCATATTCGCGGCTCGCGGCTTCATATTCGGTGGGGAAGAGGCGAACCGAGTTCACCTGATCGCCAAAGGCGGCGCCGAAACGCGGGCTGACCGTCAGGTCGCCGTGATCGACATTGTTGAGCACGATACGGTTGGTCATCTTAGGCATCCACAAGCGCTGCGATGGCGGGCGGCTCGGCCGGCCTGATAGGGCTCCCGCATAGGGCGAGGGCCGTACGCGGGCAAAGAAAAAGGCCGCTGGCGAAGCAGCGGCCTTTCCCAGTCAATTGTCCGATCCGAAGATCAGAACTTGAAGCGCAGACCCGCGAGGTAACGAGCCGAGCCTTCCTGCATGAAGAAGACCTGGTTCGTCGACCGGCCGTAAATCTTCTGGCCCGATTCCAGCACGTTGATGCCTTCGAGCGAGACGGCCAGTTGCGGCGTGATGTCATAGCTGATGTTGAAGTCAACCTGACCATGAGCCTTCGTGAACTGCGGGTTGTGATCCGCGTCCACGTTGGTCGCCGACAGGAACTTGTCGCGCCAATTGTAGCTCACGCGAGCCGAGATGCCATGCTTGTCGTAGATCAGCGTGGCGTTCGCGGTGTCGCTGAGGCCCAGCAGTGCGAACTGGTCCACACCCGGATCGGCGGCGATATCGATGCCGATATTGCCACGGACGTGGGTGTAGGCAGCGGCGACGCCGATACCCGTGTTGCCGAGGAAGTATTCGCCGGCAACTTCGAAGCCCCAGATCTTCGCATCCTTGTTGTTGGTCGGCGTGTTCACATTGAAGTTGAACAGCGGATCATTGGAGTCCCCAATGATGTCGACCGCACCCAGCGTCGAGTCGACGAACGCCTGGTTCAGCTGACGTGCCGCGGCATTGTAGTTCGCCAGGAACGTCGAGTTGGCGTTGGCGGTGCTGCCGCCGTTCTGCACCAGCAACGCCGTGTAGGTGAACAGGTTGACGTCGGAGATATCCGCGCCGAGCGCCTGCAGCTGCGTCTTGGCGGTGCCGGAGCGGCTGCCCGGAGCACCCGAGGACGGGTCGCGCAGGCCGAACAAGCTCCTCTTGACGATGGTATTGCCGATGAAGTTGTGCACGCGCTTCTCGAAGAAGCCCGCGGACAGGTAGCTGCCCGGCTTGAAGTACCACTCGGCCGACAGATCGAAGTTGTCCGAGAGCAGTGGCTGGAGGTTCGGGTTGCCTGAATTGCCGCCCGCCTGGCCGCCGACCGCAGTCGCATCGTTCGGGTTGTTTGCCGTGGTCGCGGCGAACAGGTTGCCGTAAGTCGGGCGCGAAAGCGTCCGGCTGAACGAGAAGCGGGTGACCAGATTGTCCCGCAGGTTAATCCTGAAGTCCATCGAGGGGAGCAGGTTGTTATACTTGCCCTTGCCGGTAACCGGCTGGGTCGTGGAGGAAACCACCGCCTTGAAGTCGTTATCCGACTGCCAGATGATGCTGGTCGGGACGGCCTGCAACGATGTCGAATTGACCTTGGTCTTTTCGTACCGCGCACCGGCGACCAACTGCGCATCATGATCGCCGATCTGGCCATTCCAGGTGATCTGCGCATAGGCCGCCCAGATGTCCTCCTTCACGCGGTCATCATTGTAGCCGTTGCGGTCGTTCGAATGGCCCTTGCCGGCAAAGTAGGTCGACAGCGCGTTGTAGAGCGTTGCCGGATTCTCTGCGCGGATCGCGAACAGGCCCTGTCCGCTCGCCTTCGGATCGAAGTGCTGGAAGCGGCAAACCAGGCAGAATTCCTGGATCGAGCCTGGCGCGATCGTCGTAACCTTCGACGTGTCGGTGTTACCCCAGTCGCCGAGTGTCTGGTAATAAGCCGACTGGACCGAATGGGTGTTGGTCGTGCGATAATCGCCGCCGAAATCGAAGCGGCTGCCGCCGCCCAAGTCCCAGCCTGCATCGACGCGGCCTTCCTTGATTCGCTGCCTGAGTCTGGTCGCGACCTGGCGACCGACCTGTGCGGTCACGTCGCCGGCATCGAGCACGCCGTTGCCGTTACCCTTGATGACCGTGGCACCGGCGGGCGGGGTGGCAGGATCGACGTAGGTCACGGTCTGGACGGGGAAGCCGCCGCTATAATCCCACGAGTGCGATTGCAGCGTCGGAACACTGAGCGCGATCAGGGTCGAGCTCATGCCATTGGGATTGTCCGGCGTGCTGTTCGATACGCCGATATGGCCGTCAGCGCTGACCGTGAAACTGTCGGTCAATTCCCACTTCGCGTTCAGGCCGTAATCGTTGAGACGGTTCTTCTGCGCGCGATACTGCTGCTCGAAACCCGCGTCCTTCTGCGAACCGGCAATGGTTTCGTGCAGGTAGGTCGTGGTTGCGACGCTATGGCCGGAATCGAAGGTCACCACGTCGAACGGGCGGTTGAACCAGTTGGCTTCGTCGCCACGACGCTCGGATGCGCGGTTCTGCGCAAACAGTGCATCGGCCGTCAGCGTCAACGTGTCGGTCGGGCGCCACTGCGCGACAGCCTGCGAGTTGATGCGCTCGTTCTTGTTCTCGGAGAAGTGATAGCGCGCGTCGTTGGGACGGCCGACCAGCATATTCATGTTGGTCGGCATATTGTTGATTTTCGTCAGGCTGTTGACGTTGCCGCTCGTGGGATCAAGGAACTTCGCCAGCGTCGTGATATTCCAGTCGTTCATCGACGCGTTGACCGTCGAGAAGTGACGCTTCTGGTAGCTGCCGAACACCGAGACGCCAAAGGTCTGGTCTTCGTTCGACCAGCTCAGCAGGCCGGAGACCTGCGGCGTCACCTTGCTGCCGCACTTGATGCAATCGTCGGCACTGGTGTCGTAGTCGGCCTTGATGCCGATCGAGCCGTTCAGCCCGCTCTGGCGGCTGTCGAGTGGCCGGCGGGTCACGACGTTGATCGTGGCGCCGATACCGCCGGTCGGGATCGAGGCGCGGCCCGTCTTGTAGACTTCCAGCGTCTTCACGCCTTCCGCCGCGAGATTCGAGAAGTCGAACGAGCGGCCAGTGCTGCGGGTGAAGTCGTTTTCGCCGCCGACCGAGGTCTGGTCGGATGCCGCGAGCTGACGGCCGTTCAGGGTGACGAGATTATAGTCGGGCCCGAAGCCGCGGACGGTCACCTGGGCGCCTTCGCCGTTGCGCCGGTTGATCGACACGCCGGTGATGCGCTGGAGCGATTCCGCGAGGTTGGTGTCGGGGAATTTGCCGATATCTTCGGACGAGATTGCGTCGACAACGCCCACGCTGTCGCGCTTGATCGCGATCGAACGCTCGAGCGAGGCGCGAATGCCGGTGACGACGACTTCATCACCAACGGCGTCCGCCGGAGCGGCGGCTGCGGCCGGAGCGCTGGTCTGCGCGCTGGCGACGCCAGGCAGGATCAGGCAGGCGGTGACGGCGAGCGCCGACGACGAAAGAGCAAGCAGATTTCTTGGATTTTTCATGATTCTCATTCCCCCCATGCCGGCCAGCTCACGGCTGCCGATCGGTTGGTTGCAAGATGGCTCTTGGCCATCGATGTCAGGCCCTACCGGTGCGGGGGGTGAAGTCAACGGGCTGAAAATATGTAAACGCATACAATGGCAATGACAGCGCGGTCACGGGAATATTCGTGCCAAAAGATGCAAAAAGGCAACGCAATGCTGCAGTGCAAAACGAACTGATGGCAATTATCGTATGATTGACCCCAGCAAGATGCATGGACCTTTGTTCTGCGATGATGGAAAGTTACGCGCTCGAAACATGCACAGGTCATAGGTGAAGGAGGCCGGACATGGTGATGGTGTTTGCACTATTGATTGGGATCGTGGCGGGCTTGCGCGCCTTTACGGCCCCCGCCGTGGTAAGCATCGCGGCACGATATTATCATTTAGAGGTGGCGGGAACGCCTTTGGCCTTTCTCGGCTATCGCTGGACAGCATGGATATGCGTTGCGATCGCGTTCGCAGAACTTGTTGGGGATCAGCTCCCTGCGACCCCAAGCCGCAAGGTGCCGGTCCAGTTCGGAACGCGGATCCTGATGGGGGCGCTGGCGGGCGGCGCAATCGGCGGGGCCGCTATGTTCTATGCGGGGCTGGCGGCGGGCGCTGCAGGCGCAATAATCGGAACGCTCGGCGGCGCGGCGGCGCGGGCACGGCTCGCGGCGGTATTCAAGAATGACAGGCCCGCGGCGCTGATCGAGGATATCGTCGCGATCGGTGGTGCCTGGTTTATCGTCTGCGCCGTCGCATGATGCGCCGCTTCGACGCGATCATCGTAGGCGCGGGGCAGGCCGGCCCGGCTCTGGCGGGGCGGCTCACGGCCGCGGGCCAGAAAGTCGCGCTGGTCGAACGGCATCTTGTGGGCGGCACGTGCGTCAATACCGGCTGCAAGCCGACCAAGACGCTCGTTGCCAGTGCCTACGCGGCCCATCTCGCGCGCCGCGCGGGGGATTATGGCGTCATCGCCGGCGAGATCGGGATCGACATGCCCAAGGTCGCGGCGCGGGCACACAAGATCATCCTGGATTCACGCAAGTCGAACGAGGATTGGCTGGCTGGTATGGAAGGGCTGACCTTCCTGCGCGGCCATGCCCGGTTCGAAGCACCGCACCGGATCAGGGTCGGCGACGATCTGATGGAGGCGCCGCGCATCTTCCTCAATGTCGGCGGGCGCGCGGCGGTGCCCGATATGCCGGGCATCGGCGAGGTCGATTTTCTCACCAACACCAGCATCATCGGCCTCGAAGCCGTGCCTGAACATCTGGTGATCGTGGGAGGCTCTTATATCGGCCTCGAATTCGCGCAAATGTATAGGCGGTTCGGCGCACGGGTGACGGTGGTCGAGATGGGGCCGCGCCTGATCGGACGCGAGGATCCGGACATTTCGGATGCGATCCGCGCGATCCTGCAGGGCGAGGGGATCGAGGTCCGCACCGATGCCTGCTGCATTCGGTTGGCGAAGCATGATCTGGGCGTCGCCGTCGGTGTCGATTGCGCGGAAGGCGCGCCTGAGGTTGTGGGCAGCCAGGTGCTGCTCGCGGTCGGCCGCCGGCCCAATACGGATGACCTCGGACTCGACAAGGCGGGCATCGCGACCGATGCCAAAGGCTATATCCAGGTCGACGACCGGCTTGCGACCAATGTCGAGGGCGTGTGGGCTCTCGGTGATTGCAATGGGCGCGGGGCGTTCACGCACACCGCCTGGAACGATTATGAGATCGTCGCCGCCAACCTGCTGGACGGCGCCGATCGATGTCTGTCACAACGCATCCCGGGCTATGCGCTCTATATCGATCCTCCGCTCGGCCGCGTCGGCATGACCGAGGCACAGGCCCGGGCAAGCGGGCGGCGTCTGCTGCTCTCGACCCGGTCGATGACCAAGGTCGGGCGTGCGGTAGAGAAGGACGAGGCGCTGGGCTTCATGAAACTGGTCGCTGACGCGGACACGAAGCGCATCCTGGGCGCGGCGATCCTCGGCACCGGCGGCGACGAGGCGATCCACGGCATATTGGACATGATGAATGCGGATCAGCCGCTTGCCGCGCTGCAATGGGCGGTGCCGATCCATCCGACGGTATCGGAACTGATCCCAACCCTGATCGGGGACTTACGGCCGGCGTGAGCAGGCGGTTAAAAGGCGAGGTAGAGATTTGGCCCCGCCACCCATCGACGTCGAGGCACCGACGCCGATGGGTGGGACGGGGCGGTGATGGTCGCGTCCATTGTTATGGCTGCGCCACCCCCGAAAGGGACGTCCAAAGGATACTAGATAAGCTACTCAAGGTACTCTTACGCTACGCATACAAGGCACAGTGACGATACTCGTCCCCCGGTTCGCCAATCGCCCCCCAGCGATCTCGCTCCGTATGAATCATTTATTCCGAATCAGTGGTTTGACGCAATCCGACCTGAGGATGAGGCTCGAATACTACCCTTCGGTCAGGTTTCCGCGTGGCCTGTTACACTGTATCTCTCTGGTGTAATTGCGAGCGGGTGCAAGTGATGGTGGATCAACTCATTTCGGCCCGCAGCAGCCGCGCGGTCGCGTTCGCGCGCGCGCTACTTGCAACATTCCTTTTGCTGTCGGTCACGGTCGGTGCGCTGCGTTATGCCGAGGCGCAGCATGCCGCCAAGATCGTGCTGGTAGCCTTTTTCGTCTACAGCTTGCTGATCGCTGCCGCCGTACGCACCGTCCGGTTGCGCCGGCACCTGTTCAGTGCGGCGCTGGCCCTGTCGGTGATCGACGTGATCGCGCTCGGCGGCCTGATGTATCTGACACAGGGCGGGGAGGGACAAGGCCAGCCCTTTTTCACGCCTTTGATCTTCATCATCGTCAGCGGGACGGTGAACTGGGGATCGCGCGGCGCGATCGGCAGCGGCCTGCTTGTGCTCGCGCTCTTCCTGCCGACGGGATTCCTGACCGACGTGTTCGATCCTGCGCATAAGAATATGCTGCAATTCTTCCTGATGCGGATCGGCTATATTGTCACGATCGCAGTCATGCTCGCCGCCTTCGCGAGCAATCTGGAGCGGCTGATCAACGAGCTGACCCGCCTGTCGCGGGTGCCGACGCGGGGCGGCTTCGGCGAACTGCCGCTCGCGGAATCGCTCGGCTATGCGATGGACGTGTTCGCCGCGAAGCGCGGCCTGATCGTCTGGCAAGACCCGGAAGAGCCGCATCTGAAATTGGTGCGCAAGGATTATGGTGCGCTGCATGGATCGACCTTGCCCAACGTCGATCAGGGGCCGCTGGTCGCGAGCGAGCTGATCAACGCGCCTTTCCTCTACGACCGGCGCCGCAACGCGGTTCTCTATCGCGCGGGGACAAAGCTGCTCGATTATGCGGGCGATCCGTTCCAACCGATCTTGTCGAGCATGGCGGATTATGCGCGCGTGCTGGTGATTCCGATCGACGCCGGCGGCGCGCGCGGGCTGGTAATGATCCTGGATCCGGCCGATCCGGTGAATGAAGATCTGGCGGTGGCGGCGATGGCGGCGGGCCAATTGTCGCTTACGATCGAGGCATGGCAGCTTCATTCAGAGCTGCGCGTCGCTGCGGCGAGCGAGGAACGAATGCGGCTCGCGCGCGACCTGCATGACGGCGTGCTCCAGTTCCTCGCGGGCGCGCGCCTGCAACTCGACCTGATCGCTCGTACCGAGCTGACCGATCCTGCGCGCGAGCGCGTGACACAGATGGTGGAGGCGATCGGCGAGGAGCAGCGCAGCCTGCGCTCGGTGATCAATGCGATGCGCCGCGCGCCGGAGATTGTGGTCGCCAAGCTCGGCAGTTCACTCGATCATCTCACCCGCCATCTGTCGCGTTCGTGGGATGCGGCCATAACAGCCCAGGTCGAACCCGCGGACCTGACCGTATCCGATAACCTGGAAGACGATGTCATCCGCATCGCGCGCGAAGCGGTCGCCAATTCGGTGCGTCATGGCGGCGCGCGCACGATCGATATCGCCGTGCGCAAGCATGATGATCGGTTGGATATTGCGATTGGCGACGACGGGCGCGGCTTCGCTTTCCAGGGACGTATGGCGAACGGCGAGTTGGCGAGCTATGCGGGACGCCCGCGCTCGCTTCACGATCGCATCATCGGCATGGGAGGCACAATGACGGTGACCAGCGGCAAGACCGGCGCCAGCATCGAGATATGCGTGCCGCTGAAGGGTGGTCGATGACGTTTTCGATCGTCGTAGCCGACGACCATCCCATGCTCCTCGACGGCATATGCGGGCTGCTCGTCGCGGCCGGCCATGACGTGAAGGCACGTTGCCTAGATGGGCAACAGGCGCGCGAGGCGATCAAGCAGTTCGAGCCCGATATCGCGATCCTGGATATCCATATGCCGCACTTGAGCGGTATCGACGTGCTACGCGAAGCGCGGCGCGATAAATGGAAGACGCGGATCGTGGTCCTGACCGCGAGTCTGGATCCGCAGCCGATCATGGAGGCGCTGCAACTGCGCGTCGACGGCCTGATCCTCAAGGGCGCGGGTGGCGACACGATGCTGAAATGCCTGGATCGGGTGATGGAAGGTGAGCAATGGCTCGACCGCGACGCCATGCATCAGATTGTCGACCAGATCGGCAAGCCGATCGACCGCCCGCTGGAACTGACCCCGCGCGAGACCGAGGTTGCCCGGCTGGTGTCGCTCGGCAGCCGCAACAAGGAGATCGCGCGCGCGCTCGATATCTCCGAGGGCACAGTCAAGATGCACCTCCACAATCTCTACGAGAAGCTCAACGTCTCCTCGCGGACCGAGCTGGCGATATTGGTGCGCGACAAAGGTCTGAGTTGAACCGCGGGCGGGGCGGTGGCAACCAAACCGCGATTGCGTTAGCCTGTAGCTCTCCTCACCACGCGAAGGACTTCCCCCATGTTCCGTTCGTCCCTCTTCCTCGCGCTCGCGTTGACCGCGCTCCCGATCACCGCCGCCCAAGCCGCGCTCAAGGTCGGCGACAAGGCCCCCGATTTCTCGACCCAGGTGAGCCTGGCCGGCAAGGCGATGCCGTTTTCGTTGAAGGACGCGCTCAAGAAGGGGCCGGTGGTGCTCTATTTCTATCCGGCGGCCTTCACCCCGGGCTGCACGATCGAGGCGCATGACTTCGCCGAGGCTACCGACGATTTTAAGAAGCTGGGGGCGACCGTGATCGGCATGTCGGGCGATGGCATCGACAAGCTCAACAAATTCTCGGTCTCCGAGTGCCGCAACAAGTTTGCGGTCGGGTCGGCCAGCCCGACGACGATCACCGCCTATGACGTGACGCTGCCGCGCAACCCCGCAATCTCCAATCGCACCTCCTATGTGATCGCGCCCGACGGCAAGGTGATCTTCGCTTATTCGGCGATGGACCCGGCCGGCCATGTCACCGGCACGATGGATGCGGTCAAGGCGTGGGACAAGCAGCACCACAAGGGGTGAGCGACGCCAAGGCGCTGATCGCGCGCCACGATCTCGCCCCCCATCCCGAGGGCGGATGGTATCGCGAGACGTGGCGCGCGCCAGCCGGCGACGGCGAACGGTCGCCCGGCACCGCGATACTGTTCCTGCTCGAAGAAGGGCAGAGTTCGCATTGGCATCGCGTCGATGCGGACGAGCTCTGGTTCTGGCATGCCGGCGCGGCGATCGAGCTGCGGATCGGACGCGAGACGGTGACGCTGGATGCCGGCCATCCGCAGGCCTTGGTGCCCGCCGGGGAATGGCAGGCGGCGAAGGCGCCGGACGGCTGGGCGTTCGTGTCCTGCGTCGTTGTGCCGGGGTTCGACTTTGCCGGCTTTACTCTCGCGCCGCCTGGGTGGGAGCCCCTGCCTTAGGACTGGATTGCCGCGCCGCTGCGCGGCTCGCAATGACGGTCGTTTATGTCCGTCGTCATTGCGAGCGTAGCGAAGCAATCCAGTCTCCGGCCGGTTCTAGGCCGGCTGGCCGACCTCTTCCCACACCGGATAGTCGAGATAACCCTGTTCGCCGCCGACGTAGAACAGCTCCTCGCGCTGGGGGTTGAGGGGGAGTTTTTCGATCAGGCGGCGGGGAAGGTCGGGATTGGCGAGAAAGGGCCGGCCGAAGGTGATCGCGTCGGCCTCGCCCGCGTCGAGCGCGGCCTGCCCATCGTCGCGATGATAGTCGCTGTTGAGGATGAGCGGGCGCGAGAAGGCCTTGCGGATCACTGGGTGAACGGCCGCGACCTCGGGCAGGCCGCGCGTGCCACCCGGACGCGGCTCGCGCAGTTCGAGCCAGGCGGCGCCCTTCTCGTCGAGCAAGCTGGCCGCCGCAGCGAACAAAGCGTGGGGGTCGCTGTCATCGACGCCCTGGGACTCACCATTGGGCGAGAGGCGGACGCCGACCTTGTCAGCGCCGATCGTCCGCACCAGCCGATCCGTCACCTCGCCGAGCAGGCGGATGCGGTTCTCGATCGGTCCGCCATATTGATCGGTGCGGAGGTTGACCTTGTCGCGCAGGAATTGGTCGAGGAGGTAGCCGTTGGCGGCGTGAAGCTGGACGCCGTCGAAGCCGGCTTCCATCGCATTCTCCGCTGCGCGGGCATAATCGTCGAGCAGGCCGGGGATCTCGCTCAGCTCAAGCGGGCGAGCCTGCGGATAGGGCTCGGTATTGCCCGAAAAGGTACGGGCATTGCCGGGCGCGGTGGTGGCGGAGGAGGAGACGGGCTGGCCGCCATTGACCTCGTAACTGCCGATCCGGCCCATATGCCAGAGTTGCGAGACGATCTTGCCGCCTGCGTCGTGGACCGCGTCCGTGACCGGCCTCCAGCCCGCGACCTGCTCCCCATTCCAGATGCCGGGCGCGTAAGGCCAGCCGAGGGCGATGCGCGAGATACCGGTCGCTTCGGTGATGATCAGGCCAGCGGACGCGCGCTGGCGGTAATAATCGACCATGAGCGGCGTCGGTACGGCATCGCGCGTGGCGCGGCCGCGGGTAAGCGGGGCCATCAGCATCCGGTTGCTCGCGTGGATCGAGCCAAGGTCGATGGGATCGGTGAGTCGAGGCATAGAAGCTGTTCCTCCCTGCTTGATGCAGTGCATCGCGATTTGGGGATCAGCCGGCGGGCTTTCAGCCGAATGATGCTTGGGAAGCCTCAAGCATAGCTTTCGTTCCGCGCCTGGATGGGCATAATCGGCCTATGCCCAAGATCGACCTCAGCCAGATTCCCGAACGCAATGCCACCGGCTACCCGCCGCCCTTCAACGAGGCGGTGGCGGGGCGATGGTATCGCCGTCTGGCGCCGCCCAGCGGCTTGACCGAGTTCGGGGTCAGCTTCGTCCGGCTCGAACCCGGCGCCTGGTCGTCGCAGCGCCATTGGCATGAAGGCGAGGACGAGTTCCTGGTGATGCTCTCCGGCACGGCGGTGCTGATCGAAGACGATGGCGAGCATCCGCTAGTGCCTGGCGATTGCGTGGCCTGGCCCAAAGGCGTGCGCAACGGACATCATGTCGTCAACCGCAGCGACGCCGGCTGCACCTTCCTCTGCATGAGCGGCGGCGCGGATGCGGGCGGCGAATATTCGGACATCGACATGCGCTTCACCGCGGGCGGCTATGTTCACAAGGACGGCACGCCTTACCCCACCGAACGGATCAAGTGAGAGGCGGGCGGAGTAACGCCGCCGCCTGCGGGAAAATAAAAAAAGCGCAGAAACGAACTTAATGGCGGCTTGCCCTGCCTGGAACGCGGCGCGCCCGTTCCATGTGGCAAGTCCACTGGACGCGCGGGATCATGGCTTTCCGTCTGAAGCATTGTGACCGGCGCGGTTCCGCTCCCTTATCTCCCGGCAGCGGGGACGTTGCATGGCGACCTTGGGGTGGGTTCTCACCCAATCCCGGGATGCCTGCCTGC